>Ga0210398_10000653_pt1 | contig 38483 bp, 40 predicted proteins | sample IncBWC4OmetaG_FD_161047 | JGI IMG/M metagenome (GOLD analysis project Ga0210398, IMG submission 161047) | Forest soil microbial communities from Barre Woods Harvard Forest LTER site, Petersham, Massachusetts, United States - Inc-BW-C-4-O | ecosystem: Environmental > Terrestrial > Soil >... | reverse complement strand
GATTCCAATGCGGTAGATATAATTGTACCCAGCGGTGCGCTGCTGGGGTTGCACGACGCCGTTCCCCGACTACTGTCGGGGTGACATGCGTTTCTTACTTTGCCTCGCCTATATGCTGCTGTCGGCGCTGCCGTCGGCGTCCGCGCAAAAAATCACCATTGCGGTGGTGCCGAGCGTGCCCGGCGGCACGACCTATGTGGCGCTCGACAAGGGCTATTTTCGCGACTTAGGCCTCGACGTCGATATCGAGCGCATCGATTCGCTTGGCAAGGCGGTGGCGTTTCTTGCCACCAACCAGGTGCAGGTGGCGCAAGGCGGCATCAATGCCGGCTTCTACAATTCGGTGGCGCAAGGCCTGCCGGTGGCGCTGGCGCTGGAAAGCGGCTCGTCGCCGACTTATCACCAGATCATCGTGCGGACAGATCTGAAAGATCAGATCAAGACGCCCGCGGATCTGAAAGGCCGTACTGTGGGCTTAAGTTCCGCCGGATCGAGCTCGATGTACGAGGTTGCCTCAGTGCTCGCCTCCGCCAAGCTCAGCCTCAAAGACATCGAAGCGAAAAACCTGTCGTTCGCGCAGATGGCGACGGCGATGGCGAACGGCGCCCTCGACGCGGCGATGGAAGTTGCGCCGTTTACCGAGCGCATGATCGAGCAGAATATCGGCGTGCCGTGGATCGATCCCGACGATTATATCCAGCCGCTGCCGATGACCAGCGTCGGCTACATCGTCAACACCGATTGGGCGCGGCAAAATCGCGACACCGCGAGAAAACTTTTCTTGGCACTGGCGCGCGCCGGCCGCGATTATTGCCAAGCCTATCATCATGGCCCGAACCGCGCCGAGATCATCGATATCTTTCTCAAATACCGTATCGGCACCGACCGCGATTTGCTCGACCGCATGGCCTGGCAATCGCGCAATCCAAACGGCGCGTTCAATGTCGCCAGCATCACCGACATGCAGGCGTTCTTCCAGCGCGAAGGCGTGATCGCCAAGACTTCGCCGGCGGACAAGCTGGTCGATCCGAGTTACGCCGCCGATGTCGCCAAGGAGCTCGGACCGTTCGACGTAACCAACAAGGCCAGCACACTCAAGGGCTGCCGCTAAGTCACGATCGTTCTCTCGCCGACCGCGGCGGCGCGGACGCAAGGCTTACCGTGATGATGGCTTCGGCAAGCAGGCTCCCTTGTGCGAACGGCAGCGGACCTTGTCGTGCCTTGGCGGCCGATCGATATCTTTGCTCGGGACCGTATGCACCGGCGCGGGGTCCCCTACCGCCCCCGGCGGTGGCATCGGATTTCCGATCTGGGCCACGGACATACTTTGCGAGCCGAGAAGAAACAGCAATGCAAGAACGCCGCCGGTGATCTTCATGACGCTCATCTCCTCGCGGATTTGCACCTCGGGCCCGCGCATGTGTTACAAAAATCGCTTCCCTAAGGCCATCGCTTTCTTGGCCGGTTCACGCAGGTCAAATACACCTCCCGCTCTTCCGACTACACGAGCACCAAATGGCAAGATCCGTTCGTCGCGTCGTTACCGGTCATGATGTCGATGGCCGTTCGACTTTCCTCATCGATGGCCCGACCCCGCACGTCTTCAGCCGCAGCAAAGGCAGCGCCATCGTGCACGAGCTATGGGAGACGACGCGCACACCCGCCGACAACCGCGGCAATAGCGACGCCGTCGCGCGCGGCCATCGCCTGCCGCCGCCACAGGGCGGTTCGGTGTTCCGCGTCATCGAATATCCGCCTGACAGTGAGCGCCTTGCCGCCATCGCGCACGAGGACAAGCTGCCCGACGACGGCTCCGGGCGCGCGGCGGCAACCGACCGCAACAATCCGCGCCATCCGGGTTTCCACAAGACCGCGACGATCGATTACGCGATCGTGCTCGCGGGCGAGATATTCGCCATGATGGACGACGGCGAAGTGCTGCTGCAGGCCGGCGACGTGCTGATCCAGCGCGGCACCAACCACGCCTGGAGCAACCGCACCAACGAGACCGCCGTGGTCGCTTTCGTGCTGATCGACGCGGTGTCGGTTTGAATGCCGTCATTCCGGGGCGCGCCAAAGGCGCGAGCCCGGAATCCATAATCACGAAAAGCGAGGTCTTTGAAGATGCGAGACGCTTCTGCCGCGACAGTGATTATGGATTCCGGGTTCCTCGCTTCGCTCGGCCCCGGAATGACGAACTAGCGCCGCCCGTTCAACTCCGGCACCTCAAAATCCTCCCAGCCCGGCACGTCGGCAACCTCGTAGAACTTTTCGCCGAACGGCCGCGTCGCATCGATGCCGATCGAGGACGAAATGCGCACGGTGCGGTCGCGGGTGAGATCGACCGACGGATCGGACGGCCCGGCCGGCACATTGTCGATGACAATGACGTCGCGCGCCGGCTGGACGCGGAAGGCCAGCGCCCACTCAACTTCGGTCGAGGAATGCACGTCGATGTCGGGATCGACGATCACGGTCCATTTCGGCCGGATATTGCTCGACATCGCGTTGAGGATCACCTGCCGCGCCTCGCCGGCAAATCGCGGCTCCATCGAGATCACCACATAGAACGACACGCCGGCTGACGCGCGCACCGACACTTGTTTGATGGTCGGAAATTGACGTTTGAGTGCACGCAGGAACGACGCCTCGAACGGAATCTGCTTGAGGATATGGTTCTCGGTCACCGGCTTGCCGGTGAGCAGCCCCTGGAAGATCGGCTGCTTGCGATGCGTAATCGCGGTGATGCGCGCGACAGGCTTTTGCGACGGCCGCGTGTAGTAGCCGGTATATTCGCCGAGCGGGCCTTCGAGCACGGTGGTGTCGAGATCGACTTCGAACTCGATCACGACTTCGGAAGTCGCCGGCACTTTCACATCGCAGGTCTTGCACTGCGTCAGCTCGACCGGCGCGCCGCGCAAGCCGCCGGCCAGCGCCCAGTCGTCGGTGGTGTCGGGTACCTGCACCTGGCAGGTGTAAGCGATGATCGGATCGACGCCGATGATCAGCGCCGCCTTGGGCACGATGCCGAGCTTTTTGCACTTCGCCAGATTCTTGCCGAAGCGATGGAACGGCTGCGCCGAGAACGAGAACGTGTCCTTGCCGAGAATGAGGAAGCGGTAATGCCCGACGTCCGGCACGCCCGTCTCCGGGTCCTCGGAGACGACAATGCCTGCCGTGATATACGGCCCGCCGTCCTTGGGGCTGTATTGCGGCACCGGGAAATTGCGGATGTCGATGGCCTCGCTTTCGATGATCTCCTCATGGCACGGCGCGCCGTTCCTGGCGAAAGTCGGCGGGATCGGGTTATCGAGGCCGTGCAGTACTTTGTCGAAAATCGTGTCCTCGTCGGCCTCAAAGGCGAGCAATGCCTTGCCGCGCGTCGAATAAATGCCGGCGACCAGCGGATAATCGGTGCCGTTATCGTTGAACATGATGGCCGGGCCGTTGCGGACATAAGCCTGCTTCATCGCCTTGCCGACGTCGTTCAAGGCGATCGGGCGGTTGATGTCGATCAACTCGCCATGCTGGCGCAGCACGTCGAGGAATTGGCGGAAGTCTTGGAAGGGCATTTATTGTCCTCGTCATTCCGGGGCGCGGGCCAACGGGTCCGGCCCGAAGTGGCCGGCCCGATGACAGGCTCCGCCCGCGAACCCGGAATCCATAACCACGAAACGGGAGATTGTCGAAGGCTGCGCCATCACTCGACCGATAGTGATTATGGATTCCGGGTTCCTCGCTTCGCGAGGCCCCGGAATGACGAGGATCACATCACGTCGCCCATCACCACTTCGCCCTCGCCCGGCGGCCGTTCGTAGAATTCCGGATTCATCCGGCTCGGCAGGCCTTCGCGCTTGAGGATCGCCTCGAATTCCTGGCGGATCGCCGGATCCTCCTGATGGTACGGAATGGCGCTGCCGCCTTTGCCGAGATCGATGGCTCCGTAATCCATCAATTGCTCGCCCGGCACGCCCGGCTTGCGGGCGCGCTGGTTGTTCGGACCGTGCCAGGCGGTGATGCGCAAGCCCTCTTTGCCGATGCCGAAATGCTGGTGATACCAGTCGCCGCTCATGGGGGCTGCGGAAACGAGGCCGACCGGCTCATAATCCTGGCGCAGGATTTTTTCCGCCTTGCCGTTCTGCCACGGCGTGGTGCCGAGTGCTTCCGGCCACGTATAAGTGTAGCCCTTGCCCTTGACGCAGACGAGCACGGCGGCGGAGGCGTGCTTGTGCGCCTTGGAATAGCGGCCGGTCTCGTGCTGGCCGATCCACAGATAGAAGCGGTTTTTTGCCATTGCCGGCTCGACCCGCCGGTAGCCGGGCGAGCGGCGGTTATCGAGCGGCAGATCGCAATTGACAATGTCGGGGATGAGATTGGTGCGCCGCATGGCCAGCCCCCGGATCGGATCGGGCTCGACGTCGTCGTTCGGCTTGAAGAAATCCTCGGCGCCGGAAAACCGTTCGCTGAACGTGTACGGGCAGTTGAAGATGAAATCGTTGTTGTCGAGCACGTTCATCACGTTCGGCGCCGTGGTGCCGCACAGCAGCAAGGCCGGCGCGCTCGCCGCGTTGATGATGCGGTGAAAAGCATTGAGCGGAATGGTGAACAGCGAGCCTTTCTGCCATTCGAAGACGTGGCGCTTGCTTTGGCCCTCCTGCCACACTTCGGTGGTGCCGCGGCCTTCGACGACGAGCACGACCTTTTCATAGAGATGCCGCTCGACATCGAGCGCGCCGGCGCCAGGCACTTCGACGACGTAGAGGCCCCACAATCCCTCGGTGCCGAACAGCTGGATGAACGAACCGCGGCCGCCGAGCCGCGGCCACGACACCAGCGGCAGATCCTGCACCCGGCGTACGCCGATGCCGCGATAGCAGGGCACGCCTTCGGCCTCCATGAAACGATCATAGGGCAGCGGCTGCCGCTTGAATTTTCCGAAGCCGGCGTTCTCGCCCGCTGTCGGTTCATGCCAGTGTGCGCCGTCGGGTGTGTCGTGCATGAAAACTTCTCCGGCTGTTGCGCCTGCCCCTCGCCCGGTGTGCTGCATAATATTATGTGCGAACCGGCGCGGCCCGCCAAACCGCGGCGATGACGCCCATTTGACGAGAGGGCGTATCGCAACCGTGGACGGCGGCAGGCTCTTGGTTGTAGACGGTGGCGGCAGCCGAGCGGGGCGACGCTTGTCTCCGGACACCAATCCCGATGGTTTATTGCGACATTGCGATTCAGCGCTTGACCGCATCGGCCGAAGCGGCGGAAGATGCTGAAAAGACAGCAGTTTTTCATTATTCCAAAGTAAAACACGTGACCTCGGACGCGCCTCTCTTCGATCGGACCGGCTTGACTGAATGTAACATTATAACGTCACATTCACTCGGCACCGTGCCGATTTGGCATTGGCCGGGGGCACGTGCAGCAGAGCGGACCGTTTGAAATGCAAAAGACTCCTCGGGCAAAGCGATTTCGTCTTGTTGCCGCGTTCGCTGTGCTCGGCGGCGCCTTGCTGATCGCCAATCCGTTCGCCCCATCGGCGCACGCGCAAAACGCCGACGCCCCTCCTGCACCAGTCGCCACGCAGCCGGTTGCTCCAACAACCTCGTCGGCCGCGCCGACCTCTACTGCGCCCGCCGCCGAGGCGCCATCGGCCCCGGCGAATGCAGCCGTGCCCACGGCCACCGATCAGCCCGTCGGGCAAACCACCGTGAGCCGCACGCAACTGCCGCAAGATCTGTCGCCGTGGGGCATGTTCCAGGATGCCGATCGTCTGGTGAAGGGCGTCCTGATCGGGCTCGCCTTCGCTTCTCTCGTGACCTGGACGGTTTATATCGCCAAGACGTTCGAACTGCGCACCGCGCGCCGCGAGGTGCGCGACGGGCTTCGCATCCTCACCAAAGCCGCGACGCTTGCCCAGGCCAATGAGCAATTGCGCAATGGCACGACACCGGTGGCGCATCTCATGCAGGCCGCCGCGCAGGAAATTCGCCTCTCCGCCAATGCCCGCGGCGACGGCTTGAAGGAACGCATCGCCTGGCAGCTCGAGCGCCTCGAAATGGCGACCAGCCGAAAGATCTCGCGCGGCACCGGCGTGCTCGCCACTGTCGGCTCGACCGCCCCGTTCGTCGGCTTGTTCGGCACGGTGTGGGGCATCATGAACAGCTTCATCGGCATTTCCAACGCCCATACCACCAATCTCGCGGTGGTGGCGCCCGGCATCGCGCAAGCGCTGCTCGCCACCGCGCTCGGCCTCGCCGCCGCCATCCCCGCGGTCATGATTTACAATGTGCTGGCGCGGCAGACGACGCATTATCGCGCGCTGCTCGGCGACGCCTCCGCGCTGATCATGGCGCTGGTCAGCCGCGACCTCGACCGCGCCAAGCTGCCGCTCGCGCAAGCTGCCGAGTAACCGCCGTGGCCATCCGTCTCGATCACGGCTCCGACGAACTGACCGAAGTGCACGACATCAACGTCGTGCCGTTCATCGACGTCATGCTTGTGCTGTTGATCATCTTCATGGTGGCGGCACCGCTTGCCACCGTCGACGTGCCGGTCGATCTGCCGTCGTCGAACACGCAGCCGCAGCAGAAGCCCGACAAGCCGATCTATCTCACCATCAAGGCCGACCTGACCCTGGCCCTCGGCGACGATCCGGTGACGCCCGGCGCGCTGACGGCGACGCTCGATGCGCTCAGCGGCGGCAACAAGGAGGACCGCATCTTCCTGCGCGCCGACCGTGCCGTGCATTATGGCGACGTGATGCAGGTGATGAACGATTTGCGCTCGGCCGGCTACCTCAAGATCGCGCTGGTGGCGCTGGAAACGCGGGAAGCGAAATGACCGCGCGCGCGCTCACCTGGTTCGAGGACGACGATCCGCGCGACCTTTTCCGCTGGTCGGTGGCGGCGGCCGTCGTGGTCAGCCTGCATGTCGCGCTGATCGGCGGTTATCTATTGTGGCAGCAGCAGCCGGTCGAAGACCTCGGTGATGAGTCCACTGCCATCGCCATCGAGCTGACCGTGCCGGAGGTCGAGCAGCAGGAGCAAGCCAAGGTCGATCAACCGCCGCCACCGCAAGACACCACGACGGACGTCACGCTGCCCGAGGAGAAGCCGCCCGAAAAGGTCGAGCCGACCAATCCGTCGCCACGCTCGACGGCGCGTGTCGATGCCGCTGCGCCGCACATCGATCCGTCATGGACGACGCTGTTGTTCAAGCAATTGCAACGGTTCAAGAGTTATCCGAGCGGTGCGCGGGCGCGTAACGAGCAAGGCGTCGTGATGCTCAGCTTCACCGTCGGCCGCGACGGCCATGTGCTGTCGCGGCAGATCGTGACCAGCTCCGGCCATCCCGATCTCGACGCCGAAGTGCTTACCATGATCGAGCGCGCGCAACCGCTGCCGGCGTTCCCGGCGAGCATGGCGCAAGCGCAACAGGATTTTACCGTCCCGATCCGCTTTTCGCTGCGCTGACGGTTTTTGCCAAATCGGGCATGGTCCCCCTCCCCCGGCGCGTTGCGGCGGATTAGTATCCGGCGCCGGAACAAGGAGGAATCATGCGTACCAAACCGTGCCTGACGCTCGCCGATGTGAAGACGATGATCGCGGCGTGCGAGGCCGAGGCCGCCAAAAATAAATGGGCTGTCGCGATCTCGGTGGTCGACGACGGCGGCTTCCTGTTGGGCTTTCAGCGCATGGACGGCGCGCCGGCGATCTCGGCCGAAGTGTCCATGGGCAAGGCGAAAACCTCGGCCATGACCAAGCGGCCGAGCAAATTCTTCGAGGACCGCGTCAAGGAGCGCCCGGCCTTTGCCGGCTTTCCCGCCGGCATTCTGATCCAGGGCGGCATGCCGGTGATGCACCAGAACGAATGCGTCGGCGCCATCGGGGTCTCCGGCGTGCAATCGCACGAGGATGAGCAGATCGCGCAAGCCGGCGTGAGCGCGCTCGGTTAGCAAACGTTTCCCGGGCGCAGCGCAACACCATAAGCGCGGTTACGCGCGTCTTGCGCGCGCGCTATGGTGGTGCGCTGCAGACCCGGGATCGTTACAAGCTCAGAGTCCGGAGCGATCCCGGATCAGCGGTGCACCGCATCCGGGAAACGATTTACTCCGCCGGCACACTCGCGAGCTCGCCAGGCCGCGTGACCGGACGTTCGAAATTGAGCCACATCGTGCTCACGGCCGACACCAGTGCGAGGCCGGCGAGGAGATAGAGTCCGGAGGCGAAGCTTCCGGTATAGGTCTTGATCCAGCCGACGGCACTCGGGCCGAAGAAGCCGCCGAGATTGCCGACGCCGTTGATCCAGGCGATGCCAGAGGCTGCAGCCGAGCCGGTCAGGATCATCGACGGCAAGGTCCAGAATGGCCCCTTGGTGCCGTAGAGCCCGATGGTGGCAATGGTCATGCCGACCACCGCCCAGGCCGTGCCGATCGTCATGCCGGCGATGACGAGACCGATCGCGGCAACGATGCAAGCCGTGCACAAATTCCAGCGCCGCTCGCCCATGTAGTCGGAGACCCAGCCCCAAGCCACCATGCTGAGCGCGCCGAACGCGTAAGGAATCATGCTGACCCAGCCGACTTGCATATTGGACAGGCCAAGTTGCTTGACCATTTGCGGCAGGAACAGGAGGAGCCCGAGGCTCGCAGTGACGATGCCGAAATAGTTCAAGGTCAGGAGCAGGACTCTGGGATCCCAGAATGATTGCCAAAGGCTGACCTTGCGCTTGGCTTCGATCAGCTTGCGCTCCTCCTCCAGCGTTTCGATGAGCCAGCTGCGCTCCTGTTCGGTGAGCCAATGCGCCTGGTGCGGCCGGTCGGTGACGAAGAACAGGAAGAAAAGCCCGACGAAGATGGTTGGGATCGCTTCGCAGATGAACATCCATTTCCAGCCGGCCAAGCCCAACGTTCCGTTGAGCTCGAGCAGCGCCGTCGACAGCGGCGCTCCGGCCGCGACCGCCAGCGGCAGCGCCACGGTGAAACCCGCCATGATGCGGCCGCGATGCCATTCCGGGAACCAGTAGGTGAAGAACAGGATCATGCCGGGAAACAAGCCGGCCTCGGCGAGGCCGAGCAGAAAACGCATCGTCAAAAAGCTCCACGGCCCGACCACGAACGCCGTGGCGCCGGACAAGATGCCCCAGCTGATCATGATCCGCGCGATCCAGATCCGGGCGCCGACCTTTTCGAGGATGAGATTGCTCGGCACTTCGAACAGGAAATAGCCCCAGAAGAAGGCGCCGGCCGCCATGCCGTAGGTCGCGGCATCGAGGCCGATATCTTTATTCATGGTGAGCGCAGCAAAGCCCACATTGATACGGTCGAGGTAGCAGAGGAAATAGGTGAGGATGGCGAGCGGCAAGAGCCGCCAATAGACTTTGCTTGCCGTCGATTTCTCGACCGTATCGGGCATGGTTGCCTCCCAGGGCGTGTTGCGGCTCTTTTCGGCCTTGGCCGCCAGCATAGACTGGCCGCGGCCGCGCGCAACAGCCTGCAAGGCGTATTGGATTTGCCCGCGGCCGCGCAATTTCGGATGATCGCCCCGAACACAAGAGAAGCAGCAATGTTCGGCTGGCGTAAGCGTATCGGTTATATCGGTCCGACCGTGATGGAGGTCGTGCCATACGAGTTCTATCGGTTCGCGCCCGACGGCGTCGGCCTGGTCGGAGTGACCTGCAATATCGACGATTGGAGCGCGGACTATTTCGACAAGGCTCTGGCGCAAGTCACGACAGCGGCGGCATATCTCGGCTCGCGCGCCGTCGATTTCATCATTCATGGCGGCGGTCCGTTGATCGTGGCGCGCGGCAAGGGATTTGAGGAAATCATCGTCAACGACATCGAGAAGGCTTCAGGCGTGCGCGCGACGACGGGCATCCGCGCCGCCATGGAGGCGCTGCGCCATTTTGGCGCGCGGCGCGTGGTGATGGCGTCGCCCTATCCGGAACGCCACGACCGCGCCATGGCGGATTATTTGAACGCCCACGGTTTTGCGATCGTCGGTGCCGAAGGCCTGGACGTTTCGTTCAAACGGCTACAGGCCGTGCCGCCGGCGGATATAAAAGTCTTCGTCGAGGGTGTTGTCCGCCGCGCGCCGGCTTGCGACGCCATTTACCTGCCCTGCCCGCAATGGCAGGCGGCGCAGACCGTCGAGGCGCTGGAGCGCGAGCTCGGCATCCCGGCGATCTCTTATTCCCATGCGAGCTTTTTTGCCGCCTTCAAGGCGCTCGGCATCACGGAGCCGATCAAGGGCCACGGCCGGCTGTTGGCGTCGCTCGCGGACGCTGCAGCATGACCCGCGCGGCCTATCTCGGAGCTTCCCTATCTTGGATCGTGCTGCTGTCGGTGATGGCGGCACGCGCCGAAACGGTCGCGGACTTTTATCGCGGCAAGACCATCGAGCTTGCAATCGCCGGCGCGCCTGCCGGTGGCTACGACGTCGCGGCGCGCACTCTGGCCAATCACTACAGCCGGCACATCCCCGGCAATCCCACCGTCATCGTCAAGAACATGCCGGGCGCCGCCGGGTTGGTGGTCACCAATTATCTCTACAACGTCGCCAAGCGCGACGGCACCGTGATCGGCATGCCGACCAGCAACGTGCCGCTCGAGCCGCGGTTGAAATTGCTGTCGCCCGACGGCAGCAACGTCAAATTCGATCTGGCGAATTTTTCCTGGATCGGCACGCCGCTGCAAGAGCCGCAAGTGACCTGGGTCTGGCACACCGCACCGGCGGCGAGCGTCGAGGATTTAAAAACAAACATGATCCTGATGGGCGCGACGACAGCGTCCGCCGACAATGCCGTCCTGCCGATGCTGGTCGACGAATTGATCGGCACCAAGATGAAGGTGCTCACCGGTTATCAGGGCCAGAACGAGATCAATCTCGCCGCCGAACGCGGCGAGGTGCAGGGCAACAATACCGGACTGTCCAACCTCACCGTCAACAAGGCGGACTGGCTGCGCGACGGCAAGGTGCGCATCTTGCTGCAATTCGGCAACGAGCGGCTGGCGCAATTGCCGGAGGTGCCGACCGCGATCGAATTGGCCTCGTCCGAAGCCGACAAGGCGATGCTGCGGTTCTACGGCCTCAAATTCACCATGGCGCGGCCGCTGCTCATTCCGCCGCAAGTGCCGGCGGAGCGCACCGCCGCGCTGCAGGCGGCATTCGCAGCGACCATGCAGGATCCCGCCTACATCGAGGAAGCCCGGCGCATCGGCCTCGATACTAATTGGCTCGGTGCCAAGGCGCTCGCGGAGCGCGTCGGCGACATCGCCGCAACGCCGCAGGCGGTGGTCGATCGCCTGCACGAGCTGCTCGCCCGCGGCGGCGTCAAATAGTTGGCGCCGTCATGGCAGCCACACGGAGAGGTTGGCCCTCACCCACTAAAACCTGTTGTATGATGCGCAACGACTTTCGCTTGGGAGGATAGCACCGTGCTTGCGCCCGCCGCCGCATCCATGCAGTCCCGCATCGCCATGTATAACGACAACGCGCTCAAGATCGGGCTGTTCGGCGCCAACTGCTCGTCGGGCCGCTCGGCCACCAAAGTGCCGGAACGCTGGTCGGCAAGCTGGGAGGATTGCCTGGCGCTGGCCAAGCTTGCCGACGAGGCCGGGCTCGACTTCATGCTGCCGATCGCGCGCTGGAAAGGCTACGGCGGCGACACCGATTTCCACGGCGCTTCGCTCGAGACCATCACCTGGGCGGTCGGGCTTCTCTGCGCGACCAAACAGATGACGGTGTTCGGCACCGTGCACGCGCCGTTGTTTCACCCGCTGATCGCGGCAAAAGAATTCGTCACCGCCGATCACATCGGCCAGGGTCGGGTCGGCGTTAACATCGTATGCGGCTGGAATGAAGGCGAGTTCGACATGTTCGGCGTCGAGCAGCGCGAACACGACATGCGCTACGCTTACGCCCAGGAATGGGTCGACGTGGTCAAGCAGGCCTGGACGCGGGAGGATACCTTCGATTTCGACGGCGAATTTTTGCATCTCAAGGCGGCGCGCGCCTGGCCAAAGCCGTTCGGCGGCACGCGCCCGCTGATGATGAATGCCGGCTCGTCCGGCGTCGGCCAGGCTTTCGCTTTACGCAATTGCGACGCGTTCTTCGTGGCCAGCGCCGGAACGCGGCAGTCGCTCGCCGGCAACGCAGCCAAGGTGACCGAGGTCAAGACTGCCGCCAAGACTATCGGCCGCGACATTGAAATCTTCACCGTCGGACAAGTGATCTGCCGCCCCACGCAGAAGGAAGCGGACGAGTACTATCAACACGTCAATATCGACAACGCCGATTGGGGCGCTATCGACGGCATGCTGGCGAACAAGAGCATGACACCGCAAACCATGCCGCCCGAAGAGTATGACGCCAAACGCCGGTATTTCGCGGCGACCGCCGTCGGCGGCTACCCGTATGTCGGCACGCCCGACAAGGTCACCGAAGAGCTTGCCACCATCAGTCAAGCCGGCATGCATGGCATCGGGCTGTCCTTCGTCAATTACCTCGACGAGGTACCCTATTTCTGCGACGAGGTGCTGCCGCGGCTCGAGCGCGCCGGCGTGCGGGTGAAGCGCTGATACGCCCCGTCATTGCGAGGAGCGGAGCGACGAAGCAATCCAGTTCGGCGCCTCCGCACTGGATTGCTTCGCTTCGCTCGCAATGACCCTAAAACTCTTCGAGCAAACGCCCCAGTCCGTAAACCTTGTCGGTAATCCCGTTGGCGCGCAGCGCGTGCCAATAGGTCGCCGTGTTGATGGCGATCACCGGCTTACCCAGCCACTGCTCGGCTTCGGCCGCCAAGCGCACCATGCTGAGATTGGTGCCGACCTGGATGAGCGCATCGGTGTCGCGGCCGTCGCCGTTGAGCTCGATCAGCTTATCGCGCAACACCTCAGGCTGCACCTCGGCGATGCCGGTCCAGCTTTTGCACTGCAGGCAGATATCGCGAACCACCTCGAAGCCGGACTCGGTGAAATAGCGCCGCACCTCCGCATTGGCGACGGGATAGTACGGCGACAGGAACGCGATCCGCTTGACGCCGCCGTAGACCTTCAGCGCCGCGGTCGAGGAATGCGAGCCGACGCTGATGCGCACGCCGGCTTCCTTCTCGACCGTGGCCACGAAGGCATCGGCGCCGGCGGCGCCGCCGTTGAACGTGACCGACGACATGCCCATGACCAGATAATCGGGCTCACACGTCATGACGCTGCGCACCGCGTCCAAAACGTTGCCGCCAATGACATTGATGCCGGCCATGAAGCTTTCGTTGCTGACCGCTTTGGCGTTCGGCGTAAAAATGCGGCTATAGTGATTGGTGACGCCGGGCGGCCGCATCATCTCGAAATCGGGCTGCACGATGGTATTGGTGGACGGCCCGATCACGCCGAACTTGCGCCTGTAGCCGAGAACGTCTCGCATTGCCGCACAACTCCCCGAACGCATACCGGCCGAGCATAACCGAAGTCCCGCCGGCGCTCGACCGTATGGACAGTAGGCAAGTCGTGCCGCAGGATGACGGCGTGGGCAAGGTGCATATGGCGCCGCCCATCAGGGAGGAAATCATGGGCCAGTGGAGACGCCGACGCGGCGCGCCATCGCTCGATGACGTCGCCGGCAACGGCTTGATCAACCGTCGCGCATTGTTGGGAAGGGGATTTGCCATCGCGGGTGCCGTGGGTGCTGCCGGAACCGTGACCGGCGCCGCCGCGGAGCCCCTCATCGACGCGCCGTGGAGCCTCGAATTCGGCCAGATCACGCCGCCGGTGCAGACACCGTCGCCGTTCGAAAAAGACGTCACGCGGGCGCTCAGCAATCCCAATGGAGAATTTCGCAACTCGCACGCGCGAACGCCGCACCACTTGATCGGCGGCACCGTCACGCCGAACGGGCTGCACTTCTCGATCAATCATTGCGGCATTCCCAACATCGACCCGGCCCAGCACAAGCTGGTCATCCACGGCATGGTGCGCCAGCCGCTCGAATTCACGCTGGAGTCGCTGTCGCGGTATCCACTGGTCAGCCGCATGGCGTTCGTCGAATGCGCCGGCAATTCGGCGCCGATGTTCTCCAAGGTGCCGTTACAGACCACCGTGCAGATGCTGCATGGCCTGGTCTCCAATTCGGAATGGACCGGTGTGCCGCTGTCGATGCTGCTTGACGAGGCCGGCATCGATCCAAAGGCGAAATGGCTGATTGCCGAAGGCGCCGACGCGCAGATGCTGGACCGCAGCGTGCCGGTCAAGAAAGCCTATGACGATGCGCTGATCGCGATCTACCAGAACGGCGAGCATTTGATGCCGGGCAACGGCTACCCGATGCGGCTCTTGCTGCCCGGCTACCAGGGCAACATGAATGTCAAATTCGTCCACCGCATCAAAGTGGTCGACCAGCCGGCTTACAGCTACTTCGAGACCAAGAATTATTCGCAGATCCTGCCGGGCGGCAAAACCTGGCGCTTCCACTTCGTGATGGAGGTCAAGAGCTTCATCACCCATCCCTCGTTCGGCCTCAGTCTGAAAGAGCCCGGTCTCTACGCCATCTCCGGCGTTGCCTATTCGGGCACCGGGCGCATCTCGAAAGTGCTGGTCTCGGCCGACGGCGGCAAGAGCTGGGGCGAAGCCGCGCTGCAAGGCCCGATCCACGAGAAGGCCTTCACCCGCTTCGTCATGCCATGGCGCTGGGACGGCCAGCCGGCAACGCTGCTGAGTCGCGCCTACGACGACGGCGGCAATGTTCAGCCGTTGCGCACCGACTTCGTGGCGCAACGCGGCGAAGCGGTGAACCCGGTCACGACGCCGCTCGCCTTCCCCAACCAGCATTACAACAGCACCACAAGCTGGGCCGTCGACAACAAAGGGGAGATCAAGCATGTCTACGCGTAATGTGATCGCGGCCACAGCCCTTGCGCTCGCCTTCGGCGCCGGCCCGGCAATGGCGCAATCTCCAGGCCTCGGCAAGCCGCTTACCGAAGCCGACATCAAGCAATGGGATATCGCCGTCCTGCCCGACGGCAGCAATCTGCCGCCCGGCAGCGGCACGCCGGCAAAAGGCGCAAAAATATTCGCCGAGAAATGCTCGGCGTGCCACGGCGATGCGGCCAAAGGCGGCGTCGCGCCGTTCTACCCGGCGCTGGTCGGCGGCCAACCGCTTACCAACGGCATCGATACGGTAAAGACGATCGCCAACTATTATGCCTATCCGACCACCATCTTCGACTACACGCGCCGCGCCATGCCCTACAACATGCCGCGGTCGCTGACCGACGACGAAGTGTATTCGCTCACCGCCTATATCCTGGCGCTGAACAATTTCATCGGCCAGGACGACGTGATGGACGCCAATACGCTGCCCAAGGTGAAGATGCCGAACCGCGACAACTTCATCATGCCGTACCCGGACCGGCTGTAAAAATCCGCCCGCGCAAGACATCACGCACGAGCGGGCATCCGGTCGTGCGGCAATCGACCTCGGTGCGGGCTGGCACGGTCTGAACGATCATGCGCGACGAGTTTGCTTGATGCGAAAGCGACGGGCGGCGGGCCACACCACATGACAACCTACATTCAGGGTCGCAACGTCAACCTGACCTTCCGGCCGCCCAATCGCGGCCCGGTGCGCGCGCTGCAAAATTTCGACATCGACGTCGAGGACGGCGAATTCCTGTCGATCGTCGGGCCGTCGGGATGCGGCAAGAGCACGTTCCTCAATATCCTGCTCGGCCTGATCAAGCCGGATTCCGGCGACGTCTTGATCCACGGCAAGAAGATCAGCGGGCCCGGCACCGACCGCGCCATGGTGTTCCAAGAATTCGGCCTCCTGCCGTGGCGCACCGCGCAGAACAATATCGAGCTCGGGCTCGAGCTGAAAAAAGTGCCGGCGGAAAAACGCCACGCCGTTGCCGGCCGGCTGATCGATCTGGTCGGGCTCTCTGGTTTCGAGGGCCACTATCCGCACGAACTGTCGGGCGGCATGAAGCAGCGCGTCGGGCTGGCGCGTGCGCTGGCGACCGATCCGGAAGTGCTGTTGATGGACGAGCCGTTCGCGGCGCTCGACGCCCAGACCCGTGACCTGATGCAGGCCGAATTGCTGCGGGTATGGCGCGAGGCGCGCAAGACCGTGCTGTTCGTTACCCATCAGATCGACGAAGCCATCTATCTCTCCGACCGGGTCATGGTCATGAGCAAGCGGCCGGGCCGCGCCAAGAAAATTTTCACCATTCCCCTGCCGCGCCCCCGCGACTACGAGATGCGGGTGACGCCGCAATTCAACGCGCTCAAGCTCGAGATCTGGAATACGCTCAAGGACGAGATCACGGTCTAATCCATGGCAGAAGACGTCGCACCGCGCCAGAATTTCGCCGGGCGTTACCGCAAGCCGCTGCTTGGCGCCTTGGCCGTGGCCATATTCTTCGCCGCCTGGCAGGCGATCTTCCTGGTGGTGCCGTTCACTCCGCTGTTCATCTCCAAGCCGAGCCTGATCTTCGAAGGTTATGCCGACCTGATCGAAAGCGGCGACCTCGCCCACGATCTCGCCGTCAGCGCCGTGCCGTTCCTCTTTGGGTTCGGTGCCGCCGTGATCGTCGGCGTGCCGCTCGGCATCGTCATGGGCTGGCGCCCGAGAGTCGGCTACGCGCTCGATCCGCTGATGACGGTGTTTTACGCGAGCCCCCTGGTCGCGCTGTCGCCGCTGGTGGTGATCTTTTTCGGCGTCGGCGTCGGCGGCAAGGCGGTGATCATCTTCTTCCTTTCGGTATTTCCGTTCGTCTTCAACGCCTGCGCCGGCGTGCGCGCGGTCGATCCGCTGCTGATCAATGTGGTGCGCTCGCTCGGCGGCGGCGAATGGGCGCTTTATCGCAAGGTGATCTTCCCCAGCGTCCTGCCCTATATCGTCGCCGCAAGCCGCATCGCCGTCGGCCGCGCCCTCATTGGCGTGCTGGTCGGGGAGTTTTTCGCCGCCTCCGAAGGCATCGGCTATGCCATCTCGCGATTTGGCGACATTTTCTCGCTCGACCGCATGTTCGCGTGCATCCTCACGGTGATGGTGATCGCCGTGGTGCTGACCGAAGGCATCCGCTGGGCGGAACGCGCCGCCTTCCCGTGGCGAAGCGGGCGCTAGACCATGACCGAAATCCAAGCCGACGATCTCATTATTGCCGCTGCCTCATCGGCCGACAGTGACGCGCCGCGAAAGAGCGCATGGCGGCGCTTCGAGCCGACCATCCTCGGCACCGGCACCATCGTTCTGCTGCTTTTGATCTGGCAATTTTTGCCGGATTTCGTGCCGATGAAAGCCGGCACAAAACTGTTCTTCGCGGTACCGAGCCATATCGCCGGCACGTTGTGGGACATGTTCGCCACCGGATCGATCTGGAAACCGCTCGGAGTGAGCGCATCCGCTTTTGCGATTGGTCTTCTGATGGCCATCGTCGTCGGCCTGCCGCTCGGCGTGCTGCTCGGCCGTTCGGCGACGCTCAACGCCATGGTCGATCCGTTCATCACCGCCTTCAACGCGACGCCGCGGCTCGTTTTTCTGCCGCTGTTGATGCTGTGGTTCGGCATCGGCATCTGGTCGAAGGTCGCCGTGGTGTTCCTCGGCGCCCTGTTCCCGCTCTTGATCAACACCTACGAGGGCGTGCGCAACGCCGACAAGCTTCTGATCAACGTGGTGCGCTCGTTCGGCGCCGGCGAATGGGATATTGCGCGCCTCGTCGTGGTGCCGAACTCGCTGCCCTTCATCATCGTCGGCTTGCGGCTCGCCATCGGCCGCGCCGTGCTCGGCGTGGTGGTGTCCGAGTTCTTCGGCTCGCAGGACGGCCTCGGCGTGGTCATGGTGCGCGCCGCAAGCGAGTTCAAGGTCGACGTCGTGTTTGCCGGCGTGATCGTATTTGCGGCGCTGTCGTTGATCATGACCGGCCTGGTCAAGCTGCTCGAAGACCGCCTGACCCGCTGGCGCCCGCAGCACAGCAACGCCGGCTGATCAATCGCCCTTGGCCGGCGCTTCGATATTGGTCGGCACGTAGCCCATCTCCTTGAGCGTCGGGTCGAGCAGGTCGCGGGCCAAGAAGCTTTCCGGATCGGGCAGCGGCTTGTCTCGCGGCCACTGCCGCGCCGCGATCATGGTCAGCCGGCGCGATTCGAAGATTTCGCGGAACAGATCCCTCGGCACCTCGGCGCCAAAGGTGTTGTGCACCTGGTCCCAGATCAGGCCGGCCTCCGCGTCGGACTGGATGCTGCCGATATGGTGGCGGAGCACCGCCATCGAACCAAGCTTATCGTCGCGGAAATAGGTCACCGCCTTGGCCATGGCGCGGATGATCTTCTTCACCGTCTCGGGATTCTTTTGCACAAACTCGGCCGAGCACCAGATGGTGCCGCCGGCGCGCGGGATGTAGTCGCCGGTGCGCAACAGCACCTTCAAACCGGCCTGCGCGGCGACCGCGGCGTGCGGCACCGTGAGTCCGGCGGCCTGGATATTGTCGTTGACCAGCGCCGCGATACGCTCGGGCTGGCCCTGGAACGCAATCACCTTATAGTCCTTGCCGGCGTCCATCTGAAAGAAGCGGTGCAGCACGGCTTGAATCTCGTCGTGGTCCGAGCTGCCGGGGTGGCCGTAGCCGATCATCAGGCCTTTGAGGTCCTGCACTTTATTGATGTCGTTGCGCGCGACGATGGTCCATTGCGATTTAAGCGACTGACCGACGATGTAGGTGATTTTCGCGCCGCTCAATGCGGCCTGCGCCCCGCCCGACGGGATCGGCGCGCAGTCGAGATTGCCGGACAGAACGGCGGTCACCTGGATTTTCGGATCGAGCTCGACAAGACTCACGTCGAGGCCTTCGGCTTTGAAGAAGCCGCGATCCATTGCCACATAGCTCGGCAGGTGAAAGCCGTCGCCGCCGATCACCTTGCCGATGGTGACGTGCTGCGCGTTCGCGGCTGCGGCGAACGGCACCGCGAATACGGCCGAGACAATGAGCGCGAGCAGGCGCTGAGACATATCTCCCCCGTTTGCCGCGTCCGCTCAATTGCCCTTGGCCGGCGCCTCGATATTGGTCGGCACGTAGCCCATTTCCTTCAGTGTCGGATCGAGCAGGTCGCGGGCCAAAAAGCTTTCGGGATCGGGCAGCGGTTTGTCTTCCGGCCATTGCCGCGCCGCGATCATGGTGAGGCGGCGCGATTCAAAAATTTCGCGGAACAGATCCTTCGGCACCTCGGCGCCGAACGTATTGTGCAGTTGATCCCAGATCAGGCCGGCTTCCTGGTCGGTCTTGATGCTGCCGATGTGGTGCCGCAGCACCGCGATCGAACCTTCCTTGTTGGTGCGGAAATATATCACCGATTTGGCGATGGCGCGGACGATCTTCTTCACCGTCTCCGGATTCTTTTGCACGAAATCGGCCGAGCACCAGATGGTGCCGCCGGCACGCGGGATGTAGTCGCCGGTGCGCAACAGCACTTTCAGGCCGGCCTGCTCGGCGACGGCGGCGTGCGGGATCGACAGCGAGGCGCCCTGGATATCGTCGTTGGACATGGCGGCGATGCGCTCGGGCTCGCCCTGGAAGGAAATGACCTTGTAATCCTTACCTACGTCCATGTGGAAGAAACGGTGCAGCACGGCTTGCGCCTCGTCGTAATCGGCGCCGCCTTGGCGGCCATAGCCGAGCACCTTGCCTTTAAGGTCTTCTGGCTTGTTGATCTCCTGGCGCGAGGTGATCGTCCACTGCGATTTGAGCGATTCGCCGACGATGTACATGATCTTGGCGCCGCTCAGCGCCGCTTGCGCGCCACCCGACGGGATCGGCGCACAATCGAGATTGCCCGAGATAACACCGGTGACCTGCGACCGCGGATCGAGCTCGAGCAGACTGCCGTCGAGACCTTCGGCTTTGAAGAAGCCCTGGTCGAGCGCGATGTAGGTGGGCACGTGGAAACCATCGCCGCCGATCACCTTGCCGATGGTGACCTTGGTCTGCTGCGCGTGGGCGCTCACGGCGAGCGGAAGGGTCAACATCAATGCTGCGGCAGGCACGAGCAAATAGCGGGGCGTCAGCATGAAATAGTCCTCCCTCTTGGCCAATCGAGCAAAACGGCAGCGGCGATACTACGCTTTCGCAGGCTCGATGGAACGGGGCGCCGGCGAAGGCCAGGCGCGGCGATCTGCCACGCGCAGGCCTTGCGGCCAATTCCCCCGCGGCGGCCAACCGTATAGGCTTCGGCTGCGACGACTTCTGCATTGGTGGCCAGCGAAGAGGAACCAAATGCAACGCTGCAGTCGAACGTACTTTGCCGCCGTCATGGTCGCCGTCATCGCATTGGCGTTCAGCGGCGGCGATGCATGGTCGCAGAGCGGCAAAACCATCAAGGTCATCCTGCCGTTTGCACCGGGCGGCCCGGCTTACAATGCGATCCGCATTCTCGGCCAGCAGATCAGCGCCACCGGTGGCCCGACCATCGTGGTCGAGCCGCATCCCGGCGCCGGCACCGCGATCGGCACCGAATTGGTCGCAACCGCCACACCCGACGGCAACACGCTCGGCGTCATCTCGAATTCATTCGTGTTGCTGCCGCAAACCCGCAAGGTGAATTACGATCCGCTGACGGACTTCGCGCCGATCTGCGATGTCGTCGACTTCCCGCCACTCATCGTCGTCAACAGTGAATCGCCTTATCATACGCTCGGCGATCTGATCGCTGCCGCCCGCGCCCAGCCTGGCATCCTGACGCTCGCCAGCATTGGACCGGCGACGGTATCGCACCTCACGGTCGAGAGGCTGAAACTTCGCGCCAAGGCCGACATCATCTTCGTGCCCTATCCCGGCTATTCGCCGGGGATCGAGGCGCTGTTGGGTTCGCATGTGACGGCGGCGCTGGCCGACTATTCGAGCCTGGTGGAGCACATCAAGGCCGGCAAGCTGCGGGCGCTCGCCACCACCATGCCGGCGCGGATCGACCAGTTGCCGGATGTCCCGACCGTTGCCGAATCCGGCTACAAGGATTTTTTCGCCGAATTCTTCGTCGGTTTGATCGCGCCGGCAAAAACGCCCAAGGACACAGTCTCCCAGATCGGTGCCATGTTCATGGCCGCGATGCAGCCGCCCGATATCAAAGCCAAGCTCGCCGCGCTTGGGCTGTTTCCCAACGGCACCTGCGGCGCCGACTTCGCCGCCATTTTGCACAAGGACTATGAGGAGTATGGTCGGATCATCCGTGAAGCCAATATCAAAATGGAATGACCGCTCACGATGTCCCCTCCTGATCCTCAGGCTACCCTCACCGGCCTGCTTCGCATCGCCGGCCTTGACGACGCAGCGCTGAGCGACGTCAGCCTCACTGGCAGCGAGCCGGTGCTGCCCTCCTCCTTCGCCACCGGAACTGCCGCACAGGCCACGATTGCCGCTTCGGCGCTGGCGGCTGCAAATTTGTGGCGACTGCGTACCGGCAAGCGGCAGCACGTCAGCGTCGACATGCGTCATGCGGCCATTGAATTCCGCAGCGAGCGTTATCTGCAGATCGACGGCAAACCGTACGAGGAATATCACGACGACGTCGCCGGGCTTTACCGCTGCGGCGACGGCCGCTGGGTGCGGCTGCACACCAACCTGCCGCATCATTGCAGGGGCCTCTTGGCGCTGCTGCAATGCGCGCACGATAAAGCCGCCGTGCAGGGGGCTCTGGACGGCTGGCAGGGCGAAGCGCTGGAAACCGCCGCTGCCGAGGCGGGTCTCGTCGTCACCGCGTGCCGATCGTTCGACGAATGGAATAAGCACCCGCAAGGCCGCGCGGTCCAAAACCTGCCGCTGTTCAGCATCGAGCGGATCGGCGACGCGCCGGCGGTACCGCTTGGCGCAGCCGAGCGGCCGCTGAGCGGCATCAAGGTGGTCGATCTGACCCGCATCATTGCCGGGCCGGTGTGCGGGCGGACGCTCGCCGCGCACGGCGCCGACGTCATGCTGGTCACCGCGGCGCATCTGCCGTCGCTGTTCCCGCTGGTGGTCGATACCGGCCGGGGCAAATTGTCGACCTCGCTTGATTTGAGGCAGCCCGATGCACGCGAGGCGCTGGCCGCGCTGGTGCGGGACGCCGACATTTTCGTGCAAGGCTACCGGCCCGGCGCCATCGCCGGGCACAGCTTTGGCCCCCAGGATGTTGCGCGGCTGCGGCCGGGGATCATCTATGTCTCGCTTTGCGCCTACAGCCATGCCGGACCGTGGGCGACCCGACGCGGTTTCGACTCGCTGGTGCAAACCGCAAGCGGCTTGAACGCGGCAGAAGCCGAAGCGTTCGGCCAGAGCGAGCCAAAAGCCCTTCCCGCCCAAGAGCTCGACCACGCCACCGGCTATCTGCTCGCCTTCGCCACCATGGCGGCGCTGGCGCGCCGCGCCAAGGAAGGCGGCTCCTGGCATGTGCGCTGCTCCCTGGCGCAGACCTGTCATTGGTTCCGCCATCTCGGCCGCATCGACGGCATGTCCTGTCCCGACCCGCAATTCGATGAGGTGCGCGATTATCTCGAAGACGCCGCATCCGGTTTCGGTCGGCTCACCGCAGTCGGCCACTCCGCCATCATGTCGGAGACGCCGCCGGGCTGGGCGCGGCCGAGCGTTCCGCTCGGCACCCACCGACCGGCCTGGCCGCAATAATTTTCAGAGACGATAGGATTTCAGGTTTCGCTCGATGCGCGCCAGCACCGGCGTCGCGCCGTACTCGAATTTCCTGCCGGTGATCTGCTCGTACATCTGGATGTAGCGGCGCGACAGTTCGGCCACGAGGTCGGCAGGCGCCTCCGGCAAGGCCGCATCGGCATAAGGATCGGAATGATCCCGAAACCACAGCCGCAAAAATTCCTTGTCGAAATATTGCGGCTCCTCGCCCGCGGCAAACCGGGTGGCGTAGGACTCGCGCTGCCAGTAGCGCGACGAATCCGGGGTGTGGATTTCATCGATCAGCACCAGCGCGCCGTTCTGGTCGGTGCCGAATTCGTATTTGGTATCGACCAGGATGAGGCCATTGCGCGCCGCCAGCTCTTGACCGCGCGCGAACAAAGCGAGCGCGGTCTGCCTGATGCGATCGAACATCTCCTTGCTGACAAAACCTTCGGCAATCATTTGCTCCGGCGTCAGCGTCCGGTCATGGGCGGCTTCCTTGGTCGTCGGATCGAAGATAGGTTTCGGCAGCTGTTGGTTCTTGCGCATGCTATCCGGCAGCGCGACACCGCCGAAATTGCGTTCGCCTTTGCCGTAACGCGTCCAGATCGCGGTGTCGGTGACGCCGGTGAGGTAACCGCGCACGACCGCTTCGACCGGCACCATCGTGCACTTCCTCGCCACCGTCACATTCGGGTCGGGCAAGGCCAGCACGTGGTTCGGCACGATGTCCTTGGTTTGCTCGAACCAGTGCGCGCTGACCTGGTTGAGCACCTGCCCTTTCCACGGGACGTGGGCGATGATGCGGTCGAACGACGAGTGGCGGTCGGTGGTGATCAGGACGAGCTTGTCGCCCTGGTCGTAGATATCGCGCACCTTCCCCGAAATCTTCGGCCCGAGAAACGCAAAATTGGTCTCTTTCAGGATATCCATTTCATCGGCAGGCGCGTCCGCACTCATTGCGCCGCCTTCAATCCCAAAACTTTGGCGATGCCCGCGAGCCGGTCGCGCTGCTCTTCGACGGCACGCCCGAATTCGGCCGGGCCGCGAATGTCCATGATCGTACCGATGTCGGCGAGCCGCTTGGCGATGACCGGATCGGCGCTGACGGCGCGGACGTCGGCGGCGATGGCTTCGCGTGTCGCGTCCGACATGCCGCGCGGGCCGAAGATGCCGCCGATGCTTTCGAACGACAGCGCCGGATAACCGGCCTCCTTGGCCGTCGGGATATCCGGCGCGGTCGGCGCGCGTTGGTTGCTGCTCACGGCCAAAACCTTGATCTTGCCCGCCTGCATCAGCGGCTGCACCACCGCAAGCGAGGTCGACAATACCTGGATGCGCTCTTCGGCAAGGTCGTTCGGCGCCTGCATGATGTCGCGATACGGCACCTTGACGATCTGCAGGCCCATGTTCTTGATCCAGCCGAACAGCAGAAAATCCGAGAGGCCGGTGGCGGCGGCGGCATTGAGCTTGCCGGGCTGCGCTTTCGCCAGCGCCACCAGCTGATCGACCGTATTGATATGCATCGATGCCGGCACCGAGATCGCGAGCACGACGGCGGACACGCTGACGATCGGCAGCACATCGCGCTTAGCATCGTAAGGCAGGGTGTCGTGATCGTAGGGCGCTACCGTGAAGATGCCGGCTGGCCCGAACCACAGCGTATGATCGTCGGCAGCGCTGACAAAGGCCTGGACCGACACGATGCCGTCGCCGCCCGGGCGATTCTCGACCACCACCGGCTTGCCCCAGCGCGCCGACAAGCGATCGGCGAACAGCCGCGCCGTGATGTCGCTGGCGCTTGCCGCGCCGTATGGCATGATGAATTTGACCGTGCGGGCCGGATAAGCCTGTTGCGCCACCGCGCCGTCGGCGAAATGCAGGCAGGCGGCGATCGCCAATCCTGCCAGCGACATAAACCGTGTCATCGCCATCCTCCCCGAGAGACCATTACCGTACACAATAGCAGCAGCCCACGTTTTTCGCGCAAGCCCTTTCTCGACGTACCCAAACCGGATCGCTGCGCGCGGCATGAGAGTTGCAGGAACCGTGAACCGCGCTTTTGAGTCGACATCGGGACCTGCTGCGACAATGGCGATGCTTCTCGTCGATGCGAGCGGCCTGCTACTGTCGCATACGACCATCGAGTGCCCGTCGGTCGCAACCCCACGCGAGTGAAATGACAATAAGATTTCCGCGACGTCGTTTTCTATGGCTGGCGGCAGGCGGTACCGTCCTTCCGGCGCTTTCCGGAACGGCTCGCGCCCAAGCTTTCCCGATGCGCCCGGTCACGATGATCGTGCCGTTCGCGGCGGGCGGTCCGGCCGACGTCTTTGCCCGCATCATCGCCGACCGCATGCAACGGTCGCTCGGCCAGTCGGTCGTCATCGAAAACGTCGCCGGCGCCGCGGGAAGCATCGGCGCCGGCCGCGTCGCGCACGCGACAGCGGACGGCTACACGCTGCTGATCGGCCCGGGATTGAGCACGAACGTCATCAACCCTGCCATCTACCCCTTGGATTACAACACGGTGACGGATTTCGCGCCGATCGGCCTGCTGTGCTTCGTGCCCAATATCCTGGTGTCCCGGCAAGACCTTCCGGCGGCCGACCTCAAAAGCCTGGTGGCTTGGCTCAAGGCCAATCCAGACAAGGCGCTGCAAGGCACGTCCGGCGTCGGCAGCCTCGGCCACCTCGCCGGCATCCTTTTTCAAAAAGCCACCGGCACCAGTTATCAGTTCATTCCGTATCGCGGGCTCGGACCGGCGATGCAGGATCTGGTCGCGGGCCGTGTCGACCTGATGATCGACGTGCCGATCAACTCGCTGCCCTACGTCCGCGACGGCAAGCTCAAAGCCTACGCCATCCTGGGCGAACAGCGCGTGACCATCGCGCCGGAAGTGCCGACCGCCGACGAGGCCGGCGTGCCCGGCGTTCACTTGCAGAATTGGTATTCGATCTACGCGCCCAAAGGCACGTCGAAGGACGTCGTTTCGAAGCTCAACGCCGCCTGCGTCGAGACCTTGGCCGACCAGGCACTGCGCGACCGTTTGGCCGGCTTCGGCTTCGTCCTGCCGCCGCACGAGCAACAGAGCCCGGATGCGCTCGCGGCGTTGCAGCTGGAGGAGACCGCCAAGTGGGCGCCGATCATCAAGGCTGCCGACATCAAGCCCGGCTGATCCCCACGGTTGCGCCTGACGCGTCCCGTTTACGCCGGCGGAAATCTGAACACCTCGGCCGGATTGTCGACGAAGATCAGCTTGCGGGTTTTTTCGTCGGGCACCCAGTCGAGCATCATGTCGAGCAAGGCGACGTCGTTCGGCATTGGCTTGAAATATTGCGGATGCGGCCAGTCGGAGCCCCACAATAGCCGCGTCGGCGCATAGTCGACGAGCTTATGCACCAGCGGATCGGTGTCGGAGAACGGAAACGTCTCCTGGTTCGAGATGCGCGGCGACAGTTTCACCCAGCAGCGGCCGGTGTCGAGACAGCGCAGCATGAACTTGAATCCGGCGCCGTCCACGCCTTTGGCCGGATTGACGCCGCCCATGTGCTCGATGACGAAATTTCCCGGCGACGCCAGGATTTGCGCGTTCCAATCGTCCTTCTCGTCCAGTTTGACGAGATAGTGCATGGACCAGCCGTGTTCGTGGGTGCGGGCCACCAGGCGGTCGTCGATGGTTTTCATGAGCCGGTTGGTGATGCGGTAGCCGACGGCACCGGCCTTGGTCAGAATGTCGAGCTCGCCTTCGGTGATGCCCGGCCACGGGATCACCACTGCGCGCAGGCGGTCGGGAAAGCGGCACTGGCCGTGCAGCGCCAGCTCGTAATTGTTCTCGTACATCATCGACTGCACGTGCAGGCCGCGCGCGAGACCCAGCGCGTCCTGCATCTTCAGCCAATCCTCGATCGGCGTATCCTCGAACTCGAGATGGCCAAAGACGTGGTTGGGCTTCAGCGGAAACAATTTTTGCGGGCCGATGAAATGGAAATGCGTATCGCACGCCCCCGGCGGCAATTTCAGTTTCGGCTTGCCGTAGGTCCGATCAATCTTGGGCGAAAACGGGCGTGTCCCGGTCGTGTCATTCATGCATGTACCTTTGGCGGCTTAAATGCGCGCGCGTTGCGCAGCTCTCATTTGTCCAGTTCCTTGAAGTACCGATAGATGCCCCATTGGCTGAACGAGATGCGCCGCTTCGACGCCAGATAGGTCTTGATGCGGGAGCGCTTGGCGATCCTATCGCGCAGCGCAATCAGACCCGGCACTCTCTTCTCGAAGCGCTTCATGCGCTTGGGGAAAGCATAGCGCAGACCCTCGACGATTTCGAACATCGACAGATCCACGTAGCTGGTCCGGCGGCCGACCATGTAGGTGCCGCCATTGTTGTGCAGCACGCGCTCGAAATAGCCCAAGAATTTCGGCACTCGGTAGCGCCAGAAATCTTGCGTGCGCCGCCGCGCCGCCGGGCGCTGCTCCTCGAAATAGAGCCAGCCCGACACCGGATGATGGGTGTCGTGGATATGGGTGACGAGGTCGGCGATGGTGAGCTGCAACTGATGCGCCCACAGCCTTCCCGCCTCGTCGCGCGGCGCCAGGTTCAGCCGCGAACCGAGATAGAGCAAAATATTCGCGGTCTGCGCGATGACGAGCTTGCCGGCTTTGAGAAACGGCGGCGCATAAGGCGGCCGCGCGCTGCGCTTGTCCTCAAGCAGTTTCATCATTGCCGGCACGCCGCGCTTGCCCGGCCGGCGCGCGATGTCGACATAGTCGGCGCCGGCCTCTTCGAGCGCCAGGCGGACGAATTCGCCGCGGCCCTGGATGCTGGGCCAGTAATAGAGTTCGTAGCGCATGGCTCGGCCTCGCCCGCTAGCCGACCGCGGCCTTGTATTGGTCCTCGGTGACCGGCTCCAACCACTCGACATGTTTGCCGTCTAGCGCTTCCTGCATGGCTACATGCATCATCACCGTGGTCGGCCCGGCGCCGTGCCAATGCTTTTCGCCCGGCGGAATCCAGACCACGTCGCCGGCGCGGATCTCGCGCACCTTGCCGCCCCAGGTCTGCACCCGGCCGCAGCCGGACATGACGCACAAGGTCTGGCCGAGCGGATGGGTGTGCCAATGGGTGCGGGCGCCGGGCTCGAAGCGCACCAGGCCGGAACGGATGCGCGCCGGTGCCGGGGCCTCGATGATCGGATCTTGCCAAACCACGCCGGTGAAAGAGTCCGCCGGTCCCCGGCGTGACGGCCGGGAGCCACAGGGATGAATGTCCATGGTCGTTGTCCTCCAATGGCGGCCCGTCCCTCCCCTTGCATAAGAAAGAGCGGCGGGTCGCGGTGCAGTAAGATAATGGAAATTCCGGCGCGATACCCTTGCTATCGCCGCAATGGTGCCGCGCCGGCGCCCTCGCGGTGGACGGCCAGACACGGTATCATTGCGGGGGCGGTGAGAGGGATCATGGCGGACGACGCAAGGACTATGTCATGGACCGTGCTGCGGGGCTTGAGCCATTGCGGCGGCGCCACGCTGCGGCTCGTTGCCCTGCTCGGCTTCGCCCTGACGTTGGGCGCATGCACCAAATGTGACGTGCCGAGCTGGCAGCACAGCAGCTCAGGCGAGGCGCCGGTCGCTTGTCACGATTCACCGGCGCCGCAATAGCAACGAAAACTACTTGCTGACGGCCCGATGATTGTCGGTAGCGACGTCGTCCGCGCTGGGCGGCGCCTCGATGTCGGGAAGGAATTCGTGGCGCGAGCGCAGGTAGGGATCGGCCAATTGCCGCGGCGACAGGCCGGTAAAGGCCGGCGCATTGCGGCCACTCCACCACGTCCAAATCAGCCGGCACAATAGTGCGATGAGCGCGAGTTGAAAGACGAGGCCAAAGATCGATGCCACGCTGCCAAGCTCGCCGACAAAACCGTGGCCAAACAGCCAACCGAGCACACCCGCGCCGAGAAAGCCCGCGGCAAATCCGCCGATCACGCCCGGTCGATTGAACAGACCACCGAGCGAGCCGCCCGGATAGGATGACGATCCCGCTGTCGCGTGGTCGTTCGCCGCAATCACGACAAGCGCCGGCGCGGCAACTTGCGGCGTCAGAAAAGTTCCCGCGGCGCTCTTGCCGACGCTCGGTGCGCCTTCAAGGCGCGCGTCGGCTTCGTCCGCCCACGACAGCAGGGCAGCAGCCAGCGCGGCCAATGTCGCAAGCGATCGCAACCACTGCATGGGCACTCTGGTCCTTCCGATCGATATGCGACTGGTACGCGACGGCGAGACGTTCAGACCTGTCGCAAAGCGTCGCACGCGAACGTGTCGCACTGCGATGTACCGCCGCGCGGGGATATTCGCATCATGCGTCAAGCACAGAGCAGGCCCGCGATCTTGCGGTTGCAGAACAAAATGCTAGTCGAGCGGCTCGACGCGCAAAATTTCTGCGCCGTGATTGTTGCCGGCCCAAAACGTCACCGGATTGGTCGAATTGTCGACAAAGACGCGGCGAATATTGGTCGGCCGCGGCAGAAGATATTCGATCGAGTGTACGCTCTGCGGATCGAACCGCAGCACGCGATCGCTCGCCATGCCGCCGCTCCATAACTCGCCGTTCTTGTCCATAAAGACGTCGTACGGATAAGTGTGCGGCGTCGGGGCGACCCACTCCTTGAACGATTCGGTCTTGGTGTCGAACAGGCCGAGCTTGTTGGCGGCGAATTCGGTGAACCAAAGCCGGCCCTGATCGTCGAGCATGGTTCGCCGCGGCCGCGATTTCGGCGTCGGCGTCGGATAAATGATCGTCGCACCGGTCTTGGCGTCGATGCGGCCGATATTCTCGTCGGCGAAATCCATGAAATAAAGATTGTTGTCGCGGTCGGCCGCCATGCCATAGGGCGCGTGCTGGCGGCCCTTGGGCAAAAACTTGAACGGATCGATGAACTCGTACAGCCCAGTCTTCAGATCGAGCCGCAGGATCGACTGTTTGGCGACTTCGTTGCTCCACACCTTGCCGTCGACGCGGAAAGCGCGCGGCATCACCATGGATTGCTGCGCGGCGTCGTTGTCGAGTGCGGCCTGGACCGGGAACATGTGAAACGTCTTCGTCGCCATATCGAACTTGGCGACGCCGGTCTGGAACATCATGGCGAGCCACAGATTGCCGTCGCCGTCCGCCTCCAAATCGAGCGCGCCGGTCGGCGAGCCGGGTTTTTGCACCGGAATGGCGTATTCCCGGTGCGCGCCGCTTTTGGGATCGAGCTCGCCGAGAAAATTCTCAACGAAATTGGAATACCAGACGTGGCCCTGCGCATCGGTGCGCACGTCGTGCGGAGCGATGGTTTTGCGCGGCAGGTCGTATTCGGTGATGACGACGTGGGTGGCGCGGCCCTTCGGCCGCGGCAATGTTTGCAGCTCGTAAGGCCACGTCGGCCCGCTGCTCAGGTTCACCGTGGCCAGATAGGCTGCGAGCTTGCGCACCAGGTCGTCGTGCACCTCGCGCTCGGCGCGCCGCGATTGCACCCGCGCTTGCGTGGTGTTGTTGGCATATTGCGCCATGCGCTTGAGCACGGGGAAGAACGCCTCGGCGTCGTAGGTCGAGCGCACGATGCGCTCGAAGGTATGACAGCTCATGCATTCGATCAGCGGCCGCTTCTGCTCCGCTGTGCCGGGCATGCTCATGAACCATTCGGTATTGGTCAGTTGCGCCGCGAGATCGGACGTCTTGCGCAGCTTGAGCGCGATATCGGTCGCTGCGGCGCCGAGATCGACCGTCTGCGGGCCATCGAGCTCGTAGCCGATGGCGCGAATGCGCAGCGCGTAATGGCCGGGCGCTAGGCGTCCATCGGGGAAGCGAAAGCGACCGTGCTCGTCGCTGGCGACCGTGACGGTCATGGGCGAGCCGGCCGCCTGCGCGCTGACCAGCACGCCTTCCATCGCGCCTTCCGCGGCAGATGTCACCGAACCGCCGAGAGTCTGCGCACGGCCGGCGCCCGCTTGGCAGCAAGCGAGCGCAACCACCGCCGCGATAAATAGAAGATGCTTCACTTGCGTTTGAGGTAGCACTCGACCTCGACCGGATCCTTGGTGTCGCTAGGATCGCGCGGACGGCGCTGCACGTTCGCCTGGACATAGCCGTCCTTGGCGCAGGTGATGGCGACGTCGTCGGGATTGATGTCCTTGCCGAAGCCGGGAATTTTGTAGACGCCCATGATGTCGGTGCGCGTCACCAGCGCGCCGCGATCCTTCAGCGCCGCGGTGACCTTGGCGTCGGCCACGCCCGGCCCGTCGACCTCGCGCACGAAGCCGAAATACGACGGACCGTCGTCACCGGAATTGGCGTCGTCCTCGCCGAAGCCGACGCCGCCGGCGCGCGACAAGGTTGGAGCGACTCCAATGCAGATGGCGATAACAACAACGCGCAGCCACACACGATCGAACGTCATGCGGGTCCTTCCCGGACGAATTGTCCCCGCGGCGCGCTGAAATTTCGGCGTGCCATGCCCGGCAATTTATCGCGTCAGATCAGCGCTGAGAAGATGCGCGCGCTGGACAAGGGTTCAGGGCGCGCTAGACTCCGCGGCATAAAAACGACAGGAGCCACAGGGGAGCACGATGGCCGGACTTGTCTCCACCAATACGCTCTGGAGCCTGTGGCTGTTCGTGCACCTGATTCTGGCCGTCGGTCTCCTCGGCGCCCTCACCCACCAGGCCATGGCGGTCGCATTGCCGGTGCGCCGCGCGGCCGGCGGCATCGTGACGCGCTTTCGCGCCGTTCCGGCCGCCGGCTACGCCACCGCGGTCTGCGTGCTGTGGGTGCTCACTTTCCTGGTCGGCTCATACATTTACACCCAATACCGCATCTATATCCGCATCCCGCTCGAGCAGACCGGCCATTACAAGACCGGCGGCTTCTTCGATTTCAAGGAGCATGTCGCCTCGATCGGTCTCACGCTGCTGCCGGCCTATTGGTATTTTTGGAAGAACGCCCAGAACCCGGACTACGACAATGCGCGCAAGGGTGTCACCCTCGTGCTCGCCGTGATGTGCTGGTTTCTCTTCATCGTCGGCCATGTGCTCAACAACACCCGCGGCTTCGCCTCATGAGCACGGCGTCGGCGACAAACTCCAGAGCCACGCCGTCGTCGTTGGCGGCGTCGAGCAGGTTCGGAACTTTCGCGACGACGTTCTCGATTACGGGCCCGGTCGTCTACTGCACGACCCAGTATTTCAACTGGCCGCTGTTCACCTATCACCCGGCGACCGGCCGGCTGGTCTGGGGCTACGAGGCGGCACGCCCCGGCGAAGGGCCGAACATGCTGTGGTACGGCTGGACCGTGACGACCATTCTGATCGCCGCCGGCTTGGGCATCATCGCCATGACGCTGCCCGAGCGCATCAGCCGGAAAATCCCGCTGGCGCTGGTCTGGATCTTTCCGATCCTGACAATTCCTTACGTGATCTACTCGCTGATGCCATGGTGGACGCATCCGTGATGCGTGCCGCGTTCACGCCGCCATGGTCTCTTTCACCGCGGCGACCAGCTGCTTGAGCGTGAAGGGCTTTGCCAGGAACGCGAATTGCTGGCCGTCGGCGGGCAGATGCTTCTGGAAAGCATCTTCGGCGTAGCCGGAGACGAAGATGATCTTGAGGCTCGGATCGCGGCTGCGCAATTCCCGCAGCAAGGTCGGTCCGTCCATTTCCGGCATCACCACGTCGGACACCACGAGATCGACCCGGCCGTCGATTTTCTCCAGCACGTCGATGGCCTCGACGCCGTTGCCGGCTTCGAGAACGGTATAGCCGCGCGAGGTCAGGCCGCGGGCGTTGAGCGCGCGCAAACCTTCCTCGTCCTCGACCAGAAGGATGGTGCCGACCCCGGTGAGGTCGGCGTTGGCCGGGGGCTTGGCCTCCGCGGCTGCCGCAAGCACGCCGATCAGCGAAGACACCTGGGCCTCGGCGGCATGTTCCGGCGCCGCGTCTTGCGCGCTGGCAACATGCCGCGGCAAGAAGATGCGAAACGTAGTGCCCTTGCCTTCGACCGAATCGACATAAACGAAGCCGCCGGTCTGCTTGATGATGCCGTAGACTGTGGAGAGGCCGAGGCCGGTGCCCTTGCCGACTTCTTTGGTCGAAAAGAACGGCTCGAAAATCTTGTCGACGATCGCCGCCGGAATGCCGGTGCCGCTGTCGCCGACTTCGACCAGCACGTAGTCCGCGGCCGGCATGCCTTTGGCGTGGAACCGCTCGCAGTCGTTGGCGGTGACATTGGTGGTGCGCAGCTCAAGCCGGCCGCCGCCGGGCATTGCGTCGCGGGCGTTGACCGCGAGATTCACGATCACCTGCTCGAACTGCGAAATGTCGACCCGCACCGGCCAAAGATCGCGGCCATGCACCACTTGCAGCGTGACCTTTTCGCCGATCAGCCGGCGCAGCAGCATGTTGAGATCGGACAATACCTCGCCGAGATCGAGCACCTGCGGCCGCATCGTCTGCTTGCGCGAGAAGGCCAAGAGATGCCGCACCAGGCTCGCCGCCCGGTTGGCATTCTGCTTGATCTGCATGATGTCCTGGAACGACGGGTCGGTCGGCTTGTGGGCGTTGAGCAGAAAATCGGTCGCCATCATGATGGCGGACAGCACATTGTTGAAATCGTGGGCGATACCGCCGGCGAGCTGGCCGACCAGCTCCATTTTCTGCGTTTGCGTGACCTTGGTCTCGAGCTCGCGCTGCGCCGTGGTCTCGAGCGCATAGACGATAGCCGCTTCCTGGTCGCGCTCCGCCTCCTCCACCGCGGTGACATAGAAGCGGCCGAAGCGCTCGTCCGGCCCGGCTAGCATCGCATCGACCGGGGCGATGTCGGCCTTGCCGGCCGCCGCGGCGCGGATGGCGGCTTCGAGCGCCGGCCGGTCGCGCTCGGCGACGATGGTGCGGATCGAACGGTCCTCGCCCTCGGCGCTCCTGGTGCCGTGGAACAGCCGCGCGAACAGCGGATTGGTGCGGATGACGCCGCCCTGCTTGTCGATGGTGGCGATCGCCATCGGCGTGTGGTGGAAGAACCGCATGAAGCGGATGTCGGCTAAGCGCTGCGGATCGGTGCCGTCATCCCTGGCGCGATTGAGCACCAGCGTGCGCGAGGGACCCGGCGCGGTGTCGGCGCCGAACGCCAGCTTGTGATAGAGCCGCGCCGGCAGCGTGCGGCCGCTGCGGGTGCGCAGATCGAGATCGAGCACCTCGGTCTTCACCTCGCCCGGCGCGCCTTGCAGCGTGGTCAGAAGCGCGGCGCCATCGCCCCAGATCAGGTCGGCGAGTTTCAAGCCGCCGGAGCCGACCTGAGCCAAATCCTGGTCGAGCCAGTTGGCCAGCGTCTTGTTGAGATAGACGATGTCGCCCTTGGCATCGACGGAGAAAAAGCCGGCCGGCGCGTGATCGAGATAGTCGATGGCGTGCTGCAGCGCCTGAAACGCATATTCCTGCTGGTCGCGGTCGCGCGACACGTCGGTGAGCGACCACACCGTCAGGCGTGCCTCGCCGCGGCCATCGCCGAGTGGGCGGATCTTGAAGCGCAGCCATCGCGGCGGCCGGCCACCGATGCCGGCGACGCGCACCACTTCCTGGGCGCGCGCGCCTTCGCGGGCCGCCTTGAGCAGCCGGTAGATCGCCTCGGACGCATCCGCATCGCCGATGAATACGCGCTCGACCGGCCGCATGTCGTTTAGGTCCGACGCCTGGATCAGGTCGAGATAGGCGGCATTGGCATAGACCACGCGGCCGTCCGCATCGGTGACGACGACGCCGTCGAAGGCGCCATCGACCACCGCCTTGATCAGCGGGCTGACGGCGCTCGTCGCTGACAGTCGCAGGATGCCGCAGGCGAGCGCGAACAGGGAGAATACGCCCACGGTGGCCAGCACCGCGAGGAACGCCAGGATATAGGGCTCGGCATTGCTGCGGCCGAGCACGACGATGGCGGTTGCGGCCGCGACCAGCATGCCGGCGACCAGCAGCACCAGCATAACGCTGCCACTGCGCTCGGTTGCCGCGCTGCGGTCGATCGCCTTGCGGGCGAGATTGCCCTCGATCGGCTCCCCGCCCCGGCTGACCGTGTCCTGTGCCGTCATCCGCCGCCTCGCAATTCCGGCTCGCTTTCAGTGCCAAGCCCCGCTGAATCGCGCAAGGGGATTTGCACCGGGCCGCGCAATAAGTGCCTCGGCTCGGCCCTCACCGCGCCACCAGCCGCCGCAGCCGCATCAGGTAGCCGATGATTTCGGCAACGGCGCGGTAATGCTCCTGGGGAATTTCCTGGTCGATTTCCACCGTGCCGTGCAGCGCGCGGGCCAGCGGCGGGTTCTCGACCACCGGGATGCCGTGGGCCTCGGCGACTTCGCGGATTTTGCGGGCGATCAGGTCCACGCCCTTGGCAACACAGACCGGCGCGCTCATGCCACGCTCGTAGCGCAGCGCGATGGCAAAGTGGGTCGGGTTGGTGATGACCACCGACGCCGTGGGCACCGCCGCCATCATGCGTTTGCGGGCGCGCGCCTGGCGCAACTGGCGGATCTTGCCCTTGACCATCGGATCGCCTTCGCTCTGGCGGAACTCCTCCTTCATCTCGCGCAAGGACATTTTCTGCCGCTCGTACCACTGGTGGTGCTGGAACAAGTAGTCGGCCACCGCGACGATGGCGAGGATCGCCACCACCGTGCCGAGCATCTGCATGGTGAGCGATTTGGTGAAAGGCAGGATCAAGGCCGGATCGGCGGTGATGAGGCCGGCCAAGCGGTGACGCTGCGGCCACAGCAGCGCCGTGATCACCGCGCCGAAGATCATCAGCTTGGCGAGGCCCTTGGCGAAATTGGCGAGCGCCTGCAGCGAGAACAGCCGCTTAAAACCTGCCGCCGGCGAAATTTTCGACAGATGCGGGATCAGCGGCTCGACCGAGAATACGATGCGGTGCTGGATCGCGGTGCCGAGCAGCGCCGCCAGCGACAGCAGCAAGAACGGAATGCCGAGCGCGGCGAGCACATCGATGGTGATTTTCTTGACCAGATTGGCGAGCGCCGGCCCGTCGGCCGGTATCTGATAGGAATTGGCCAAAACACCGCGGAACGTCATTTCCAGCGTCTGCGCCATCGGCGTTGCGAACACCATCAGCACCAGCACGCCGCCGGCGATCGTGAACCAGGTGTTGACCTCGGCGCTGCGCACTACGTCGCCGCGCTTGATGGCGTCATCAAGCCGCTTGGCTGTCGGGTCTTCCGAGCGTTCGGTATCGTCGCGTTCGTCGGCCACGGGCGTACCTTAAAAGCGCGGGCCGAGTTCGTGCAGCACGCCGCCGACGTAATCGAGGAAATAACCCATCATGGTGCCGAGCACGAGGAGGAGGAACAACAGCCCGATCAGGATCGACAGCGGCAGTGCGACGAAGAACACCTGCATCTGCGGCATCAACCGCGACAACACGCCGAGCCCGATATTGAACAGAAGCCCGAAGGCGAGGAACGGCGCCGAGAGCTGGATGCCGATGCGAAACGCGCCGGCGGCGGTCTTGGTGACCAGCGCCGCGACGTCGCCGACGGCGGGCACCTCGCCGGGCTCGAACAAGTCGTAGCTCGAGTTGAGCGCGGCGATGACGAGGTGGTGCATGTCGGTGGCGAAGAACAGCGTGATGCCGAGCATGGTGAGGAAATTGCCGATGATCACGCCCTGCTCGCCCTGGGTGGGATCGACGGTGGTGACGAAGCCCAAGCCCAGTTGCTGGGCGATCACCGAGCCGGCCACTTCCAGTGCCGAGATGGTCAACCGCGCCGTCAGCCCGAGCACGGCGCCGATCATGATTTCCTCGACCAGCAGCACCATCGTGGGACCCAGCGCGCCGGTGTCGATGTGATAGGCCAGTCGATGCGGCGGCAAGAGAACCGCGGCGAGAACGAGCGCGATGGTGAGCCGCAGCCGCGGCGAAATGTTCTGCTCGCCGAGACCGGGCAGCAGCATCACCATGGTTCCGGTGCGGGCAAAGATCAGCAGGAAAGCCGCCCCGATCGCCGGAAGAAAGGACACGTCGAGGTGCACGGCCTACACCCCGCTCAGCCGTTGGTGATGTGCGCGGCTAGTCTCAGGAAATTGTTGTGCAAGGCGTCGGCCATGAACGGCAGCGCGACCAGCATGGCGATGAAGATCGCGAGAATCTTGGGCACGAAGACGAGGGTGGTTTCCTGGATCTGCGTGAGCGCCTGCAACAGCGAAATGGCCACGCCGACGATCAGCCCCACCAGCATCAGCGGCGAAGCGACGAGCAACAAGGTCTCGATCGCGTCGCGCGCCACGTCCATTACTTCCGGTCCCGTCATTACTTTACTTTCCTCGCTCTGCCCGTCGCTCCCTCTCCCCGCTTGCGGGGAGAGGGTGGGGTGAGGGGGCGTCGCCGACGCGCTCAGAATCGCGGATAGGCCCCCTCACCCTCGTTCGCTTCGCTCACTCGACCTCTCCCCGCACGCGGGGAGAGGTGAATTACTCAGATCGGCATCTTCAGAATGTCCTCATAAGCCGCGATCACCTTGTCGCGCACCGAAACCAGCGTCTGCACCGCGGTCTCGGTCTCGGCGACCGCGGTGACGACGTCGACCATGTTGGATTTGCCGGTCGCCACGGCGTGAGCCTGGGCGTCGGACTTTTGCGCCGCGTCCGACACGGCGTTGATCACGTCCTTCAGCACCGCGCTGAAGTTCGGCGCCGACGATTCCGACGTCGCGGCGCCGCGGCCGAGGCTCGCGGTCTGTTCGGCCATCCGCGCGAGCGCGGCATAGGCATTGGCGGCGGCGACCGGTGTCGGCATGGCTAACCTTTGAGGATGTCGAGGGTGCGCTGGAGCATGCGGCGGGTGGCGGTGATGATGTTGAGATTGGCCTCGTAGGAACGTTGCGCGTCGCGCAGGTCGGTCATCTCGACCAGCGCGTTCACGTTCGGGTATTTGACATTGCCGTTGGCGTCGGCCGCCGGATTGCCGGGCTCGTGCTTGACGGTGAAATCGGAACCGTCGGTTTGCACGTGACCGAGCTTGACGACCTGGGCACCGAGCGAGCGGTCGAGTTCCGACGAAAAGGTCACGATCTTGCGCCGATACGGATCGCCGCCCCTGGTCTGCGCGGTCGAGTCGGCGTTGGCGATATTCTCCGAGATGACCTCCATGCGGCCGATCTGAGCGTGCAGGCCGGACGCGGCGATGGCGAGCGATTTGAGAAAGTCCATGATGCGCCCGCTCCGCTTACGCTCTGCCGATGGCAATCTTGATCAGGGCGAGACTGCGCGTATAGAGCGAGGTCACCGCCTCGTAATCCATCTGGTTCGACGCCACCTTCAACATCTCGTCTTCGTGGGTCACCGAATTGCCGCGCGGGCGGATCGCGTAGCGGCCGCTGCTGTCGGCGGCGAACGCCGAGCCGCCGCCGCCTTGCGTCGTGATATGAGCCGGGTCGGTGCGATCGAGCGCCAGCGCGGCCTGCATCTCATGCGAGAAATCCGGCGGCGCCAAGTCCTTGGCGCGGTAGTTCGGCGTATCGGCATTGGCGACGTTTTCCGCCAACACGCGCTGGCGCTCTTGATGCCATTCCATGCGCTGGCGCAGCATCGACAGGATCGGAATATCGGTGATCGGCATGGCCGGCGGCCCTAGGTTTTACCGCGTAGCTTCGGTTTTACTGGGCAGACTTTGCCGGCCGTATGGTTAATGCCCGGTTAAAGCCGAGTTCCCACCGCTTTTGCCATTAATTCGCCGTTTACCATGAGAATGCTTGCCCAGTCGGCTTCGGGGATGAAATCGGCTATTGGTATTAAGAGTTTCTTAGTAATCGGGGCGGCAAATGTTA
>Ga0210398_10000652_pt1 | contig 38499 bp, 34 predicted proteins | sample IncBWC4OmetaG_FD_161047 | JGI IMG/M metagenome (GOLD analysis project Ga0210398, IMG submission 161047) | Forest soil microbial communities from Barre Woods Harvard Forest LTER site, Petersham, Massachusetts, United States - Inc-BW-C-4-O | ecosystem: Environmental > Terrestrial > Soil >... | reverse complement strand
GGCGCGCATCCGTCTCGAGTGGTGTCGGCATGAGGTTCAACCGCCTCGATCAAAGCCCGGTGGCGCGCTGGTGGTGGACGGTCGACCGCTGGAGCCTCGGCGCGCTGCTTGCGCTGATGGCGATCGGTGCGATGCTGAGCATGACCGCGAGCCCGGCGGTCGCGGTGCGCATCGGCTACGACCCGATGCATTTCGTGAAGCGTCATCTGCTCGCGGTGCCGATCTCGATCGGGATCATGTTCGCCGTGTCGCTGCTGCCGCCGCGCAAGGTTCGCCATGCGGCGTTCGCGCTGTTCGGCGTATCGCTCTTAATGCTGATGGCGACGCTGGTCATCGGCACCGAGATCAAGGGCGCGCGGCGCTGGATCGATGTCGCGGGGCTCGGCATCCAGCCGTCGGAGCTGGTCAAGCCGACCTTCGCGATCGTCGCCGCCTGGCTGTTTGCCGAGCACCGGCGCAATCCGCGCGTGCCGGGCAACTGGATCTCGTGCGCGCTGTTTGTCGTGATCATCGGCATTCTCATCAAGCAGCCCGATATCGGCATGGCGGTGGTCGTCGCGACCGTGTGGTTCGCGCAATTCTTTATGGCGGGCCTGCGCTTCTATTGGCTGGGCATTGGCCTGGTCAGCGGCGCCTCGATGATGCTCGCCGCGTATGAGTGGCTGCCGCATGTTACCGACCGGATCAATCGCTTCCTCGACCCGAGCGCCGGCGATTCCTACCAGGTGCGGCGCTCGATCGAGGCGTTTTCCAGCGGCGGGATGTGGGGCAAGGGGCCCGGCGAGGGTACGGTCAAGGACTACCTGCCCGACGCGCATGCCGATTTTGTTTTCGCGGTGGCGGGCGAGGAATTCGGCCTCCTCGCTTGCGTGTTCATCGTGGGGATTTTTGCCTTCATCGTGTTGCGCGGCCTGTCGCGGCTGCTGCAGGAGCAGGATCAGTTCATCCTGCTCGCGGCTACCGGGCTCCTGCTGCAATTCGGCCTGCAGGCGATCATCAACCTGGCGTCGGAGCTGCGGCTGATCCCGACCAAGGGCATGACCCTGCCCTTCCTCAGTTATGGCATATCATCGATGCTGGCGCTGTCACTCGGGATGGGGATGCTGCTCGCGTTGACGCGGCGACGATTGGGCGGGGACGAGCTGTGAGTCCCCAAGAGAACAATACTTATGTCCTCGCGGCCGGCGGCACCGGCGGCCATCTGTTCCCGGCCGAGGCGGTCGGGCGTCTTTTGGTCGCGAACGGCGGCGCGGTGCATCTGTTGACCGACCGGCGCGCCGACGCGTTCGCCGCGGCCGTGCCGGGCGTGACGATCGACCTGGTGCGCGCCGGAAGGTTCGGCGGCGGGCCGCTGCACGCGGCGTATGGGCTCGCCGAGCTGGCGGTGGGCGTGGTCCAGGCGCGGCGGTTGTTGCGCCGGCTGGCGCCGGCGGCGGTGGTCGGGTTTGGCGGCTATCCGTCGGTGCCGACGATGCTCGCCGCGACCCAGCTCGGCCTGCCGACCTTGATCCACGAGCAGAATGTCGTGCTCGGCCGCGCCAACCGATTGCTGGCGCCGCGCGCCCGGCGCATCGCCACCGGCTTTGCCGCGACTCAAGGGCTGCGCGATACCGATCGTGGGCGCGCGATTCACACCGGTAACCCGGTGCGGCCGGCGATCCACGCCGTCGGCGCCGTACCCTACGCCGCGCCTGAGCGCGACGCACCGATCGAGCTGCTGGTCGTCGGCGGCAGCCAAGGTGCGCGGATTTTCGGCGAGATCGTGCCGCCGGCGTTGGCGCTGCTGCCGGCGGGATTGCGGGCGCGGCTGCGTGTGGCTCAGCAGGCGCGGCCCGAAGACAAGGATGCGGTGGTCGCGCAATACACGGCGCGGGGCATCGCAGCCGAGATCGCGACTTTCTTTGACGACATGTCGGCGCGGCTGCAGCGCGCGCATCTGGTGGTCTGCCGCGCCGGCGCGTCGACGATCGCCGAGCTTGCTGTCGCCGGGCGGCCGGCGATTCTCGTCCCCTACCCGCACGCGATGGACGATCACCAGACCGCCAATGCCAGCGCGTTCGCCGCATCGGGCGGCGGCTGGGTCATCGCGCAACCGGGGTTCACGCCCGACACGCTGGCCGAGCGGCTTGCCGATCTCTTCGTCGATCCCGCTGCGCTCGCCACCGCCGCCGGCGCGGCGCGGCACTCCGCGCGCGATGCCGCGGCCGAGCATCTGGCCCAGTTGGTGCACGGCCTCGCCCCGGCAAATGGCAGCCCGATGGAGCGCGCCGCATGAGATCGCTGCCGCAGGGGCTTGGCCTCATCCATTTTGTCGGCATCGGCGGCATTGGCATGAGCGGCATCGCCGAGGTGCTGCATAATCTCGGCTACCAGGTGCAGGGCAGCGATGTCGCCGACGGTAGCAATACGCGGCGGCTCGTCGAGCTGGGCATCCCGGTGATGATCGGCCACAAAGCGGAAAATCTCGGCGCCGCCGCGGTCGTCGTCGTGTCGTCGGCGATCAAGCCCGACAATGCCGAGCTGGTCGCCGCGCGCGCCCGGCGCGTGCCGGTCGTCAGGCGCGCCGAGATGCTCGGCGAACTGATGCGGCTGAAATGGGCGATCGCGGTCGCCGGGACGCACGGCAAGACCACGACGACATCGCTGATCGGCGCGCTGCTCGAGACGGCGCAGCTCGACCCGACCGTGATCAATGGCGGCATCATCAATGCCTACGGCACCAATACAAGGCTCGGCGACAGCGACTGGATGGTGGTCGAGGCCGACGAGAGCGACGGCACCTTTATCCGGCTGCCGGCGGCGGTCGCTGTCGTCACCAATATCGACCCCGAGCATCTCGACCATTATGGCGATGTCGCCGCGCTGCAGCAGGCCTTCGACAGTTTTGTCGCGAACATCCCGTTCTACGGTTTCGCGGTGCTGTGCATCGACCATCCGGTCGTCCAGGGGCTGGTGGCGCGCACCACCGAGCGGCGCATCCTGACTTACGGGTTCAGCCCGCAGGCCGATATCCGCGCGACGAATATGCGGCTCGCCGACGGCGGCACCGAATACGACGCGGTCATCACCGATCGCACGACCGGCAAGACCCGCACGATCCGCAACCTGTTCCTCGCAATGTATGGCGAGCACAACGTGCAGAACTCGCTGACGGTGATCGCCGTCGCCGCCGAGCTGAAGCTCGGCGACGCGGTGGTGCGGACGTGCCTGCGCACCTTCAAAGGCGTGCGGCGGCGTTTCACCAAGACCGGCGAGTGGAACGGCGTGCCGATCATCGACGATTACGGCCATCACCCGGTCGAGATCGCGGTGACGCTCAAGGCCGCGCGGTCGATCACCCCCGGCCGGGTCATCGCTGTCGTCCAGCCGCATCGCTACACGCGGCTCAACGATCTGTTCGAGGGGTTCTGCACCTGCTTTAACGACGCCGACATCGTGCTGGTCGCCGATGTCTACGCCGCCGGCGAGACGCCGATCGACGGCGTCGACCGCGGCGCGCTGGTAGCGGGGCTGGCGGCGCACGGTCATCGCAACCCGCTGGCGCTGGGCGGGCCGGACGAGTTGGCGGCGCTGGTGCGCGAGCTGGCAGCTCCGGGCGATATCGTCGTGTGCCTCGGGGCCGGTTCGATCACCAACTGGGCCAACGCGCTGCCCGCCGAGCTGGCGGCACTGGACCTCCAGCGGACCGTGGGGAGCCGGGTCGCATGATGGCGCCGGCTGCTGACATGCCCGTGACGCTGATCGACCGGCTGCCGCCGGTGCGCGGTCGCCTCGCCGCCAATGCGCCGATCGGCCCGCTGACCTGGTTCCGCGTCGGCGGCCCGGCGGAAGTGCTGTTTCGCCCGGCGGATGAAGCCGATCTTGCCGATTTCCTGAAGGCGCTGCCCGGGGATGTGCCGGTGACGGTCATCGGGGTCGGCTCGAATCTGCTGGTGCGCGACGGGGGGCTTCCCGGCGTCACGGTGCGGCTGGGGCGCGGATTTGCTGATGTCGAAGCCGGGGCTGATGAAATCCATGCCGGCGCCGGCGCGCTCGACCTCAACGTCGCGCTCACCGCGGCCGAGGCCGGGATCGCCGGCCTCGAGTTTTTGTCCGGCGTTCCCGGCACGATCGGCGGCGGCCTCCGAATGAACGCCGGCGCCTATGGCGGCGAGGTCAAAGACGTGCTGATCGAAGCCAGCGCCGTCGACCGCGCCGGCGTGATCCATCGCGTGACCGCCGCGGAATTGGGGCTGTCCTATCGCCATTCCGATGCGCCGAACGATTGGATTTTCACTGGCGCGCTGTTGCGCGGAACACGCGGCGAGCCGGCCGCGATCGCCGTGCGCATGAATGAGATCAAGGCGGCGCGCGAGGCCTCCCAGCCCATTCGCGCGCGGACGGGCGGCTCGACCTTCGCTAACCCGCCGGGCGACAACGCGTGGCGGCTGATCGACGAAGCCGGCTGTCGCGGCCTCACCCGCGGCGGTGCGATGGTGTCCGAGAAACACACGAACTTCCTGATCAACACCGGCAACGCGACCGCCGCCGATCTCGAAGGGCTCGGCGAGGAGGTGCGGCGCCGGGTGCATGCGAAATTCGGCATCGTGCTCGATTGGGAGATTCGCCGCGTTGGCCGACATGGCGGGGACGCCGCGCATGGCTAGGGCAGCGGCGGCCGGATCGGCGACCAGGGCCCCAGCACGGCCACGGCGGCGACGCGCCTCGCGTTCGCTGCGGCGCGCGGTGCTGTGGGGGGCGCCTCTGGCGCTCGTCGCGGGGCTGGGCATCGGCGCGGTGACGAGCGGCGCGATTCACCTGCCGCATTCGGTGCAGGACGCCACCGCGGCCGTGTTCGATTTTACCGGGCGGCTCGGGCTTGTCGTCACCGACATCCAGGTCAAGGGCCGGGAAACCACGGACACCGCGACAATCCTCGCCGCGCTTGACGCGCGCTACGGAACGCCGATCCTTGGCGTGAACCCGTCGCGCGCCAAGCAACAGCTCGAAGCCCTGCCCTGGGTGCGCTCGGCGTCGATCGAGCGCCGCCTGCCTGGCACGATCGTGGTCTCCCTTGTCGAGCGACGCCCGCTCGCGGTCTGGCAGCATGACGGCAAGCAGGAGCTGGTCGACCAGGACGGGACGGTGATCCCCGTCACCGACTTGTCGCGCTTTGCCAAATTGCCGACCGTGGTCGGCGACGACCAGGCGCGGCACGGCGCGGCGGAGCTGCTCGGGCTTTTGGCGAACGAACCGGACATCGCCTCGCGCGTCACCGCCGCGGTGCTGGTCGGCGACCGGCGCTGGAATGTGCGCATCGACAACACGCTCGATGTGATGCTGCCGGAAGACGACATCGCCGGCGCCTGGTCAAAGCTCGCGCAGCTGGAGCGCACGAATCAGATCCTGCAGCGCAATGTCGAGATCATCGACATGCGGCTGCCCGATCGGCTGGTGCTGCGCGTCACCGATACGACGGCGAAGGATGCGCCGGGGCCAAAGAAAATTCATGCGCTGGGGAAGAGCACATGAGCGCGAGGACAATCGCAGCGAAGTTACGGCCCGGCAAATCCGGCAACGGCGCATCGCCGCGACCGCGCCAGCTGGCACCGGTCAAGTCGCGCGGCAGCTTGATCGCGGGGGTCGATATCGGCTCGACCAAGATCTGCTGCTTTATCGCGCGGGTCGAAGGCGCCGAACCGCGCATTCTCGGTATCGGCCATCAGGTGGCGCGCGGCATCAAATCGGGCGCGATCCTTAATCTCGACGAGGTCGCTGAATCGATCCGCACCGCGGTGCACGCCGCCGAGGAGATGGCGGACGAGACGATCGAAAGCGTCGCGGTGAGCCTCTCCGCCGGGTTTGGTCCGTCGCGCATGGTCAAGGCAGAGATCGGCGTCGGCGGCCGCGAAATCAGCGACAGCGATATGCGCCACGTGCTCGAACGCGGCTACGCGATGCGCGATTCCGGCGACCGCGCGGTGATCCATTCCTTCCCCGTCGGCTTTTCGATCGACGACAGCCGCGGCATCCGCGACCCGCGCGGCATGATCGGCACGCGGCTTGGCGTCAACATGCATGTCGTCACCGCCGCCGCGAGCGCGGTGCGCAATCACAGCGCGGCGATCGCCCGCTCGATGCTCGAGCCGGATGCCTTTGTCGTCAGCCCCTATGCGGCGGGCCTGTCGTGCCTGGTCGAGGACGAGATGAACCTCGGGGTCACCGTCATCGACATGGGTGGCGGAACGACGACGATCGGCGTCTTTGTCGCCGGCAATCTGGTGTTCACTGATTCGGTGCCGGTTGGCGGCGGCCACGTGACCAACGACATCGCGCGCGGCCTGTCGACACCGCTCGCCCAGGCCGAGCGGATGAAGGCGCTGTTTGGCAGCGCCATCGCCACGACGCTCGACGAGCGCGAGATGATCGCGGTGCCGCAGATCGGCGAGGAGGAAGACGGTCACGTCAACCACGTGCCTAAATCGATGCTGGTGCGGGTCATCGCGCCGCGCATCGAGGAAACCTTGGAGATGGTGCGCAACCGACTCGAGGCCGGCGGCTCCGACAAGATCGCCGGGCGCCGCGTGGTGCTGACCGGCGGCGCCTGCCAGCTGCACGGAGTGAAGGAGCTGGCCGGGCTGATCCTCGACAAGCAGGTGCGGGTCGGGCGGCCGCTCAGGGTCAAGGGGCTGGCCGAATCGACGCATGGCCCGGCCTTTTCGACAGCGGCGGGCTTGCTGCGTTTCGCGATGTCGGAGCGCACCGAGCGGCCCCGCGCCGCCCGCGTTGCCTCGCGCGGCATTTTCGGCCGGGTATCGAATCTGATCAGGGAGTATTTTTAAGCTGCGGATCGATTTTTTCCTGGCTCCGGGCATGGCGTTTGCGACAGATCGGGCAAATCGCGTAGAATCGGCTTGGCGCCAGCGGATCGGCGGCCGGAGACTGGCCGATCCGGTCGCGATCCGCGGCATAAGTACAGAGGAGCCGGCACCGGGCCGGACCAAGGGCAGCAGCCGCGCGTGGCGTGGAGGGATTGATGATTAACCTGAGTATCCCGAGAGACGAGCTGGAGCTTAAGCCCCGCATTACCGTCATCGGGGTCGGCGGCGCCGGAGGCAACGCGGTCAACAACATGATCCGCTCCAACCTCATCGGCTGCGAGTTCATCGCCTGCAACACCGACGCGCAGTCGCTTCAGCTGTCAGCAGCGCCGCGCAAGATCCAGCTCGGCATAGGCGTGACGCGCGGGCTGGGGGCGGGATCGCGACCCGATGTCGGTCGCGCGGCCGCCGAGGAAGCGATCGACGATCTGCTCGAGTCGCTGCAAGGCTCGAACATGGTGTTCATCACCGCCGGAATGGGCGGCGGCACCGGCAGCGGCGCGGCGCCCGTTATCGCCCGCATCGCTCGTGAATCCGGCATTTTGACCGTCGGAGTCGTCACCAAGCCGTTCCACTTCGAGGGCGTGCACCGGATGCGCACGGCGGAGTCGGCGATCGAGGAACTGCAGAAGTTTGTCGACACGCTGATCATCATCCCAAACCAGAATTTGTTCCGCGTCGCCAACGAGCGCACCACCTTCGCCGACGCGTTCAAGATGGCCGACGACGTGCTGCATGCCGGTGTGCGCGGAGTCACCGATCTGATGGTGATGCCCGGTCTCATCAATCTCGACTTCGCCGATATCCGCACCGTGATGAGCGAGATGGGCAAGGCGATGATGGGCACCGGCGAGGCCGAGGGCGAACGCCGCGCGGTCGACGCGGCCGAGGCGGCGATCTCCAACCCGCTGCTCGAAGACGTCTCGATGAAGGGCGCGCGCGGCGTGCTCATCAACATCACCGGCGGGCTCGACATGACCCTGTTCGAGGTCGACGAGGCCGCCAATCGCGTGCGGGAGGAAGTCGACCCCAACGCCAACATCATTTTTGGCTCAACCTTTGACGAGAAGCTGCAGGGCAAGATGCGCATCTCGGTGGTCGCCACCGGCATCGACGGCGAAGGCCCGCAAGGCGAGCGGGCGCCGACCCTGACGACGCGGATGCCCGAGTCCGGCGCCGCGCTGCGCGGCGGCTATACCCAGCCGATGCTGACGCAGAACGCGGTGCCGGCGCCGCGCGCCGAATTGCGCGCCCAAGTGCCGATGCCGACTTTGCCCGCCGCCGAACCGCCGCCGGCCGCTGCCGAAGCCGCGGAAAGCGCCGCTGTGCGCAGCGGTGCCTTCATCGCGCCAAAGCCGGTCGATCCTGGCACACCGCGGCAAGTGCCGCTGGCCCATCCCGCGATCCCGCCAGCCGCCGATCCCGCCGCGCGTCCGCGCGCCCGCGGGCCGAGCCTCATCGAGCGCGTGACCGGCGTCGGGCGCGGCCGCGTGGCCGCGCCAACAGTAGCTCCACCAGCGCCGCAGGCTGCGCCGGTCGCACCCGTTGCCGCGCCGCGCCAGCCCCCCGCCATTCCGCCGGCGGCGCAGCCGCGCCAGAACCAGCCGCGACTGGCGCCGCTGGACCCCGAAGAGCGAGGCGCCGGCAGCAAGGAAGACGACCTCCTCGACATCCCGGCCTTCCTGCGTCGCCAAGCGAATTAGCCGAATCGCCTGCGCGCTCGCCGCGACGCCCCTAGGGCGCCGCGCACGCGCGTGTGCGGCACCTCCTTTAACTACATGATTTTATTTAGAAAATTGGCCCCGTTGCGTGCAACAAACTGCAACAAAGAGTGATTTGTAACAGCCCCGGGCCATTGGCTAGCTTGCGCGTCGGGGTCGTTGCATTTTTAAAACGCAAGGGGCTGTGGTGGGGGACAAAGGCATCGTTCGGCAGCGGACACTAGCAAAGGCGGCGACATGCCGCGGTATCGGGCTTCATAGCGGCACGCACGTCACGATGACGTTGCGGCCCGCGGCGCCTGGCACCGGCATCGTCTTCCACCGGGTCGACGCGGGCGCCGAGATCAAGGCGCTGTGGACCAACACCGTCAACGCCACGCTGTGCACCGTTCTTTCGAATGGCGAAGGCATCGAGATCAAGACCGTCGAGCATTTGATGGCGGCGCTGGCCGGCAGCGGCATCGACAACGCGATCGTCGAGCTCGACGGCAACGAAGTGCCGGCGATGGACGGCAGCTCCGCTCCGTTCCTGTCGCTGATCGACCAGGCCGGCACCGTCTGGCAGGACCTGCCACGGCGCGCGATCAAGGTGCTGAAGCCGGTGGAAATCGCCAGCCAGGGCGCGAGCGCCGCGCTGCTCCCTGATCACGGCTTCTCGATGAGCTTTGAGATCGAGTTCGAAAATCCGCTGATCCGCTTTCAGGACATGGCGCTTTCGTTCGAGGCGGATACATTCCGCACCGAGCTGAGCCGCGCTCGCAGCTTTGGCATGCTCGAGGATGTCGAGCGGCTGAAGGCCGCCGGTCTCGTGCAGGGCGGATCGCTCGAAAATGCCGTGGTCGTCAGCGGCGACCGGGTGCTGAACCGCGGCGGTCTGCGCTATGCCGACGAATTCGTCCGCCACAAGCTGCTCGACGCTGTCGGCGATCTGTATCTCGCCGGCGGGCCGATCATCGGTCATTTCCGCGGCTCGCGCTCGGGTCATGCCCATACGCGAATGCTGCTCGCCGCGCTGTTCGCCGATCCCGCGGCGTGGTGCGAGACGACGATTGCCGACACCCCCGACCTGCCGGCGATCGCCTGGCCAGAGCGGGAGCGCGCCCGCGCCTGAAACTCTCGGCGTTGCGGCAATCCGTGCTATAAGCCCGCCGCGTTGCGTCATGTAGGCTCGGGTCGATGATACCCCTGTTGCGTTCGCTGTCCTCAGGATCGCGCGTTTCGTCGCGCCTCGGCGCCGGGTTGCTGGTGCTTGCCCTCGCCGCTTGCGGCGGCGGTCCCAAGAACGAAGCCTATATCGAAAAGCCGGTTGACGATCTGTACAACACGGCGATGGACCAGATGGTCAACTCGGATTACGACAAGGCCGCGACGACCTTTGGGCAAGTCGAAAGCCAGCACCCCTATTCGGTGTGGGCGACCAAGTCACAGTTGATGGCGATCTACGCCGACTACGCCAATGGCAAGTTCGACGACGCGATCCTTGCTTCCGACCGCTTTATCCAGCTGCACCCCGGCAACAAGGACATCGCCTACGCCTATTACGTCAAGGCGATCTGCTACTACATCCAGATCACCGATGTCGGCCGCGACCAGAAAACCACCGAGCAGGCGGTCAAGGCGCTCGAAGACGTCGTGCGCCGCTTCCCCGACAGCAAATATGCGCAGGATGCCAAGCTCAAGCTCGACTTCACGCACGACCACCTCGCCGGCAAGGAGATGGAAATCGGCCGCTACTATTTGAAGCAGGGCGAGTATCTGGCGGCGATGAACCGTTTTAAGCGGGTGATCGACAATTACCAGACCACGACGCATGTGCCGGAGGCGCTGGAACGCCTGGTCGAATGCGATCTGGCTTTGGGGCTCACCAAGGAAGCCCAGGCAAACGCGGCGGTGTTGGGCTACAACTATCCCGGCAGCCATTGGTACGAAGACGCCTACGCGCTGCTCGCGGGCGGCTCCGTGCCCGGCGAACCCCATAAAAGCTGGCTGTTTGGCCTGTTCTAAGCGGGCAGGGAAGCCGGACCACATTACAAAAACTTAAGTGTTGATCTGCCGCCTGGTGATCTATGTCGGCGCTGGCGCTCCGCTGCGGGCGCAAGAGACGCAAAGCCGCATTCCCGAACGAGTGGTCAGCGGCGTAAAACCCACCACGGCGCGTATTTACGGGCGTAACACCAAGGCTTGAACCAGGGGAGGATCCCGGATGCTAAGGCGGCTTGTCATTGTCGCTGTTCTTGTCGCGAGCGCTGGCCTTATCACAAGCGCGGGGCCGGCCAGCCAGACGGCGTTGGCGGCCGACCAAACGCAGGGCATCAGCGGCGTGTTCCTGACCACGCGCTACCCGGCGCTGACGGTCAAGGCCGGCGAGACGACCACGGTCGACCTGTCGATCCACAACTACAAGCTGCCGCCGCAGGATTTCGTGCTGTCGGTTCCCGAAATCGCCCAGGGATGGAAGGCGACCGTGCTCGGCGGCGGCCAGCCCGTGGCCGCGGTTGAAGTCGCACCGGACTCGGACGAAAGCCTGCAACTCCGCCTCGAACCGCCATCCGGCGCCGGACAGGGCGACTATCACTTTACGGTCGAGGCCAAGAGCGGCACCCAGGATCTGAAGCTGCCGATCACCGTGACGGTCGGTCAGGAGGTCCCGGCCAAGCTGAAAATGACGACCAATTTCCCGGATTTGCGCGGCACCGCGACGACCGCTTTCAAGTACCGGGTGACGGTGACCAATGACAGCGGGCGCAACGCGACGATCAACATGACCGCCGACGCGCCGAAAAACTTCCAGGTGACGTTTTCCGAGGCCTTTGGCTCGCAGCAGCTCACCAGCATCCCGGTCGAGGCCGGCAAGTCGAAGGATCTCGACGCCTCGCTGAGCCTGCCGCACGAGACCGCCGCCGGCGACTATAAGCTGACGATCCACGCGAGGACCGAACAGGCCAGCGCCGACCTTCCAGTGTCGCTGACCATTATCGGCCAGCCGCGCCTGTCGGTATCGGGCGAAGGCGGCCGACTGTCGGGCGATGCCTATGCCGGGCAGGAAAGTCAGCTGACCGTCGTGCTGAAAAATGACGGAAGCGAAGCGGCGCGCGATGTCGATCTGTCGGCGTCGGCGCCCGAAGGCTGGAAGACGACATTCGACCCCAAGACCGTACAGGAGATCGACGCCGGCAAGTCGCAGGACGTCAAGCTGACGATGACGCCGTCGGCGAGAGCGATCGCCGGCGACTATCAGATGACGGTGCGCGCCGCGGCGACCGGCGGGATTTCCGAGTCGGCAACCTTCCGCATCACGGTGCTGACCTCGACGCTGTGGGGAGCAATCGGCATCGCAATCATCGCGGTGGCGCTCCTGGTTGTCGTCTTCGCCGTCGCCCGCTTCGGCCGCCGCTAGCGGCCGGCGCGGGAGACACGGCGATGGCGGGCGATATCGTTATCGAGGCGCGCGCGCTGACCAAGCGCTACGGCGCGAACCTCGCGGTCGATCATGTCGACTTCGAGGTCGCGGCGGGCGAGATCGTCGGCATCCTCGGGCCCAACGGTTCGGGCAAGACGACGACGATCCTGATGCTCTTGGGCCTCACCGAGCCGACCAGCGGGCAGGCGTTCGTCGCCGGGTTCGACCCGTTGCGCGACCCGCTCGAGGTCAAGCGGCGGGTCGGCTATCTGCCCGATCAGATCGGCTTTTACGAGAACATGTCGGCGCGCGACAACCTGGCCTATACGGGGCGACTCGCCGGGCTCTCACGGCGCGAGATCGACGAGCGCTTTGACGCCGCGCTCGACCGGGTCGGGCTCGGGCATGTTGCCCACTCGCGGGTCACGACCTATTCGCAAGGCATGCGGCAGCGGCTGGGCCTCGCGGAAATCCTCATGAAGCGGCCGAGCGTCGCGGTGCTCGACGAGCCGACCACCGCGCTCGACCCGCATTCGACGCAGGAATTCCTCGACATGATCCGCGGGCTGAAGGCCGACGGAACCGCGGTGCTCCTGTCGTCGCACCATCTCGACCAGGTGCAGAGTGTGTGCGACCGGGTGGCGCTGTTCAATCGCGGCAAGCTCGCTTTGTCGGGCACCGTGACGGAGCTGGCGTCGCAGGTGCTCGGCGGCGGCCATGTGATCGACGTCGAGGCGCAGGGCGACAGGGTGCCGGAACTGCTCGCGGAGATTCCCGGCGCGGTTCGCGTGCAGCCGCTGGGCGGCGATCGCTACCGGGTCGACGGCCAGCGCGATCTGCGCAGCGCCATCGCGCGGCATCTCGCCGACAAGGTCGAGCTAACCGGCATCTATTTCGCCACGCCGAGCCTCAACGAGGTGTATGCGCGATATTTTCAGGAGGCGCGCGATGCAGTCGAGTAGACGCGGCTCGCCGTGGACCGGTCTCGGCACGGTCGTCGCCAAGGAGACGGCGGATCATCTGTCGAGCGCGCGGATGCGCATCCTCGAAGCGCTGGTTTTTCTGACCGCGCTCTATGCGGCGTTCTCGGCGATCCAGGCAATCCGCCAAACGATCGGCGAAAGCCCGTTTCTGTTCTTGCGACTGCTCACGATGGAACCGTCGGATCAGTTGCCGTTCTCGTTTATCGCGCTGCTCACCTTTCTCATTCCGCTAGTGGCGATCGCGCTCGCGTTCGACGCGGTCAATGGCGAGTTCAACCGCCGCACCTTGAGCCGGGTGCTTGCCCAGCCGATCTACCGGGACGCGCTGCTGTTGGGGAAATTTTTGGGCGCGCTGTTGTCGCTCACTATCGCGCTGGTCACGCTGTGGCTGCTGGTCATCGGCTTGGGGTTGTTGCTTCTCGGGCTACCGCCGAGCAGCGAGGAAATGATACGAATGCTTGGCTTTCTGGTCGCGACGATCGCCTATGGCGGTGTCTGGCTGGCGCTGGCGATGCTGTTCTCGGTGGTGTTCCGCGCACCGGCCACCGCGGCGCTCGCGGCGCTCGGCACGTGGCTCGTCATGGCGCTGTTCTGGACGTTCATCGGACAGATCGTGACGCCGCTGATCGCCGGCCCCCCCGAAGGGCTGCTCGGCCCGAACCTCACCTACATCAATGTCGAACAGGCCATCGATCGGCTCGCGCCCAACGTACTTTACGGCGAAGCGACGCGGGCGCTGCTCGACCCAACGACACGCGCGCTCGGCCCGATGCTGGTGACGGTGAGTGAAGCGCGGGCCCTAGTGCTGGGCGCGCCGCTGCCGGTGACGCAGAGCTTTGTGCTGATCTGGCCACAGCTCACCGGGCTGATCGCGGCGACGATCCTGATCTACGCGATTGCCTATGTGCTGTTCCAGCGCCAGGAGATTCGCGCGTAGTACGCGATGTCATCGCGAAGTGCTGAAAGCGCCGCGACAATCTCCCGCAGAAAAGGCCTAAACCGGCGGGAGATTGCTTCGCTACGCTCGCAATGACGCGCCGGATATCTGGTAAACTGCGCGGATGCTTCTCGGCCTGACGATCAGAGACGTCGTGTTGATCGACCGGCTCAGCCTCGCCTTTCGGCCGGGGCTGTGCGTGCTGACCGGTGAGACCGGCGCCGGCAAGTCGATCCTCCTTGACGCGCTGGGTCTGGCGCTCGGCCGGCGCGCCGAGGCCGGTCTGGTGCGGCCGGGCGCCGAGCAGGCCGTCGTCACCGCCGAATTCGCGGTGACGGCCAGCCATCCCGCCGCGACGATCCTTTCGGAAGCCGGTATCGCGATTGATCTGTCGGGCTCGATCGTCGTGCGCCGGACGCTCGGCGCCGACGGGCGCAGCCGCGCCTTTGTCAATGACGAGCCGACCAGCGTGTCGCTGCTGCGTGCGCTCGGCGACACGCTGGTCGAAATCCAGGGTCAGGGCGAGCAGCACGGCCTGTTCGATTCGGCGACGCATCGCGAGCTGCTCGATGCGCTGTCGAACGGCGATGTCGCGGCGCTGGCCACCGCGTGGCGCGGCTGGCGCGACGCGCGGCGCGAAGCCGAGGAAGCGGCGCGGGCGCTCGCCGCGAACCGCGCCGAGGAAGATTTGCTGCGCCACGAGCACGCCGAGCTCGAGGCGCTGGCGCCAGAGGCCGACGAGGAAGACCGACTCTCGGCCCGCCGCCTGCTGCTGCAAAACGCCGAGCGGCTCGGCGAGACGATCCGCGAAGCGGTCGACGAGATCGACGGCGAGGGTGGCGCCCTCGCGGCGCTGGCACGGGCGCTGCGCCGGCTGACCCGCGCCGCCGACCGCGCGCAAGGGCTGCTCGACGGCGCCGTTGCCGCCGCCGAGCGGGCCGCGAGCGAAACCGAGGAAGCGCTTACCGCGCTCACCGCCGCGGCGCAGTCGCTGGAGCTCGACCCGCGCGCGTTGGAGCAGGTCGAGGAGCGGCTGTTCGCGCTGCGCGCCACCGCCCGCAAGCACAATATCGCCGTCGCCGATTTGCCGCTGCTGCGCGAGAAGATATCGGAGCGCCTCACGCTGATCGACGCCGGCACAGAGAACGCGATCGTCTGGGAGAAAAAAGCCGCGGCGCTGCGCGAGACCTACGTGGCCGCCGCGGCGCGCATATCCGAAGCGCGCGAGAAGGCGGCGAAACGGCTCGACGCGGCAGCCGCCGCCGAATTAAAGCCGCTGCGCCTCGACAAGGCGCGGTTCCGCACCGTGCTGACCCCGCTCACCGAGGCGGAATGGAGCGAGCATGGTAGCGAACGGGTCAGCTTCGAGGTCGCGACCAACCCCGGCGCGCCATTCGGGCCGCTGGCGCGCATCGCCTCGGGTGGCGAGTTGTCACGTTTTCTCTTGGCGCTGAAGCTGGTGTTGGCTGGCGTCTCGTCGGTGCCGACACTGATTTTCGACGAGGTCGATAGCGGTATCGGCGGTGCGGTCGCCGCTGCGGTCGGCGAGCGGCTGCAGCGCCTTGGCGCGAGCCTGCAGGTGCTGGTCGTAACGCATTCGCCGCAAGTCGCGGCGCGCGGCGCGCATCACTGGCGGGTCGCCAAGCTCGACGCGCAGAAGAGCGCCGTCACCCGCGTCGAGGAGCTCGACCCCGATACGCGGCAGGAGGAAATCGCGCGGATGCTATCGGGCAGCACTGTCACCGCCGAGGCGCGTGCCGCGGCGGCGAGCCTCATCGCCGGAGCAAAAGCGGCATGACGGTCGAAAACCTCACCGAAACCGAGGCCGCGGCCGAGCTCGAACGCCTCGCCAGGGAGATCGCGCATCACGACCAGCTCTATTACGCGAAGGATGCGCCCGAGGTCAGTGACGCCGAATACGACGAGCTGCGCAAGCGCAACAACGCGATCGAGGCGCAGTTTCCCGAGCTGATCCGGGAAGACAGCCCGTCGCGCCGGGTCGGTGTGACGCCAGCGGCCGGCTTCGCAAAGGTCACGCACGCGGTTCCGATGTTGTCGCTCGAAAACGCGTTCGACGAGCAGGACGTGCGCGACTTTTTTGCCGGCATCCGCAATTTCTTCCGCCGACCGGAAGATGTCGCGCGCGTCGCCGAAGACGCGATCGAGGTCATGGCCGAACCCAAGATCGACGGGCTTTCGGCGGCGCTGCGCTATGAGCACGGCAAGCTGGTGCTCGGCGCGACGCGCGGCGATGGCGTCACTGGGGAGGATGTGACGCAGAACCTGCGTACCTTACGCGACGTGCCGAAAACGCTCACCGGCAAGGGTTGGCCGGACGTCGTCGAGGTCAGGGGCGAAGTCTACATGGAGCGCGAAGGGTTTTTCGCGGTCAACGCCGAGCGCGAGACCGCGGGCGAGCCGGTTTTCGCCAACCCACGCAATGTCGCGGCGGGCTCGCTGCGCCAGCTCGACCCGGCGATCACCGCGCGGCGCCCGCTCAAATTCTTCGCCTATCACTGGGGCGAGACCAGCGCACCGTTTGCCAAGACCCATGCCGAGGCGCTCGACAAGTTCCGCGAGTGGGGTTTTACGGTGAACCCACGCTCGCGGCTGTGCCGCGGAGTCGACGAGGTGCTGGCGGCCTATCGCGAGACCGGCGCGGACCGCGCCGAGCTGGCGTATGACATCGATGGCGTCGTCTACAAGGTCAACGATCTCGGCCTGCAGCAGCGGCTGGGGTTTGTCAGCCGCGCGCCGCGCTGGGCACTGGCGCATAAGTTCCCGGCGCAGCAGGCGCAGACGGTCATCGAAAAGATCGACATCCAGGTCGGCCGCATGGGAACGCTGACTCCGGTGGCGTTTCTCGCGCCGATCACCGTGGGCGGTGTCGTCGTGCAGCGGGCAACGCTGCATAACGAAGACGAGATCGAGCGTAAGGACATCCGCGAGGGCGATACGGTCGTCATCCAGCGCGCCGGTGACGTGATCCCGCAGGTTGTCTCTGTCGTCTTGGATAAGCGGCCGGCCAATTCGGCGCCGTACAAGTTTCCTGACAAATGTCCCCGATGCGGCAGTCTCGTCGTTCGCGAGCCCGGCTTTGTCGCGAAGCGCTGCACTGGAGGTTTGATCTGCCCCGCGCAAGCGGTCGAACGATTGAAGCATTTTGTCGCGCGCGACTGTTTCGATATCGAGGGAATGGGCGCGAAGCATATCGCCGCGTTCTGGGGAGACGGCCTCATCCGCGGCCCCGGCGATATCTTCCGGCTCGAGGCGGAGCAATTGATGGGCCGCGAAGGCTGGGGTGAGCTGAGCGCCGGCAATTTGATCCGGGCGATCGATGAGCGGCGGCGCATCACGCTCGACCGGTTCATCAATGCGCTCGGCATCCCGCAAGTCGGCCAGGCGACGGCGCGGCTGCTCGCGCGGCATTATCGATCGCTGGAGAATTGGCGGCGCGAGATGGACGCGGCGCAGGCCGAGGACAGCCCGGCACGCGTCGGGTTACTCGACGTGCACGGAATCGGCGGCGATATGGCCGCGGACATCATCGGCTTCTTTGCCGAGCCGCATAACCGCGAACTGCTTGACGATCTGGCGCACGAAGTCGAGGTTATCGACTATGAGGCGCCGAGCCGCGGCGGCGCGGTCGCCTCGCCGCTCGCCGGCAAGACGATCGTCTTTACCGGCGGGCTCGAAACGATGAGCCGATCCGAGGCCAAGGCACGCGCCGAGGCCCTCGGCGCGAATGTTGCGAGCGCGGTGTCGGCCAAAACCAATTTTGTCGTTGTCGGCGCGGATGCCGGGTCGAAGGCGACCAAGGCGGCTTCGCTCGGTGTGACGATGCTCGACGAAAGCGCGTGGCTGAAGCTCGCCGGGCTCGAGGACGCGCCCGAAGGTACGGCCAGTAGCGCGCCCCTGGGCGCGAACTAGGCACTGTGCGGGGGATGGGGGCAGCAGGAGCGTGACGCTCAGCGAGACCTTGGACTGGCCGGAAATGGCGGTCAGCGAGACGGCGCCGACGGAGGAAGATCGTTTCGATACGCTCGCCATCGTCATCGCCGATGACGAGCCGGTCGACGAGGATGCGCTGCCCGAGCCTCGCCTCGCCGCGACGCCGTTCTTTATCGAATTCGACGAGCCGGTGCAGCTCGACCCCGAGCGCTCGGGGCTGATCTGGGAATTGCCGCCGATGGTGAGCCGCGCGATCGAGCTGCGCTCGCCGCTGGTCTCACTACTGGTTCACCTGCTACCGCTGCTCGGCATTCTCATCTTTCCGCTGCTGATGGTCGAGCCGCCGCCGCCGATCCCGGTGCAGCTGGTTTTCGAACAGCCACCCCCTCCGCCGCCACCGCAGCAGCAACAACAGCCCCAAAAACCGCAGCCCAAGTTCGAGGTGCCGCCGCACGGGCCGCTTTCCTCGGTCGATCAAGGCGTCGTGAAGCCGCCGGACCTGGGCCGAACGCCAGACCCGGTGCAAAACCCCGCCGCCGGTCCGCAACAGCAAACGACAAGCGACACCCAAACCGCGACGGCGACGCAGAGCCCGCCGATGCCACCGCCGAAACCGGTACCGCCGAAAGACCATCAGTCGGCATTCCAGCTGAAACCGTCGGGCGCGCAGACGCCGCACCACGAAGAGACGCCGCACGCGGTACCGCATGCGGCGCGCTACGCCGGGCCGGCAGCTTCGCGCGACGAATACCTCGCCTATCTGGTCTCGCTGACCCGGCAGCATATGAACCTGCTGCCGCTGTCGTTTATCGCGGGCAGGAACGGCGAAACGGTCATCTCGGTCACGGTCTACGATAACGGCGGTATCGGACCGATCGGCGTCGTGCGTAGTTCGGGCTACGCCGATATCGACCAGCGGATCGGGGAAATGGTCCGCGCGGTCGGCAAGTTTCCGCCGCTGCCGCAATGGTATCAGGGGAATGCGGTGCAGCTCGAACTGACCCTCAAATTCCCCGAGGCGCTGGAACACAGCGAATGAACGACAGCTCCCGCGCCAATGGCGGTATCGATCCGATCGTCGTCTCGGTCATCCAGCATCGCCTCCTGGCGATCGTCGCCGAGATGGGCGAGGCGATGCTGCGCACCGCCTATTCGCAGATCCTCAATTCGAGCCGCGACTTTTCGACCGCGATCTGCGATCTCAATGGTAGGCTGATCGCCCAGGCCGAACACGTGCCGATCCATGTCGGCGCCCTGCCCTTCGCCGCGCGGGCCGTGACCGAATTTTTTGGCGACGACATCCATCCGGGCGACGTCTTCCTGCTCAACGACCCGTATCACGGCGGCAATCATCTGCCCGATCTGACGGCGTTTGTGCCGGTATTTGCCAGCGACCGGCCGCGCTTCTGGTCGATCAACCGCGCGCACCAAAGCGATATCGGCGGCGCGACGCACGGCGCCTACAACGCCAGCGCTACCGATATCTGGCAGGAAGGCATCCGTATCACGCCGCTGAAACTCTACGACCGTGGTGAGATGCGCCGCGACGTGATGGAGATGATCGCCACGAATGTGCGCCATCCGCGCGATTTTCGTGGCGACCTCGCGGCGATGATTGGCTCGGCGCATGTCGGCGAACGGCGGGTGCTGGCGCTCGCCGAGGAATTCGGCTGGGCGGTGACCGACGCCGCGATCGAGGCGGTGCTCGACGGCGCCGAGCGGCAGACCCGCGCGGTGATCGCCGAATGGCAGGACGGCGTCTATCACGGCGAGGCGATGCTTGATGATGATGGGCGCGGCAACAAAGATATCCATGTCCGCGCGACCGTCACCAAACAGGGCAGCGACCTGACGATCGACCTCAGCGACTCGCACGAGCAGGTCGCGAGTTTTATCAACTCGTCCTATCCGAACATGTACTCGGCGGTCGTCGTCGCGCTGTCCTATCTGATCGACCCGCACACGCCGAAGAATGACGGCACCTTCCGGCCTATCACCGTGATCGCCAAGGAGGGGACGGTGGTATGGGCGAGACCGGGCGCACCGGTGACGCTCGCGACCAATCACTGTGCGCAAGAAATCCTAGAGGCGATCATCAAGGCGCTGGCGCCGAGCTGCCCAGAGCGCGCGATGGCGGGCTGGGGTCGGCGGTTCCGTATCGCCATCCAGGGCAAGGACCCGCGCACCGATAGGCCCTTCATCTGGCATTTCTTCCAGGCGCGGCCAGGCGGCGGCGCATCATCGGCCGGCGACGGCTGGCCCGGCGCGGGCGAATGGCAGGCCGCGGGAGGGATCAAGTTCGGTAGCCTCGAAGTCACCGAGGTGCGCTTCCCATTGTTTTTTGCGCGGCATGAATTTCGCGCCGATTCCGGCGGCGACGGGCAGTATCGCGGCGGCCCGGGCGGCATTGTCGAGATGGTGGTCGAGACCGCCGAGCCGGCCTTAGCCAACACCGCGGGCGACGGCGTCGTCTACGGCGCCTGCGGCATTCTCAGCGGCAAAGACGGCGCACCGCACCGCTATACGCTCTACTCCGGCAACGAAGATCCGCGCGCGATCCGCACCAAGGAGACGGGGCTGACGATCCGCCCGGGCGACCGGCTGGTTCTCGAATCCGGTGGGGGCGGCGGTTGGGGCGAGCCGGCCGAGCGGTCGGCGACGGACCGGGCGCGAGACGCGGAAGAAGGTTTCGTCGGCTGATGGTCCGCATCGGCATCGATGTCGGCGGCACCTTCACCGACCTTGTCGCGATCGACGCGGGCGGCGAGGCGGCGCTCGCCAAAGTGCCATCGACGCCGCAAGACCCGTCGCTCGGTGTTATCGAGGGCATCGCCGCGCTGGCGGCGAAGCTCGGCCTCAACACCGCCGGCCTGCTCGCGTCAACCGAGCGCATCGTCCACGGCACGACGGTCGCCACCAATGCGCTCCTCGAACTGAAAGGCGCGCGCACCGGCCTCCTGACCACCGAAGGCCACCGCGACGTGATCGAGATGCGCGAAGGGCTCAAGGACGACCGCTATAACCTCCGCTTGCCGCCACCCGAGCAGCTCGTGCCGCGGCATTTGCGACTTGGGGTGCGCGAGCGGTTGCGGCCAGATGGCCGGGTCGAGACGCCGCTCGACGAGAGCACGCTTCATAATGCTATCGATATCTTGAGCGCAGCGCGGGTCGAGGCGGTCGCCGTCTGCTATTTCCACGCCTGGCGCGACCCGGCGCACGAGCGCCGGACGGCGGAAATCCTGAGCCAAGCGCTACCGGATGTGTATGTCTCGCTGTCGTCGTCGGTGTTACCGCAGATCAAGGAGTTCGAGCGCATCTCGACGACGATCGTCAACGCCTATGTTGGGCCGGTGCTCGCGCGCTATCTGGCGCGGCTCGCGGCGCGGCTCACGGAAGCCGGCTATCGCGGCCCGACCCTGATCATCCAATCGCATGGCGGGGTGGCGCCAATCGCCGAGGCCGGGCGGCTTGCCGCCGGCGCGGTGCTGTCCGGACCGGCCGGCGGCGTCGCCGGCAGCGTCCACGCCGCCAAGCTCGCCGGGATGCCGAACCTGATCCCGTTCGATATGGGCGGCACCAGCACCGATATCTGCCTTGTCGTCGATAGCGAGGCGACGCTGGTCCAGGACCGCAAGATCGGCGGCCACCGCATCGCGCTCGGCAGCCTCGACATCGCCAGTATCGGCGCCGGCGGCGGCTCGATCGCGGCGGTCGACGCTGGCGGCATCCTCCCTGTCGGGCCGGAAAGCGCCGGTGCGATGCCCGGCCCGGCCTGCTATGGCCAAGGCGGCAGCGCGGCCACCGTCACCGACGCCAACCTCGTGCTCGGCTATCTGGACCCGGCGCGGTTTCTCGGCGGTGAGCGGCAGCTCGACAAGGCGGCGGCCGAACGCGCCGTCGATCGCGTCGCCGCGGCGCTCGGTGTCGGCCGGCTGCAGGCGGCGCACGGCATCCACCGCATCGTCAACACCAACATGGCCGAGGGCGCGCGGCTGGTGTCAGTGCGCCGCGGCGTCGACCCGCGACGCTTTGCACTATTCGCCTTTGGCGGCGCGGCGGGGCTCCACGCGACCGACATCGCCCGCCAGCTGCAATTGGGCAAGGTGATCGTGCCGCGCGTCGCCGCCGTGCTGTCGGCCTGGGGCATGCTGGCGACCGATTTGCGCTTCGAGGTCTCGAAGAGCCATATCGGCGACACCAGCGCGCTCGACGGCGGCGCGGTCAAGCTCCTGTTCGAGGACATGGAGGCGGAGGGCCTCAAACGGCTGCGCGCCTCGTTCACTGGGCCGACGCGGACCAGCCGCGCGGTTGACATGCGCTATGGCGAGCAGGTGTTCGAGATTACCGTGCCGCTTGACGAAATCGATTGGGCGGCCGCCGACCCCTTGCCGCAAATCGTCGAACGCTTTCACCGGCGCCACGAGGCGCTTTACACCTACGCGATGCCCGAGCAGGAAAGCGTGCTGGTCAACGCACGGGTCGCGGTCGCGGGGATCCTCGACGAGTTGCCGCGCGAGCCGCGGCTACCCGACGCCCCGCCGGCACCGCCGCTCGCCAGTCGGCAGATTTATCTCGACGGCGGATTTGTCGAGGCGCCTGTCTTCGATTTCGAGGCACTAGCGCCGGGCCAAGCAATCGCCGGACCGGCAATCGTCGAGTCGGCAATGACGACGGTACTGCTTCGTCCGGGTGACAACGCGGCCGTGACCGAGCTGGGATGGCTCTCCATCGACGTGGGTTAACGCGCCAATTTCCTCGGAGACCGAACGCGTCGGACGGCAAATCGGCGGCGCGCCGCATGCCTCGCGTATTGCATGCCCAAGCCGCTTTGCAAATCACCCTTAACGCACTATTAACCATACCCCGTTGAGCATCAGACGAGCTCGCCGGTAGTATCGGACCGATCGGCAATTCTCACGCGCCCGAAGGACGCGAGTGACAATGGTCAGAATCCTGGGAAGCTGTGTCGCGCTGGCGCTGATTATCGTGCTGGCGGCCCCTTTCGCGCACGACGCCTATCGCCGTTACGAAGTCGCGCAGCGGCTAAAGCCGTTGATGAACGAACACGATCAGGCGGCCTGGCGCGATTGGAACGGTGACGCGGTTTCGTTCGGCCGTAGCCTTTACGAAAAATGCGAGCTGACCAATGGCCAGGGCTCGCCGTCCTGCGAGGCCTATAGATCGGCTATTCAGTAGCCTTTCCGGCACGGTTTAGCGCCGCCATCACTAATAGCCCGTCACGCAACGCCCCGGGGTCGTGGGTGCGGATATAGTCTGCGCCATTGGCAGCGGCATAAAGCTCGGCCGCGAGCGTCGCCGCACCGCGCTGGATCGGATCCCGCCGGCTGGTTGGCGCGCCAAGAAATGATTTCCGCGACACCGACACCAGAATCGGCAGGCCAAAACCGCGTTTCAGACGGTCGAGCCCGGCAAGCACCCTGAAAGAGGCGTCGGCGTCGCTGCCGAGAAAAAACCCCATCCCCGGGTCGAGGATGAGCCGGTCGCGGGCGATACCTGCCGTCTCCAGCGCGGCGATGCGCCGGCCAAAAAAATCTTCGATCCGCGGCCATATATCGGCGGCCGGCACCGGTAGCATTTGCGCGCGGCCACGGTCGTGCACCGCGTGCATCACCACCAGCCGGCAAGTCACGGCGGCGAGCTCCGGATAGAACACCGGGTCCGCAAACCCCTCGATGTCGTTGAGAAAATCGACCCCGGCGGCCAGCGCGTAACGCTGTGTCTCCAGAGCGAAACTGTCGACCGATATGGCGATGCCAGCATCCTTGAGTGCGGCGATGATCGGTGCGAGCCGGTGGATTTCGTCGTCGGGCGCGACAGGTTTCGCGGCGATGTTGCTGGCGGCGGCGCCGAGATCGATGACATCAGCGCCATCCACCGCGAGCTGGCGCGCGGTCGTGATCGCCGTCGAGGGATCGAGGTTGCGACCACCGTCCGAGAACGAATCCTCGGTGATGTTGACGATGCCGAAGATCGTCGTGCCGCTCATCGGCGGCTCAGCTCGGACGGCGGCGGTCGAGGATCGCGCCGACCCCGTCGGCATCCGGGAACACGTCGAGCTTTTCGACCGTGACCCGGACATGGGCGACGCGCGGATCGGCGAAGCATGCCTCGGCGACCCGATCAGCAAAGCCTTCGCAAAGATCGATATGCCCGCTGGCGGCGATGACACGGATCGCCTCGACGATCTTTTCGTAATTGATCACCCGGCGCCGGTTCTCGGCCGGAAAAAGCGCGCCATCAGGCGCGTCCAGCTCGACCGAGACGCGCACGCGCTGCTTTGTGTGCTGCTCTTCGGGCTGTATGCCGATGCTGCACATCACGACAAGCCCGCGAACGGTGACGGTGTAGCGATCCGTGTTCTTCATGGCGCGCGAACATGCCCGAGCCACGGGGTTCACCGCAACCGATCAAACCGTCGCGCCAATGATGTTATAGTCAGCGGGGCGCAATGCGACGCCACCGAGCAACCTGACGGGGAAAGCCATGTGGCGCGAATTTCGGGACTTCGCGGTTCGCGGCAATGTCGTCGATCTCGCGGTCGGCCTCATCTTGGGCGCGGCGTTTACGACGATCGTCAATTCGCTGGTCAACGACGTCATCATGCCGCCGATCGGGCTGCTTCTCGGCGGCATCGATTTCAGCGACTTCTTCATCACCATCAAGGGCGGATCGTTTCCGACCGTCGCCGCCGCCAAGGCGGGCGGCGCGGTGACGATCAATTACGGACTCTTTATCAACGCGATCATCAAATTCGTGATCGTCGCGTTTGCCGTGTTCCTCCTGGTCAAACAGATCAACCGGCTGAAGCTCAATATGGGCCCGGCGGCCGCGGGGCCCTCCAAGACCGAGCTGCTGCTTACGGAAATCCGCGATCTGCTGAAGGAAAAGGCGGACGGCGCACCCGCCAAAGCGGAATGACCGATGCTTTTAGCCCTTGAGCAACGCGGGATCGCGCAGCGAGAGGTCTTGACCCGGCACCGGCGCGGCGAGCGCCGCCTCGATCGACGGCTTGCCGTCCCATTCTTGCGGCGAGCGCGCCTTGCCCTCGCTGCCGATCTGGTCGATGCCCCAATAGATTTCGAGGCGATGGTTGTCGGGATCGCGGAACTCGACCGCGATCTGGCAGCCGGCGCGCCGCCGGCCGGCAAAGTCGATCGGCACCTGGTGGCGCTGGAGGTGATCGCGCGCCCGGACCACGTCGTCGAGGCTCGGCACCTCGAAGGCGATATGGTTGAGCTCGACATTTGGCGCCGCGTCCTCCATCGAGCCAACCAGCGCGATGCCATGATGATCGGGGTTGCAGCGCATGAAGACCATGCCGCCCGGCACCATCTCGTCCGGATAGACGTCGGAAATCTGGAAGCCGAGGATTTGAGTGTAGAACTCAGCCGATTTCGCGACGTCCCGCACGTTGATGACGATGTGGCCAATCTTGCCGATCTGAAAGGGCAGCCCCTTGGGCCGTTCCAGGCGTTTGACGCGGTCAAAGTCGAACATGGGTCCCCCTGTCAGTGCGGCAGTGAGTTTTCCGCCGCGATGCGATCGAGCTTCGCGGCCATGATAAAATCGTTTTCGTGCAGACCTTTGATCTTCTTCGTGCGCAGCGAGACCGTCGCGGACCCCCAGCCAAAACCAATATCGGGATGATGGCTTTCGGCCTCGGCTAGCGCCGCGGCGCGCTCGACAAAAGCAAAAGCCTCGCGAAAATTCTTGAAGCGATAGGTTCGCTCGATTCGCGTTGCCCCGTCGACGAGCTCCCAATCAGGCGCCTGCTCATGGAGATGCTCCGCATCGTCGCGGCTCATCGGCGGCATGCCACCGCGGCACGGGGTACAAGCTTTCTCGGCAAGAACTGAGGCCATGTCGTCACCTTCGCGTTTCGAGCTCCATGGCGTGCTATTGGACGCGATTGCCGAAACAGTGCCACATTGCGCGGGCCTTGTAAGCCAACCGCCGCTCCAACAACAAGCCGTCATAGAGCCCCCTTCTATGTGCCAACGCCTCGTCGCCCGATTTTGCGTCGCCGTCCTCGCGGTGCTCGGCGCGGTCGGCGCCGCGCCGCCCGGAGCACCACCGGTCGAGCATTGGCGGGTTGTGCTGGTTGCCGGCGACACCGCGCAGCCTGTTTTCGACAACGCGGTGCGCGCGGTCTCCCTATGGCTGGTCGAGCATGGCGTCGCCAAGGCCGATATTCATCGTCTCACCGCCAGCGCCAGCGGGCGCGACCCGGCGGTCGAGCCGGCGACGTTGCAGCGCGTGCTCAACCGTGTCGCCGATCTGCAAGCCGGGCCGGGCGAAGGCTGTTTTGTTTTCGTCACCTCGCATGGCGGGCATGAGGGTGGCTTCTATCTGTCGCGCCGCGACGAGATGCTGCAGCCCGCGGCACTGGCGCGGGCGCTGTCGCGGGGTTGCGGCAGCGCGCCGACGGTGGTGGTGGTCTCCAGCTGCTTCAGCGGCGGGTTTGCACACGGCACGATGGACGCGCCGAACCGGATCATCCTGACCGCCGCGCGCGCCGATCGACCGTCTTTTGGCTGCACGACAGGGCGAACCTACACCAACTACGACGCCTGCCTGCTGGGCGCGCTGCCGCATGCCGCGACGTGGCGCGGCGTGTTCAGCGACGTCAAAAACTGCATCGAGCAGCGCGAACGCCAGGAAAACGACCTGCCATCGCACCCGCAGGCTTCTTTCGGAGCCGCAGTGCGCAACCTGTCGGTGCAGTTTTGAGCCTGCGGGCGTTCTGCGTTGCCGTGTTGGCCCTCTCGGCGGCGTTTTGTGGCGCGGGGCGAGCCGCAAGCCTTGACGAAGCCTGGACCGGAACCGGCTGGGGCGAGTCACCACAGGACGTTCAACGCCATTTTGGCGCGCTGGGCTTCGCGCTGCCGCAGCCGATCGATTTCGGCGACAGCTATGCACCGCTGGTCGTTCGCAACGTCTCGGTCGGCGGCATTTCGCTGATTGCTTATTACCAGTTCGACAAGGCGACGCACGGGCTGAAGCGCGTGCAGCAGCTCGAGCGGCCACGCCACATGGTCAATCCCGACGTAATCCGCAGCGTCTTTCTCGCACTCGACGCCGAATACGGCGCGCCGGATACGCAATGCGGCACGTTGCCAGGACCGACCACGGCCAATGAGGGCGCCGCCGAATATGTCTGGAAGCGCGACGACGCCGTGATCCGCGCGATCTTTCGCGATACGTCGCGACAAGTGCTCTACGGCTGCTATTCGCCGGCTTGCGGGCTCACGGCACAACTCCTCCTGCGCATCAGCCGGCCGGCGGAGGACAAGGGAACCTGTCCTCCGCCGCCGACCAGCGCGCAGTTTCACGCGCCGCGTTGAACCGCGAGGCTATTTCGCCAACTGGGCGCGCAACTCGCCGCCCTTGTTCTCCGCGGTATGGACATTGACGTAGCACTTGCCGGCTTCGAGGTCGGCGATCTGTGCATCGGTCAAGGTCGCCGTGCCGGTGATCGGGCTGGCCGCGTCCTTGAACGGCACGGCAACGCCGGCATTCGCACCCGCGGCGGCGCCGCAATGAATATGCGCCGCGGCGGCCGGACCGCTGAGGTCGCTATAGGTGACGTTGTAGGTGATTTGCTTTGTCGCCGTGTCCAGTGTCACCTGCGCAGTACCGGTGCCTTTGCTGGTGGTGGGCGGAACCTCGGTCCCGCCGCTCAGCGTGCCCTTGAAGGTCTCGCTCGCCGCCTGGGCGTAACCCCAGCTCAGCGCCGTCGCCAGGCCGATTGCGACTAATGTCGTCTTACGCATGTGATCCTCCCGTTCGAACGTTCGACCGCGACAAGCTAGCCAATTGATTGGACAACACGAAGGCGAAAATCTTACGACCCTGATCGCATTCGTTCAAACTCGCGTGACCGACCCCTCCGCCGACCTGTCGCGACGGCGCTTCGTTTCGCTTATGCTGCGGGCCGCGCAATGTCTCCGGTCATAAAGCGGCAATGAACAATTCCAGCGCGGAGGCGATCGCGGGCGCGCAACCGGTTTCGCGGATGCCGTCCTACGGCGCGATGGCGGTCTGGGCGATCCTGGCGATTACCGCGGCAAGGCTGCTGTGGCTCGCCTTTCAGACCGCGGGTCTCTACCCCGACGAAGCGCAGTACTGGTTTTGGTCGCGGCATCTGGCGCTCGGCTACTACTCCAAGCCGCCGCTTGTCGCCTGGCTGATCGCGCTGACCACCGCGCTGTTCGGCAATGGCGAATTCGCGGTGCGGCTGTCGGCGCCGCTGCTGCACGCCGTGGCGTCGGGGTTCGTGTTCGGGATCGCGTCGCGGCTTTACGACCGGCGCGTCGGCTATTGGTCGGCGCTGGCCTATGTGACGCTCCCCGGCGTTTCGCTGTCGGCTTTCCTGATCTCGACCGACGCCGTGCTGCTGCCGTGCTGGGCCGCGGCGCTCTATGGCTTTGTACGGGCGCGCGAACGCGATGCCTTGGGCTGGTGGGTCGCGACGGGATGCGCGATCGGGCTCGGCCTCCTCGCGAAATATGCGATGAGCTATTGGCTGATCTCGGGGTTCGGCTTCGCGCTGCTGCGTCCGAGCGAACGGCGGCATCTACGCGGGCTATGCGTCGCGCTGGCGGTCGCGGCGGTGATTTTCGCGCCGAACATCTGGTGGAATTGGAGCCATCATTTCGCGACCTACCTCCACACGCGCGACAACGCGGAGCTGGGCGGCACGCTGTTCCACCCCAAGGAGCTCGGCCTGTTCGTGCTGTCGCAATTCGGCGTGTTCGGACCGATCTATTTTGTCGCCATGCTCGTGCTGTTCGCCGCTCCGACCCGGTTCGGCGGGCCGCCGGCGCGGCTCCTGACCGCGTTCGCCTGGCCGGCGCTGACGATCATCGCGGCGATCAGCCTGCTGTCGCGCGCCCAGCCGAACTGGGCGGCACCGGCTTATGTGTCGGCGGTGATCCTGGTTGTTGAAGCCGCGCTGCGCTGGGGCTGGCGGCGCACCGCGATCTTCTCGATCGCGCTGCATCTCGCCGCGGCGATCGCGGTGTTCGGCGGCAGCGAGGTCATCGCCGGAGAGGGGCTGCACGTGCCGGCGAAGTTCGACCCGCTGCACCGGCTGCGCGGCTGGGACACGCTGGGTAACGCGGTCGCGGCGGAGCTGGCGACGCATCCCGGGCTGCGGCTGATGACCGACGACCGCGAGATCGTCGCCGCGCTGATTTATTACGTGCACCCGCACCCGTTTAACGCGGTGATCTGGGATCCGGTCCCCGGCGTCAGCAGCCAGTGGGACCTCGAAAACAATCTCAGCCGCCATGCCGGCGAGAGTTTCCTCGCCGTGACGGTCCATAACCTCGCCGATCAGATGCGCCCGCAATTTGGCGAGCTGACCGAGATTAAAACTATCGATATCAAGTCAGGGCCCGGTGGCGGCCAGACTTATACGCTTTACATCGCCCGCGACTATCGCGGCGCGCCGGCCGGAAACTGAGTCGTCACGGGTTAAGCCGATAGCCGCCGGGCTCGGTCACCAGGATTTCAGCATTCGCCGGATCGCGCTCGATTTTCTGACGCAGGCGATAGACATGGGTTTCGAGCGTATGCGTCGTCACCCCGGCATTGTAACCCCACACCTCACCGAGCAGCGTCGAGCGGCCGATCGCGCGGTCGCCAGCGTGGTAGAGATAGCGCAGGATCGCGGTTTCCTTTTCGGTGAGCCGCACCTTTTTTCGCCGCGTCGCATCGGTCATCAACTTGGCGCCGGGCTGAAACGTGTAGGGGCCGATCGAAAAGATCGCATCGTCGCGATGCTCGCTCTGCCGCAAATGCGCGCGTAGCCGCGCCAGCAGCACGTTGAGGCGAAACGGCTTTGTCACGTAGTCGTCGGCGCCGGCATCGAGGCCTTGCACGGTATCGCCGTCGCTGTCGGCGGCGGTCAGCATGACAATCGGCACGTTGACCGCGTCGCGACGGAACTGGCGGCAAAGGTCGCGGCCATCCATGTCGGGCAGGCCGACATCGAGCAGCATGGCGTCAAAGTGCTCGCCCTGCACAGCCGCCTGCGCCGATGTGCCGGTATCGCACTCGACCACACTGAATTCGCCGTCGCGCTCCAGCTGCTCGGCGAGCGATTGGCGCAACGCGCTGTCGTCGTCGACGATAAGTATTTTGCGAACCGCCTGCATGAAGCCCCTAAAATTCAGTTTTACCAAAGCGTTCCAGCGCTTGCGGCGTTATTCGCCGTTTCCGTCAGCGCCATCCCCGGCCGATCGCTGATCGATCTGTTCGTCATCAATTTACCCGATGCGCACGGTCGTGTCAGGTGTCACGCCAATGTCGGCGCGGCCCGCGCCTTGTCACGCGGCCGGCGAACCCCCACGTTCGGACGACGCCCTGCAGCGCCAAGCGCGCAGCAGCCATGCCGCGAGCCGGTTTTGCTTGCGCCGCCGTGTCGGGGCTGGTCATTTACCGTGGCGCGGCCGTCATCGCACCAGGAGAATGCCGAGTGGTTGAAAAGTCGACCGTTTCGTCGGATTCGACGCCGTCGCGAGCGGCCGGACGGCGCGCGCTCGACGAGGCGATCATCGCCTTTCGACGCGGCGATCCGGTGCTACTCGACGGCGATAACGGCGCGGTGCTGGCGATTGCCGCCGAACGCGTCACCGACGAAAACCTCGACCAGCTGCGCAACATGTCGAGCCGCCGGCTGTCGGTTGTCGTCACCCGCCGCCGCGCGGTCGCGCTGGGCCTCGCGCCGCGCGACGCACTCGCCGGGACCGTGAGGATCACGGTCGCGCCGGATCTTTCGGCGGCGGTAATCCGCAATCTCGCCAATCCCGCGACCTCGCTTGGCGCTCAGCCACCGGGGCTAGGACCAACGCCGGCAAGCGCCGAGCCCGGAGCGCTCGCCGCGGTCGCGCTCGCCAAGCACGCCGACCTGCTGCCGGCGGCGTTGGTCCTCTGGCTCGTTCCGGCCGAGGCCGCCCTCGCCCGGCGTCGCGCAGACTTCGCCGTCGTCTCAATGGACGCGGTCCTCGACCGCCGCGCCGCGACGGCCGGGCTCGAACGCGTCGCCGAGGCGCGCGTCCCGCTTGCCGGCGCGGAAAACGCCCAGCTCGTCGCGTTCCGCCCGGGTGACGGCGGCACCGAGCATTTGGCGATCCTGATCGGCGCGCCAGATCCGAAAAGCGGGGTGCTGGTGCGGCTGCACTCGGAATGCTTTACCGGCGATGTTCTGGCGAGCCTGCGCTGCGATTGCGGCGAGCAGCTCAAGGGGGCAATCGCAACGATCGCCGCGGCAGGGGGCGGGGTGCTGCTCTACCTCGCCCAGGAAGGCCGCGGCATCGGCCTCGTCAACAAGCTCCGCGCCTATCAGCTGCAGGATGCCGGGTTCGACACGATCGACGCCAACGAGCAACTCGGCTTTGACGCCGACGAGCGGGTCTACCTGCCGGCGGCCGAGATGTTGCGCCAGCTGGGGTTTACCGCGGTGCGGCTGCTCACCAACAATCCCGACAAGGTCGCCGCGCTGCAGCGCTATGGCATCGCTGTCGTCGAGCGCGTGCCGCATGTCTTCCCGGCCAACGGCCATAACGAGCGCTACCTCAGCACCAAGGCGACCCGCTCGGGCCATTTCCTGTAGCGCGCGATAAAAAAGCGGGCGACCCTCCCCCAAAAGGACCGCCCGCTTAACTTGCGGAAGGCTCCCTCTCCCGCATCAGCAAAGCCAGACTAGCAATGCCCGGAGCCGCGGCAAGCCAAGAGTCCCGCTTCCACAGGGCTATCCCCAAGAAGCTGCGTTTATCCCCGGCCCATGCGCAAAATTATCCACAGGTCGTATTATTTCGCCGCTGCCGGGTAAGGCTGGCGCGCACCAAAAACCGCCGTGCCGACCCGCACATGCGTCGCGCCAAAACGAACCGCGGTCTCAAAATCGGCGCTCATCCCCATGCTGAGCACCGGCAGATCGTGGCGCCGGGCGATCTCGCGCAGCAGCGCAAAATGCAGCGAGGGCTCTTCATCGTGCGGCGGGATGCACATCAGCCCGTCGATCGGCAAGCCGAGCCGGTCGCGGCAATCGCTGATAAATTCGTCGGCCGCGGCGGGGAGGATGCCAGCCTTTTGCGGCTCTTCGCCGGTATTGACTTCGATCAGGCAATGCGGCCGCCGGCCGGTCCGCTCCATCTCGCGCGCCAGCGCCTCGGCGAGGCGCAGCCGATCGACCGTCTCGATGACATCGAAATGCGCGACCGCATCCTTAACCTTGTTGGTCTGCAGCGGGCCGATCAGGTGCAGCGCCATATCGGGAAACGCGTTGCGCAACCCCGGAAATTTTTCGAGCGCCTCCTGCACGCGGTTCTCACCGAAGACGCGCTGCCCAGCGGTGAGCGCCGCGCGCACAGCGCTTTGCGGCTGGGTCTTGCTGACGGCGACAAGCGTCACCGAGCCGGCTTGGCGGCCGGCGCCGCGCGCCGCTGCCTCGATTCGCGCGCCGACCGCTCTGAGATTAGCGCCGATCACCTCTTCCATAACGGCTCCATTCCTGGCAAAAACCCAATGAAGCTGCCGTGTCCGCACAGGATATGCTCATGCCGGCCCCGTATTACCGCCTGCTCATCGCTTCCGCCGCAAGCCTTTCATTGCTGCTCGGCGGCTGCACCGCGACAAAGACGACGCAATCCGACGCGACGGTCGCTCAGCTGCCGCAGCCCGAGCAGCAGGAGGCGTCCGCCGATGCCGACGGCGGCATGGATACCGAGACAAACATCTGGCAGTTCCTCCACATCGCCAAGAAGAAGCAGCCTGAGCTCGGGCCCCGCACCGGCGCCGATGTCAGTCCGGTCCTGTGGCAGGCGACGCTCGACACGCTCAATTTCGCCGGCTTGGATTCGCTCGACCCAATGGCGGGTCTGGCCGTGACGAAATGGTACTCGCCAAAGGGCAAAACCGACGAGCGGATGCGGATCACGGCCTTTATCAAGTCGCGGGCACTGCGCTCGGATTCGGTCGTGGTGACCGTCCAGCGTCAAATGCGCGACCCGTCCGGACAGTGGAAAGACTCGACGATCGGGCAGGATGTGGTCGACAGCCTCGAAGGCGATATTCTCCAACGGGCGCGGCAGATCCATATCGCGCGCATTCGCGCTGAAGGCGAACAATAACGGGTAGGCGGGCCCAACGCGCCGCTCAGGATAGTCATGTCACGGTACAATTTTCGAGAAAGCGAGGCGAAGTGGCAGCAGCGCTGGCGCGAGCGCCAGACCTTCGCCTCGCGTCATGACCCGGCGCGCCCCAAATACTACGTGCTGGAGATGTTTCCCTACCCGTCGGGGAAGCTGCATGTCGGTCACGTCCGCAACTACACGATGGGCGATCTCGTCGCCCGTTACCGGCGCGCGCGCGGCTACAATGTGCTGCACCCGATGGGCTGGGACGCGTTCGGCTTACCGGCGGAAAATGCCGCGATCGCCGGCGGCATCCACCCGGCGCTGTGGACGGCGGAAAACATCGCGACGATGCGCGCACAGCTCGAGCGCATGGGCTTTGCCTACGACTGGTCGCGCGAAATCGCGACGTGTCACCCGGAATACTACCGGCACGAACAGAAGATGTTCCTCGATTTCCTGGCAAAGGGCCTCGCCTATCGCAAGGAATCATGGGTCAACTGGGATCCGGTCGACCACACCGTGCTCGCCAATGAGCAGGTCATCGAGGGGCGTGGCTGGCGGACCGGAGCGATTGTCGAAAAGCGCCTGCTGGCGCAGTGGAACCTGCGCATCACCAAGTACAGCGACGAGCTGCTTGACGCGCTGAAGAGCCTCGATCGCTGGCCGGAGCGGGTCCGACTGATGCAAGAGCACTGGATCGGCCGTTCCGAAGGCGCGCGCGTGCAATGGGCGCTCACCGACGGCAAGACCGTGATCGAGGTGTTCACCACCCGCCCCGACACGCTCTACGGCGCCGCATTCGTCGCGCTGTCGCCGCATCATCCGTTTGCCGAGCAGCTCGCGGCGCACGACTCGACGCTGGCCGAATTCATCGCCGAATGCGACCGCACCGGCACCAGCGAGGAAGCGATCGAGACCGCCGAAAAACGCGGCTATCGGACCGGCATCGAGGCCGTGCATCCGCTCGACAAAACCCGCCGCGTGCCGGTCTACATCGCCAATTTCGTGCTGATGGAGTACGGCACCGGCGCGGTGTTTGGCTGTCCGGCGCATGACCAGCGCGATCTCGATTTCGCCCGGAGATACGAACTGCCGGTGATCCCGGTCGTACTGCCGACCAAGGCCGATCCAGCAAGCTTTGCCATCGACGATGTCGCGTATGTCGATGATGGCGTCATTTACAATTCGGGTTTTCTCGACGGATTGAGCGTCGCGGAAGCCAAGCGGGCGGTGGGCGAGCGGCTGGAGGCGATAGGTGCCGGCGAGCACACGATCGCCTATCGGCTGCGTGATTGGGGCGTGTCGCGGCAACGCTATTGGGGTTGCCCGATTCCGGTGATCCATTGCGCCGATTGCGGCATCGTGCCGGTGCCGGAAAAGGACCTGCCGGTCGAGTTGCCGACCGATGTCGATTTCGACGTCCCCGGCAACCCGCTCGACCGTCACCCGACTTGGAAGCACGTCGCCTGCCCCACATGCGATCAGCCGGCGACGCGCGAGACCGACACGTTCGACACGTTTTTTGAATCGTCATGGTATTTCCTGCGCTTCTGCTCGGCGCGCGCACCGATCGCCTTCGAGCGCGATGCGGCGCAGTACTGGATGCCGGTCGACCAGTATATCGGCGGCGTCGAGCATGCGGTGCTCCACCTGCTCTATTCGCGCTTCTTTATGCGGGCGCTCAAGGAATGCGGCTATCTCGACCTCGACGAGCCGTTTGCCGGCCTGTTCACGCAGGGGATGGTCTGCCATCAGACCTACCAGAACGCCGAGGGCGAGTGGCTTTTCCCCGAGGAGGTCACGAGCGATCCCGACGGCCGGCTCACTGATTCGGGCGGCCGACCGGTGCTCGCGGGCCGCCTCGAAAAGATGAGCAAGTCCAAGAAGAACGTCGTCGGCCTCGAGCGTATCGTCGAGGTCTATGGCGCCGACACCGCGCGATTCTACCTGCTCTCCAACAGCCCACCCGACCGTGATCTCGAATGGACCGAGACCGGGATCGAAGGCGCCTGGCGCTACGTCAACCGGCTGTGGCGCATGGTGTCCGAGCCTGCCGTCACGCTGCCGGCGGCGGGAAGCGCCGTGCCGACCGATCTGTCGCCGCCACTCGCCGCCATCCGCCGCGTGACGCACAAGACAATCGCCGCCGTGACCGAGGATATCGAGCGGTTCCGCTTCAACCGCGTCGTCGCCGGGATGTATGAACTCGCCAACGCGCTCGAGGGGATCACTGCAAAAAGCGGCGACGGTGCGGGCGCCGTGCTGCGCGAGGGGCTGGAAGCCGCGGCGCGGCTGCTCGGACCGATGATGCCGCACTTCGCCGAAGAAATGTGGCAGCATCTCGGACATGACGAGATGCTCGCGGACATGCCCTGGCCGCAGGCCGACGCCGATCTCGTGCGCGACGAGCAAGTGACGATCGCCGTGCAGGTCAACGGCAAGCTGCGCGCGACGCTCGACCTGCCGCGCGACGCGGCGGCGAGCGACGTCGAGGAGGCGGCGCTGGCTTTGCCGCAGATAACGCGACTGCTCGACGGCAAGGCGCCGAGAAAGGTGGTGGTTGTGCCCAATCGCATCGTCAGTGTGGTGGCTTGAGGTGATCGCCCGCCGGCGGCTGCTCGCGCAGCTTCTCCCTTTGTCCTTCGCGCTGCCGGCGCTTGCCGGCTGCGGCTGGGAGCCGCTTTACGCCGATCCGCAAACCGGCAGGAGCAACGAGGCGTTGCGGGCGGTCAAGGTGATGCCGATCCCCGAACGCGAGGGCCAGATGCTCGAAACGGCGCTGCGCCAGTCGCTCAATCCCGACGAAATCCCGACACAGCCACGGTACAACCTGCGCGTGACGCTGCGCAAAGCCCTGCAGGACCTCGGCATCCAATCGCAGGGGATCGGCACTCGCGGCGAGCTGCAGCTCTACGCGACGTACAGCCTCGCCGACGCGGCCACGGGGAAGGTACTGCAGACCGCCTCGATCCACGCCTCCGACTCGTTCGATATCCAGGCGAACGGTTATACCACGGTGGTCGCCCAGGACGATGCCAGGACGCGGGTGGTCGAGGAAGTTCGTCGCGAAATGGTCGCGCGCCTGACCATGTTTATGCAGAACAAGGGGATGACGCCGTCGTGAAGCTGGCGGCGGGGCGGGTCGACAATTTTCTGCGCCGTCCCGATCCTGGCATTCGCGCCGTGCTGCTCTACGGGCCGGATGCGGGGCTGGTGCGCGAACGGGCAGACGCGCTTGGCCGGACGATTTCACCCGATCTGCGCGACCCGTTCCGGGTCGCCGATCTGAACGGCGCGGCGCTCTCGGCCGACCCGGCCCGTCTGTTCGACGAAGCGGCGCAAATCAGCCTGATGGGCGGGCAACGGCTGGTGCGCGTACGTGACGTCGGCGATGCGCAAAGCGCCGTGTTCAGCCGCTTCCTTGGCGATCCACCAGGGGATGGCCTTGTCGTGGTCGAGGCCGGCGATTTGCCGGCGCGGGGCGCGCTGCGTCGTCTCTTCGATGACGCGCCCTGCGGCGTCGCGATCGGCTGTTATCCCGACGGCGCCCGCGATCTGGCCGAGATCATCCGCGACACGCTCGGCGCACACCAAATTGCGGCGAGCCGCGATGCGCTTGAATTTCTTGGCGCGCATCTCGGCGGCGATCGGCTGCTTACCCGCGCCGAACTCGATAAGCTGACGCTTTACGCCGGCGATGGCGGCCGGATCGAGCTCGAAGACGCAAAACTGTCGATCGCCAACAGTGCGGCGCTGTCGCTCGATGACGCGGTCCTGGCTGCGGCCGAGGGCGACGGCCCCGGCCTTGACCGCGCGCTTGCGCGCGTCTTCCAAGAAGAAGAGTCGCCAGTTTCGGTGATCCGCGCGGCCTTGCGCCACATGCAGCGGCTTCACGCGCTCAGCGCCCGCACCGCGGCGGGTGAATCGATAGACAATGTACTGCGCGGCGCCCGACCGCCGATCTTCTTCAAACAGCAGGACAGCTTCCGCCGCCAGCTGGCGCAATGGCGCGAGCCATTATTGCGCCGTCAGCTCGACGCGCTGGCGGAAGCCGAAGTTCAGCTCAAAACCACCGGCATTCCAGCCGAAACCGCCTGCCGCGCTGCGCTACTGGCAATGGCACAGCAGGCCCGGCGTCAACCTGCGCGCAGCAGCGCCAGCAACCGGTCGAGCTGATCGAGACTGGCGTAGTGCAGGGTCAGCGCGCCGCCGCGCGCCTTGCTGGCGATCGTCACGCGCAACCCCAGCGCCTGCGCCATCTCCTGTTCGAGAGCGAGCGTATCGGCATCGCGCGACTGACGCTGGCTTGCGCGACGCGAGCCCGTGCGGCGCTTGACGAGCTGCTCCGTGACCCGGACGTTGAGGCCCCGGCGGATGATCTCCGCCGCCATCTCCGCCGGATTATCCGCAGCGAGCAGCGCGCGCGCATGGCCCGGGCTGAGCGCACCTTCTTCGAGGCGCCGCCGCACCGCCTCAGGCAACCCCAGCAATCTCAGTGTGTTGGCAACGTGGCTACGGCTTTTTCCAAGCGCCTCGGCGATGCTGGTCTGAGACCTTCCAAAATCTTGCGCAAGGCGCCGGTACGCCTCGGCTTCTTCGAGAGCTGTCAAATCTTCGCGCTGAAGATTTTCGATGAGCGCGATCTCCAACGCTTCCCGGTCGCCTAGCGTGCGCACCAGCACCGGCACCTGATGCAGCCCAGCGCGCTGCGCCGCGCGCCACCGTCGCTCGCCGGCGACCAACTCGAAGGCTGCCCCGGCCTCATCGACCGGACGCACCAGAAGCGGCTGCAAGACCCCCTTCTCGCGCACCGACCGCGCCAACGCTTCAAGCTCTTCTTCAGCGAAATGCCGTCGCGGCTGGAACGCGCCCGGACGAATCAGCTCGATCGCCACGTCGCGCACCGCGCCGCCGCCAGCCGGCGCGCGTCCCTCGGTCTCGCCGAACAACGCCGCCAGGCCTCGACCCAGAGGTTGTCGTTTGCTGCTAATCATGGGCGCAGATTTCCGAAGCAAGCCGCGTGTAGGCCTGCGCCCCTGAGCAGCGCCGGTCATAGACGAGCACCGGCACGCCATGCGATGGCGCTTCCGAAACGCGGATATTTCTGGGAATCACAGTCTTGTAGACCTTGTCGCCAAAATGACCGCGGACATCGGCGGCGATCAGCTCGCACAAATTGTTGCGCCGGTCGTACATTGTCAGCACCACGCCCTGGAGCACGAGCCGCGGGTTCAGCGAGCGCTGCACGCGATCGACTGTCCCCATCAATTGCGCCAAACCGGCGAGCGCATAAAATTCGCACTGCAGCGGCACGAGGATGCAATCGGATGCGGTTAGTGCATTGATTGTCAGAAGATTCAGAGACGGCGGGCAATCGATCAACACGTCGTCGTAACCGCTGACATGGGCACGTAGCGCCTGCGCCAGCAGGAATTCACGGCGCGGGCGTTCGGCCAATTCGAGTTCTGCCGCGGCGAGATCCG
>Ga0210398_10000651_pt1 | contig 38522 bp, 27 predicted proteins | sample IncBWC4OmetaG_FD_161047 | JGI IMG/M metagenome (GOLD analysis project Ga0210398, IMG submission 161047) | Forest soil microbial communities from Barre Woods Harvard Forest LTER site, Petersham, Massachusetts, United States - Inc-BW-C-4-O | ecosystem: Environmental > Terrestrial > Soil >... | reverse complement strand
TGCGTTTCTTTGTTACGGCGCTGCTGATTCAAAAAGAGACCGGCGGAAATCTGGCGGAAATTCTGGATGGCCTTTCGCGGGTAATCCGTGACCGCTTCCGAATTTATCGCGAGGTGAAAACGCGAACGGCGCAGGGCCGATTGACGGCGGCCATTCTGATCTCGCTGCCGCTGGGGGTGATGTTGGCGCTGGAGTTAATCAACCCTACTTATCTGCGCGTGCTGTTCGAGGACCCAGCCGGCCCCACGGTTCTGGCAGTCGCGGCCACTATGCAGGTGATCGGGTCGCTGCTGCTGTGGAAAATTATTCACTTTGAGGTCTGATCGGCTGCAAGGAGAGAAGTCCATGCTGTGGATGGTTACCACGATTACTTTCGTAGCGACTGTTGCCGTTCTGACGGCGCTGTTCTACGCGCTCGTCCCCGGTGAAATCGGGATCGCGGAGCGACTTTCGCGCTTGATACAGCGGCCGCGGCAGCAGCAGGTCCGTGACACCAGTTTTTCCGACAAACAGAAGGAACGAGTGCGCGACACGCTTGCCGCCGTCGGGGGATTAGTGACGTCCGGCACGGCGGCGATGGGTTCGAAGGATCAGCTCCCAATGGTACGAGCAGGTTACCGAACCGCGAGCGCCATGTCTGCAATGCGGGGTCTGAAGATTCTGATGCCCATCCTTTTTGTGGCGCTGGCATTTGCTACCGGGATTTACCGCGTGCAGGTGGTGTTCGTTCCGTTATTGTGCGCGATGGCGGGCTATTTGCTTCCGGATCTTTGGCTGATGTGGCGGGTGCAAGCGCGCCAGCATCGCTTGCAGCTGGCATTGCCGGACGCTTTGGACATGCTGGTGATTTGCGTCGAGGCCGGGCTGGGATTGGATCAGGCTCTGCTCCGCGTCGCGCAGGAATTGCGCATCACTCACCCGGAACTGAGCGAGGAATTGCAGCTGGTTAATATGGAGATGCGCGTCGGCAAGACCAGGCTGGACGCGATGCGGGAACTTGGCCGGCGCACCGGCGTGGAAGACATCAAGGGGCTGGTGGCGATGTTGATCCAGACCGAAAGGTTTGGAACCAGCATTGCTCAATCATTGCGAGTTCATTCGGACGACTTGCGGATCAAGCGGCGTCAACGCGCCGAAGAAATGAGCGCAAAGACTACGGTCAAGATGGTGCCGGCGCTGGTGCTATTTATTTTTCCGGCGTTGATGGTTGTGATTCTGGGGCCCGCGGTGATCACCTTGCTGAGGCAATTTTTGCCGACGCTCAACAGGTGATTGCAGTCGAACGATCGTACGAAGTTGGTCGGATCGAATATTTCAAAAAAGGAGCAAGAAGATGGACAACGTTACACTGATTCGATTGGTGGCAGGAGCTTTGGCAGTGGTAGTGCTCTTCGTGATCATTTGGCGCCGTAAGCGGAAGATCGTGGAGTAGGTGGCAACAAGTCGAAGGGACCCCGGAGATTCATTAATGAACAACGCGCGTGCGGGCGGCAACGGTAGAACTGCGACTGACAACAGCCAAAATGGTCACGTATACATTTACAACAAGACCAGAGAGACGTTTGTGGCCACTGAGGCTACCGTCGCGGACAGCTATCTTCGTCGCCTCGTGGGACTACTGGGTAAGACGAAGCGATGGGCGCAGCTCGGTCGTGGACTTTGGATCGTTCCCTCGCGCGGGGTTCACACCATTGGGATGATGTTCCCGATCGACCTGATTTTCCTGAGCAAGGAAAAGGAAGTCGTTCACGTTGAGGAACACCTGCGGCCATTTCGAATCTCGGCTGTATCGCTGAAGGCGACAAGCGTGCTGGAACTTCCAGCGCATACGGTATTCCGTACGGGTACGCAAGTAGGCGATCGGATGGAGATCGCGCGACTGAACAAGCAGTGAGGTGGAGAAAAATCATGAAATTCTCTGGTTTGGTGGGAACGGCGTGCTTGTTTCTGGCACTGTGCCAACCGGCGGTGGGTCAGCCGTCTGCGGCCAAGAGCCCGCACAGATTTCGTAGCCGGCACCCGGAAAAATCGAACCCCCATTACAAGGATGCGTCGCACAGGCATGGGCACAGCAATCACCGCGCACGCCGGCACAGCAAACCTTAGATTCGGGCTTGATTAATTTCCGGGCTTGCCTTTCCACTCGCGGTGTTAGCAGGGTGCGCGATGTTCGGTGGCCTACCGTTCCTCGCGAGAGCGCGGCGCGGAACATGGCGATTGCTGGAGGCGTCCGGTTGCGCTTCCAGCGAAAAAGCGGTATAAGCCTAGCAAAGTCTTTGCCGTATGAAAGACGTAGCCTCAGTCCGCATTTGAAGGTCCTGCCATGATGACGATACTAAAGGGTCTTTGGCGCAAGCAATCCGGGGACGACGTTGCGGAGTATGCGCTCCTGGTGGCCATGATCGCCCTGGTAGTGCTCGTGGCCCTTTTCTCCTTCGGAACGTCCAACGGAAAACTGATAAGCGACGCTGCGAGTAGCATCTCGTCCAGCGCCTCACGCGCCGGTGGGAGCTCGAGCGGAACTGGCAGCCAGCCCGGCGGTTCTGGCCAAGGCGGCAGCGGCCAGCATGGGGGCGGCGGCCAAGGCGGCGGCGGTCAAGGCGGAGGAAGCGGCGGCGGAAGTGGCGGCGGGAGTGGCGGCTCGGGGGGAGCCTTACCGGCCAATCCTACGCCCATCAAGTAAGGCCGGCAGTCTCTGTCGCACGAATCAGCGCATAGTGTTTCCCCCAACCCGCGTCAAGACCACCCTCAAACCTCCAGGCTAGGCGCAGGATCAGCGATTTCGCCGCGACTCTTGCGTCCGCAGGGTTGGTCCTTCCGAAGCCGCCTAAGTAAAATTTTCAGCGTGGACACATCCATATACAAGATGCAAGTGCGAGCGTCCTCATTTGTGAACTGTTTTGCAGCGTTCACGATGTACAATTTCCCTAAGAGGTGGCAAGTCAGTAATTTGCGTTCGTCGTTGGGAAGGACATTCAGATGCAATGCGTTCTCCGACTGCGCGGAAGACCGCGCGCACGGGTAACGTCCATCTTTACCGGATCCCGATTCAACCTGATCACGACGCCGTGATGGGGCGGAGGTAGCCTAGAGCCAATGCCGTCCAAGATCGTTGTGCCGTGGAAAATCATTGACCGCTTTCTGTTGCCGAGCATTTTCTTCTTAACCTCGCTGGTAGCTGTGCTGACGTTCTGGCAACTTCTGCTCGGCCATCGGCGCGAGGAGATACATGCTGTAACAAACGAGCAGGCGTCGTTTGTGAAGTCCAAAGTGGAAGCAGAGCTGCGCGAGCGCATCATGCCGTTGCAGGGGCTCGCAACGCAGTGGAGCACGCTGGACAGCGACCGCGAGAAGAAATCCGCGGCTGAACTGATGATGAGCGGCTACCCTGACTATCAGGCCGTCGAATGGGTGGATCCGACGTTTCATGTGCGCTGGGCCGCGCCCAGTGACGCAAATGAGGGCGATCGCGCCACCAGCCCAAGCGCAGATGCCGTGCAGCAAGTCGCGTTCCAAGCCGCGGGGCAGTACCGCGATGTGATGATTACGCGTCCCGTGAATTTAGCGCAAGGGGGCCGGGGCCTGCTCGCCTGCGTGCCGGTGTACACGTCTGGAAAACTGAGCGGCTTCATGGTCGGGGTGTTCCGCTATCGTGAACTGATTTCCTCGATGCTGCGGGATGTGGCGCAGGGATACTGGGTGGCTTTGTACGATGGAAGCGAGCAGATCTATGGAGAAGGGGCCAATCTGGCGCCGCGAGACGCGCTTTGGGCCAGCACCGTCGACATACAATTTCGAGATCTTTCGTGGCACGCGCAAGTTTGGCCGAAACCAGGGACGATCACGTATGCACTGTCAACGCTTCCCAAGGTAGCCTTTGTGGGCGGGATACTGTTGTCCGCTCTGCTGGGATTCACGGTGTATGCGGCCGAGACCGCGACCCTGCGCGCCAGGGAAGCACTTGCGGCGAATAAGGAACTCGAATCAGAGATTGCCGGACGCGAACACGCGGAGGCAGCGTTACTTCAGGCACAAAAGATGGAGGCGGTGGGCCGCCTGGCTGGCGGCATATCTCACGACTTCAATAATCTGCTCACGGTTATCCGCGGCCATGCGGTACTTTCGCTCACGAGAATCGGTTCCGACGGCGCATTACGCCGCGAATTGAGCGGAATTCTGAAGTCCGCGGACAAAGCCGCCGCGCTCACCAGACGGCTGCTGGCCTTCAGCCGCAAGCAAGTGCTGCAACTCCGCGTACTGGATGTCAACGCGCTGGTGGCTCAGGTGAACGAGTTGTTACGGCCCGTGATGGGCGATGACATCGAATTGATCCTGGACTTGGCGCCCGACTTGGGCCACGTCAAAGCCGATGCGTCGCAGATGGAACAAGCCATCATGAATCTCGCATTCAACGCGAGAGACGCGATGCCCCGCGGCGGTAAGTTGAAAATCCAAACGATGAACGCTGATTGGAACGAAGAGCTGATACTCCGCCACGAAGGTGCTCAAGCGGGTCCACACGTGATGCTGGTCGTGTCTGACACTGGGCACGGCATGACCGACGAGACTCTCTCACATGTCTTCGAGCCTTTTTTTACCACCAAGGAGACCGACAAAGGAACCGGGCTTGGCCTCGCCACTGTCTACGGGACGTTGCGGCAGAGCGGAGGATTCGTCCGCGTTGCCAGCAGGGTCGGTGAGGGTACGACGTTCCGGATTTATCTGCCGCGCGTTGCAGAAGCGATTGAAGTCGTCGAGGCGCCCCCCATCGTGCCGCATCAATTGAACGGCGCCGAAACAATCCTCGTGGTTGAAGACAACGATGCGGTGCGTCGCATCGCTCGCGAATTTTTGAAAATGAAGGGATATGCGATCATTGAGGCCCGCGAAGCGACCGAAGCGATTCAGATCATGGAGAACCGTCAAGAGCATATCGATTTAGTGATTACGGATGTCTTGATGCCAGGCATGAAGGGGCGCGAACTCATCGAGCGGCTGGCCGAGCTGCGCTCCGATTTTAAGGTTCTGTACATGTCGGCGTACACCGAGGATGCTGCGATCAATATCGGGGTGCTGAGTCCGGGAACAGAGTTCATCGAGAAACCATTCAGCCCAGAGGAACTGACGGCCAAAGTGCATCAAGTGCTTGGGCGCGCGCCGCTGAGCCGACATGCCAGCGCAGTACAACTGTAGAGCCCGCGCGGATGGAGATCAGCGGGAGCGCTGCGCGCAAACTTTGCTGGCGCTGATCGAGCGTGTTTGTCTACCACGATTCATTGCGCGCTGAGCCGTGGCACCACGCTAGCAGAGGTGAGCCGTGAATAAACGCACCCTAGGGCTGAGCGTCGGCTTCGCATTGCTCTCCTGTTGGACAATCGTGCACCTTCACGATGGATATCAGCTGGTGCTATTTTGCTGCGCGATGGGACTGGTGGTGTATCTGCTTGAAAAGTTCGTGAAGGCGTGACATCGTGCACTCCCCATTGACCCTGCTAAACGGGCTGCCATCGTCCGCCGCGGGATGGCGCGGACCGTTCTGCGCTGTCGGGAGGAGCTGATGTCCAAGGATCGTTGCATTGCCCCCGGGAAGGTTTATGCGATGAACGGGACCTCACCCGAGAAGCCGAGGATTGTAACGCTATCAAAATTGTCGCAGTGGGGGACGCCAGCGCTGCAAGCGATGTGACACGCGTTCCATCCGCTCGCGCGGAACCCTGAACGATTGCCTGCAAATCGAGGAGCGTTGATTCCGAGCTCGTCAAACGACGATTATCTCGACAATACTGCAGATCAAGCCTCGCCATTCGCTAGGACCGGAAGTTGTTTTTCCGCAATTGTACGCTCTGGTTCGCGTCTTTGTAGTTTGGTCCGCGTTCGTCGGTAACGTGTACTCACTGAATTAGGGAACCAAGCGTGAGATCCTCGTCGATCCACGAGCACCAGTCATATCAGCAAGCCTCGATCTAGAAGTCTCGCACCTCAATCGAGAATTTCGGCGACGAGGTCTTGAACGTGTTTGGCGATGGCCGGTGCGGAGGTGAGTCCGGGAGATTCGATTCCCATTAGCTGGACGACGCTTGGAAACTGAGAGTCTCGCTCAATGATGAAATCCGCGACACGCTTTTCGCCGTGTTGGCTGGGAGGAGTCAATTTTGCGCGGATGCCCGAATAAGCCGTCACGAGATCTGAGGGCTCAAGTTCAGGCAGCAGCAGTTTGGCCCCTCGAGCAAATTCTTCGATAGGTTCGCGATCTCGTTCGTAATTGTTCTTGTCGTCCACATAACGGGCTGTGGGGCCGACCAAAACATTGCCCCAAATTGTTTTTGTCAGGTGCACGCCGAGGCTTACTCCCTCGGGGTGAGGCAGAGGATAGACGAGGCCGCGAATCCAATCCTGCCTGGAGCGCAGCAGCTCGCAATACTCCCCACGCACGGGATAAATCTGATGCTCGGCCATCGGCGAGCCGAGCATCCCGGCGATTTCATCGGCAAAGAGTCCGGCGCTATTAACTAAACAGCGCGTTTCGATCTCACCTGCGGTACTTGTAACTCGTATGCTGTCGCGCAAGGGCTCCAACCGTTCTACTTTTGCGTGAACCACGATGTGCGCGCCTTGACCCGCGGCAATGCGCGCGTAAGCCTTGACGAGTTCTTCGCTGCCGACGATGCCCGTAGAGGGGATTTCAATAGCTTGAAATCCTTCGACGTGCGGTTCGCGCGCGCGAATCGCCGCACGATCAATGATGCGCATATTCTCGACGCCATTGGCTTCCCCATTTTTCATCAATGCGGCGAGTTCCTCTGCTTCCGCGTGCGATGACGCGACTACCAGCTTGCCGGTCCTACGATGGGGGACTCCGTGTGCAGCGCAGAATTCATAAGTCAATCGATTGCCGCGGAAGCAATGGCGAGCCTTCAAAGAGCCCGGCGGATAGTACAGGCCGGAGTGGATGACTCCGCTATTTCGCGAACTCGCACCCATGCCAATTTTCGGAAGCGCTTCCAGAACGAAGACATCAGTCCAGCGAGTGGAGAGTGCGCGGGCGATCGCGCAACCGACGACCCCACCGCCGATGATCACTACGTTGGCTTGGTCCACGGTTTATAGTTTAGCCGCACACCAGCATGCGTGTTTCTAACTTCTTGTGGAAGAAGTGCGCAAGCTTGTACGTAGCATTGCGAAAGTAGTAGTCGTGAAAGTCCGCTGCGGGAAATAAAGGCCCGAGGAGAGATAACCGGAAGTGGGCCCACCGGCTGGACCGAAACGGGAATGCTTAGTGTGCTCTAAGCCATTCAGGGCATTACGGTAAGCATTCTGAGCCCTGCCACAATCGCGCAAGATTTTGGCGGAGGAATAGCTTTATCATCGACACATCCGAAGAAAACCTTCACACCCACCTGCGTTCTAGTATGTATAATCTCTGCGCCCGAGCCCAAGCGAGTATACTCCCGGCTCGGTCTCTCATGGCGCCAAACTCCGTCCTCAGATCCGCGAGTGACATTGGAAAGACGATCTGGGAGCGCTTGCCGTCGGCACTGCGGGAGCGTCCTCTGTTTCGTGCAGCAGGCTCTTGGATTCACAAGCGGGCGCTGACGATGAGCGGACGCAGTCAGTCAGAGTCGACCTGGTTCCTGCGAAACGAACCGCTGCTCGTTACAATTCGTGATCTCGTCGCCGATAACTTCGCATCAGGTGAGGTACTCCGTCTTTGCGTTGTGGGGTGCAGCACCGGGGCGGAGATCTACTCGGTTCTGTGGGCGATTCGAAAGGCACAGCCCGATGTGAAGATTCTCCCGATTGGAATCGACATTTCGGAATCAGCAATCGCCAGAGCGACGGCGGGCGTCTACTCGCCTTGCGATTCGGAACTAACGGGAGGCTTTCTGCATTCCCAGACCGTGCCAGTGCTGTCCGAGGACTCGATCCGGGAATTATTCGACAAAAGTGGGGAGCAACTGCGAATCAAGAGCTGGATCGCTGAGGGAATTCGCTGGGAGGTGGGCGACGCGCGAGATCCAGAAATTGCCGAGAAACTAGGGCTTCAGGACATGGTGATTGCGAACAATTTCCTCGTGCATATGAAGCAGCGCGAAGCCACGGCCTGTCTCGGTAACGTCGTCAGGCTCGTTAGGCCGAACGGTTTCTTCGTTTGTCGCGGAGTAGATTTGGATATTCGAGAGCGTGCCGTGGATCGACTGAATCTGCGCCCGATTCCGATTCGGATCGAGCAAATTCACGGCGCGGATCCGGATCTGGACGCTCGGCGCCACTGGCCTTGGAAGTACTATGGGCTCGAGCCGCTTGATAAGAAGCGGAAGAACTGGGTTCAAAGATACGCCTGTGTCTTCCAAGCTCCGACGAGGCCATCAACCCTTTAACTGGGACTTCAAATTTGAAATTAGCTCCACGATCGTTTAGACATTCGCTGTCATGTGTGCTTATCCGGGTTTAGCTGAGGTGAGGACTCTTCGGACAGGTATACTCATGGGTGAGATCCAAACCAGCACATTCAGCTCTCGTTCAATACTTCGTTTACGTTCGACCGCAAAAAAATGCGACTGACTCGCGATGGTGGCCCGATTCTGATTTTGCGAGTTGGGCAGGCGACTGACCCTTTAGAAGCTCATCAAAGATTACTTAATTGCTTCACGACTGGAAGGCGATAGATTGTCTACTTTGTGACACACTATATCGCCGCCGATGGGAGCCAGTCATACACGGAGTTCCACTTATCGGTAATTTAGTGCCCTTCGATCTTTCACTGCCATATTTCGCCCCGTCTACTATAGGATTCATGCAAGTAACTTGGCTGACCGTTGCCAGCATGAAAATTGCCTTGCATCTCTATTGAAATACAGGGTGTTAGCTTGACCGCGTTCCGATGGCTGTGCCGGCCTGAATGGGGTGAAGCTTCCTCATGAGCTCTGGCATCGTTCGTGCAGCATCTACTTTGTTTTCTTCTACGACTTATGGGGAAGCCTCTCTAATGATGAGCGTCGCTGCTCCGAATTTAATAGATTCTGACCGCTGGATCGTGGCTGACTCCGAACAGTTCCGGGAGAAATTCAACCAACGGAGCTTTGAGGTCTTTCACTCGCTCGCAAGTCACCCACTTTTTCAATTGCCCAGACTGCTGGACTTGGCCGAACGAACTTTGCCGTCGCGGCCTGAGGACATCTACTACGACGCCGGCGATATTCGCGTTGACCAACGGTGGGAGGACTGTCCGAAACAGGGTTTCTCCGCAACGGAAGCCTTACAACGGATTGAGAATTCTGGAGCGTGGATTATCTTCAGGTCGGCCCAGCGAGATCCCGAGTACCGAGTCTTGTTGGACCGCGGCTTGGCCGAACTGAAAGCGCACATGGGTCCGGAAATCAATTCAAAGATTCTAGTGGAAGATATCATCATCTTCGTGACTTCGCCGAAGCGCATAACAACTTACCACATCGATCGCGAGTGCAACTTTCTACTGCAGATTCGTGGCACAAAGACGCTGTACGTTTTCGATCGCGAGGATCGCGAAGTTCTTCCCGAAGAGGAGATTGAGCGTTTCTGGTCGGTCGACTCCAACGCCCCGGTCTACAAGCCACACCTACAAGATCGAGCAGCCGCGTACAAGCTTGCGCCGGGGAATGGAGTCCATATTCCGGTAAACTGCCCTCACTGGCTGCAGAACGACGACAATCTATCGATTTCGTTGAGCGTGAATTTTCAATTCAAGGATCCTCTGCGGGCAAACATTTATCGGGCTAACTATCTTCTTCGCAGGCTAGGACTTAAACCGACACCTCCGGGGAAATCATCGTCTCTCGATTCCCTCAAATCACATGGCATGGTGCCCCTCGTTGCAGCGGCGTACGCGTACAAGCGCAGGAAATTTTGGCGATAGTTCTGACTGCTTGCCGTTGAGCATTCCCTGCGTCACGAGCAGGTCTCGTCGGCGGAACCCGTGTATTTCGTTTGGAACAATTGAAATTTCTCTGCGGTCAATTTGGACCCGACGGGCTTGCGATATATATCGGGGCAACTACTTGCCGGCGCGCGTGCGGGGGACTGCTTGAGCTTTCGAGAGATTGGCAGGGCCATTCTAACAACCGAGCCGTGTCGGAGTATGCTAACGGGGATCGGCCAATTCTCACTGGGACGGAGGGTTTTTAACTTCCTAAGCGGTCCTTTTGGAGTCTTCACAAGCTTTGCCGAGGCCTGGTTAGCGGCGAAGCGAACGAACCCGGTCGCCCACGAAGATCCTGAAGAGATTAAAATGCAGCTTCGTGTCTCTACGTCTCTGCGTTCGAGCGATTATCCCGTCCTGTACTGGCTCTGGAAGATTGGAGCAGAGGATCTCCGAATTTTCGACTATGGCGGTAACGTCGGAAATCTGTACTACTCCTATCAGCCGTACCTTCGACAGCGACGACTTGTGGAGTGGACGGTTTTTGACATCCCCCCGGTCGTAGAAGAGGGAAAGCGGATTGCTGCCAAGCGGCACGCATCCGGGCTGACCTTTGTACATACGGCAGCTGATGTCTCGCGGCGACACGTGCTGCTAATCTCCGGCGCGTTTCATTATTGGGAAGGAAGCATAAGGGAATTTATCAGACAGTTCGCTGAAGCGCCCGAGCACGTTATCGTGAACCGCAGTCCCATTCACGAAACACTCGAATCATTCATAACGGTTCAACGCACCCCCACGTGCGCATTTCCATGCATCGTGCGAAACGCGGACGATTTGATTTCAGATTTCGCGGCCGCGGGTTACGTTATGGAGGATCATTGGAGGGCCCTCGAACTGGCCTTGACGCTTCCTCTGTTCCCGGATCGGTCCGTGGCTTACTATTCAGGATTTTATTTTCGCCTTCAAAAATCGGCCATGGACAATCAGACGCCCGCAGATTGAAGATGTGCTAGCGACCATTTGAATCGGCAAACACTAGATGAGAGCCTGCATGGTGGCATACACGTTTTACCAATACGACGGCAGGGTGCGTCGCTACGCGGAGGCCTTGGCCAAGCACGGATATCGCGTGGACGTTATTTCGCTGCGCTGGAACGTAGAAGAACCCGAAGAAGAGATTATTCGCGGTGTCCACGTGTTCCGGATTCAGGGCCGCGTGATCAACGAGAAGGGTAAGCTCGTATATCTCCGTAGACTACTGCAGTTTTTCTTTCACTCCATGTTGTTTCTGATGCGAGAACAACGGAAGGAACGCTACTCAGTGGTACACGTCCATTCCGTTCCGGATTTCGAGGTGTTCGCCGCCTGGTACCCGAAGCTTACCGGCTCAAAGATCCTGCTAGACATCCATGACATCGTGCCCGAACTCTACGCGAGCAAGTTCAATGCTTCGAACAAGTCGCTGGCTTTTCGACTGTTGGTTGTCATCGAGCGAATGGCGACATCGTTTTCTCACCACGTAATCGCTGCCAACCACCTATGGGAAAAACGTCTCGAGCAGAGATCAGTCAAAAGCTCAAAGCTAACCACGATTTTGAATTATCCGGAGGCCAGTGTTTTCAAAAGACGTGGTAGAAACCGCGACGACCGCAAGTTCATCGCGCTGTACCCGGGCACGCTCAGCTACCATCAGGGCGTCGATCTCGCTGTTCGTGCCTTCTCGCTACTTAAGGACAAAGTGCCGAATGTGGAATTCCATATTTATGGTGCAGGCGATCAGCTTGTCCCCCTGAAATCGTTAATCGTTGAGCTCGGGCTGCAAACCAAAGTATTTCTGAAGGAGCCCCTGCCCCCCGATCAAATCATCCCGGCTATCGAAAATGCTGACTTGGGCATCGTGCCGAAACGGAATGAGGGGTTTGCCGATGAAGCGTTCAGCACGAAGATCCTCGAGTTTATGATTCTGGGAGTTCCGGTGATCGTGCCCAATACGACAATCGACAGGTACTACTTCAACGACTCTGTCGCGAAGTTTTTCTGTGCTAACGATGAACGCAGCTTGGCTGATGCAATCCTGCTATTGATCGAACAGCCCCAGCTTCGGCAAGCCCTGATTCGTAATGCCGATGAATTCGTCAAGGGATACACGTGGGAAGCGAATGAGGCTGTCTATCTGAATCTCGTGGATTCTCTTGTAAATCGCCGGAGAAGACCCAATGATCAAGAGTAATTTTGTGTGCTGACGATCTGCTAGGACTTGGCGACGCTGCCATTTGGGCTCCGGCCGAGCGCGGCCTTTTCTTCAGGGGCGTTTGTCAACGATCGATTCCGCTGAATTGCCCGATCGATCGCTGCCGTCAGCGCCGCAGCCAGACGCTGCACAAACGGCTCGACGAGCATACCGGCGGGGTAAACAGGCAACGTAACAATCTCCTGCCCGCCAAGCGCCAATTGGTCCCAATTCTTGTCGGGTCCGATGTATGACGAGTACTGCTTCATCGGTCGAAAATCTGTGACAGTTCCAGGATAAGGTCGCGGGACGTAAGCTAGGGCTGCTCGATCGTTCGAATCCCATATCTCCGCAAGCAATCGTGACTCTGATTGCGCTCCGTCGCGATGTCTGATCAGATTCCCAAGCAACTTGCCCCGCCAGACGTGCACTCTCGATCTCAACTCCGTCAGCTTCTCCCGCCAAAACTTGACTTTATCTTTGAAGTCTAGGAGCAAAAAGTTGCCTGCGTGAAACATCAATTTTTCACCCTTGCGGTGGATTCTGACCCAGATAGAGTTGCTTCCGAGCTTGGACCAATTGATCGCATCAAACAACGCCACTAGGGCGATCTCCTCCCCCAGCGCATTGAGCTGCCGAGCCATTTCAAACGCGATAGTTCCTCCCATGCAATAACCGCCGAGGAAATATGGTCCGTGCGGTTGGGTTTTCCGAATCTCGTTCACGTACAACGTGGCCATATCTTCGACGCGAGTGAGATACGCTCGTTTGCCATCCAGCCCTTGGCACTGCAAACCACAGACCGGTTGTTCCGGGCCGAGATGCCGGGCCAGAGCGCGATAAATTAGGACGTTCCCACCCGCGCCATGAGCGCAGAACAAAGTAGGACGCGAGCTTCCTGGCTGGATGTGCACCAGCGGCGACCAATTGGTCTTCGCGCGATTGCTAACTATAGGAGCAAGCTCTGCGACGGTCTGCGCTGTGAATAATGTCGAGAGAGGCAACTTGACGTTGAACGCCTTCTCGATTTCCGAAAATAGGTGAACGGCCAACAGCGAGGTGCCGCCGAGCTCGAAATAATTCTGATGGAGGCCGACGCGTTGAATACCCAAAACTTCTTTCCAGATCTTTGCAAGTTTCCTTTCCGTCTCATTTCGCGGAGCTGTAATTTCGGCTTCGGATGCATCCGGATGCGAGGCCGATGGAACCTTCGACGAGACGGAAACAGCTATCTCCAGTACTGATCCGCCGGGATTCTTTGCCATGGCCTCAAGAATCCTTCTGTAATCTTGGAGGATCAGCCGAATGCTCGAAGAGTCGAACAGATCAGGGTTATAATCGAGTTGAATACGTACACCTTCAGCGCGCTCGATCGCTGCCAATTGCATTTCAAAAGGCGTTCCGGTACTAAACGTTGGCAAGGGACTTACCGCAAGATCGTTAACCTGCCGGGGCTGCAGGAACGCCACTTGATACGAGAAGTAAAACTGAAACAGCGCGTTGCGTCCCCGGACGGACCGCACGTTCAAGCTTTGCAGCAGAGTTTCAAAAGGAAGATCACAGTGTCCAAGAGCATCAAGAATCACGGCTTGGACACGTTGCGTAGCCTCCCGAAGAGTGGGATTGCCACACAAGTTCAAGCGAAGGGCCATGGGTCCGGCAAATGGACCAATGAGAGCCTCGGTCTCAGGCCGGCGGTTCGCGATCGGGGAACCGATGATCAGATTCTCCTGCCCGGCCCCACGAGATAGCAAGATCGCGAAACAGGTGAGCATCAACGTGAACATTGTTACGTTTTCGGTCTTACTCGCGGCCTTGAGCGCGTCGACCAAATCTCGAGATAGAAGCAGCGTCTCCAAAGCGCCGCGGGATGCCGGCCGGCTACTGGGTGGGCGATCGGTTGGATAGTCGAGGACCGGTAGAGGGCTCGATAGCACTTTCGTCCAAAATTCCAAGTGATCGCGAGCCTCAGCTGAGGCGAGCCACTCCCTTTGCCAAGCGGTGAAATCGCTGTATTGAATTGCAAGCGGACCTAACGGTGGCTCACGATTCTCGCTGAGAGCTTCATAGGCAGTCCAGAGTTCGCGCTGGAAAACATTATGCGACCAGCCATCGGCGAGGATATGATGAATCGTTACGACGAGTACGTTGTCCTCCGCCCCCAAACGAAACAGCCTGGCGCGGAACACGGGCCCACGCACCAGGTCGAAAGGCCGCTGTGCCTCCTCACGTATCACCTCCTCGAGTTTCGCCTCGCGACCAGCCTCCGCGAAACTCGGCAGGACCACGACCGGCAAAGAAAAAGTGGACGCGGGCGAAATGATCTGCGTCAGTTCGTCATTCACGACTTCAAAGGTCGTTCTCAATGTCTCGTGCCGGTCGATCAGAACCTGAAAGCTCTTTTCGAGGAGTTGTTCTGAGATGTTGCCCGTAAGTCGAACGCAGGCCGGCATGTTAAACGCGGGATTGCCAGGGAAGAAATTCGCCAGAAGCCAGAAGCGTTCCTGCGCAACGCTCGCGGGCATGACATAGATTTCGCCGGTGGCTGATTGGGAGCTACTTGCATCATCAGCGGGCGCAATAGCAGCCGGTTTAGCTCTTTCCGACATTGAAAACTCCGAGAGCCTTCGATCGGGATTCGACGCAATCGCTTCGAGCAGTCCGCGGAAATCGCCGAGCATCTGTTGCGCGGTCTTGTCGCTGTACAAGTCCGTCTTGTATTCGAGCGAGAGCCGCCAGCCCGCTTCACGTTCCACCATGAAGAAATTCAAGTCGTAGAGCGCGCCCTGGGATTTCGAGGGCATCGTGGACATGCGGATTCCCGCGAATTCGAAGACGAACGTGGAAGCGCGGGCGTATTCGCGTTGGCAGATGAAGTTAACGAGATGGAAAGGCTCAGCAGCGGCCTTGCCGTCGTGGCTTAGCGACTTGAGCACATTTTCGAACGGGACGTCCTGGTTAGCGAACGCTTCCAAAGCCGCGTCCCGCACGCGGGCGGTAAACTCAGGAAATGCAGGGTTGCCGGAAGCGTCAGAGCGAAAGACGATATGGTTGACGAATAAACCCACAAGGCTCTCGAGTTCGGTACGATTGCGCCCGGCCAGCGGGGAACCAACCGCGATATCGTGTTTCCCGGTATATCGCGCCAAAAGCGTCATGCAGGCGGCAAGCGTGGTGATGAACATCGTTCCGCCGTAGCTATTGCTGAACTCCTTCACGGCGTCGGTCAATTCCCGCGGAAGCATCTGAGAGACGATGGCGCTGTGGGTGGTGGAGTCCGCCGGCCGGGGGAAATCGGTCTGCACTTCGAGCCGCTCGTACCCCGAAAGCTTTTTCTTCCAATACTCACCTTGTTTGACGGAGTCGGGTTCGCCCAAAAGCCCTTGCTGCCAGATCACGTAGTCGGGGTACTGAATGGGGAGTTCCGGAAGTGGAGACTCGCGGCCCTCGGCATAGGCCGTATAAATATTCTTTAGCTCCTCCATGATAAGCCCGATGGACCAGCCGTCCGACACAATGTGGTGGAGCGTGAACATCAGGATGTGGTCTTCGTCTGCCATTCGGAGCAGGCCCAAGCGGACAAGCGGACCCTTCTCAAGATCGAAGCTGCGAGTTGCTTCCTCCAAACAAAGCCTGTCCATTTGTGTTTCCCGATCGGCGCTGGTCAGAGTGCAAAGGTCCTTGACCGGGATGTTCAGGACGATAGGAGGAGCAATGATCTGAACGGGATTGCCGTCGATCTCGGTGAAGCTAGCCCGAAGAATTTCGTGGCGGCGGACGATCTCGTTAAGGGCGCGCGACAATATGCGCACATCGAGTGGTCCGGTCAACCTCCAGCGGAAGGAGGCGTTATAAGCAGGATTGCCGGGACGCGCACGATCCGCGAGCCACATTTTCGCCTGCGCCGGGGACAGAGGAAAGACAAACGTATCCCCGGCGATTCCGGCTGGGTGTATCGCCGTGAGTTCCTCGCTTACGGAAGGTTGTGAATCGGCTGGTCGACGCGCATGCGTCATCCGCTTGTTTCCACCTTTTGAGTCTCGCGCGTCACTTTGTACTTCTGACGCGCAACCGGTTTGATCGCAGGCGACGGTGAAGGAACCGAAGCCCGTGAGTCTCCCATTTCCGCGACGACACCGGCGATCGTGCGCTGTTGAAGGAGCAATCTTGGACTGATCGTCAATCCGGCCTTCGCAGCACGTGACGTAATCTGGAAGACATGCAGCGAATCCGCGCCAAGCTCGAAAAGATTGTCCGTTACGCCCACCCGCTCAATGCGCAACACTTCCGAGAGAATGTCGGTGAGCACTTTCTCTTCCGGCGTGCGCGGCGGCACGTATTCGCGGGTTCGAGTGGCGGAGCCTGTCTCCGGCGCCGGAAGCTTCGCCCGATCCACTTTGCCGCTGGGATTCAAAGGCAAGGCTTCGAGCTGGACGTAGGCATAGGGAATCATATGCGCTGGAATCCTGGCCTGCAAGAATTCCCGCAGCTCGGCGCCGGAGACCTTGTTTCCGGATCTCGTGACAAAATACGCCACTAACTTCTTGTCTCCAGGTCCGTCCTTCCTTGCCGCAACCGTGACGTCCCGGACGCCGGGATGCTGGGCCAGGATCGCCTCGATTTCACCGAGCTCGATCCGGAAACCGTGGATCTTCACCTGATTGTCCAACCGACCGAGGAAGTCGATGTCACCTTTGGCGAGGAATCTGGCCAGATCGCCAGACTTGTACATCCGCGCGCCCGCTCGATTCACAAACGGGTCAGGAACGAAGCGTTCGGCTGTGAGATCGGGGCGGTTCAGATATCCGGAGGCGACACCGGCGCCGGCGATGCAGAGCTCACCGGCAACCCCAGGTGGAACCGCGCGCTGCTTTGAGTCGAGGATATAGATGTTGGCGTCGAGCAGAGGGACGCCAATTAGGCTTCGCGTTTCGTTTTCGATGTCGGCGGCGGTTAGTCTGCGATAGGTGCAGTAGACGGTAGCCTCGGTGGGACCGTACATGTTGATGATCTGGGGTTTCGCATCGCCGTGCCGCTTCAGCCACGGTCTTAGGTTGGCAAAGTTCAGCGCTTCGCCCGCAAGAATCACGTACCGAAGCCCGGATAACGCGGCCGCTCCGGCTTCCTCCGCCTCAATGAGCTGGTAGAAAGCAACCGGCGTCTGGCAAAGCACTGTGACCTGCTCTTTTGCGAGAAGAGCATGAAATTCCTGAGGTGACCGCGAGACCCAGTAGGGGACGATGACGAGACGCCCACCTGTGAGCAAGCAGCCCCACATTTCCCAAACCGAAACGTCGAATGAATACGTGTGGAACAGCGACCACACGTCCTGGTGGCTGAAATCAAACCAAGGCCTCGCCGCTTCAAGCAGGCGCAATACGTTGGCGTGAGTGATTATCACGCCCTTGGGCCTGCCCGTGGAGCCCGATGTGTAAATCATATAAGCAAGGTTTTCGGGGCGCGCTGTCGGGTCAAGATTTGTCGCAGCCTCGCGGGAGATCGCAGGCCAATCTCTGTCGACGCAGATGATCTCAGCGCGGGTCGCGGGCAGATTGGGAACGAGCTGTTCCTGAGTCAGCACGACGGCGGCCTGCGCGTCTTCGAGCATCATCGCCAAGCGTTCTTTCGGATAAGACGAATCGATCGGAACGTAGGCGCCACCCGCTTTTAAGACCGCAAGCAGCGAGACCATCATTTCAATCGAACGTTCGAAGCACACTGCGACGAGGGAATCGAGCCGAACGCCCTTGGCGCGCAAGGTCCGGGCGAGCTGATTTGCTCGCTCGTTCAGCTCGCGATAGGTGATCCTCTGCTCTCCCATCACGACGGCGATAGCTTCCGGAGCGCGGCCGGCTTGCTGCTCGAACCGGTGATGCATCGTAGAAGTCACTGCACAGCTGGTGAGGTTCGGATTCCACGCGGCGACGAGAGAAGCGGTTTCGGCCGGCGTCATCAACGGAAGATCATCCACAATTGCTTCCGGTTCGCGTGTTGCGGCTGCGAGGAGCGTTTTGTAATGGCTCAGCCAGCGCGCGATCGTTTCCTGGTCGAACAGGCCTGTGTTGTAATCGCAATCGATCATCAGACCCTGGTCGGACTCGACGATATTGAAGAAAATGTCGAAATTGACGGCGCTCTTCGGATTCGGATCGACAACGGCTTCCAGCGCTTCAAAGGCCGCGTTTGAGCCGATGCGTTCGAGGTTGAACTGAACTTCCATCAAGGGGAGGCGGCTGGGATCACGCGGAATCGCGAGTTTCCGAGCCAGCGTTCCATACGTATACGACTGGTGATCGTAGGCGTCGAGCAGCGTCTTCTTCACGTCACGTAACAGAGCGGCGAAGGTGAGATCATCGCGAAAGCGGGTTCGGAGCGGCAAAAAATTGACGCAATGGCCGACGAGATTGGACTCCTCGAGTAATGACTGTCCCGCCGTGGGAACGCCGACGACCACGTCGTTTTGATTGGAGAGTCTGTGCAGCAATGCCTGGAAGCCCGCGAGCAGGGTAGCAAAGAGCGTGCATCCCTTTTTCGAGCCCATCTGCTTGATATGGCGGTACGTTTCCGCATCGATGTGAGTCCGGAATGTCGCGCCAGCATAGCCTCTCACCATCGGACGAGTCCGATCGACGGGCAAATCGAGCGAGTCTGGCACATCCTTGAATTGCGCGAGCCAGTAGGACTCGACTTCGGTCGCTTCCGATGAACTCCGCTGATCCAGTTGCGCTTGCGCGTATTTCCGGAAACTGCGGGGCGCAGCCAACGCAAGCTCGCGTCCGAGGACCTTTGCCGAGTAGATTTGCGCCAGTTCGTCCAACAGCACGTTTGTGGACCAGCCGTCGCACACGATGTGGTGCGACGTGAACAGCAGCGCGTGGTAATCCGGTTCGAGGCGGACAATTTCCGCGCGAACCAAGGGACCTTTGGCGAGATCGAAAGGAGTGCGAGAGTCATCAGCCGACAGGCGCCGAAGTTCGGATTCACGTGCGGCTGAGTCCAACGCCGAAAGGTCGCGCACCGGGATCTCAATTCCCAACTCGGGCTGGAAATGCAAATCGAAACCGTCGGGATCGGCGGTAGCGCGAAGGGCGTCATGCCTGGCAAGCAAAACGTTGACGGCATCGCGCAGCGCGCCCACCTGAAGTCGGCCTCGGAGATACACGCTGAAGGACTCGTTGAAGGAGCAGGATGCGTCATCGCCGAGTTTCGCCGCGAGGAATATTTCCCGTTGCGGCTCGGTCATGTGCACCTGAAGAACCTCCTCGAGTTCAGGCGCGACCGCACCTGAGACCGAGACTACAGAGGGTTCGGTCGTGGGCCCTGGCAGCGCGCCACCGGCCTGCATTTCGGCTACAGTTTCCTCGAAAGCGCGGATGACGCGTTCGATATCGACCTTGCTGTGCTCGGTCGTGAGGAAGCACGGGAATCCTTCGAGCAGATGGATACCCTTTTCGCGGAGGTGATAGTAGAAAAGACTTCCGAGGCGAAAATCCGAGGGGAAACTGAAGTAGAAAATGCTAGCAAAATTCTCGATGTGCGCCGGCACATTGCTCTTCGCAAGGATGTCGTTGAGGCGGCGGACCATCGCGTCGGTTTTTTCGGTCAGCTGTTTCTGCAATTCTGGTCCCTGCTGCTGGAAGTATTCGAGGACTGCTTTCACCGCGGCGAGCGTCAGCGGGTGGCGAACGAATGTTCCCGCAAAGAAGGTCACGCCGACCGTGGGATAGGAATCGTCGCCGAACTGCCACATGCCGCCATCGAGCGCGTCCATGAACTGGGCTTTGCCAGCGAGAACGCCGATCGGCATGCCGCCCGCTAGGACTTTTCCGTACGTGGCGAGATCGGCGCGAATGTCGAAGAGCGCTTGGCACCCGCCGGGATGGACGCGGAAGCCGGTGACGACTTCGTCGAAGATGAAGCAGGTCCCGGATTGCTCTGTGATCTTGCGAATTTCCTTCAGGAACTCGATCGGTTGTAGATTCGGATGACGGCTCTGCACCGGCTCAACAAGAACTGCGGCGAGATCGTTTGCATTGTTGCGAATCCATTCAAGCGACTCGGGAGCTCCATACTCGAGCACCACAACATTGGCAGCTTTTTCGCGTGGAATGCCGGGTGCGGCTGGGATCGCGTGCGGAACGCCGCCCTTCTTGAATCCCTTCACGAGCACTTCGTCGAACATTCCGTGGTAGTCACCGGCGAAGAACACCACTTTGTTGCGGCCGGTGACGGTGCGGGCCACGCGCATGGCTGCGATTACCGCTTCGGAACCCGTGTTGCAGAAGGTGGCGCGCTCGTTACCCGTGAGCTCGCAAATCATTTTCGCGACTTCGCCAGCCAGCAGAGTCTGCGGGCCGATTTCGAAGCCTTCATGAAGCTGTTTTTCGATCGCCCTTTCGACGAAATCCGGGCGATGGCCGAGCATGATTGGGCCGAAGCCGTTGAGAATGTCAATGTACTCGTTTCCGTCGACGTCCCAGAGGTGCGAACCCTTCGACCGCACGGTGATGATCGGATAGACCATTTCCTTCCACTCGGAACGGAAACCGGAAACGACGCGGGGATCAGCTAGCACTTGCCGATATTCCTGGGTTTTCGCCTTCGAGCCCTTCGTCCGCTTTGTGTACCGCGCGACGAGCGACGCGATGTATTCGCGTTGCTGCGGCGTCAAATCCGACGACGAACCCTTTTGCAAAGCTTTGAACGGCGTGTAGCCTTTGATCTCTTTGGCGCCCTTGTCCACCGGGGGCGCGCCTGAGGCTGTTGCAGCGGCAGTCGGCTGCTGTGCCGCGGCAATGGTCGCTGGAATTGATGCCGGGGCGGTCACGGCAGGCGAATTCGCACGGAGCGTTTCAATCTGCTTCGCAAAGAGCTGATTCATCGCTTGAAGCTGTTCGTGCAGGAGGCGCTCCATCGGAGAGTCGGACACAGACGCATCTCCATTTCCGGTGACGCTTGCGGCCACCGGAGTCGCCATCTGCGTTGCCTGCGTGGCGACCAATGCGGGGCTGGGTGCGGGAGCGGGTTCGGAAAAAGAATCCGCGGGGAGATTGACGGCGATGTATTCGGCCAGGTCGTTGATAGTAGATTGGTCGCCGAGCAACTGGCGGAAAGTGATCTTCAACGCGAACCTACTCTGGAGTTCTTGGGTGACTTGGGTCAAGAAAAGCGAATCGAATCCCATTTCTAGGAATGTGGCCGAGCCATCAGCCTGCGAAAGATCCATCCCAGAGAGATCTTCAAAAATACCCGCGAGAATCTTCGAAATCCTTGCGGCGCGACTGGAATTGCCGGCCGGAGTCGTAAGGCACTGGGATATTCCGTTCACTGGGTTTAGTTCCTCCGTTACTTGGCATTCAACGGCGACCGGCTGCGAAACCTGCTCAGATGAGGTCACAAGCGGCCTTGTGGCAGCATTCGCCGCAGCTTCAGTCGTTTCGAGCCAGTAGCGCTTTCGCTCGAACGGGTAGGTCGGTAGAGAAACACGTTGCCGGCTTATCCCCCCATAGAGTGCCGGCCAATTCGGCTGAACCCCCGACAGCCAAACTGCACCCAGTGCATTCATCAAAGCAACGGCGTCACCATCGCCCGAGAAACCGTCCGCGAGCGAAGATGCGATGACTTGCCCGGAATCGAATCCGACATGCTGCCGCGCGAGCGTGCCAAGCACGTTGCCAGGTCCCACTTCAAGAAGCACCGCGCTCGCGTTCTTTCTGAGCAATGAGACGCCGACAGAGAACTGCACGGGTTGACGGAAGTGTCGCGCCCAATACTTCGCATCGGTGGTTTCTTTTTCCGTGACCCACGTTCCCGTTACGCCGGAGACATAGGGAATCTGAGGCGGATTAAGCTTTACCTGCGCTACTCGCGCGCTGAACGGCTCGAGAATCGGGTCCATCATCGCAGAGTGGAAAGCATGCGAAGTGACGAGGCGCCGGCAGGCGGTTCCCTCCTGGGTGAGTTGCTGCTCGAAATGTTCGAGGGCTTCGAAGGGTCCGGCGACGACGCACAACGACGGGGCGTTCACGGCCGCGAGCGAGAGATGACCATTCAGGCGGGAACGAACTTCAGATTCCGAGAGACGAACCGACAACATTCCGCCGGCGGGCAGCTTCTGCGTCATCTCGCCCCGAGCGGCGACCAATGCGAGCGCATCCTCAAGTGAAAACACGCTTGCGAGGCACGCGGCGACAAACTCACCGATGCTGTGTCCCAACATCGCTTGCGGGCGTATGCCCCAACTCATCCAGAGTTGCGCGAGCGCATATTCAATCGTGAAAATGGCCGGCTGCGCGACGATTGTGTCGGTCACACGCCGTTTGGCTTCGTCGGAGGCGCCCTCCGCTGGATACAGGAGTCTGCGAAGATCGGCACCGAGATGCGGGCGGAGAATTTCAGCGCAGCGATCCACGGCATTGCGGAAAACGGGCTCGGCTTCGTAGATTTCGCGGCCCATGTTCGGATGCTGCGAACCTTGCCCAGGGAAGAGGAAACAAACCTCGGGCTTCTCGCCAGGCCGCAAGCGAGTCTGCACTCGTTTGCGATCGCGCTGCCGAAGCGCCGCAATTGCTTCTTTCACGTCGCGAGCGACGACCGTGCGGCGACAAGCAAAGGCGCGGCGGCCAACCTGAAGCGTCCAAGCAACGTCCTCGAGATTTATGTCCGAGTGAGTCTCGAGATGCTCGGCAAGATTGTCGGTGGCGAGATCGAGCGCTGCTTCCGTTCGAGCCGAGAGTATCAGCAATCGCGCCGGGCGAGAGGAAGGAGCAGACGGCTCGACAGTTGTCTGAAGGGGAGCCTGCTCCAAGACAACGTGCGCGTTCGTGCCACCAACACCGAAAGCGCTCACACCGGCACGCCGTGGAACGTTCTTCGGCGCCCAGTCGGTACGCTCCTTGTTGACGTAGAACGGGCTGCTCGCGAGATCGAACTGCGGATTCGGTTTCTGGAAATGCAGCGTGGGCGGAAACACGCCATGGCGGACGATGTGCGCCGCATGAATCAGACCCGTCACCCCGGCTGCGATGTCGAGATGGCCAACGTTCGTTTTCGCGGTGCCGACCGCGCAAAACCCTTTCTTGTTCGTGTGCGCGCGGAACGCTTGGTTAAGGGCTGCAAGTTCGATCGGATCGCCGAGTGGAGTGCCCGTGCCGTGCGCTTCAATGTAGCCGATGGTCTCGGGGTTCACACCAGCGGTTTGCTGCGCCAGCGTTATGACGCGCGCCTGCCCTTCGACGCTCGGCGCGGTATAACCGACCTTGGCGGAGCCGTCGTTGTTGGCGGCGAACCCACGAATCACGGCGTAAATCTGATCGTGAGCGCGAACGGCGTCTTCCAGCCGCTTCAGAAGCACGACGCCAACGCCGCTGCCGAAGACAGTGCCCTGAGCGGCCGCGTCGAATGTTCGGCAATGGCCATCGGGCGACACCATGCCGCCATCTTGATAATACGAGCCACGCTTCTGCGGAAATGTAATCGAGGTGCCGCCTGCAAGCGCCATATCGCTTTGATAGGTGAGCAGTGATTGGCAAGCCTGAGTGACGGCAAGCAGAGACGTGGAACAACCGGCCTGCATCGTGAAACTCGGTCCGCGCAGATTCAGCTTGTAGGAGACGCGGGTTGACAGGAAATCGAGGTTGTTTCCCATCATTTCCGAATAATTTCCGACTTGGTAGGCGCCCGTGAATTTTTGAATGAATCCGGGATGAGTGCAAAGGTGGGACAGAAAATAGGTGCTCACACTGCTGCCTGCGTAGACACCGATCGCACCCGCGTACGCCGCCGGATCGTATCCCGCATCTTCGAATGCCTGCCAGCAGCATTCGAGGAATAGCCGCTGCTGCGGGTCCATCAACTCCGCTTCGCGCGGATAAATTCCAAAAAACTCAGCGTCGAACAAATCCACATCTTCGAGAACCGAACGCGCTCGCACGTAGTTCGGATCTCGCGAGGCTTCTCTGGCGTTCTCGACTTCGAGATCTTCGACGCGAAAATGCGTAATCGCCTCGATCCCGCGAAGCTGGTTGGACCAGAATTCGGCGACGTTGCGTGCACCTGGAAAGCGACCGGCCATTCCGATAACGGCGACACCCTCGAGCTTTGGATTCCAATCGTTCATGGAAGCAGGCCCTCGCGACGTTGTTTTTGCAGCTCGAAGCATTCGCGCTGCCGATGTGCCTGCTGCCGCACGTCCGCGAACGAGGGCGCGTCCGGCTTCTTGTCGCCCAGATGGCGGGCAAGCGTGCGGATCGTTGTGAACTCGAACAAATCCGTGACCGGAATTTCAATTTGCAGCATCTTTTGCAAATTCGAGTGGACGGCCACAATCTGGAGAGAGTCGCCACCAAGATCAAAAAAGTTGTCGTCCTGTCCGACTCGGTCCACATGGAGTATCCGCCGCCAAAGATCGGCCAGCGTTTTCTCAAGCTGCGTGGAAGCCACATCCGTCGACGACTCAACGCTCGAGGCGACTGTCGGCGCAGGCAACGCTGAGCGGTCCACTTTCCCGTTCGGCGAAAGAGGAAGAGTGCCCAGTGGTATAAAAAGTGCGGGAATCATGAAGTCCGGGAGCTTGTCCGCGAGAAATTTCCGCAAATCGGAGGGTGAGGGCCCCGGCGTAGTGGATGCGACGTAGTAAGCGACAAGCCGTTTCGACACGCCGTCAATCGAGTCGGCGATTACACACACTTGACTGATATCCTTGTTCCCGCGCAAAGCAGTTTCGACTTCGCTTGGCTCAATCCTGTGCCCCAGGACCTTCACCTGCGCGTCGATGCGCCCCATGAATTCGATAATGCCATCGTCGCACCAGCGGGCCAGATCGCCGGTCCGATACATCCTTTCGTCGCGTGTGACAAACGGATTCGGAACAAATTTTTCAGCGGTCGCCTCCGGGTCATTCAAGTAACCGCGTGCGACACCGTCACCGCCGGCGTACAGTTCTCCGATTTTACCCGGAGGCAACGCGTTCAGCTGCTCATCGAGAATATAAACCCGCGTATTCGAAATGGGTCTGCCAATCGGAATTGATTCAGGGACGCGGTCCCCGTGCCTCATGGTGTGGCAGCAAGTAAACGTTGTGTTCTCAGTCGGGCCGTATCCATTGATCAGCCGACAGTCTGGCAGATTTTCGAGAACTAGTCGCACGTGCCTCGGCGACAGCACGTCCCCGCCCGCAAGGAGCTGACGAATCGGCCGTAGATCTTCAAGCCGCTGTTCGACAATCAAATTGAATAGTCCGGAAGTGAGCCACAGTGTCGTCACACCGTGCTCGCGAATGGTGCGGCCAAGATCCTCCAGCGAGATCGATTGGGGAGGCATGATCACAAGCTTTCCGCCGTTCAACAGCGGTCCCCAGATTTCGAGCGTCGATGCGTCGAACGATACAGGGGCGAATTGCAGGAACACCTCGTTCTCATTGAAGTCGCAAAAAGTGGTATTGCGTACCAACCGAACGATCGACCGATTCTCAACCATTACTCCCTTGGGCCGACCAGTTGAGCCGGAGGTGTACATCACATATGCAAGGCTCGTGGGTCGTCCGCTGAGAGGTAAATTCACATGGTCATCCGGCGCATCGGAAGCGTCAAATTCGTCCACACAGATTGCACGCATGTTATCTTCGATGTGCAGGCCGGATGCGAGCGATTTCTGAGTGAGTAGCAGAGGCGCGCGCGTATCTTTGAGCATGTAATCAAATCGCTTTTTGGGATAAGACGGATCCAACGGGACGTAGGCACCACCAGCTTTGAGAATGCCGATGAACGCGGCGATCATTTCGGGGGATCGCTCAAGGCAGCATCCGACCATTGTCTCCGCGCCGACGCCCATGCGCCGCAGCCGGTTCGCAATTCGATTCGAACGAACATTTAACTCGGAATACGTCAGCCGTTGGTTCCCAAACTCGACGGCAGTGGAATCTGGTCGCGCTGTGGCCACCTCCCCAAAAAGCTGCGCAACCGTTTTTTCGCGTGGATACTCCGTCGCGGTCGCATTCCAGACGCGGATGCATTCAGGTAGAACTGCTTTACCTACGCCGCGATCGGAAAGTCCTGCTACGTTTTGAGGTGCCGATTTCAATGCCGTGCTCCTGCCGGCGGGTTGGCCGGCCCACCTTTACGGGAGGAGGATATCCCTCTCTCCGAACAACCTCTCAGCCGTAATCCCTCGAGAGCGACAAGTCTCAATCAAGCGATTCGAATGGATGATGGGATTGGATGTTTCAGTATACTTGATGCTCATGACATAGTTGAGCCACGGTTCTTGGCCCATCGCGTACACATAAACCTCTTTGCACCGAAGCAGCTCGACCATGGCAAGCGCGCGGTCGTAATTAGAGCCTGCGAGTCGCCGCGAGTGATCGCTCACGCGCTCGAGCCGCTCAGAAAATAAGGGGCCGTAGATCCATGAGACCGGTGCGCCATCGCACTCCATTCCGACAAAGAAAACCTCGACGTCACCTATTTCGCGATGAATGTGCTCGTACATTTTCGGCGAGATGTTACATGAGTCCGCCGCAAACAGTAACGAGTGCTCGTTCAATCGTACCAAATACGCGGATTTGCTCAGTACGTTTAGGTCACCGTGCTCGCCGAGGAAGGGCACCGCAGTAATCGAGCCGTGTTCAAAGGAAAGCTGATCCATTTCGGAGAGTTCAATCACATTTTGGAAACCGCACTGCTTCAAGAGTAAGCGCAGCGACGGGTCTTGTAAGGCGCCGCCGCCATTCCGCGGAACCACAATATTGCGTATCCGATGCCGAAGTTGGAGGAGCGTTTCGAAGAGAATGTGATCCTGATGATTATGCGTAATCAAGGCATAGTCAATCACTTCCGGCAAATCGCCGTAGGTATAACGCGAGATGTCGCTCTCGTAGGTGTAACTGAGAACTGGATCCATCAGGATGGAAACATTGCGAGTCTCTAAAAGGATGCAGGCATGGCCGAAGTAGCGCCATCGCGCACCGTTACCCTCGTATTTCGCGTACGGCCGCGGTTTCTCAGTGGTGAGAAAGCAACGAAACCGCTCAGCGTCTGCATGGTTTAGGTTTAGCGTGTCCCGGATCTCGGTGAACGCGGAGGGCTCACTTTTCATTCGAAACAGCGCGTCGAGTTGTTCGCTGGCAAACGGAGTCTGCAATTGAACGGAATCTCCCTTTTCCAGGCGCGGCGTGCTCAAGACAAACGGACGGTCGTCACGCGAGATCTCTGACAGCAGTACCGACTGCATCGACTCATCGTAAAACGGACTCTTATAGAGCAGCGGTTCGATCAGGCGAAACGAGGGATGGTTGTTGAGATCGTAAACCAGCTCTACGTATCCCTGTAAGCATGCGGGAACTTTTGCGTACAAACTCTCGAGACTAGATCCCGTCGCCTCTTCGCGCAACAGGGCATCCAGTTTTTCGATAGCACGCGAGAGATTGATGAGGTTACTTCGCTCTCGCAAAGTCCGTTCGCGAAGTCGTTTCACCTTTTCGACGCCGTCGCCTCCGAGATCCATGAACGGGCCGCCGAGTAGGGCCGGGTTTCTCACCGCGGCGAGGTGTGTTTCGGGCGACTCGATGTAAGACTCCATGATACGGAGGTGACGCTCCGTAAGGTTTCGCGCCGCAGTGGCGGGTGGAATCAAGTGGGCCCAGGCGTACCAGCCGTCGACAAGGGGCTCGGCCATCACATTCGGCCTCAAGTAGTAGTTCGCGTTCTTCATCTGGTTTTCCGTCGCCTTGCCGCTAACGCGGTGGTACTGTCAAAGAGGGCAGTTTCGTCCCGATATAACGAACCTAGGCTGTGGTATCTCTTTAATGTACCTGCACGCCGTCGACCATTCGATTGTGCATGTAAGCCTTGTTGAATCAATGTCTTAGATGCTTAGTCAGAACAACAGAGAACTAGGATTCAAGTCGAGGAATGGAAATGTTTTTCCCAGATGTGGTCTCTCGGCTCTTCTTTTGGACGATCGCCTCAAACTAAGCGGACACTTAAGCAGGCAAGCCTTTATTCGTCTTAGGCTTGCGGAGTAAAACAGTTGGCCTCGCAGAGACCAATCACTTCGAGGCACATGCTCTCAGGCCGACCGAAGGTTTTTGAACGCCCATCGTTGAGCCTGCGATATGATTTGCGTCGTTCGTGACGCTCGTATGACGACGAAACTGATCTGGCGGCGCCAAACACCCGAGTTCGAGTTCATCCACGACGAGGTACACGTTTGGCGGGCACGCCTTGGCCTTCATACGGAGATGCTCGAACGCCTTCGCGCGAATCTCAAACCAGAGGAGAGGGCCCGTGCGGCACGTTTCGTGTTTCCTACTGACGGCAATAATTTCGTCGTCGCGAGGGGGATTTTGCGCGAATTATTGGGCGCCTACACCCAATGTCTTCCGGGCGAACTGGACTTTGCCTACGGCCCACAGGGAAAGCCGAGCCTGCGGACTATGCACCGTGGTTCATCCGTTCGTTTCAATCTTTCTCATTCCCACGGGTTGGCAGTTTATGCCTTCTCTCGTCACCGTGCTCTAGGCATTGACATCGAACTGATCCAGCCAAACTTCGCCGGTGAGGACATCGCTCAGCGATTCTTTTCGCCAGCGGAGCTCGCCGAACTTCGCTCACTTCCACCTGAGCTACGAAATACGGGATTCTTTACGTGTTGGACGCGGAAGGAGGCTTATGTAAAAGCGAGAGAAGAGGGGTTGCAGATTCCGCTTGCAAGTTTTGACGTCTCGCTGCGGCCGGAAAAGCCGGAGGTGTTGCGGTGCGACGATAGTTTTCGATGGGAGCTACACTCTTTCGAACCCGCACCGCAATTTGTCGGCGCTCTCGTCACGGAGGGTAAGGACGCGCAGGTGCGCTGTTGGGAATGGAGGCCCTGATCGCACCTACCGAATCGAGCTAGCCTGTCGAGAGTAGGAACGCTGTACGCGGCGTCGTAGGGATAATGGAAGCCGCGAGAAAATCACGCGCAGTGGCCGAATCAAAAACCACGCTTTGCAAACAGGTATGGTATCAGAGCGCACTCCATTAGTGCAGGCATCAAATCTTCGCGGTTGAAGACCGCCTCAGTTTGAAAATTTCGCAGGGAGTGGAGATAGTCGTAAAGTCGGAGACGGCCACTCAGGATGTCAACAATTCCTGTAGGTATGTCGGTTACGAGGCGAATCCAAGACAGTCCTGGCAAACCGCGGCGCGGTTCGATCCGTTCGCCTAGTTGGTCCAGGTACAAAAGATAAGAGAAATCTACACCCGCAGAGGCTCCCAACGTGTGGTAACCCCAAGTACGAGCGTTGACGTCAAGTAGTTTGAACTGCCCGTCACGTGGGTCGAGTTTGTACTCAACTTCGACCAGGCCGTAATAATTCACCGCCTCTAAGAAACGTTCCGAAAGAGTTTCAAGCGCTGGGAGGTCGATTGTTTCAACGAAGGTGCTCGCGCGACCAAATTCATGCGGATGCTGGCGGCGGCGCCTACTTACCATGCTGCCGATCGCACGGCCCTCTTTAAAAAATGCACAGTAAGCGAATTGGTGCCGACCGTCGCCCGGAATCAGATCCTGGACCAGAACTTCCCCCGCTTCAGTAACGCAGCATGCACGCTGGAATAGTTCACGCAATTCACTTTTGTTGTTCGCTCGCCACGCTTTGGCTTTCGTCGCATAGAAAAAATGCTCCTTGATCGCCGGCTTCAAGGCCAGTGGAAAAGGACCGTCAATCTGATCCAGATCCTGAAGATTCTGTGGAAACCAAGTTTTAGGAAAAGGAATGCCCAACTCATTCGCAAGCTGGTAAGTGTTTCGCTTGTCCCACATCCATCGGATCGTATTCCATTCCGGCGCGGGAACGCGAAACCATTCGGATAGCATTGATCGGTGCCGTGAAATAGCAGCTACCTGTTCGTCTCGCGTGGGAAACAGCACCCAGCCCTTCAACTGTAGCTGTTCGCCCAATTCCATTAACGTCTTAACGGTCGCATCATCGTCGCGGAGATTACGAACTCGAACGCTGAAAGTTGCATAGCGAGAATGCTTCGAAATTGAGTGTTCATCGTCAATAACGCAGACAGGAACGCCGTGGCGACCAAGACTTCGGACAATCCCAAGACCTTGATAGTCGCCACCGAGAACTACTGCGCCCGGTTGCCCATTCAATGCATTTTTTTTGCCGTTGATGTGTGCGTCATTTGAGAGTGGGATTGTCATTCGGATTCCGTCAGGTTCGGTCAGGATGCTCGATTGCTTGCAACATATGACGCGAGGTTGCGTGCGGAAAATCTAGTTCCAGACACGAAGTACATTAGCGGACCGTAGCTCCAAGCTGCAGGAGCCCCAAGAAAATGCAGTCCGGAGACAGATGATTCAAAACCTTTGCCAAGGTGCGGGAAACCGTCCGTTCGTCGCAATTGACTCAGGATACTCTCCGAAAGAAAACTGTACCGTGTTGCATCAACCTGATAACCCGTGCCCAATAGCGCGTGGTCGACAAATCGCTCGCTTCGATTGCTCAAAACAAGGTGGAGACGCCCGCCAGATGCGACAGCAGAAATCACGCTCGTTCCTGTCGTCAATTGCACAGTCTTCAGCCTCTCTGACAACCAATGCGATCCAGCGGGACGAATTGACCTCTTCCGAAGGCGGTCTTGAGTACTTCGAGGCAATTTTTGAAATAATCCTGGAATGGAAACCAGGCGACTAATCCCAGCCGGCCCTACGTCCGTCCACGAATATAGAATCTTTGAAATCAACCCTAATTTTTGTATCCGCGCTTTCCAACCCAACCAATGTATTTCCGCCCCGCGCGCGATTATTTCTACTTCCGCGCCTGCTTCGTGCAAAAGCGCCGCGGACTCGAGCGCACTCTGCCCACTCCCAATGACAATAACTTTCTTGTCTTCGAACTGGCGCAGATCTCCCTGTTCCGATGTGTGAGAAGCCAGCGAGGAAGGAACGTCCGCAAACTGTGACGGTCGCCGGGCAAAGGATTGAATCCCGCCGGCGATCACAATGCGGTGGGATTGAAAGGACTTGCCATCCTCTAGAACAATCTGGAAATCTTTTGCACCTTTCTCGATCTTTGCAATCTTGCGCGGATCCAGATCCGGCACGTTTTTCCGCTGGAACCATTGACCGTACTCGACGAATCGTTCGAGGGGGACTGGGGGAGATATGTGATTGCCACTTTCGCTACGGTACCTATCAATTGTGAAAGCACCATCGGGATCGGAAATGTGGGACGCCTCCCATGACGATCGCAAGAGCATTCCCTTCGGCATGTGACCGCTCCAAAACGACATCGGGACCCCGAATGCACGAAGCTGAAGGCCGGAGACGCGTCGCAAATGAGCCGCAGCGGCAAGCCCATATGGTCCCGCACCGAGGATTGTGACTTCACAATTTTGCATGGATTAGTAGTGGTTCCGAATTCGACCCATCGCGAGGATATTTGCGTCCTGCGAGAAGCCACTTGCAACAATTCCAGTCGAGCAAATTCCCTACGTGCTACCTCCCAGCTTTTCAGGAGCATTCGGAAGCGGTGTATTAGACCATCTATTGGGCGAACTCACGGAATGTTCTGATTTTCTCAATAGTATGAGAACGGGAAGGAGTAGCAAAAGTGCTAGCAGAAAAAAAACAAATCCTCCGTCGCGATGCAGGTCTCCTGTCAAAAAGCTGGGGTCCACTTTGATACTCAGTAGGGTAAGCGTGGCAATGCGAATTCCATTCTTTATGATGGCCATGGGCACAGAAATCAAAGCAAAGAGAAATACTTTCCATCCCGTTCGCAAGTACAAATGGCCAGCCAAAAGACAAGTGATGAAGAGTGCGACGCTGGAACGGATGCCACTGCATTCTTTAGCGACCTCGATGGTAACCCCTGGTAAGGACAAGATGAATCCCTGACGCAGGACTGGGACGCCCACTGCCTTGAAGATCAGAAACGCGATCTCGGTAGAACCTAGTTGGAGAAGATGAATTGTGGGGTCCAATAATTTGTCAGGTATTGGGATCATGAGGAAAAGAAATAGAAGCGGAAAGAGTGCAATTCGCGCGGCCCAGATACCGTAGCAGCACACAAATGCTCCAATCCAGACCAGGACAAGAGAGAAGACGGAAAGTGAAAGGTCCCCGCTTCCTCCTGGCGGAAAGGATTTTAGGACGGAGATAATATATAGGCAAATCCCGCAAACCATCGCTCCGATTCCCAAACCGAGTGAGTATTGGATTTCCGCAAATATTTTCCTTTTCTCCAAATAAATCAGATACAGACTCAAAATCGGAATCAGAAGGATATGTGAGTACGATTCGTGTCCCCATGTGTAAACCACCAAATTGCTGAATGTTCTCCAGAACAATCCCAAGGAAAGAAGCAGAATTATGGCGAAGACGGCGTGGTGCACGCCCTTCGGCCCTTTAGCTACCTGAACATTTGTCACACTCAAGATCTGCACCTCAGTTTTCGAACGTCGCAGAACATTTCAAGTGGGTCTTAGAATTCGATCGAGCAAAAAATCAAAACACGGAGTCAATTCGCAGTCGACTCTTTGATATCCCGGCTCATGGCGCCTCGTTCTCGCCAAGGCGACAGGACCTTGTGCTTTATTACCGACAACCACTGCGTCCACCAATAAGCCCCGAGCACTTTCAGACGAAACTCGATGGGCCAGTCGGTAGGGTCAACTCCGACTCGACCTGTCAGAAATTCGCCTGGCTCCGAGAAAGCAGCTGATGGAATCGTGGTGAATGCGCGCTGGTATCCGGCTTCATGACATATTCGCACAAGTTCCTGATTGAATAGTCCAAACGGAAAGCTGAAAAGAGTTACGGGTTGCCCGACTAATTTCTCCAATTCCCTTCGAGATTCGACGATTTCTTTGGTCGAGTCTGCAACGCCCAGTTCAGTTAACCTGGGATGAGTCATCGTGTGAGAACCGAGCGTAATCAGTTTCCCAGGTAGGGCGCGCAATTGCTCGGCAGTCATCGCTATCTCCGATTTGCTTGCGGCGTATTTCTCGCCGAGCCATCCGGGCGATTGTCCCAGCAACCGGGTCACGATAAAAATCGTTGCGGGAATTCCCCGTTTTTCAAGTTCCGGCAGGGCATTCTCTGCGACGCTGTTATACCCGTCATCGAATGTAACAACTGTAGAGTGGCTTCCCGCATTCAATGGGTCCGTCAGGTCCGCGCGCACCGGCTTTGCACATTTCAAAAGCAAGTCCATCTGCTGCGCGAAATCTTCGCGCTGCGATGGCGGAATCGCATGGTAGTAAAGAACAGTGCATGTCCCTTTGGATTTCCGTCCGAATAAGCGCTTCAGTTGACTCCAAGAGCCGGTGACACACCAGAATGAAAAGCTGATCAGAAGTTTAAAAATCCGCATCATTTCGCTGTGCCCCTGATTCTTCCGGCTGATTCATGCCGATCAACCACTCAAAACTTTGTACCGAACTATGAGACTGGCTCGATGTCGTAAGTGACGCGGTCGCCCTCGGCTGAAGCGTAGGCAATGCGTGCTCGTTTCCCGGCTGGCCCCTCGATCTTCCAGCCGTCGCCCCTGCGAACGAGTGTTGATTGTTGCCTCATTCTCCACCAATCATTCACTTCCCTGGGAAGCGCAATCCACAGGTTGGAGTCTTGCCGGAGCCGCGCCAAATATGCCAAGAGACCTGCATAAACTTCGCGAGCGCGCTGATCAATAACATAGTCGGGGTGAACGATAAAGCTGGCCATCCCGTGCAGACCGAGAATTGATTGAACCTGTTTTTGCCAGAGATCTGTGGAGTACTGCCGAAGGATATTAAATAGCGTGTAGTCTTGCGTCGCCGTTACTGGAATTTCCAAAATCTTCCCGACAAAATAGGGTTTCGTCGTGCAGCATCCCCCTTGCTGCGGGTCCAAGTGCCCCACGTTTGGAACGGACATATCATAGGAAAAATCAAATGCATCGTACCAGTCAAGATTCCGGTAGAGCACGCCCGAGCGATAGCCGACGGCACCAAAGCTCTTTGCATACAAATTAATTTGTGCGGCGCGATGCAAAAATTCGATGCGCTCTTGAAAGAGATTCCCGTCATGATTCAAATCGTGAACATTGACTTCAAATCCGCGTTCTCGAATTTCGGATAAGAACTTTTCCGGCACGGCATAACGCTCTTCCGGGACAACCTGAAAGGACGATTTGATCCCGAAGGAATCATTTAAATCCATCAATGAAGAGCAGAAGTCCCGGCCTTGCGCAGTTTCGACGTCGTGGGTCATCGTCGCACACCCATCGTGGCCATCGGGCCAAAACCAGATGAATGGAATGCGATCTCCCGTAGTGCGAATGGCGAGGAGAAGCATTGTCTCCAATATTCGGTCTACTGATTGATCGACCGGCCAATGAGGAAATGGAATCTGGTCCCAGCCCCTTAGTGCCGCTCTCTGCAAATGTTTGCGTACGGAGACCGGCAGTAAAGGTCTAACGGCATAGTAGGCGTTTCGGACGAGCGATTTTTTCGGTCCGCTCCCGTTGCTGCTGGGGGATTTGCAATAGCGCTCTAATCGCAAATTCTCCACGATTTCCCCGGCGTCAAACGGGAGATAGCAAGCGTGCTCGTTGAGTTGAACGCTTGGGAGGACATCCTCAAGTGAACTTGTGGCGCTTTGTGCGACGCGACCGGAGAATGTGCGGCCGAAACAAACTGCGTCTTTCCCAAATCGAAAAAAACCTTTTGCGCCAATCGGTTCTCCCATTTGGCGGAACGGAGAAAGTTCGTCAGGGCACCGGAAGTAGTCAAGGAATGCGTTGTTCATTGAGATTGAAGATCGCGCGAGGTCCTCGTCACACGCCGGACGAATCTACAAGATGCTTGGGATTAGCCAATATGCCGGTAAAGAAGGCGTCCCACAGCAGCGAGAAGGCTGTCGGGTATTCCAGAAAATGCATGATGCAACAGACGAACTCTCCAGCCAGAGGCCAAGTAGGCTGCCTTGCCTGCGGGAAAGCGGTAATATCTTAGAGTAAGGCTCTTGGCGCCCCAATTGTCTTTGAACGTAACGAGGCCCTGATTCTCCTGCTCCGATCGGCCTAGATCATATCCGAGCATGCCTTGGCGCTTGCCCTCCTGAATAGCAATCCAATGGAGAAGCAAAACTCCGCCAAGATTGTGAAACTTGGGGTCCGAGCACCCATATTTGTAAACCAGCGAGGTTTTGTTGTGTACGGTCAAAATGCTTGCGGTCGGCTGGCCGTCTTTGGATGCTACTCGGATAACAATCCTGTCGCCGAGACTCTCGATTAAATTCTGAAACCACTGCCTCGGTTGAGGCGGAAGTCCATGGCGGCGCCGAGTGAGGATCAGTAGCCGGTAGAATTTATCCAGCAATTCTGGTGAGCGGCCGTCTTCGGTGGTAAGGCCTTCTCGTTCGGCGCGACGGATCTTCCGTTGGACGCAGCTCTTATGAAAGCCGAGGAAAAGTTTATTAAGCTCCGGCCGCAAATCCAGGCTATGCAGAAAATAGCTTTCGGTTGTGGAAAGGTTTTTGTATGCATCGCCCAGGGGATCTTCAGAAGGCCGCGGCCGCAATTCAAAATATTTCCAGTGCTCTTTCCGTTGCCTTTCTTCGAGCGAAGCAATCAATTCGACCAATGTATCCAGACTGTCTACAAGCGGTTGGCAATGATCGGAAAAAGGAACGGAGACCAGGCGGAAGCCTGTAATCCAGCTTCTAACCCGGCACAGGACTATGCCGTTGATGAGCTGCTTGCCTGGAGGCGTGGTGGTGTAAACGACGGGCTCGTAACCGTAAGTCCGGCGCAATGCTTCGAGCCAACCTGCGCTGTGGAATACGGATGCGTCCGTGCGGCTTTCTATAAAACTCTCCCAGCGCGAGTCCTGCAGCGGATTGAACTGATAAACGCCGCGACCGACTTCTGCTTCCTGGTTGAGAGCCGCTTGACCAAGAATTCCGAGTGCCAATTGGGAAATACTCCTATGAATTCAAATATCTACGAAACCGACTCGCCCGCTGCTTTAGCTGGGCGGAAAAGGTAAATACATTCTTTGCCGAGCCACGCGTTGCGATTTTTCTTGGAGGAACCAAACATTCCCCGCACTACCTTGTAGAGAGCCTTTTGATCAAGGACGCGGTGGATTCCCGGGAACAGCGAAAATGTATAGCGAAAGATCGAACAAAGCTCGATGCCGTGATTTCCGAACATCTTCACGACTTCCGCACGGGTAAGCAGATTTACATGGTACGGGACTGGCTTCCTGATACTTGCGAGTTTTTGGTGAAAAATTGTCAAATAACTCATCACGTTTCCCGCGTCCGTGCTTTCCATGATGATTGTGCCGTTCGGCCGCAGTAAGGAAGCGATCTTGGCAATAACGGCTGCGGGGCTGTCCACGTGTGCCAGCATTCCCAGACAGATAATGAGGTCGAATGATTTAGGCTCGAGCGTGGCCTTCATGAAATCTTCGTTAATAATTTCAACGTTGGACTGCAAGTTCGCAGGAATCTTTGATTGGGCATGGACCAACATGCCACTCGATATATCCAGCAGAGTCAGACGATTACTTCTGGTAAGTAGAGGCGTCGAGGCGGTGGCATCTCCGCAGGCAATATCCAGGATGTGGTCGAATTTCCCTCCTTCGAGAAACTCCTGGACCGTCTCCGTGCGAATCGTAATGTTCTCTCGGGTTCCATCCAAATACCATTCGGGAGTTTCGAATGCTTTCTTGACCGCTTGTTTCTTACTACTCACAGTCTTATCCGTCACTTCTTTTGCCTCTAAATCCAGGAAAACCATGTCGTTGACCCTCCAAAGGGGGAGTGGGCTAAATCAATCAGTGACGGTTGAGGCTTCAGTGCCAGACCCTCGATGAGGGTAGCGACACCGATCGATTCGCCTCTCCTAACTCCGTTGGATACGTTCGATATAACTCTAAGTGGACTTCCCTGTTTTTCCCGGCACTTCTGGGCGGAGTGTCGTAGCAGTTAACTCGTGTTCAAAACCCATGCTATCACAATGACTTGTAACGCCGCGATATGGGCACATCGGACGTGCCGCAACCTCTAAACGTCTTTCAATCTCCCCCCAATTAGCTTCGTACACATTCAACTTCAAGATTAATCCACTTTGACCCATTTCCTAGACTCCTGATCATAACGTCTTATAACTCTTGCCGGGTTACCTGCCAAGACGCTGTATGGCGGGAAACTCTTGCTTACGACTGCGTTTGCTCCGACTACGCAGTTGCGCCCCAAAATTACTTCACCTCTGCCACAATAAATAACCGCGCCGAAACCTATCCAACATCCCTTTTCGATGCGAACTCTCCCTCCCTCTGGCACCCCTTGGTCGCGAATCGAGACATCAACATTGGAATATTCATGTGGGTGGTCGGTGACGTACACGGAAGGCGCGAAAAGAACATCTTCCCCTATTTCAATATAATTCTTGGCCGCGATGATCGACTGCCGCCCAATTGCGCATTTACTCCCCAGAACAATCGCTGGATCCTTTGGAGGTTCCGTTTGCCAAGGGATCACGTTGAGCCACGTGTGAGGGCCGAGGAAGACGTTATCTTTAATGATTACGCGGTGGGCACCGGATCGTCGAATCTCGCAGCGATAATCGATCGAATTGCCATTACCAAATTCGCGAAACGGATACATCAGGCGAATGCGCTCCGTGTGTAGCTTGATTCGGAGCCGCTGAAAAGTATGGGCGGGATCTTCCCTCAGAATATCAATTGCGGAAAGCATGTGGCGGGTGCTGCCCTATCTCCAGATCGTCTGGCGACCAAACAGCCGCGCGAGCTGCTGGCGCTGCGTATATTCTATGAGAGCTGGATCGTCCACTCGTGGAATTTTCATCAGATAGCCACTCGCATATCCCCAGAACATGCCAATCGCTCCTACTACGTATGGCCTATAAAACAGCCTGTAAACGCAGCGCGCCCCCACAAAGAGCGGGTGATATCCGGAAATATAATTTGCACGGCCATTTTTGACGCTGCCTCGCCAACTACCATCGGCCGTTCCTGTAAACCGATGGTGGAGGATATGGAGATCCGGAAGCGATTTGGTCGTCCACCCAAGCATATTTGATTTCAACTCATCAATCGTGTCCCAGCCGGGCGCCTCCAGGAGGCCGCCAATAGCCGTCCAACATTCCTTCCTGTAGATTTTGCTTGCGCCGCGCACATGAAACTTCGGCGTCTTTTCAATTTCCAGTTTTCCATTTACATCGTGGTAGACAGTTCCGCCCGTAATTCCCAGCCGTGGCTCATGTTCAAAATAAGCCAGTGCCCTTTCAAAATAGTCTGGCGCCAGCGTAAGGTCCCCATCCAGCTTTACGATAAAATCCCAGTCAGTGCAGGTTAGTTCCCGGTGTCCGGCATAGAAAGCCTCAACCAC
>Ga0210398_10000650_pt1 | contig 38574 bp, 31 predicted proteins | sample IncBWC4OmetaG_FD_161047 | JGI IMG/M metagenome (GOLD analysis project Ga0210398, IMG submission 161047) | Forest soil microbial communities from Barre Woods Harvard Forest LTER site, Petersham, Massachusetts, United States - Inc-BW-C-4-O | ecosystem: Environmental > Terrestrial > Soil >... | reverse complement strand
AGTTGAGAAAGTTACGAGCCGGGCGATGAAAGGGACGATCACCTTCGGTGACAGGAATATCCCGATCGATATTTTCTCGAAGGATCCAGACAAACGAGTGTCGTTCACGCACACGCCAGACGGAGACAGCGTGACGGCGTTCGACGGGCACGAGGGCTGGTTGGGGATTCCAGGGCATGCAGTGCGGGAAATGCACGGACCCGATATCGATGGCGCTTCGATGGATGCGGATCTTCACTTTGCGGCGCACCTGAAGGAGATGTTTACCAAGGTGGAGGCGTCGGGCATGGAAAAGATAGGCGAGCGCGACGCGTATCTGGTAATTGGGCAGCGCGATGGTAAAACGCCGCTGCGACTGTATTTCGACGGGCAATCCGGGCTGCTGGTGCGGCTGGTTCGGTATGGAGAGACGCCGCTGGGGCTGTTGCCCACCCAGATCGATTATGCGGATTACCGGGACGCGGGCGGGGTGAAGATTCCATTCCGCTGGACGCTGGCGCGGCCGGGTGGCCGGTTCACGATTCAGATCAGCGAAGTGAAGGAGAATGTTCCGGTGGATGATGCGAAGTTTGCCAAGCCGGCAGCGCCTTCGGGAGAGCAAAAGGGACCGGCGAAGTGAACGCTTTGTTCTACTTCGTTGTGCATAATAAATCCTGATAGGAAGGATAAATAGTTTCGATTTCCGTGAAGCGGCGGCAGGCGATAGAGTGAGCGCGTGCTGGTTTGAGCTCGAATCGGCTGCCTAGATTGAGGCAAAAGTGCCCTTCACGGGGAAACGACTGTTTAGAACAACATCATGACCAAGGTTGAGGCAGTCATCCAAAACTCCAAGCTGGAGGCGGTGAAGAGCGCGCTGCAGGAGATTGGCGTCGAGGGCATGACGGTGATCGAGGTGCGTGGGCACGGGCGACAGAAGGGGCATACGGAGGTCTACCGCGGCCGCGAGTACAGTGTAGACCTCATCCCGAAGACGAAGCTGGAGATGGTGCTGGCGGACACAATGGTCGAAAAGGCAGTGCAGGCCATATTGGTGGCGGCGCGGACGGGGAAGATCGGCGACGGGAAAATTTTCCTGTCGCGCGTGGATGATGCGATACGGATCCGCAATGAGGAACGGGGTGAGGGAGCTTTGTAAGAGAGCCGTCTAAGTAAGGATCGCAGCCAGGCTGAAGAAACGGGAACATTCTGGACTCGATCGGGCAGCATCGGCGCCATGTCACCAGCCCTCTCCTAAACGACATGCGACGCAACAGCAGCGAGCTTTCGATTCGACATGCATCGATGGTTGATTCATTGACACATGGTCATGACGGCAGCGTCTTCACTGATCAGTGAACTGCGGGGTTCTCTCATCGAGGAGTCGGCGCGGATCGCGCGGGACTTCGCGGCTATTGGAGACGGGCGTGCCGCGGTTGCACAGCGGACACGTCTCGTCGAAGATATTCTCAAGCGGCTGTGGCAAGACCTGGTGTCAGCCGACCTGACGGATCCGAGGGACTTCACGCTGGTCGCGACCGGAGGATTCGGGCGGGGCTGGCTGTTTCCTTTTTCTGACATCGATCTTCTCTTCTTACATGCCGACCGCCGGGGTGAGGAAGCCCACAAAGAGCAGATTCGGCGGTTCTCGCAGGAGTTGTGGGATCTGAAGCTCAAGTTGAGCCCGGCATCGCGGACGCTGGCGGAATGTGATCGGTTCGATCCGAACAATACCGAATTCACCATCTCTCTTCTGGATTGCCGTTATCTGACAGGTGACCGCGGGTTATTCGCGCGGCTGCGCGACAAAGTAATCCCGAAGCTCGTAATGCGGGAAGCGAAGCCCTTGCTGCAAGGGTTAGCCGAGGTCACGCGGGAGCGGCATGGAAAATTCGGACAGACCGTGTTTCATCTGGAGCCGAATTTGAAGGAAACGCCGGGCGGACTGCGCGATTACAACGTGGCCTGCTGGTTAGCGTTGATCTCCGCCATGGGCAAACTGGGCGACTGGCCGCACGCGAGTTCGCTGCGGGCGCCGGTGAGGAAGCAGCTGGATGCTGCGCTGGAATTCCTGATGGCGACGCGGTGTTTTCTGCATTTCCGCCACGGGCGTGACGATAACTCGCTCAGCTGGGAAGCCCAGGACGAAGCCGCCGCGAGGAAGATTGGGGCTGCGGATGCGGAGGAACTTACCGCTGCGGATTGGATGCGGATTTACTTCGGGCATGCCCGTGCGGTGCAGCGCACGGTAATGCAGTTGCAAGAGGAGATTCCGGAAGCGTGGTCTTCGCTGCGACGGCAATTCCAGGGCTGGCGTTCGCGGCCGGCAAGTCCCGATTTTTCCGTGGTGGATGGACTGATTTTTCTGCAGCAGTCGTCTTCGCTGCGGGATCCTGAGATGCTGCTGCGGCTGTTTCATTTTATGGCGCATCACGGACTGAAATTGAGTGCGACCACAGAGCACAGGATCGAGCAGGAGCTGCCTGCCCTGGCAGTGACTCCGCCGCGCGGGGCGGAACTCTGGCTCTATCTGCAGGAGACGCTTCTGCAGCCTCACGCCGCGGAGGCGCTGCGCGCCATGCATTCGCTGCGGCTGCTCACATTGCTATTGCCGGAACTGAAGCCCATTGATTCGCTAGTGGTGCGGGATTTTTATCATCGTTTCACCGTGGACGAGCACTCGATCCTCGCGATTGAGAGTCTGCACCGGTTGAAAGAATCAAGATCCCAATGGGACAGGCGATACGCGGAGTTGCTGGGAGAGCTCGAAGATCCGGAATTGCTTTATCTGGCGCTGTTACTGCACGACACAGGGAAAGGTACGCCTGGCGGCAATCATGTGGAGGCGAGCCTGGAGATTGCCGGTCGATGCCTGGACCGGCTCGACGTCGATGCCGGAGAACGTGCGGCGGTGCTGTTTCTGATCGGAAACCATTTGGAAATGTCGGCGCAGTTGCGGCGGGACATTTTCAATCCGGAGACGGTGGCCGCTTTTGCGGACAAAATGGGCACGCCGGAACGGCTGAAGATGCTGTGCCTGCTGACGTATGCGGATATCAAGGCGGTAAATCCAGAGGCGCTGACCCCATGGAAGGCGGAAAATGTTTGGCAGCTCTACATTGGCGCGGCCAACTATCTGAATCGCAGCGCGGACCAGCGGGTGCACGATGCGAACGGAGAAAAACTAGCGCGGCTGCGAAGCCTGGCTCCGGTGATGAGCGCGAAGTTCAAGGAGTTTGTGGAGGGGTTTCCGCAGAGATACTTGCGCGTGTATTCGGCTGAAGAAGTGATACGGCACATGGAAATGGCGGAGGAGTTTGGCCACGATCCGGTGCAGGTGGATTTGAAGCGGGGGCGGCACTGGTATGAGCTGACGCTGGTCACAAAGGATCGAGCGTCGCTGTTTGCGACTTTAACCGGAGTGCTGGCGGCGTGGGGGATGAACATCGTAAAGGCCCATGCCTTTTCAAACCAGGCCGGAACCGTGGTGGACACGCTTTATTTTACTGATCGATTTCGCACTCTCGAATTGAACATGTCGGAGTGGGAGCGGTTCAAGCAGAGCGTTGCCGCGGTTTTGACGGGGGCGGCGGATTTGGACAAGATGCTGCGCGATCGGCAACGCAGCGAGAAGAGCGCCCGTGTCAAAGTTGTGGTAGAGACCAGGATTGATTTTGACGACAATTGTTCCTCGACGAGCACGCTATTGCAGGTGATCGCGCAGGATAGGCCGCGGTTGCTGCACCGCATCAGTTCGTGCCTCTCGCATCAGAAATGCAATATTGAAATTGCCTTGATCGACACCGAGGGCCAAATGGCGATCGACACGTTTTATTTGACCTCAGAGGGAAAGAAGCTCACGGCGGAGATCCAAAAGAAAGTGGAGAAGGCGTTGGTGAGTGAGTTGAAGAGTCTGGAACTTGGCGGCTGATCCGAAGCGTGCCTACCTGAGCCGTCCTACCAATTCTTGGAAGAGAAATCGTCGGAGCCGTCGATCTTGTCCCAATCGGACCCGGCACTGTCGTCACGCGTCTGATTGCGTTTGCGATAGCAAACGAAAATCAGGCCGATAGTCATGAAAGTTGGCGGTGCGATCAGGATCAGGATGCCGCTCTTTAGCGCTTGGATCATTCGAGAGCCCGACGCCGCAGCTTGGGTATAACACAGAGCGCAGCTCTGGGCGAATGCTGGCGCGGGGGCCAGAAGGATAATCAGCCCCGCCAGTGCTACGCATCCCAGCGAGAGTGGTTTCCAGCGCTTCATGGTTGTTTTGGCTACTTTGCCCATGGTACACCGCTGGTGAGCCGGAAGCTATCCGTCCAGCCATATTGCATGGCGAGCAGGACAAAGACGGTGAAGATTCCGACAAACCACAGTAAGCCGCGATTTTGCGCCAAATGCATAAAGAACAACAAGGCCAAGGCAGCCTCAATTACCGCTACCGAAAGCATGCGAACGAACATGTCGGACGCGCTAATGTTCTGGTAGGCGATAACGAACTGTAGCCCGGCCAGGGCCAGGATGCAGACGAAGACGATCAGATCCTTCGTCATTCCGCCACTCTTATGGGTTGCGTCGGTAGTCATGGAGATTCGCTCCTGCGTTTGTGCGTTTTAGTGGGACAGATTCAAAAGATAGACCAGCGGCACGACAAACATCCAAACCAGGTCCACGAAGTGCCAGTAGAGTCCTGTGATCTCGAGGTCATCGGCGTTGTAGCGGCCGCCCCGGTAACGCAGACCCACGGCGATGAGAGCAACTACGCCACCGGTTACGTGCAGCAGGTGCAGGCCGGTGATGCTGAAAAACAGCGAACTGAACAGGGGCGTGCCCCAGGGATTGTGGAACAGCGTGGCGCCTTCTCCGATCAGGCCTATCCATTCCCGCAGGTGGAGCGCGGCGAACATGATTCCGCAAACCGCCGTAATCATAGTCCAGCGGAAGGCTTTGGCCTTGTCACCCATCCAGGCGTGGCGTTCTGCGATGAGCATGGTCAAGCTGCTGGTGAGCAGAACGAGCGTCATCACTAATACGTTCGAGATACTGTGAAAGGGGCGTGGCCAGTCGGGAGTGGCGTTGCGTATGAATCCGTAGGCGACCAGGCAACCGGCAAAGGTCGCGGTGTCTGCGATGATGAAAAGCCACATTGCCATTTTCTTGGCTGCGACCGAGAATGTGGGCGCGGTCATTAACTCCGTGGCATCGGTTCGCGACACCTGACCGTGAATTGAGAGATCGGCTTGACTCACGTTGCCTCCTACCTTTGACTGTTTCGAGCGTCGTTGCTCAGAGCTTCATCCAAAGCAGCAAAAGCAGATACACCCACAGCACACCCATGAAATGCCAGTAACGAGAAGTGGCGTCCAGAGTGCTTCTTCGCAGGACGGATTTATTCAGTTTCGCGATCACCCGGACCAGACCGCCCAACCCTCCGAACACGTGGAGAGCGTGAGCGACAGTCAGTACATAGAAAAACGAGTAGCTGATGTTTGTGGCGAGGCCGAACCCTTGGGATTTGAGTTGTATCCAAGCAAAGGTCTGTCCGGCAACAAACAGCAATCCGAGAAACAGAGTGATATACAGCCAGCGTGCGGGATTCTCTTGTGGGCTAACTTTGCCTGCCAAGGTGCCGCCCATAAAGGCCGCAATCCTGCGGCGCGCTATTTCGAGCGTGAAGCTGCTGGCAACGATAACGAGCGTGTTCAGGTAAAGCACTGGAGGTAAAGTGATGTGCACCAAAGGCGCAGTTCCCTGACGAACAATCAAGGCGCTGGTGAAGGCGGCAAAACTCATGGTGATGGCCGCCAAGCCTACCCAGATTCCAGTGCTCGCGGGGGGAGGGGAAGAATCCTTAACGCGGCGCAAGTCGCCATCGGTGGAAACGGGATTGCGCCAGCCTCCGTTGCCCGAGCCCTGGCCCGGCAGGCGGTCTATCTCGATTTTCGGCGGTTCGTGGACTGTGGTTGCCATACTGCTACTCTCCTGCGGTAAGGAGCGAGCCTAACGCGCGATTATTGGGTCGCAAAAAGCGCGACCCTTCGCGCGGCTCGCCCAGATCCCTCGCTGCGCAAAAAAGTCAGCTCAGGATGACAAGCTTCTCGATTACTTCTCTTCGTCCGGGCTATGAACGCTCTCCGGCGAGGTCTGCATGATGTAGTCGGCGCTTGCACCCTCGACGCTGTACTGATAAGGATCGTGAAAAACTACAGGCATCTTGTCGCCAAAATTGTTGTGGGGCGGCGGTGTGGCTGTGCTCCATTCGAGCGACGTGCCTTCCCACGGGTTGTCATTCGGAGCGTGCGCGCCCCAGAACCGGCTGTGAATCAGGTTGTACAGGAAAATCAGCTGGGCAAGCCCTGTGAACAGCGCCGCCACCGTGATGAACTTGTGAACCGGGATTAGCGGGATAAGGTAATCGTCGGTGAAAGCCTGGTAGCGGCGCACATTGCCGGCGATTCCCAGGTAGTGGAACGGCATGAAGATGCAGTAGGCACCCACGAAGCTCATCCAGAAGTGAACCTTGCCCAGAGTCTCATTCATCATGCGGCCAGTCATCTTCGGAAACCAGAAGTAGGTTCCAGCGAAGATGCCGAACATGGCCGCGACGCCCATTACAAGATGGAAGTGGCCAACCACAAAATAAGTGGCGTGCAGCATGATGTCGATGGACGGCTGAGCCAGGAAAAATCCGCTGACGCCGCCGCTGATGAACATGGAAATGAACCCCAGAGCGAATAGCGAGGCCGCGTTGATCCGCAACTTGGAGCCATAGAGGCTACCCAGCCAGATCAGCACTACGATGGTAGAGGGAATAGTGATTACCAACGTTGGGAACGAGAAGGCCAGCGAAGACACGGGATTCATCCCGCTGACGAACATGTGATGGCCGTACACCATGTAGCTGAGGACGGCAAGGGATCCCATGGAATAGATGAGTACACGGTGACTGAGCATGGGCCGGCGCATGTTCGTGATGAGAACGTGTGAAACAATGCCCATGCCGGGGACGATGGCGATGTAGACCTCAGGATGGCCGAAGAACCAGAACAGGTGCTGCCAGAGCAGAGTCGATCCGCCGGAATGCGGCAACATCTGATCGTTGATCACTAGATTCGAGGCCACGAAGAAGCTGGTTCCGGCAACGTGATCGAGAATGAGCAGGATGCAGGCGGGCATGAGCACGGCAAACGCCGTCAAGCCCATGATCGAAGTAATAAACCAGGCCCATGCGCTGAGCGGGAGCCGCATCAGGGACATGCCTTTGCAGCGCATGTCGAGGGTGGTGGTGATGAAGTTCAGCGAACCGAGCAACTGGCCAATGCAGAAAAGACCAATCGAAGTCGCCCAGAGAATCACGCCCCAACCCTCACCCGGACCGCCCGCGGAACCGATCGCGCTCAGTGGGGCATACTGCGTCCAGCCACCGAGGGTGGGCCCATCACTGACAAAGAACGAGGCTACGATCGGCAAGAAGGCCGTGAAGGTGACCCAGAACGACATCATGTTGAAATGGGGGAACGGCATATCTTCGGCGCCGGTTTGAATGGGGAGAAAGAAATTGCCGAAGGCTGCGAAGGGGGCGGTGGTGAGCACGAAGAAGACCATGATGGTGCCGTGCATGGTCATCAGTTGGAGATAGTACTCCGGCGTCATTACGTCACCGGGCGCTCCGTTCTTCGAGAGCAAGTGCAGTCCGGGGATGGCGAAACTGCCGAACCCCAGATGGAGGCGCATGAGCCAGGAAAGGAACATTCCGAAGAAGGCAGCGACCAAGGCCAGCGCGTAATACTGCTTGCCGATGACCTTATGATCGGTACTGAAGATGTGCTTCCGAATGAAGCTAGTCGGGGCTCCATGACCCACTGCATGTGCGGACATGTCGTGCATTGTGCTCACCTCAAGCCAGATGTTTGGGCCACATCGTGCGCAATTCAGCGCTACTGCAGAGCTGCCTGCTGCTTAATCCAGTTGTCGTAATCTTCCTGAGACTTTACTTCGAGATAGGCCTTCATGTTGTAGTGTCCCAGGCCGCAAAGCTGGGTGCAGACGATTTCGTACTTTCCGATTTTCGTTGCTGTGAAATGAATCGAGACATCCAGGCCCGGGACGAAATCCTGCTGGACGCGCAGTTCCGGGACATAGAAGGAATGGCCCACATCCTTCGAATGCATGAGCAAGTGGATCTCGCGGTTCACGGGGATGGCCATCTCCGCGGCGACGATATCGTCTTTGGAATCCTGGTCGTGCGTAGTATCGAGGCCGAAGAAATTGGCGTTAGCCTCGCTGATCTGGTCGGGGTGAATTGGGCCGAAGGTTCCGTCCGGGCCGGGATAGCGGAAATAAAATGCAAATTGTCCCGCCTGCACCTGGACCGGCAGCGCGTCGGCAGCCGGAGGCGTGAAATAGACGCTGGCCCAGGCCTTTACGCCGAAAACACCCAAAGCCAAACACTCAGTGCCTACCAACAGGAACGCGGCGATTACCAATCCCGCAGCGCCGCCGGGGAAACGCTTAATTTTGTCACTGGGCTTATGGTTGGAAAACTTCCAGATGAAAAAGGCCAGCAGGAGCTGAGAGGCCAGGAATGAAACACCGGCTTCCAGCATCGTATCGGCATACTGTTCGTCAATCAGATGACCATGGGTGGAGATGTCGGGCGGCATCGGCCACATATGCATCACGATGGGAATCGCCGAAGCAATTGCGATCACAACGATCGTCACCGCGAATATTTTCGCCATATCGTCCGCCTTTAGCCGGAAATCCGGCCTCCATGATCGAATCGCCGCAAGAACTTGATTGCGGCGATTCGGTTCTTCATGCAGTGAACCTGCAGGTATCTCTGTCTCTACTTCTGCTCCCCTTACTTCGCCTTGAAAGTGAAGTCGGCGGTTGCCGAGCCCCCAGCGGCGACTGTCACCTTTTGCGTCATGGTACCGGCGGCTTCCTGCCACGCCGTTACCGTGTAGCTTCCCGGCGGCACGTTATTGATGGTGTAGGCGCCGTTGGCATCAGTAGTTGCGTAGGGCCCTTTGACCACAGCGAAATAACCGTGCATCCAGGGATGGATGTTGCACTTTACATCGATAAACTCGGGAGCCTTCCAGCTCTTCTCGACCGGCGGCGCACCCGGCGGCTGCGACTGGTTCCACGGGATATTACCGGTCATCGGGTTGGGATTCGGGTGAATGTTGTGAGCCGTCTGATCGCTGGTTTGAACTTTGAAAGTCTCACCCACATCCATAGCCAGCACGTGCGGCGTGTACATGCAGTTCTTTTGATCGAATACCGGGACTGCGGTCGTTACCTGGGCCGGTCCGCTCCAGTCAGAAATGTAAAGAACCACATTCTCCATTCCTCCGTTGGCGCCGACAACATAAGTTTCGAGGTGACCGGGATCGGTAGCGTGGGCTTTAGAGCAGTAAGGGTCCTTCGACATGTCGATGCCCTTCATGTGGGGAGCCGGACCGTCGAGTTTGACCGTCCCGGTAATCTTGCCTTCTCCGGCAGCGCTGACTCTCTGACTCAAAGTCAACGCCGCGCAGGCTGCCAAAACTACCAGCGATAGTACTACCGCGAGATTGTATCGATTTCTCATAGAAAGTCTCTCCTTAAAGAACTACGAAGGCGAACATGGTTGCGATTGCCCTCAGCCTCTATTGTTGCGCCACCGGGGCGTTGGGATCAACCGGCTTCAGGCCGAGCCCCCTTGCGATTTCCTTTTCCTTGCTCTTCTGAGCCATAAATGTTCGAAGATAGAAGACCAAATCCCACGCCTCCTCGGGTTTGATGTTATCGGCGAACGAAGGCATTGGAGTTCCATCCAAGCCGGTCATGAAGATCCGATAAATATCCTGGTCGGTGTCGCCGCACTTCGGCCGCGATCCGTCTGTGAAGTTGAAAGGCGCGATCGGACGGCCGAGATCATCCTGGAGCGTCGAAGCAGAGGGACCGTTGGCCATACCCTGCACGCCATGGCACTTCCAGCACTGCACGCGGGCGAACACATCGCGCCCGGCCTTGATGCGCTCGGGCGTGACTTCGGGCTCGGGAGGAATTGTGATAGGCGTTCCCGGTTTTTCGTTCGCCCAACGTGGAGAAAAGTGCTTAACCCAGGCGACGAGATCGGCGCGCTCCTGCTTGGTCAACGTGTTCCATTGCGGCATGTTCGAACGGTCGAAGCCGCGAGTGATGGCGTCGAAAAGATCCTGATCGGTGGGCAGGGTGCCGGTCGGAGTGGAGCGGCACTTGAAGATGCCCAACTGGAAGTCGCGTGGCTGTTGGTACATGGGAGGCAGCATCCAGACAGCGTTTTCGCCATTTCCGTCTCCCAGCGGGCCATGGCAGCCGACACAGTAGCGGCGGTAGGGCAGTGCGGCATCTTTAGCGTGACCGGTAATGTTTCCGACGTGACTTTCCGCACCGATACGCGTCTGTATGTCGGATGTCGTGAGCTGCGCCGAGGAAGCCGACGGAAACGCCAAAAGGGCAGCCGAGCTGAGCAAAAGCGTCCAATTCTGCAATCGTGTCCGCATGTCATCCTCTCTAGAAGTCGAAGTCAAGTCCCATCAGAATTTCGCTGGTGTTGAGGTTGGTGAGGACCCCGGGGGTAAGACTTGGTCCCGTGCCGTCCTGGTGCAGCCAGTTGTATTCGTTATGCCAGGCTAGGCCGGCACGGCTAGTCATGAACGGGTTGTAGCGGAAGCCGATGGTGTAAGTTGAGATGTTGCCGAGGTTCGAAGGCATGGGGCCTGTGAATCCGTTGGGTCCGGTGACCCCAACGCCGTATCCTGACCCGTTGGCCTGTTGCGACATTTTCTCAAACTCATACCGGCCGATGAAGATCAGCTGCGGACTGTAAATGTAGTGACCCTCAAAGGTGGCACCGTTCCAGCTAGGCGCCTGCGATCCTGCGTTAAGAGTTGTTCCCGGCACATTGTTTGGAGGGCAGGGAGCGGCCGTGCAGGTCGTCCCGCCGTTGCCGTCCGTCGCTTCCGCATTGCCGTAACCTTGCCCGAACCAGGCGTTATCCGAGCCATGCTGAGTCACAATCGTGAGGCCAATGTGCGGGCCGGCGTAAAACTGTCCCACGAAGCCTTCGCGCGTGAAGCTCTTGTTGCCAATTCCAGAACCCAGGATCGGAACCCCGCCCGTGGTCAGGTAATAAGTTGACGCTTCTCCCGCCATCGCGTAGAACCCGACCCGTTGCACCCCAAGCCTGCCGGCGTCAAAAGCCTGGCTTCCGGCAACGAACGCGGTGTAGGCGTTGGCAGTGGTACTGAGGTTCACGTTGCCATCACTCGAGCTGACAAGGGACACGGATATTCGCGTCCGATCGTCCACGGAGTGTCCGAGATACTCCATACCGAGTTGGTTGTCGCCTATCTGGCCGAAGATGTTCCCGTCGCCCTGCGGGATGAAGTGATAAGTCTGATAAACACCACCGTTCCCGGTCAGGGTGAGAATGCGCTTTTCGGAAAGCAGGTTGTCGAGTTCGAATCGACCGAGCTTGAAATTAAGCCACGGGCTATGCGCAATGTTGTCAAAGCGCACAAAGACCTGCTCAAAGTGGAAGGCGCCAGTAGAATCGGAGGACGGAAGCAGATAGAAGGAGATGTTTTTCTCCAATGTGCCGCCGGTGTGGAAGTCGAGGCCGCTCAAGTCAAAGCCAGAACTGGAGATCCGCTGAATCGCGGAACCCCCTGTCGGTGCGCCAGCGGCGTAGGTATCGACCTCGACCTTGCCGGTGCTCACGCGGTGCCAGATCGGCGTGATGCGGAAGACTACCGGCCAGTAGCCAGGGTTCTGCCAGATCGGGGCGTCGCGGTCGTTCATCAACTGATACCCGTTGTCTTTGAATTTTTGTCCAAAGTAATTCAGCATCGGCCAGGACTCGTGACAGGCCGAGCAGCGCAAGCCATACTTGCGGGCGAAGGCCGGCAGGGCATGTGCGGGCTGGCTGCAGGTGAGAACTACGGACGCAAGAACCAGGGCGACAGCCGCGAAGGACGTCGCAAAGCGAAAAGTGCTGCGAAGAAGAGAACTACTCAAAACGCGCATGGCCGGACTCCTCGGCAAGATCAAACTCAGGATCGGTTTTTCGAAAACTAACTTCTACTCAAGCGAAAGCCGCAGGTACTACCCCAGCAATGAAGGCCTCGAACGGGAGGTGGCTCCCATTTAGGCCGATAGCAGAACAGTGGACGAAAGGTTCTACCACCCTACCGGGGGTGAATCCTACTACTTTCGAAAGAAAAAGTTCAAGAAGTTTTTTTACACTTTTTTTACAACGTCAGTGGAACCCTCGGTCACATCGGAATCCAACGGTCCGCGGTGGGTTGACAGCTTGCGCCGACAGTACGAGACTCTGTGGAGTCTGGGAACGGAGGCTGTTGTGAGTTGGCCGAGAAGTGATCGAAGCGGAGGGCTGGCTTCCCGCGCCGAGATTGGAGGCAGAAACAGCGCGAGCGGCGAGGCTTGCGGCGTTGGTTGCCCCTGTCCCGCTGCGCCAAGGATGCGGGTGTCCCCGAGATTAGTCTTGCTGCTACTGCTTTTCGCGGCTGCGCTTCCGCTGGCCGGCCGCGAAAAAAATAAGCTGGCCTACGGCGAGGGACTGGCGGTCAACATTCCAGCGCCCGAGAGCGAAGTGGAACAGGTGGTGGCAGACGTGGCGGATAACGGACTGATCCGGGGAACCAAGGAATACAACAAAGACGAGTTTGTCAGTGGCGCGAAAGCGGCGACTTCGTCGCGCGTCTTTTCCGCCTGGACTGAAGGAGGGAAGGTTTTCTACAAGGTTCGCGAGCAGGCACTCGACCCGCGGAACTTCAAGGATAGCAGCGACTCAGGAACCCTGGTTGTGCGCTATGTGGTGCAAGCTCAGGGTGAGAGGAACACGGTGTTGCGCATCAACGCGCTTTTTAAGGAAGACTTCCGCCACATCGTGCATCAATCCGACGGGTCGGTCGAAAACGCCGAATACCGGGATATTCGCGAACACATTGACGCCATCGAACTCATGAAGAGGCAGAACGTCGAGGCCTTGAACGAACGGCGGGAAAAGTTGGAGAAGAAGCAAACCTCCTCGTCGTCGCAGACGGACGCGGGGGCCTGGCCGGTGCCGCAATCCGAGCAACCGGCGGTGGCAGCACCAGTTGAGAGTCACGAGGATCCTGCGCCAACCGGAACTACGCAGGTTGCAAGCCAGAGTGCGCCTGATCAGAGCCAGCCGGTACAAAACCAGCCAGTAGAAAATCAGCCAGTACAAAGCCAGCCCGGTCAAGATCAGCCTGGCCAGACTCTGTCGAGTCAAAGCGTACCGGTGGCCACGGCGTCCGGTCAGAGCCTGGAAGAGCACGTCAAAGATCTCCGCCGGCAGCTCGAGCGGCAGGTGAAGGACCCAGGAGCACCGCTGAAGTCCGCGCCCTTCCATACCGCGAGTACGCTGCAGTCGTTGCCCACTGGCACGGAAGTCCTGATCCTGATTTCGACGCCCTACTGGTACGGCGTGGAAACGCACGAGGGTCAACACGGATGGATTATGCGCGACGACTTGGTGCAAAAATGAAAACTTGCGGAGCAGAATTCAGCGTCGCGCTCTCATTCGCACTTTTTTTCTGTGTGCAGCCAGGCTACGCGCAAGGCAGCGGATTAGAGCGATCCTTCCCACAATCCAAAGCCCAAGTGGAGAAGGCCGTGCAAGAAATCCAGGCCGCGGCTGCGGGACGTCTTCCCGTGCTCGACGGGTTCGCGACTTCGGCCGACCATCCCCTAGACCGCTATCGGCGCGGCTACTATCAGTCAAAAATTCAGGTTACGGCGGCGCCTTCCGGGGGATCGATTGTGAGCATAAGCGTACTGGTGACCGCCTGGTATACGGACCCAGTAGCGACGCGTTCCGGATATCAGACCCTGACCTCGAATGGCCGGCTGGAAGCGGATGTGCTGGATCAATTGGCGGATCAGCTCGCAGCCAAGGGACAACAAGTTGGGGCAAGCGCTCCGGTGAGTGTGCAGCCCAAGCCGGTCCCATCGCAGAAGTCTTCTCCCGCACCGGCCTTGTCGGCGAAAGCTGCTGTACCCGCGTCGAAGACGCCAACTGCATCGGAGCCTGCCCTCTCCGCGCCGGAGCCCAGACTTCCTGATACCAATGGCGGCTTGTCGTCATCTCTGGCACAGACTTTGGCCGAGCAAGAGAAAGCTGGCGCTGCGGGTAAGAAACCTGACGAAGATTCCAGCCTGCGAGCCGAGGCGGAGAGTCTCGAGGAGATTCTTAAAAATCAGGCCCATCCCAAGAATCTGGTTGCGGTAAAGAAGTCGGGAACGCCGGTGGTGGAGACTGCCAGTCTGTCGGCCAAGACTCTGTTTCTGGCCAGCTCCCACGATGAGTTCGAGATGCTCGACTTCAATCGGGATTGGGTCCATGTAAGGATCTCCGGACTATCGCGAGGATGGATCTGGCGTAACAGCCTGGAAATGCCAGACACCGTTCCTGATGGAGATGCGCCAGCAAGTGCTGTGCCGGGATCCGTGGCGGCGGATTTGTTCCATGTGTCGCGGGAAGAAACCGCGCCTTTCCCGGGAGATTGGGCACCTCTTCGCGGCAAAAATGTAAGAATCGTTTCGGTGGAAAAAATCGACGATAAGCAGAGCGTGGGCCCTCAGCTTAGACTGGAGTTCGCGAAGTCCGTGCTCGATAAGGATTATGCGGAAGTGGCGCAGAAGCCGCAGGACCTCGCGGGGGTCGTCGTGATCTTCGATGCGGTTGACGGCGGGATGCTAGCCGCCACGTTGCCGACGCTTCAACAATGGAAGGCAGGCAAATTGTCCGACGCGGCTCTGTGGCATCAATGCTTTTTTGATCCGCCCGAAACTTTCAGTGCGACCGGAGCTTCGGCCAGCCAGTAGCGGTTACGGACAGGTCCCAAGATTCTGAACCAAGAGCCACATGGGTCGGTTTCGGAGTTTCGACTTGACTTTCGAAAGCCATCGGAGTACCCATACAATTCTTGAATGTTTCGGCGGCGCTGTGGGCACTGCCCTCTTTAGGTTTTATTAATCTCGAACGGTTTTCCAAAGTGACGCAAGCGGCACGACAACCACACCAGTGATCTTCCCATGAGCGCGATGACCCAACCAGTGATCTTGTTTCGCAAGCAAGCAACGTCCCTCCTGCGCGACTATGCCGAATTGATGAAGCTGCGCGTAACCACTCTGATCGTCATGACGGCGTGGTGCGGCTACTATTTCGGGGCTCAGAAGGCTGGGGTTTCTTCGCTGTCCTGGGGACTTTTGCACGCTCTACTGGGCATCGGACTGGTCTCGAGTGGAACCGCGGCACTTAATGAAGTGATGGAGCACGAGGTGGACGGAAACATGCGCCGGACGGCGCAGCGTCCCCTGCCGGCGGGCCGTATGAGTCTCGCTCACGCTACGACGGCCGGGCTGCTGGCTACTTTGGGCGGATCAATCTACCTGGCGGTTTTTGCCAATCCGCTGACTGGGTTGCTGACCCTCCTGACGTCGGTGGTGTATCTGGCAGTTTATACGCCGTTGAAACGGGTCTCCCCTATCTGCACGTTTGTCGGCGCTTTTCCCGGAGCTATGCCTGGAGTTTTGGGTTGGGCGGCTGCGCGCGGTCAGCTGGAGTGGGGCACGCTGATATTGTTCGCCATCCTTTTTGTGTGGCAGTTTCCGCATTTTTTCTCTATCGCATGGCTCTATCGCGAAGATTACGCGGCAGGCGGAATTCGCATGCTGCCGGTGGTGGAAGAGGACGGACGGTCTACGGCTCGGCGCATCCTTGCCTATTCGCTGATTTTGATTCCGCTCAGCGTCTTGCCTAGTGTTTTCGGGATGGCAGGAAAGATCTATCTGGTGGGTGCGGTGATTCTTGGCGTTGCACTTTTCTATTTTGGGGCCCGGCTCGCCTTTCTCAAATCACCCATTAACGCCCCGCGATCCAAGATGCTGGCCCGTCATGTGTTGCAAGCCACAGTCATCTACCTTCCGTTGCTATTTGCACTGATGATGGGCAACGCGTTGCGGCCTTGAGCGCGTCGAGGTTTTCGCAAACTTCTTTGAACCCTGCCGAGGTCTTCTGAACATTTCCCGGAAGCTATTGCATGAATTGTTTCCAGCGGATTGCAACGAACAACGAACGTGGGATATCAAGGATGAATACGAGAGCAGAAGTTTTGAATGGGCCTACTTACTGGATGGTGCTGCCGACCTGCGAGAACACATTGCTTGCGTTCGCGCCGATCAGGCGGACGGTGCTCGCGACAATGACGAGCACGACGGCGAGCATGACGGCATACTCAGCGACGTCCTGTCCATCTTCGTTTGACCAGAGTTCGATTAGAAGGTGGCGCATAATTTTTTCCGGTTCACACCGTTCCCGACGTGGCTGAGGCGCTCGTTAGCGGCTGTATGCCGGAAATGAAAAGATTCATCCCCCAGCCTTCTTTTTCCTGGGAAAAAGCCTGCAGGCCCACCTGGTACTCGCTTCTTCCATCCAGCAACTTTGTCCACACCACGGTGAATTCCATTTTGCGCTGGCGATAAAAAATGGTTAGCGTGTCGAGCGCTTTCAGCTGGCGGCGAATCGACCCCAGCCGCGCCCCGTTCGCCGTGAGGTCGAGGGTATGGGCCAGGATTTCGAACGAGTTGCCGGAAGAGTCTGTCCCCCGAACCCGGACGGGAAGCACAGCCTGAATGCGATCTTGACGGCGGCGGTTGGTCTTGACAGTGGGAGCGTGCATAATTGCGGCCTGAAGACAGTGTGCGGCAATCCGGAGAGGATTGGAATAGCTCCGACGAGTGAGGCACGAAGGTAACCAGCCACACTGGCGTGCAGCCTTTGTGGCCAATTCCACGGCGGGAAACATCCTCAGAATGCGCTGAAATACAGGTTCAATGGTCACCCATCCGGGGTAGACTGGGAGCATCAGACTGAGAGAGTTTTTTTCAGCATCCAGGGGTCGACATGCAGTGCGCGCGAGGTGGAACACGAGCTGGAATTAGTCTGCTGCTGGGTTGGAGTCTCGCCGCTTGCTGCCAGGCGCCTCTACAAACAGCGGATTCGGCACGGTCTTCGCATTCCGCGGGCAATGCTTCCCCGTCGGCCGAGCAGATAGCCCAGAAGCTTCAAGAGCGGAATGCCGAGCGAGCTGCGGCGCTGCAACAGTTCAACGGAACCCGGGTCTATCGCATGCAATATCGCGGGATTCCTGGAGATCGGGACGCCGAGATGGTAGTCAAAGTGACCTACCGCGCCCCCGACGCCAAAGAGTTTAGCGTAGTGTCCCAGAGCGGCTCCAAGTTTGTCGTCGACCATGTATTCAAGAAACTGCTGGAGGGCGAGCAGGAAGCGGCGAATGAGGAAAACCGTAGGAATTCCGCACTGACCACTGAGAATTACGAATTTACTTCGGCGGGATACGAAAACACGGCGGAGGGCGCGGAGTACGTCCTGAATCTGCTGCCCAAGACCAAGAACAAGTTTCTCTATCGCGGAAAAATCTGGGTCGACGCAAAAGACTTTGCCGTCGTGCGAATCGAGGGAGAACCGGCAAAGAATCCGTCATGGTGGATCAAAAAGACAGAAGTGAAGCACAGATATGTCAAGGTAAATGACTTCTGGCTTCCAGCTGAGAACCATACGGAGAGCCTGATCCGGCTGGGAGGCCGCGCCATCCTTTCCATTGAGTACAAAGATTACAAAATCATGAAAGCTTCACCGCTGCGCGGCAGTGAGACCGCGCGCCAAGAATCGAAGTGAATAGAGAATCGAAGTGATCTGAGCTGCCCGCTTACCTCTGAACACCACGGAAATGTATAGTGTGAATTGCTGCCGCTACCAGGAAGGGCAGCAATCCCAACCCTGCGGAAAATTCAAACTTTGATCGAGCTGATTCTTTATTTCGTTCTAGGTGTGGCGCTGATCGGCACAGTATCTTCGACCGTGTTCCTCGGCTTGGCCGTGCTGGGAGTAATCCGGTTTCGTGCGGACGCACGGAATCAGGTCAGGTCCGTTCCTGACGATGCGCACTTGCCTCCGGTCTCGGTGCTCAAGCCGGTGCACGGCTTGGAGGCGCGGCTGAAGGAAAATATTGAAAGCTTCTTCCGGCAGGACTATCCCGACTATGAAATCCTATTTGCCGCGGATGAAGCCAACGATGCGGCACTGGATGTGGTGCGCGAAGTTTGTGCCCGCTATCCTCACATCCGAAGCCGGGTGCTGGTGACAGGCACACCGTGGCCCAACCCCGTGGTTTACGCATTTCATTGCATGGCCGAGGCCGCCGCGCACGACATTCTGGTTACCACCGACAGTGATGTGGAAGTGGACCCACGCTATCTGCGGGAAATTGTCCTGCCGCTGCTAGACCCGCAAGTCGGTATGGTGACGTGCGTGTATCGCGGCAAGAATGCCGCAGGATTTTTCTCCGGCCTCACGGCCATCGGCATGTCGGTGGAAATGACGGCGGGAGTGCTGGTGGCTAATCTGCTCGAAGGCATGAAGTTTGGACTGGGGCCGACGACTGTGGTTCGCAAAGATTCTCTGGCTAGTATCGGCGGCTACACTGCGCTCAGGGATTACATTGCCTATGATTTTGCGATTGGCAACTTGCTGGCGAAGAAAGGTTACCGAGTCGTGCTCTCGGGCCACGTCATCGATCACGTAGTGAATCAACCATCGTTCCGCCGCATGTGGCAGAACCAGCTGCGTTGGGCGCAGACGACGCGATATTCGCGCCCTAAGGGGCACTTTGGAAGCGGGCTGATCTTCGCCATGCCCTACGGCGTGCTCGGATTTCTTGCGGCGGGACTTTTGGGACACTGGGCCATCGGCGCGCTGCTGCTGGCTGTGGCCGTGATGAATCGCCTGACTGAGGCGTGGCTGGTGGGTTGGCTGGTGGTCCGGGATCCGCGGATACGGCGTGCGCCCTGGCTGTATCCCCTGCGCGATTTGCTCGGCTTTCTGGTTTGGTTCGCCAGTTATCTGAATCTGCGTTATGTTTGGCGCGATAGCCGGTTTGAGTTGAGGGGAACGCGAATCGCGCTGCGACAGACTTCTTCGGATAGCAGATAGACTTCCTATACGTTACCGTCTGAGAACTGCCTAGGCTTCGATTCTCTCCGGGAGGTTATTTTGCGCGTTTTGGTTACTGGTGCGGCGGGCTTTATCGGCAGTCATATGGTCGACCGCCTTCTCTCCGCCGGACACCGCGTCGTTGGATTCGATAACCTGTCGACGGGACAGATCCGGTTCCTGGAAAATGCGCTGGCACGTTCGGAATTCGCTCTCCATCAGGCCGACTTGCTCGACGGGAAAAGCCTGGCGCAGGCGATGGAGGGCGTGGAACTGGTGGTTCATTTCGCAGCCAATGCCGACGTGCGCTTCGGCACTGAACATCCGCGCAAGGATCTCGATCAGAACACAATCGCAACCTGGAACGTGCTGGAGGCGATGCGCGAGCGCAACTGCAAACGGATCATCTTTTCTTCGACGGGATCGGTTTACGGAGAGCCGGACATTTTCCCGACGCCGGAAACGTGCCCCTTCCCCATCCAGACTTCGCTTTATGGAGCTTCCAAGCTGGCCGCGGAAGGCCTGATTCAGGCCTACTGCGAAGGATTTGGAATGCAGGGCTACATCTTTCGCTTCGTCTCGATTCTAGGCGAGCGCTACTCGCACGGGCACGTGTTCGATTTTTACCAGCAGCTTGCCGAGCATCCGGAACACCTTCACGTGCTGGGCAACGGGCATCAGCGGAAATCGTATTTATATGTGCAGGATTGCATCGATGCGATTCTTACCGCAATCGATCGGGCGAAAGACAAAGTAAACATCTTCAATCTCGGGACCGACGAGTATTGCGAGGTCAACGACTCCATCGGCTGGATTTGTGAATACCTCGGTCTTCATCCAAAACTTACGTATTCGGGCGGCGAACGCGGCTGGGTTGGCGACAGTCCCTTCATCCTGCTCGATTGCTCGCGCATCCGCGCCCTGGGCTGGCGTCCGCGATTGACCATCAAGCAAGCCGTGCTGGCCACAATTAAATACGTCAGCTCGCACTGACCCCCTCACCTGGAAACCCAGAGCAACCTCCGCTCCGGTATCTTCACGCGCATTGTACAGCTCGCCTCCTTGCTGGCTCAGCGCGCTCCAGTTCGTTTTGTTAGAGTGAGTTTGCCATGCATCGCGGTAATCCTGAAATCGAGAATCAGGTTCAAGGGTTGATAGAAAGATTTACCCAGCTTTTTAAGGTGGCGCCGCGCATCTTCCAGGCGCCGGGCAGGGTGAATCTCATCGGCGAACACACAGACTACAACGATGGCTTTGTTATGCCGGCGGCGATCGGTTTTTGCACGCGAGTAGCGATCGCTCCGCGCCGCGACCGCAAACTAGTAATTCGGTCGGAGAATTTTGCCGAACAGCTTGAGTTCGATCTGGACGCGCTACCCGACAAAGGCTCGGGGCATTGGAGCGACTATGTCATTGGAGTGGCGAAAGCCCTATCATCCTCAGGCAGCACGCTGATTGGCGCCACCTTGCTGATCGAGGGCGATGTACCGCAGGGTGCAGGGTTAAGCTCATCGGCTTCGCTTGAAGTTGCAGTCGGCTATGCGTTGTTAGATTTGGCAGGCGATGCGATCGACCTCGCGAAGCTGGCCTTGCTCTGCCAAAAAGCCGAGAACGAGTTTGTGGGTGCGCGCTGCGGAATCATGGACCAGTTTATTTCCAGCCATGGGCAAGATGGCCAGGCGCTGCTTCTGGACTGCCGTTCACTTGAACACCGGCTGCTTCCACTCGGCGACGAGGCAAATCTTGTGATTTGCAACACGATGGTTCGCCACAGCATATCGGGCGGGGAATACAACCGGCGGCGCGCTGAATGTGAAGCCGGTGTGCGAGGTTTTGCCGCGCATCTGCCGGGTGTCCGCGCCTTGAGAGACGTCACCCTAAACGATTTGGCGACCTACGGAGGAGGCTTGCCCGACACGATCGTGCGCCGCTGCCGTCACGTGATCACGGAGAACTCTCGTGTGCTTCAGGCCGCATCTGCTCTGGAGCGGAAGGATCTTGGGACCTTCGGAACCCTGATGCGAGAGTCGCACGTCAGCTTGCGCGAAGATTTTGAAGTAAGCTGTGCCGAGCTCGATTTGATGGTGGAAGTGGCCGGTCAAGCCCCAGGTGTTTACGGCGCTCGAATGACAGGCGGCGGTTTCGGAGGCTGCACCATCAACCTGGTTCGCAGGGACTGCGTCGCGGAGTTCAAAGCTCATGTGGACGAAGGATACCGCCGGTCGACGGGCCGTGTGGCTGAGATCTATGTTTGCTCGGCCGCGAACGGAGTGAAGCGAGTAGCGTGACGAACCAGAACGTGACGTATCAGGATGAAAGCTGAAGAAGGTCCACCGATGAGCCCATCCGATCTGAAGGCGCATCCCCATCGCCGCTTCAACCCGCTGAAGCGGGAATGGGTGCTGGTTTCTCCGCACCGGATGCAGCGTCCGTGGCAGGGCCAGGTCGAGAGTGTCCCGCCCGAGACTCAGGTGAGCTTCGACCCCAATTGCTACCTTTGCCCCGGCAATGTGCGAGCTGGCGGAGTCGTGAATCCCGCCTACACCAGGACGTTTGTTTTTGACAACGATTTTGCAGCTCTCAAACCAGAAACCCCCGCCGCAGAAATCCAGGAAAGAGGGCTTCTGGTTGCCCAGAGTGAAGCCGGGCGCTGTCGCGTGCTGTGTTATTCGCCGCGGCACGACCTCACGATGGCGCGAATGAGCGTGCCGGAAATTCGTAGCGTGGTCGATACCTGGGCAGAAGAATTCCGCGAACTCGGAAGTCAGCCAAACATCCGGTCAGTGCAGATTTTCGAGAACCGTGGCGCAATCATGGGGTGCAGCAATCCACACCCGCACGGGCAGATCTGGGCCAACCAAACTCTGCCCAACGAATCAGCGGAAGAATTGGCTGCGGTGCAGGAGTACTACAGGTCGCATTCCGCGACGTTGCTGGCAGATTACCTTGCGCTCGAACTGGAAAAACAGGAACGCGTGGTCTGCGTCAACGAGCATTTCGTTGCGCTGGTGCCGTACTGGGCAGTTTGGCCTTTTGAGACGCTGCTCATTAGCCGAAAATCCGTGTCAGCATTGCACGAATTGAATCATGAGGAACGCGATGCTCTTGCCGACATACTCTCGCAAATCACGGTTCGATATGACAACCTGTTCAAGACTTCGTTTCCCTACACCATGGGTTTTCATCAGCGGCCGACCGATGGCGAAGCTCATCCTGAATTCCACCTGCACGCGCATTTCTACCCGCCCCTGCTGCGTTCGGCGACGGTAAAGAAATTCATGGTGGGGTACGAAATGCTCGCCATGCCGCAACGGGACATCACCGCCGAAATAGCGGCGCAATGGTTGCGGGATGTGCCCTCCAAACATTATCTGGATGCGTGACCAGTTCGGCATCGGGCCCCGGAACCAGCTATACTCCTTCCGCTATGCATGCACGAACGAACCCACGCTTCCGTTATTCAGCGCTGTTTTGCTCTTTCGCCTTGATGCTGTTTTGCGCTTCCCTTTTCGCCCAGGACGGAATGCCTTCTCGCGCCGCATCTGTGCTTGACTCCATGCCGCATGCCAAAAGGATCGATCAGGTGGCGCTTTCACCCGATGGAACTCAGGTTGCTTTCATTTCGAATGGAGAACTCGCGGTAATTCCTGCCGACGGCGGTTCTTCTCATACAATCGCCGTGGAGGCTAATCTTTCGATACGCGATGTGGCCTGGTCCGCAGATAGCAAGCGTATCGCATTCATTGCCAATCTTCATGGCGACGTTCCCGCTGCTCAAGTCTGGGTCGCCACAGCCGACGGCACTGCTCCGCAAAAGCATGCTGAGCTGAAAGGTTATGTCGAGACGCCGCGCTTCTCTCCGGACGGTTCGAAGCTTGCCCTCCTCTTTATTGAGGGCATGCCTCGCGACGCCGGCCCGCTCCAACCTATGACCCCGCTTGCGGGCGTCGTCGACCAGAAGATTTATGAGCAGCGCATTGTGACCATCGATCTGAACACCGACCGTCTGACGCAGGTCACGCCCGCGGATGTGTATGTCTACGAATACGACTGGACTCCGGACGGACAGGCGTGGGCAGCCATCGCTGCGCATGGTTCAGGCGATGCCAACTGGTGGATTGCGCGCCTGTATCTGGTGAACGCGCAGACCGGCGAGATGCGCGAGATCTACAAACCAAAACTGCAAATCGCTGTCCCGCGCGTCTCTCCGGATGGAAAGAACATTGCATTCATCGAAGGACTGATGAGCGATGAGGGTTCCACCGGCGGCGACGTCCTCGTCGTCCCCATCACAGGGGGTATCGCGCGAAATCTCACGCCCAACCTTAAGGCGTCGCCCTCCAGGCTTAGTTGGGCGGCTCCTGACCGCGTTACATTCGCCGAAAATGTCGATGGAAATTCCGGATTCGGCAGCGTGAGCATTAAAGGCGGCGCGGTCCAGACACTCTGGACGGGCGAAGAGTCGGCATCCCCAGCGGGCGCTGCCTGGGCTTCAGTTGGTTCCCGAGCTGGCGAAAAATTAGTGACTGCCATCGTGCGTCACTCGGCAAACACTCCACCGGAAGTTTGGGCAGGTCCCATCGGCAATTGGAAGCAGCTCACCAATCTGAACGCAGACGTAAAACCGGTATGGGGCGAGATGCGGAATGTGCATTGGATGAATGGGGACACGCATGTACAAGGATGGTTGATGTTGCCAAAGGATTTTGCGCCTGGCAAGACCTATCCGCTCGTCATCACTGTGCACGGAGGCCCGTCGGCGGCGTGCATGTCGCGTTGGGACGAGCGCAGCATGGGCGCGCTATCGGCGATGGGTTACTTTGCTCTTTGCCCCAACCCGCGCGGCAGCTACGGACAGGGAGAGCTGTTCACGCAGGGCAACGTCAAAGATTTCGGCGGCGGCGACCTCCGCGACATCATGGCCGGCGTGGATGCGATTTCCAAACAGTATCCCATCGACAGCAAGCGCATCGGCATTCGCGGACACAGCTACGGCGGATACATGACCATGTGGGCCGAGACCCAGACGCACCGGTTCGCCGCCGCAGTGGCGGGCGCTGGTCTTTCCAACTGGCTGAGCTACTACGGTCTCAACGATATCGATGAATGGATGATTCCCTTCTTCGGCGCATCGGTGTACGACGATCCCGCAGTGTACGCCAAGAGCGATCCCATGCACTTCGTCACGGCAGTGAAGACGCCGACCCTTATCCTGGTCGGTGATCGAGACGGCGAAGTTCCGATGGAACAATCAGTCGAGTGGTGGCACGCGCTCACCACTTTGCACGTGCCTACAAAGCTCGTGGTGTATCCGGATGAAGGCCACGCGTTCATTAAGCCTGCGGACGCCCGCGACTATACCTTACGCACGCTCGAGTGGTTCGAGGAGTGGTTCGCGAAGACGCCATAGTCGTCTGTTTAAACTATTCGTAGCGGAGAGCCTCAATCGGATCCAGGCGCGAGGCCCGGACGGCGGGCACCATGCCGCTTACCAGTCCAACCGCAGCGAGGATCACCGTGGCCACGATCAGCGTGCCCGGAGCGATGACCAGTCGGATATCACCGGCTTCCGCGTTCTTCGCCATCGCGCTGTAGAGCGTGAGCCTTCCAACGGAAAGCGAAACCGCATAGGCCAGAATGACTCCCAGCGCGCCGCCGATGAAAGTGATGGTCAGAGATTCCGCCAGGAACTGAAGCAGGATGTCACTTCGGCGCGCGCCCAGCGCCTTTTCCACGCCAATCTCCCGCGTACGCTGCGTGACTGACACCAGCATGATGTTCATCAGGCCAACCCCGCCGATGCCGAGCGTAAGCGTGCCGATGAATCCCAGCAGAATCTTCAGCCCGAGAGTAATCATTTCGAACTGGCGGATCTGCTCCATAAGGTTAAATACATACATGGCTCGTCGGTCGACGGGGTTGAACTTATGTTCGATCGCCATCACGGAGCGCACGGTGTGCTCAAGATCTTCATACGCTGGTGTTTCATAGTTAAACCAGATGGAGTCGAGATAGTGCGTATCTTTAACGTCGCTCATCGTAGTGAAAGGGACATAGATCACCCGGTTGACATTGTCATCACCGCCCTGCATCTTGGGGCTCAGAATCCCAATCACTTCAACGCTCAGCCCATCGATGCGAATCCGCTCGCCCAACGCGTTGCGTCCGGAGAAAAGCTTTTCCTTGGCTTCGGAGCCAATCACGGCGACGCGGGCGTGCTGGGTCTCGTCTTGTGGGTTGTAGAAGCGGCCCTGCGCCAGTTTGAGCGCGCGAATGGAAAAGACGTTGGGATAGTTGCCGGTAACATTGAATGTGAACGTCCGCGTCTCGTACTGGAGGTTGGCTTGCTTGTCTACCTCCGGCGTGATTTGCGCAATTTGCGGAATGTTGGTTGTGAGGATGTCGATGTCGTCGAGCGTAAAGCGTATAGGAACGCCCGCTTTCTGGCCGCCCGCCTGCATCGAGCTGCGGCCGGGAGCCATAATCATCAGCTTGGTGCCGAAGTTGGCGAAGATGTTAGCGCAAGCCTGGCCGAAGCCATTGCCGTAGGAGAGCAGCATCACGACCGTAGCGATTCCCCAAGCCATGCCGAGCATGGTGAGGGTGGTGCGGCGGCGGTTATGCCGCATAGCGCCATAGGCTTCGCTGAGCAAATCACCAAACATTTTCTTTAAATCTCTCTTTAACTCTTACTCCTGCCGGAGCGCCTCGACCGGCGGCAGCATGGCAGCCTTACGCGCTGGATACAGTCCGGCCACCACGCCCGCAAGCGTCAAGCAACCGATCGCGAGAATCGCCGACGCGGGCACCAGCTTGGGAGGATCAAAATTCCCCGGCGATTGCTGCGTACCCAGCAGCGCCATCAGGCCGCCGGCCAGCGCCATCCCGATCAATCCACTCAGCAGCGTAAGCAGAACTCCCTCCATAAAAAACTGGAACAGGATGCTGCGGTTCGTTGCCCCCAGTGCCTTGCGCAACCCGATCTCACGCGTGCGTTCGCTCACAGCAACCAGCATGATGTTGATCACGCCAATCGCGCCCAAGGCCAGCGTTACCAGCCCTACGGTGCCCAGAAACATGTTCATGGCATCGAAGATCTTGCCCATCATCTCGGCTTGCTGAACCGTATCCAGGTCTTCGAATGCGTCTTGATCGCGGTAATCGAAGCCGTGATTGCGCGCGATGATCTTGTGCACCTCCTCCCGCGCCAGCATGTGCTCAACCGGCACCCGCGGCTGATAGTTGATGAGCGAGATGGTATTTTCATGGTTCTCACCCTTCAGCGGGAAGAAGGTCGCCATCGTGTGGAAGGGAATGTAGCCGCGCATGTTGGTCATGTTTTCGTCGCCGCGGCCGATGCGCTTCACCGTCCCGATCACTTCAAACCTTATGTCATTAAGCAGGATGAATGCGCCCAGAGCCGGGCGTCCCGAGAAAAGGTTCCTGGTCAGTTCGTCGCCGAGCACAATCACGTTGCGCCGTTGCGCTTCGTCAAAGCCGTTAAGCCAGCGTCCCTGCTGCAGAGGAAGAAACCGGATTCCAGAGTACTGCGGCTCTACGCCCGCGATCTGCCCGTTGGCGCTGGCGAATTCGCTCACAGCGTGCATGTCATCACGCGACAGCACAGGCGAAGAACTGAGTACGTGGGGTGCTTCCGCCCGGATGTCCAGATAGTCCTGGTAGGTAAGTAGATAGTTGCGGGCGGAGTTCATGCTGCCGGCAACCACGGGGGCGCGGCCGGGAAAGATAAACATGATGTTCTCCCCGAATTCGGCCAACCCACGTTTGTTTCCCGAGCGGAAACCTTCGCCCAGGCCGACAAGCAGCAGCAATGACCCCACACCCCAGGCCACCCCGAACATGGTCAGGAACGAGCGCAGCTTATGCGCCCACAGCGTGCGGAAGATTTGCGCGAAGATGTCCAGTATCACCCGCATAACTACATTGTACCTTCGAGGCGACTATCCGCTTTTCCTTTCCCGACCGGACGAACCGCCCTCTGGTCCCCGCAACTCGCTCCAAATCGTGGGCAACTCCAAGATGTCACCCTTGAACACACCGGGCTTCCCGCACGCGGAGAAAGGCGTGACTCTGCTGGTTAGACGAAGCTGGGAGGATAAAGATTAGGGTCTGCGGTGGCAATCGCGCTGTTCTCTGCATAGCCTCGCTCGACGAGCGGTGCTAGCTGACAAGTTGAGCGAACTTGTCGAGATCGATGTTGCCGCCAGACACGATGGCGACGATCTTGCCGGAACCGGCACGGCCGGCCAGACAAGCCGCGACCGCACAAGCTGCAGCGCCTTCGATAATAATCCGGTTCCGTTCTGCCACCACTTTCATGGCGTTTGCCGCTTCCGACAGGGTGACCACCAGAGACCCATCCAACAGCTGACGTGCGGATTCGAACATACCGGGAAATACCGTCTTGCTGCCGATGCCATCGACGAATGATGGTTTATATTCGACCGTTCGCATCTCACCGGCTGCAAGCGATGCTGCCAGCGGAGCCGCAGTTTCAATCTCGGCGGCATAGATACGCACTCGAGGTGCGAGTTCCCGCAATACCGCGGCGATGCCGCATGACAATCCTCCACCGCCCCAGGGAATTACCACCGCGTCTAAGTCAGGCAGATCCTCCAATAGTTCCAATGCGATCGTGCCATTACCCGCCATCACATCCGGATCGTCGAACGCGTGAATAAACGTGGCGTCGATACCCGGGTAGGAGCGAGTCTCAAAAGTCCGCCACCACTCGGTAAATGGAACTTTGACTACACGCCCGCCCATTCGTTCGACGGCGAGAATCTTCGTAGCTGGAGCGGTGTCAGGAGCGATAATCGTCGCCCCAATTCCGATTCGCCGGGCGCAGAAAGCCACGCCTTGCGCCATGTTGCCGGCCGAAGCGGTTAAAACGCCGCGCGTCAGCCGCTCGCGCGGGGTCCGCGCCATGACGTTGGCAGCTCCGCGGATCTTGAACGAGCCGATCGGTTGCAGGTTTTCTAACTTCAGATACAAGCTCGCAGGCGCGTCCGCATTGCACCGGATGAGCGGAGTGCGCAGGGCAACTGATGCAATGTTTCGCCGCGCTTCGCGTGCCTCGGCGGATGTGATCGCCATTTCGATATCTTAACTGCTACGAAGGGATGGAGGCATTCCGTGGAGCTAATGGATGTCTATTCATTGTTTCGCCCTGCTTACCGCAAATCTCATTTATCTGTGTCTGTGACTTGAATCACAACCCAGGTTTCTGCTAAAAAGATTAGAAATGTCGCAGGCATCTGCCACGCAGACTGCCCGTAGTTTTCCAGAAGTGAGTGCCAGCTTCTGATAACTTTGGCGACTTTATTGGGTCTTGCAGAACCGGGGCGTTTTTCCCGCTTGCGAAAGACGGGAACGGGGTAATTGTTAGCTAATCCGGCGCCCTGTCGAGATTCGTTCTGAACGGTTCTCGCCGGGCGTAAAACATCGAACCTCCGTAACACGTTTTAGGAGTTTCCGGTGGCCCGACATCCCAGGTTCCGAAGCGTTCAGCCAAGAGCGAAGGCCTGCGCGCTGGTCTTCTGTTCTCCACCCTCTGCTTCTCCAATCCTTGCCCCGATAACTCGGACAACCTTTCATTTGTCCGCGTTCTCTTACCAAAACCCCAGAACACCGCATACGCCGGAGGAAGATAATGGCGACCAATCTTGTACAAATCGACAATGACGAAGAGATCAAACAGCGCCTGGAGGCCGAGCGCAACAGGCTACGTAAGATCGCTGGTTTGGACCAGCCCACACATTTTCACCGTCCCGTTGAGCGGGCGTTTACAGCCGAGGAACGCAATCGCGTCACAATTTTGTTTGGCGGTTTTACCTGGAAGCACGAGGACTTGATCCGTGCCGTCTTTCAGGGTTGTGGCTACCGCTGCGAGAAGCTGCCGGTTCCCAACGTCGCAGCCTTCCAGACCGGCAAGGAGTTCGGCAACAACGGCCAATGTAATCCAACCTACTTCACCGTGGGCAATCTCGTGCAGTACCTTCAGTTTTTGGAGAAGGAGGGGTTGTCGCGCGAAAATATCTTGAACAACTTCGTCTTCTTCACCGCAGGTTCCTGCGGTCCATGCCGCTTTGGCATGTATGAGGCGGAATATCGCTTCGCGCTAAAGAACGCTGGCTTCGACGGTTTTCGCGTCCTGCTGTTCAAAGACAGTGACGGGATTAAAGCCGCTTCCGGCGAACCCGGCTTGAAATTCACAATTGATTTCGGTTTCGGGATGCTGAATGCCATGCATCTTGGCGATGTGATCAACGACATGATCTACCAGATCCGCCCGTTTGAAGTGAACAAAGGCGAAACCGACCGGGCATTCCGGGAAATGGTAGATGGACTTTGCGAGGATCTCAGGAATCGCGATTCTTTCGAAATTGAGCAGCGCGCGCCCAATTGGCTGAAGCCGAAGTTCAAGGGCAACAAGGTGCTGCGAAACACGGCCAATGTTTTCGGCAAGATGCACGAGAACATGTGGGGCAAGGACTATCTAGATGCTTTGCATACCGCTCGCGACCGCGTCAATCGCATCGAAGTGGACCGCACCAAGGTCAAGCCGGTGGTGAAGATCACGGGTGAGTTCTGGGCGCAGATCACCGAGGGCGACGGCAACTTTCACATGTTCAACTTTCTTGAGCGCGAAGGCGCTCAGGTAATTGTGGAACCAATCGCTACCTGGGTGGCTTACCTGATGTATCAGGCAAAGGCGCACGCGATTGCGAAGTGGCCAGTGAATCGCCCGCATCGCAATCCAGAATGGTATGAACTCAAGAAGAATTTAGCCAACTACTTCGGCCTGCACAAGAAGCTCTGGGGCATTGGCTTCGGGGAAGGCGCGTGGAAATATTTCTACCACCGCACCATCAAGAACATGGGTGGCATCACGCATCACCTGGTGCCGCAGACAGAGTTGGCCGAAATGGCTCACCCGTTCTACAACCAGTTCGCCCGAGGTGGCGAGGGACACCTTGAAGTAGGCAAGAACGTTTACTACACGGTGCACAAGCTCTGCCACATGGTTCTGGCTCTGAAGCCTTTTGGCTGCATGCCTTCTTCGCAGTCCGATGGAGTGCAGTCGGCGGTGGTCAACAAATTTAAGGACATGATCTTCCTCCCGATCGAAACCTCGGGCGAAGGCGAAGTGAACGCCCATAGCCGCGTGCAAATGGCACTGGGCGAGGCCAAGGTGAAAGCCAAAACCGAGTTCGAACAGTGCCTGAAATCCACAGGCAAGAGTTTGGACGAAATCCGCGAATACATCGCCGAACATCCTGAACTGAGGCGGCCCTTCTACCATGTACCGCATCGCGAGGGAGTTGCCGGAACTGCCGCCCAGTTCATTTTGCACGTGAGCGATCGCATGGATAAAAGCACTCGGCTGTGGAAGCGCTCGCGCGTTCCCGGCATCGCCGTACCAAACGCCGCGTAAGACTCACTGCCATCTCGCCGGCTGGTCATTCGCGAGATGGCAGGTCACCGCAATTAAGAACCGCTTTTTACAATTTATCGGAGAGACCATGCACGACCATCTCGGACAGCAATCGAAGCCCCAGCTAATGCAAATAGCTCCCGCGCCCCCGCAAAAGCCGCACGATCATCACACGGAATTCATGGTAGGGCTCGACGTGGGCTCGACCACGGTCAAGGCGACAGTCGTGGATGCGGCTACCGACAAAGTGCTCTGGCAGGATTACCAGCGTCACGAGACCAAGCAGCCGGAAAAGACGCTCGAATTCCTGCGGCGTATGGAGAAAGAAGTCGGGATCAATGGGCACAACACGCGCATGTTCATGACCGGTTCTGGCGGCGGCGCAATTGCCGATCAGATCGGCGCCAAGTTCGTGCAGGAAGTCACCGCAGTTTCGCTCGCGGTCGAGAAGATGCATCCGGAAGTCTACTCGGTGATCGAACTCGGCGGTCAGGACGCGAAGATCATCGTTTTCAAAGACGATGACGAAACCGGCCGCAAGAAGAAGATTCCCTCGATGAACGATAAGTGTGCCGGCGGTACTGGCGCGGTCATCGACAAGATTAATGCGAAGCTGAAGATTCCGGCTCCGGAACTCTGCGAGCAGAAGTATCACGGAATCAAACTCCACAAAGTTGCCGGTAAATGCGGCGTCTTCGCCGAGACCGATATCAACAGCCTGCAGAAGGTCGGCACTCCGTCGGATGAATTGATGGCGTCATTGTTTGAAGCCATCGTTCTGCAAAACTTGAGTGTCCTCACCCGCGGCCACACGCTGCGGCCGCACGTACTGCTTTTGGGTGGTCCCAACAGCTTTATTCGAGGAATGCGCGAGGCGTGGCAGGCGAACATTCCCCGCATGTGGCAGGAACGCAAGGTCACGATTCCAGACGGCGCAAAGCCGGAAGACCTGATCAAGGTCCCGCAGAACGCTCAATATTTTGCTGCCATGGGCGCCATCGAGTTCGGCAAGAGCGAGGAAGACTGCGTCGGTTGTTACCAGGGATACGAAAAGCTGATGCACTACATCGAGTTCGGGCGCCAGGAAGAGAAGGCTAAGTCGGGCGCCAAAGGCCTGACCACCAGCGACACAGAACTCGACGAATTCAAAGTCTCCTACCGGCGCAAGAAGTTCACGCCCGTAGCATTCCACACCAACCAGACCGTTGGTGGGTTCATCGGCATCGACGGCGGTTCTACCTCAACCAAGGCCGTGTTGCTTGATGAAAAAGGCGACATTCTTTGCAAGGCCTACCAGCTCTCAAACGGGAATCCGATTCAGGACACCATTGAAATGTTTGAGAACCTGCGCGGCCAGGTGGAAGCGCAGAAGGCGAAACTGGAAGTCCTGGGAGTAGCCACGACCGGTTACGCAAAAGATATCCTGAAAGACGTCTTGCATGCCGACGTAGCGCTGGTCGAGACCGTGGCGCACACGGAATCGGCTCTCAAATTCTACGAAGATCCTCACGTCATCGTCGACGTGGGCGGGCAGGATATCAAAATCATCATCCTGCACAACGGCCGCGTCAAAGATTTTAAACTCAACACCCAATGCTCCGCCGGCAACGGATATTTCCTGCAGTCAACCGCTGAAGGCTTTGGATTGAGCGTTGAGCAGTATGCCGATCTCGCCTTCTCCGCGCAATCAATGCCGATTTTCGGCTACGGTTGTGCCGTCTTCATGCAATCGGACATCGTTAATTTCCAGCGCCAGGGTTGGCGCGCGGAGGAAATTCTGGCCGGCCTCGCGACTGTGCTGCCCAAGAACGTATTTCTTTACGTGGCCAGCATACCTAATCTCGCGGCGCTGGGAACGCGCTTCGTTCTGCAGGGTGGAACGCAGAACAACATGGCCGTGGTGAAGGCGGAAGTCGATTTCATCAATAACAGTTTCCGGGCGTCGGGCAAGAAACCCGAAATCATCGTCCACGAATTCTGCGGCGAATCTGGCGCCATCGGCGCCGCGGTTGAATCCGTACGCCTGTGGCGCAACGGGTTGCAGACATCGTTTGTCGGACTGGAAGCGGTTCGCAAAATCGAATACCGGACCACGCGCAACGAAAGCACTCGCTGCAATTTTTGCAAGAACAATTGCCTGCGCACCTTCATTGATATTCGCACGGTCCCTAAGGACGACCTGGCCTTCGTGCCGATCCAGAAAGTCACCAAGGTTCCGCTGATGCACGGCGAGCAACGCCTCATCATCGCTACTTGCGAAAAAGGCCTGGTGGAAGATGTCAATGACATGAAGGACATCAAGGCGGGAATCGACGAGATCAAAGATAAATATCCTAACTTTGTTGACTTTGCCGCCCATGAGGTCTTTCGACCAGTAAACGCCGAGAGCGTGGCCGATCCACTTCCAGTAACCACATTCTGGAACAAGGCAGGAAAAGAACGCATTCCGCTCATGCAAAATCGCAAGAAACTCCGCGTCGGCATTCCGCGAGTTCTCAACATTTACACTTACGCACCGCTCTTCAACGGATACCTTGAAAGCCTGGGTGTTCAGCCTGAGAATATCGTTTATTCCGACTACACCAGTTCCGATCTTTACCGCGCGGGCGCGAGCCGCGGCGCTATCGATCCCTGTTTCCCCGCGAAGATTGGGATTTCCCACGTGTACAACCTGATCCAGGAAAAGCATCGCAAGAAGCCGCTCAACGTGATCTTCTTCCCCATGTACGATGTGCTGACTTCCCCGCTGGTAAAAATCGTGGGCACGAACGCCTGCCCAACCGTTACCGCGACACCGGAAACGGTGAAGGCTGCATTCACAAAAGAGAATGACGTGTTCGCCGAGCACAACGTAAAGTATGTCGATCCCGTCCTCAACTTTGCCGACCGCAAGCTGTTTGCCCACCAGATGCTCCAGGCCTGGCAGCCCATCCTGGGTTTGTCACAGGAAGAGAATGACCGCGCAGTCGAGGTCGGCTACAAGGCGCTGGAGGATTACGAAGCCAGCATCCGCAATCGCGCTCGCCAGGTTCTCGATCAACTGGAACGCGAAGATCGCATCGGCATTGTGATGCTCGGTCGGCCGTATCATCACGATCCCGGTCTGAATCACGAGATTATGGAGGAGTTCCAGAAACTGGGCTATCCCATCTTCTCGCAAAATACTTTGCCGCTCGATGAAGACCTGCTGGAGCGGCTGTTCGGCGAAGAAGTTCGCGCCGGAATTATCAGTCACCCGCTTGACATCACTGACGCTTGGAAGAATTCATATTCCTGCAGCACCAACCACAAAGTTTGGGCGGCAAAATTCACTGCTCGGCATCCGAACCTGGTAGCGCTCGAAGTTTCCAGCTTCAAGTGTGGCCACGATGCGCCTATCTATGGCGTAGTCGAGGGCATTATCGAGCAATCCGGTACTCCTTACTTCTGCTTCAAGGATCTAGATGAGAACAAGCCCACCGGCTCGATCAGGATTCGCGTCGAGACCATCGATTATTTCCTGCGGCGCTACCGCGATGAGGTTATCCGAAAGCGCAAGGCAACTGAAGAAATCGAGGCGCAGTTAGCGGCGCTGGAGGCGGAACTGCGCGGGCAACCCGCATCTGAAGCTCCCCAACTCATGCAATTCGAGCGAGAGGCGCAGACCATGGCAGCTGACTAGAACCCTTGCAACCGGTTTGCTCTTGTGGTCAAGCAGGCCTCGGGCGCAATTTGGCGATATCTGCCATCTAGCTAAAGTGAGCGCAGAAAATCGATGATTCCCTGTTGTTCCTGAACGGTCAGCTTATTGAAGTGTTCGATGACCTTATTGGCCTCGCTGCCGTGGCTCCGGTGCGCCCTGATGGCGTCAACCAGATTCGACGTACGCCCATCGTGAAGGAAGAAGACGCGTTGTCCCACACCCCAGAGAGGTGCAGTTCGGAACTCGTCAGGGCCGGCGCCGCCTTGCGTAATGCCGTCGGCCAAGCCTTTGCCCATATGGTGCACCAGCAGATCAGAGAAAAGATTCGCGGTTTGATTGGAAAGCGCCGCACTCGGACTGGTCGTTGACCCGCTCGCAATCGTCGCCCCAGTAGTAAACGACGGTGTATGGCAGTGCGCACACCCAACCTTCGCAAACGAGTCGCGGCCCTTTTCGCTGGATGGTGTAGGTGGAGCGGGCGCGGGTGGAGCGAGCATCCGCATGAAATTGGCAAACGCTTCGATGTCCGACACGACTGCGGGGTTTGAAATGCTGGTCGAAGTGCCGGCGGTCGGGGGAGGGGCTGTAAAGTTAAGAGTGTCGTTAGGAGTGGGATTGAAGATACAGCCGGGTGTTTCGTCGCGCTCTTGTGGGAATAGCTGGTTTGAGATTCCCATCTCGACGTTGTAAGCCTCGCCTGCGAACATGAGAAGGGATTTGTTTTGTGCCTTCCAACCGAAACGGGTAATCGTCCCATCGTTGGCACTCAGATTCACGTTTCCGCTGAGGTGCGCGTTCGCGTGTCCGTGAATACCCAACTCCGACTTCGCCGAAGCGTTGGCCTGCATGTTGGCAAGGATGGCCGAATCGGAAATCCCTTCTATCAGCCCGGCGCCAAAGACCGGCGTCGGGATTCTAAAAATGATATTCCGATTCCCACCCTGGCCCGTTAACGGATCACCCGCGGGCAGAAAATCAAATTGGGCGATATTGCAGCCGGGGGCGTCAACTCGCCCCGTTATCACGAAGAGGTCATGCACTTCGCCATCCGCGTTACCGCTGCTCTGCTTAAACCGCGCTTCGCGGATGGGACCGTTCGGTACGATAAACCATGGCACCGCGTTCTTGGCCCCATCCAGGGCGGCAACTTCGGGCAGGGGATTTTTCGCCGGGCTCGTTCCACCCATATTAGGCTGCGAGTGGCAGGAGAAACACTGGTTTGAATTAAAGCGCGGACCAAGACCTCTGTTCGCGCCCTTGTTTACAACCTCGATTTCAGCGAACCGCGCCTGGCCATCCAGGAAGAATGCAGTCTCGTCGGCCGTAAGGCCTTGTAGCGGACCGCCCGCAGCAGCCGAGCCACCGCGCACCCCTGGGTCGACCGGACCTGATCCGGTTTGTCCCAAAGCGCAGCCAGATGTGATCATGGCCACGGTCAACATTCCGCAGAGACTCCTGAGTTTGATCCTTTCCAGTGTCATCACATCACCTCGCGAACTAGGAATGCCGATGTCGAAAACGAGTCTTCGCCTTTCATTGACTCGGAGGGGCATCTACCGCTAAGTACCAGTCTTCTTCGCTTGCGCCGACGGAGGAACACCCAACGCTGCTGCTACCCGGATCCCGATCGGCGATCCAAGCCCGCTGCATGCGTCCCATCCCGAACCCGCTGAATAGGCGCCATTATTGCCGGAGGTGATGTCACGGAAATCCGTCGCCGTACTAGCTCTCTGATATAGCAACGGGTTGATGAAGCCAACCGGCTTTCCAACGCTCTCGTTGATAAGCGCAATCAATCCAGCCCACAGTGGAGCGACGGCACTCGTCCCGCCAATAACATCGGGGTTCCCATCCACCAGGGTGACGTAGCCGGTGGAGGGATCGGCATCGCCGGCCACATCCGGAACCCCTCGGCCCACATTGTGAGTTTGATTGGCAGAAGGTGGCACGCCGGCTCCTGTCTGCCAACTGGGAAGCGGAAAGACGTCGCTGACGCCGCCTCCGGTTGCGCCTTCGTTATTTGCGAGTTCGTTCCACACGGTTTCGCTGGTAATCGCATTTCCTGAGGCGATCAACTCGGTACCTCCACATGCCAGCACATTAGGACTCGACGCTGGGAAATCTACGTGATTCAGGCCATCGCTAACGCCGTCAGTCGAGCCGTCATCTCCAGCGGCTACGCAAACTGTTACTCCCATTGCAGCCGCGGACTGGAATGCCTCATCCATCGACGTCATGGCCTGCTGTGTCCATGAGGATTCGGGACCACCCCAACTGATGGAGACCACAGACGGGTTGTTCGTGCTGTCGTGTACGGCTGTTGTAATCGCGTTCAGAAAGCCGGCGTCCGTGTTCTCTGCAAAATAGACAACGATCTTTGCCGCCGGCGCGATCGACCCGGACACTTCAATATCCAGCATCACTTCACCATCCGGGCCGTTCGGGTCTCCGGTGGGATTGTTGCTGCCGTCGCCGACCGAAACCGCTGACACGGTGGGAGTCTCAGGCAGATTCAGCTCACTCCAGTAATTGCTGAGATCCGTCGGGTTGTAACCGCCTCCCAATTCGATGAGTGCAATGCATTCTCCGGCGCCGTCTACCCCAGTGGGAAAGTTGTAAAGCGCAGCGACTTGAATGGGCGTGTAAGACAAGCTCACCGCAGCGGCACGGACGCTACCGCGCCCCTGCCGCCTACGAAAATGCGGCTTGGCTTGTGGCCGATTATCCAGACCAAAGACACCTTCGACCGCGTCGTGCAGTTCCGCAGGCAGGTTGACCGGTCCCGTGCGTCCGCGGTATCGGCCGCTTGGGTATTCGTATTCCTTCAGTTCAACGCCAAACGCTTCGTTCATAGCGGCAACGGTCCCCGACAGAACGATGGTCCGGCGTGCTAGGCTCTTTTCCTTCACCAAAAGTTTGTGTTGGCGTGCAAATGCCTCGACGCGAGCGACGCTGTCAGGGTCCGCACCATGGCGCTGTTCGAATTCCTTGCGACTCAAGATCGCACGTTTCGCGATCGGTTTCGTGAATTCAGCAGCGTTCACAATCGGCTTCTTCCCTGCGCGAGAGCGCAAACGGATCGTCACGTCCACCGTTTCGTTAGGGTTGGCTGGGCCTATCTCTCGTGCTCCTTCCATCGGAACACGCTCGCTACCGGCAAGTGGAAGTTGTTTTTTCGGAGCAGACATAAATCTCCCTTCAATTGGGCCGAGACGAGTGGCGAAGAGAGCAGGGCAGCGTTACTACAGGAGTACTTTCGCGAAACCCTACAAAGGAAAGGAGCCCAGCCCTCTGTTGAGTCGTGCTGGCCCGTTAGTTGGATCGAAAGTAGCAGCTGACCGGCAACAACGCAATCTGTTTCTTACACCTGTTACAAAAACCGGACAGCATGCTGCTACTTGAATGTTCGGCTTTTGACTTTCCGACTCTGGTAACTGGCACCTGAGTGGACGTTCGTAATTTGAAAGTACCTTCCAACCATAGTCAAATCAGTTTGCCCCGCCACTTCAACAGGCAACTTTGGTCCACTCACGGACGGAAGCTCGCCTCTGCAAAAAACAATCCTGGCCGAACTGGAAATGTGAAAAGGCATGTCTCGGCTGAAAGCAACGATTCTCTGCATTGACGACCACTGGAACGCGCTCATAGGCCGCAAGATGCTGCTCGAAAACAACGGCTATGAAGTCCTGGAGGCAAGCGGCGGGGACGAGGGGCTGAAATTATTCTTGTCGCACCGTGTAGACGCGGTGGTTCTCGACTACCAGATGCCCGGCATGAACGGTGACGTCGTTGCCGCGAAGATGAAGCGCGTGAAGTCACACGTCCCAATCATGTTGTTGTCCGCCTACGGGCCGCTGCCCAAGAGAAAGCTGAAGGCAGTCGACACCTTCCTGTCGAAGTCCCAGCCGCCAAAGATTCTCTTATCTACGCTTCAGGGTCTGCTGGACAATGAGCCAAAACCATTCTTCAACCGATGGCTCGATGCGTGGAGAAATCGTAATAAAGGAGTGCAGTAATGAATTTCTTGAAGCGGCTTTTCGGACAAGGTTGCTCGCATCGGTTTAACTGGCCGCGCATCGACGCCAACGGCCGCCATTACCAGATCTGTCCACGTTGTGGAACGGCATACGAATATGACTGGAGAATGATGCGCCGGACTGATCGGTTGCTGACGGCTGATGCCCGCCAAGGCTAAGCGAAGTTGTGATTCTCTCCGAGCCTGGCTTGAGGACGAAATATTTCCAAAATACTGGCACGTTCCGCGTATTTCGGGCTGAATTCTCTACAGCTAAGACTTACTGGCGGAGAGGCAGGGATTCGAACCCTGGGTACAGGTATTAGCCCGTACAACGGTTTAGCAAA
>Ga0210398_10000647_pt1 | contig 38731 bp, 53 predicted proteins | sample IncBWC4OmetaG_FD_161047 | JGI IMG/M metagenome (GOLD analysis project Ga0210398, IMG submission 161047) | Forest soil microbial communities from Barre Woods Harvard Forest LTER site, Petersham, Massachusetts, United States - Inc-BW-C-4-O | ecosystem: Environmental > Terrestrial > Soil >... | reverse complement strand
TCTATCGGCAGGATGTTACGCTGTCTTAGGTACATGTATCACAGGCGGAGGAGGTTCAGGAACAGTCAATTCAGGAAACTTCGGCCAGCTTGCTTACTATTCGGTAAATGGTACGACGGTCTCTGGCACGACTACGCCGCTTTCCGTTATAAGCGGGGGTACGGGAACGACCACCTATGCAACCACAACCAACGTCGTTGCCAATTACGCCATCACCGCGTGGGGCGACAGCATGACCTATGGCGTTGGAAGCGGTCTCACGGGAGGATCGGTCACATCCTTCATCGAGATGCTCCCGCAGTACCTATCGTGGCCGTCCGCATCGTCTAGCGTCCTGCGAACGTCAGCATTCGGTTATCCGGGATATATCACATCTCAAATCGCGGCGGAGTTCTTCCAGCACCCCGAGCGTTGGAATGATTATCAGGTCTTCTGGGAGGGTAGGAACGACGATACCGCCAATTCGACCTCGACAGTCCCCGCAGCAATCCAAGCGCAGGTAGCCGCGCTTCCGAATCCGAAGCACTATGTCGTCATGTCCGTGACCACGACTGGAAGCGAGGTCTCGACTTCGACCGGATACGCCTCAGTCATCGCCATGAACAACAAGCTCGCTGCCGACTTCCCCGGACACTATCTCGACATCCGTGAGGAACTCATCACTGCCCAGTGCGCCCTCAACATCCCCGGCGACAACGTGGGATGCGTCGGCGATACGCTGCCGCCTTCCATCCTCCTTTCGACCGACCATCTACACCTCAACCGAGCAGGCTACACGCTTGAAGCACAACTCCTTGCCGCGTATCTGAACGCGCAAGGTGCGCCTGTCACATCGGACGCTCCAATCACCCAGCAGAATATCGGTAATATCATATCGGCCATCGTCCCGATAGAGGGTTCTTCCAGCATGAAAGATTTGAATATCGGGGCAAGCGGAGGCACAGGCACTTCTTCGACCGGCGTTGACAATCTGAATGTGGGTTACGAGACGGGGAAATACGTCACGACCGCACGCGACAACGCGAACATCGGCAATTATTGCGACCAGTACAATTCGACTGGATTTCAAAACACCTGCGTAGGGAGCGGTGCTCTTTGGAACAACTCAACTGGCGCGAATGAAACTGCTCTAGGTTACCAGGCTCTCTATAACGAGGATGCACAGAATGGGAATACGGCAGTGGGCGGAGTCGCAGGATATGGAATCTCGAACGGCTCTTTCGACACGCTTCTCGGCTGGCAGGCTGGCGTCAATATGACGAGTGGCAGCAATGATACCGTCATCGGCGATCAGGCGGGAGGCACGATAACGGCAGAAGGGGACGATGGCATCTTCGGCCAAGGTGCCGACATACTCGCGCCCGGGGTTAACAACGCCATGGCTTTCGGATTCGGAGCAAAAGTGGGATGCAATGACTGCACCAACTTCGGAGGCAGTAACCAATTCTTCGGCATTGCCACGACCACTCCGTACACCGCCCTCTCCGTGGTAGGGGCTTCGGGCGTCGTAGCGAATAAGTACACAGCTACAGGCACAGTTGCTTCCACGCTTCCGTATGCTTCTACGACGGCCATAACGACATCAGGTACGGCCTCGACCACGAACGAGGTAGTCTCGTCTCTCGCTTCGTCGGGAAGCCCGTGCGTGGATGTGAACACGATCGGCCTAATGGCAACAACCACCTGTGGGAGCGGTTCTTCCAATCCCACCACCCAAGGATGGCTTGGGGTCAACAATTCAGGCACGACGATTTCCTCCACATCTCCCACATTCAACTATTTCACAAGCACTAGCACGTCTGCCACTTCCACCATTGACGGCAGCGTCGCATTGGCAACGGCGGCGGGAAAAGGATTGGTCGGCATCGGCACAGCGACCCCTGACGCGCTCCTCGGCATAGTGGGAAATTCATACGGCCGCATCATGCAACTCGGCAATAGCACCAATCCCAACGCCGGGTATTTCGGAACCTTCAATCATGGAACCTATTTTAGTGGTGGTGAATTCCTGACTTCTGCTGGCGGATGGATTTCGACTGATACAGGAGGCGGCATGGTATTGGGAATGAACGACGACTGCTGGGGAGACCAGAACGGAGGAGTTACGCGCGGAGACATTATCATGCAGATCACCCCGAGCTCACAGACTGTAGGTGCCTCCACGGCTGGACAGACCACAGTGATGTATGCAAACGCCGCCCACAGCTTCTACTTCGGCGGCAACAGCTTCGGATTGGTTGGCACGTGTTCACCGACGAATGCCGCACTCGCCGCCACCAAGGATAATCGAGTCGGCGTGAATATGAGAAATAACGGAAGCAATCCCACAACCCCTGGAGCTATGCTCGAAATCGACGCTTCATCTACCCAGAATATTCCGAATCTGCTCGTAGCTTCCAGCACCGTGTTCCAGGGAACCCCCTACACCGAGCTGACTGTCACGAACAACGGAAATTTGGGAGTGGGAACATCGAATGCCACAGCTGAACTTACCGTGGTGGGAACTTCTAGCCCTAATGTGCTTTCCATATCGAACGCTACCTCTAACCTCATGGTGGTGGGAATCGGGGGACTCGTGGGAATGGGCACAAGTACTCCTACAGCTGAACTCGTCACCGTGGCCGCGTCCTCGACTGTGGCATCCAACGCATACCAAGGGCTTGTGTCCATTATCGCGGGGCTTGAAAATGGGGTGGTCAAACTGTTCCAAGAGATAGATCAGTGGGGTCATCTCATAGTCTCGGGTGACGCACCGACACTTACTTCTTGTTCCGGCGGTTCAGTCAATTCCGCCAGTAACGATAGGACAGGCGCAATAACCTTCGGTACTGGACTCACGAGCTGCGGCGTGCTGTTCGCCCATCCATATCCGACCGGAACGACTGTGCACGTCTTTGTGAATGAGGACAGTGGGACTATCCTATCCTCCGATGCCCAGTCAATCTCAACGACCGGATTCACCATAACGGCCGCCACGATTGCCACCGGGGACGTGTTCAGCTATAGCGTCGTCGCTACGCAATAATATGGAAGTCAAAGAACACACTGAAATAATGGTTCAGCTGGGGATTCAGAAGGAGCTTCTGGTCGGCATCAATGTCCATCTTGCGACCCTCAATAGCAAGGTAGCGACCCAGGAAGCTAGGATAGGAAAGATCGAGATGATAGGTGCTTTCCACGACGGAGAGAAGAAGGGAAGCAAGACTGTCATTATAGCCGTGTGGTCAGTGATATCAGCATTACTAACGATTGGTGGTGTATCGCTAATTCAAAATCTACATCTATGACCTTCAAGGTAAAAAAGAAATATGCTTTCCATAAGAAGGTTTGGGGTAAAGTCAAAGGAATCTTTGTGTTTCCGATACAGTATGAAGTGAGAGTAGCTGATGGAAACTGGACATCACTGATCTCAACTGATTATGAACCACAAAAATGGGGTCAAAGTGATTCGGATTGTTGCTGGTGTTTGAGCAGTTGCAATTCTGTTGAAATGCAGTTGAATCTCCTGAAGAACAACAATATGTTCTCTCCCGAAGCCCTCAATTTCTTCCAATCGAATGGATATTACGATTCAAACGGCATGTTTGCCCTATCAGAGAGATACTTGGAGATACTCTCCGGGGCTACCGACACGGGAGGAGCCGCTACAGAGGCCGCCACGCTCATGCAGGTGCATGGGCTGATACCTAGGTCGGTTTTGGGATATTCTGTAGCCCAGGCTCAAAAATGGGTCAACCAGAGCCAGTTCGATGCCGATTACTTTAATCCTTCTGCCGTTACTCCTGCGATGCAGGCAATCGGTGCGCAATTCCTCACCTTTGTGAACATAGCCTACCAAAGGATAGGGACCGAATGGACGACGCCTCCGACGGATGTGCTGTCAGCCGCTCTTTGCCAGGCACCCGTCAATTACGGAATCCCTGTGAATGATATGGAGTGGAATCAGGTGAATGTACCTGCTGTGGCGCAGGGGGACTTAGCCCATGAGGTAACAGGATATCAACAGCCGAATACGGCAGGATATCCGATCTTAGATCAGTACAATCCTTGGTTCAAAGTTCTGATGAATGGATATTTTCTGGGTAGTTGCATTCAAATCATCGTCACCGCTATCCAGCCAGCGGCTATAAACCCGGTGCCACAGAACCATAAACAGGATTCGATTTGGACTATCATTATGAATTGGCTGAACGGTATAGGAACGCTTCTTGGTAAGGCAAAAGCAGTCGCACCTTGAGCCAGCTCCATCTCCGCTCTCATAGTGGCGGCCTAAAAGACGGAGCTGACCCAGGGCAACGACGCCTTGGATTAGCACATTTACAACCAAAGGATTCATATGCGCCTACGCACGCAGTTCATCAAGGCGGTGACGTTCTCTCCGCCAGTCCACATGAAGGGCATCGTGTCATGGAAGTACCTCAAGAAATCCCAGAGGTACGCCGTGACGGGAAGGAGGAAGCGATGAATCGCCAACTTCTTCTCCACTTAGCGGCAAATCGGGAACGCAGACAGCGCCTTGTGAAGCGCTACTGTGATTTGGCGTGCTGTTGCCAGACTGCAGATCCGACTATCACCCATGAAGACAAGCAGTTCTGCTCGGTTCTTCATAAGGTGGATTTCCTCTCCCGCCACGGCCTCGTGGAACGGATACCGAGGCATGACTAGACACGGCGCTCTTGATTGAGCGCCTTTTATTTGGTAGGATATGGGGGCAATCGAAAGATTGCCATTTCTCGAAAAGCCGCAAACGCCATATCGTTGGAGAGGGCTGAATACAAAGAATAAGCCCCTATAACCCGAAAGGGTTAGGTGGTAATCTCCCGTGATAGGCGTTTGTTGCTATCTGGTATATAATGAATCTACATGGAGGCCAACAACTTGTCGGCCTTATGGGAGAGGGGAAACCCTTGACTTGTGGATTGCTCAATGAGCATGTCGTAAATATCTCCCAGTTCCGCACAGACAGCCATCACTGTTTAACGGGGATGGCTGTTGTGTTATAAGAATCCCCCCTCCCATCCGTCTTACCTATATGGGACAGATTCAGATGACCTTTGTCGTCATATCAGGGTTCATAGGGATGGGGATAGTGGGGCTGTACATGTGGAAAACTCCCAAGCTACGGCCTATAGTCGGGTTCATTTTCCTGCTCTATGCCTGTCCCCTCATGGCTGTTGTCATCCAAAGATTGGTGGTATAATTAGGCCATAGAAACTGATGGCTGGGATTATTCTTTGGTTTAGATTCTCAATTCATGGGAAAAGAGCTTAGAAAAAGAGTTAGGTATTTTGATGATATTGTTCGTCCTCCGTGCGGGTTCCGAACGTCCAGCTTCGGAGCTAGCCATCAGTTTCTACTTACAAAGTAATTTATACACATGAAAGCATTTATAAACAACACCTGGATTCACGTCATCGTCGTCGGCCTCTTCGGCCTTGTCACACAGATCATCACGGCGAATGGGGTATACACGCTCACCGTCGGCACCATCGTTCACTCTCTCTTGGAATGGTACAATTCTACTGGCACGACCACGGCATAGGTGATAGAATAGAAAATGCCCGCTAGGTAGGGAGATACAAAAAAGGCCCGTATGATGGGCCTTTTTGTTATTTACTAGGATTGGAGAGGAGACTATTTACGATGGCTTGGATGACGTTGACCGTGTGCTTCTTCGCTTTTTTTGTTTGCTTCTGGCTCATGGGTATAGTGACATTACATATCCGATAATAAGCCCTAAAGGAATTGCGATGATAATCGAAACAATGATTGCTCGAAAAGGGTGATGCTCTTCACTCCATCCGCCTCCATCAAATCGTGTTGCTCCGAATCGGCTCATGACATTGTATCTACATTAAACTCCCTCAATATGCTTTGGATTGTTGGGTTAGGCATGGGGGTTATTGGGGGAAAGAATCAGAGCGTTTGATAAGGCCACATTTAGAACAGATTACCACGTCTATCAACTGGCACGTTGTCCCTTCTCCCCACGGGATTTTCTCCTGATGGGAAAATCGGAAATCGTGCAGGCATTTTTCTATCTTCCTCGGCCTCTGTATAGGTGATGGGGTCATATATTCTTGGTTATCTCCGTAGGGTGTAAGGAGAGCCACAAGGAGGCTACGGCTTCATCAGGGGTTGACCCATGACCGTGTCTGGAGGAGTGAAAAGCTATGGCATTCCATCCGTTGCCCACATGAGAGCGTTCCATAGTGAGTGCCTCGAAATCATCCCCGCAGGCCTCGATTAACTCGGAGAGGGTAGGACAAGGAAGATACTCACATATTCCTGATTCTGTAGATATAGGATGCTGATGGTCTTTTAGGCATTTCTGGATTCCATTATGACTATAACTCGCCTCCTTCAATTTCTTAGCCAGTTCAAATGTAATCATTGTAGTTTTGTTATATCCTCCTTCGCCGCTTCGAGGTCGGAGAGGATGGCGTATTTCATAGCCAACATGCCCGCATCATACTGGTCAGATTCCATCTCTGGTAACTTGTCTGGCTTCCCCTTCACCCTTTCTATGATTGCCTGTATGAGAGCGACTTGAAGGGAAAGAACAGCGGATTTTATCGTTGTTTTTCCGTCTCGACCGAAGGTCGCCAATATGCCATATATGAAATTAGTTTCATACCCGGAAAAATCCCGCTCAAACTTCTCCATATTCCCTTGTACTATATCGGTGAGGTGGGTCATTGGTTTTGTGTGAATTGGTCAGTAATGGCCTCGATATATCCCATCAGTTGCCAGAGCTTACCCTTATCCCACCCGATGAGATTTTTCAATTCACCCTGCGCATCCTCCTTGAGAAGTCTAAGGCGCTCAAAGTATTCTGTGGGGACTTTTACTTCTTTCTTCATATCAATGAGAGGGGGATTAGGCTGTTAAATTGCGGTGAGTGAATAAGTTACACCACGCTCTATTTGAACTCGATGACCTGTTTCTCGGCAGTGCTTCGTACCAGAACGAGCCGCAGTATTCATTCCTTCGTCATTCCATCCACAGTCAATGCACTGGGCGATACAGTGAACCTGACCATGATGCTGTTTAAGCACTTCTCTCTTCTTCGCCTTGGGTGTGGTGGTCATGGGATTGGTACAATGACACCACTGACCAGCATAGCTGTAAGTCTTACCTTGTTCTCCTACGAATCCGCCGCATTTTGCACAGGTATATTCTTTCATATATTATTTCTTATTACGAGCTTCGTTAATAACTTCATTTAGGTGTTCTATTAAGGGATGATAGGATTTCAGTACATTCCAAAATTAGGTTAGTGTAGTGAAGATAGGCATTTGTGGTGATCCGACGGTCTTCAATGATTCTCCGAACATACTCACTTCCCTCTCGCTCCCGCATATTTTCAATAAATATCGCTCCATTTCCTCCCAAGTTGATATTACAGTTATAGCATTGCGGACGGAGTAGTCGTAGATCATATTTTTGAAACGCACCCAATGCGGCTTTAGGAAAGAGGTGCCCAGTATGCCAGTTTGAACCCTCCAATCCAGTTCTTCCGCATGTGTAGCAGATATTGCCATATTTTTTTCTTATTATTTCTTTACACAATTGCCATAATTTGCGTTGGATTACCGATATCTTCTGCTTGCCCTGTTTCCTAAGTTTAGACTTCTTCATATGATTCTTTCTACCGCCCTCCTCTCCCCATTCGGCATCGTCACTATCTCGATTTTCCTGATCGCTCCTGTCTTGGCGGAGTACATCCTGAAATCATGCGAATTGACTATTCCATGCTGGCACTTCCTCGATTCAAACTTCCATTCTCCCATCGCTTCTATATCGCTCCTTCTCTTATGAGGAGATTTCGAGATAGGCCAGAATTGCGCTTGGCAGTGGAAGTGTCCGTCTCGGCACAGGTTGATGATTTTGGTCAGTTGCGTGTCAGACATCGGATTTTTAATTATTTAATCAGGCTGGGCATTTCAACTTTTTCATTTGGCTCTGTTAAGCCATACTTTTTGCCCCCAAGACTGATTCGTTCAAGATATACCATCAGGTTATCCCTGTCCTTCTCATCGTAATCTTTCTTAGGGACATATTTGTTAAAGGCAGAATAAATCTTATGGCGGGGATAATTCATTCCCCTGACGGCCATCCTCAATACGATATAGCTTCCGACATTCGGATGAAACGAGCTTAATCTATCGAATCTATGGCTTAATTGATTTTCTTTGTTCATTTTATTTTATTAGGATCGTTGGGGAATGGCACATGAATTCCACAGAGTTCCGACACATGGCGGTTGATATAGTCGTAGATGATGTCTATCTCCTGAATCTTATCGAGTTGTACTGTGCTTTGTTTTTCGACGAGCATCTTTTGTATCGGCCTCCACAACAATTCTTTCACCAAGTCCTTTGTCCAGTTTATCTCTACGGCGTGGCTAAGGAACTTCTGTATCGTCCAACCTGAATCGTTTAATTCCTGTGCCAAGTGTTCGTAGTACAGGTGAAGAGCATTGTTCTGTGAGTATGTCCTCTTATGGGGTTCCCCTGTGTATACGCTCATTTACTTTTCAGGAGAGAACGGATCAGCGCCTACATACAGCAATTCAAGGTCAACCTTCGTCCCATCCAGCTTCTCCTTTATCTTCGCATCGAGAGGACGATGGGGAGAGGGCATGACCGTGTATTCCGTATCGTTCTTGGTCGTCCCCTTGCGGTTGATGGTGATATCGTACTCCTTCGGATTGCCCCAGTCGGGATTGTCTATGTATGCCTTCATCTGCTGTTGGATGGACTTCTGGGCTATCTCCAGCACCTGTACGCGCTCCGCTTCGTAATTGTAGACGAGGAACGCCCAGAAGTGGGATACCTTGCCATCTTTCTTGATACCAGGAGTTTCCTCGAACGGCGTCTTGGAACGCACGGGGATGTTCTTATCGTTGAAGTACTCATATCCCACAATGGCAGAGGAAAGTGTGCGGAACTTGTGCGCTCCTTCCGTCTTCAATTTCATGTAGTTGGAAGTCTCTGGTACTTTGTAATCGTCGCTGGGAAAGAAATCGTTTGTGTTGTTCATAGTGTGTATTGTTATTCTTTAATTTCTGATCTCGGCTCAAATCGCTTGCATCCACATCCAACGATGATGCATTGTTCGCACGCATCTACATGCTCCTGTTCCATATCGCCGCACATGCACAAGTTCTGTCGTTCGTTTTCTTTAATCATGGTTGTGTTGTTCCATTTCGCTCCCTGTATCCGCTCCCGTCCTATCGTCTGCCGCCGTCTCGACAGTCCATTCCTCGACATTGGCACGGAAGGCGGAATTATACTTCTGCGGACCATCGGACTTTCTCACCCAGTTTCTCTTTATGATTGCGGAGTTATTCATGCGTTTACATTTATATTTTTATCGAGGTGATAATCCTTGAATATCCCTTTCAGTTTTTCTGCGGCTAATTTTGATAACTCGATCGAGCTGTTCAGTTGAGTTATCAATTTCCGCACTTGTTCATTGAACTCTTGCATCTCTTTCAATTCGGGGGGAATTATATAATTCATGGTTTTGCTGTTAGCGCGATTAGTAATGCCCAGAATGCGACAACCAACACGACTGCAAGAAGAATGGTTACGATGGCCGATGCGTATTCTTTAAATGTAGTCATAGTATATTTGATTCGGCTAGTAATTCTGCGTGATAGAACGGATTTATTTCATCCAGCCTATCGTCATATTCATCCCTGATGAATACTTCCTCTATCACCTCTATCTCATGCTTATTGGGTTTCATGATCGATTTTGAAATTATTCATCCACTCCGACAAAATGGATTGTGCCTCTTTTTTATCAATCAAGAACTTCGATTGAATATAGGGAGCCGCACCGAACATATTTGTTATCCCGCTCTTACGGAGCTTGTCGAGATACGTTTTATGCTCTTTGTTCATAATGTTTTCCTGTAACTCCCCCTCGTTACGCACAAGGGGGTGTTACAAGAGCGTAACTTTACTGTTAATCCTCGTTTCGACTTCGAGGAGGGGTGAACCCCATAAGGAAGGCAAACTATCTGCCTTCCCTAGCGATTTACCGATTCCAACACGATGCGCTGGCCGACCAATCGCCCGTACCCTTGTTTAATATCTTCGATTTCTTGCTCCATAATTTTCCGTTTTCTTGTGGCAATCGTGGCAAAGTGTCATACCATTCTTCAAGATAAAACGTGATCTAGGATAGTGAGCAAAAGATTTTATGTGATGAGCCTCGATACGTCCGCCTCGTCTATTGCATTCTTGACAAGTATAGTCATCTCTAACGAATACTTTACCTCTCCAATTTCTATATCTTGCAGACCAATATTTTGTTTTGAAGACCTTGCTTATGCCACCCTTTCCAAATCTTCTTATCCATCCATTTTGCCTGCACCGATTTGAACAGTAAACCTTTCTTTGCGATTTATAATGGACATAATTGCATCCACAAAATCCGCATTTACTTTTTATCTTTCCCCCTTTCCATGCGTAAGCTCTTTTACCTTTCAATCTTATTTTGTAATCTTTACTCATACACGATCTTGAGCAGAATACCTGAAATCTATTACGGCTACTCTTCTTTATCTCCTTGGAACATACCGGACATACACTTGAGCCACACCAAGCAGGTTTAAGTAAGGATTTATGTCCTTTGATAAACCTACCATCTTTATCCCTAATTATTTGTCCCAACATTGTTTACTATTATACCATGGTTCTGTGCCATTATTAGCGTAAAGAACCAGCGCGAATGCTTCATTATCCGACTGTTTTGAGAGGTCGTATCCCATCTTAGATGCCGTGGCGTTCCAAATGCTATTGATCTGAAACTCGCCGGAATCATAGCTTTTGTCGGCGTTCACATGGATGAGCGTCTGGCCGTCCTTGGTCTGCGAATCCGAACTCTCGCATTTCTCGATTCTCTGCATGACTGGCGGCAATACGACTGCTGGCGTACTCGTAGCTACCTGCGCTTCCACTACCTGCGCATCCGCCGTATGAGAGACGAAGTACGAGTAGGTTCCCAACGCTACCCAAGGGCCGAACTCCAGGAACAATGCCACGATGATGACATCACGAGCGTAGCGTCCCAGCTTTGCAAGCCATGACGATTTGAACTGACCGCTTTTGAATGACCTATGATAGTTCATTTGATTTGATGTTAGATATTTCAAGTACCTATGTGTTTGCCTCCCATCCGTGCCTTATTGGTTGGCGGAATGAAAGATCTATTAGAATGATAGCATACCTATCAGGGAGTACAAGTACCCCCTGTGGACAACGTGTTAATAAGTACCCCTTGCGCCCCCATCTATTATACCTTATAATTGAGCTATGAAAAAACAACAAAATGCAACGGTGAGGATTAAAGTAACACCCTCTTTACACAAGAGGCTAAAGATACTTTCAGCTCGATGGGGAATATCATTATCAGAGGTGATCCGTGAGCTATATTGGGGTTATAATAATAAGGAAGAATGAAAAATATACCTAAAAAAGATATAATGAAAGTGATTGCTGAAGAATTAAGCTGGTGTACTCGCCACGAACATCAAATGTCTCCAGAATATGAACAAGGATATATTGCAGGGATAAAACAGATACAGTATTTCGTGAAGATATATGGTAAAAATGCTGAAAACCAAGATGAGGATTAAGAATTACCCATATTGCATCAAATGCGGGAGATTGAAATTGTTTCTTACACATCATAAAGTAAAATGCACAGGGGCTAAACATCACGTTTATGAAAAGAATCCACATCGCCATGCTTGAAGAAATATACGAAGATTCATTGAAGATGGCAAAGAGCCGCAGACAGATAACAGGTAGAACCAATGACCTTTTCATCACATTAGAACAGTTGAGCGTAATCCTTGCAAAATTTTATGAATAAAGAAGAAGTTATATGTCGGAATTGTGGAAATCTGGGATATACTGTGGAAATGGGACATGCCTGTGGCGGAGATGAAAAGAAATGTCCCACTACTTGCCCCGTCGAGGTTCAGGTTGAGTGCCCTTGTTCAGAATTACCACTAATGCCGCATACCTACTGATATGAAAAAAGAAGATGCTATAAAAATAGCTCCCATCTGTAAAGACTGCAACCACGAAATGATACCTATTTGTCTCCCCTGTACGAATCACGGATCATGGATTTATCAGTGCCCAGAAGATAAAAGCATAGCAATGGCATATGATTGAAACTGCCCTCTTCTCCAAATACTCCATCAAAGCATCTGTGCCTAATAGCCCTCGTGCGGAGCAGGTGCAAGCCATACTCGATCTGATGGGCGAGGATACGGCACGCTTCAAATACTGGCTGGGTAGAACAAAGCATCTCTCCCCCGATGCGATATATCGGATGTTGAGGCAGGCGAGGGATGGCGATAACCCGCAAGCCCTATTTAACTGGCTCCTGCGCAACGTCCTCAAATAAAGGATAATGTGCAGGGAGTATATGCTGGCTGTAAAGTTCACATTACTCTAGTATCATTATACATGTCCTCAAAAAGTACGCAAGTACGCAGTTGTGGATAACTATGCGTGCAAAAAATAGGGCTATATGGTAGAGTATTTACATGACCCAAGAAGAAAGGAGAATATATTTAGAAGCAAAGACCGCGGCCATAAAAAGTCGAGTATGCCCATGCGGTAGAATGGATTGCAATTTAGACCACGCAAGATGTATTCGGTGCAACCAGTCAAATAATTGGACGGCAATACCCGGAAAATGTGAGTTTGAGGGTAAAATATTAAAAAGGCACGCATATGATTTCTAATGACATGGATATACCACTTAAAACGCAATTGCATGTTTCGTACAGACGACATGAAGACAAAAATAGGGCAGAAATATTAGCGAAGTTAGTTGAAAGAAAATTGAAGGAACGAAAATACGAGAAAATGATTAACGATATTTTAGTACAAGCAGGTGAAGAATGCCTTAATGAATTAAAAACATGAAAGAAATTATCTTAACCAAGACAAGCGACAAAATAATAGGGGCTTTGCGGTGTTCAAAAAGGGTATACGATAAGATAGAGAAAATGGCACAAGATAACAAATCCACCAAGCAAGACATTATCAGAGCTATCCTTGAAAATGTAATCGATGACATAAAAATAAAATGAAAGAATCAAACATCAGAATCAGCAAAAAGGACAGGAAAACCCTGCGGCACATGGCAAAGAAAGACGGCCGGACGCTCAAAGTCATGTTCGGCATAGTGGTCAATAATTACTTCAAGTCGTATTATCAAGCCCACCCTAAGAAATAAAGGTATGAAGAAAAAGAAAATCCCCCGCAAAGGCTTCGAGGATTACGACCTTATAGACATGACAGGTAAAGTTACTTTCGGCTCCGCTGTCTTTCTCAGAAATGACAGACTAGCAATCAAGGTGGTCTTTCCGGCGGGAGATATACTGACTTTCGCACCATTAACTGATAAGGAAATCGAGCTATTAAGAACATGATTAAAAAAACCACAACACTCATCGACACCGACACCCAAATCTCCCTCAAAGAGCTTCCTACAGGAAACTTGGAGATAATGAACGGAAGACCGACAAGAATAGGCCAGGACTATTCCTTCAACTTCTCCAACTCAAAGCCAGAGACGATACTGAAAGTGTGTAGGTCGATAATCAGTCTTGTGGAAAATGTCGAACCAGTTAAGGAAACCATAAAAGATTACAGAGATATTGAGGCTGAAAGTTATTGTACCTGTCCCATGACTACGACAGGGTACATTTTAAGGAAAGGGTGTAAGAATTGCCAAAAATGAAATCCATCTCCTCCCTCCTAGAAGAACCAAAACACGGCCGCTTCCAAACTCCTCCCAACAGCGCCAGGGCAGAGCAGGTAAGCGAAGTCTGCATGATGATGGACGGAGATTATAAAAGGTTTCCTTATTGGCTGGGGAGAACAAACCTGCGCAACGTCCCTAAATGAAGGATGGCATGTAGGAGTTATCCCCATTGACACCTGTAATGGATTTGCTACCATTACGTCAATGTCCAAAGTAAACACAACTTCTGCCTACAGGAATCAGTATGTGATACTTTCGCATCTTGTATCCTTTGGACAGGGCAAAAGGCCGCTTTAACGAGCGGTATTTTTGCGTCCGTTTTGGCATGCGGGGGTATAACGGGAGCATGTAAAATCGTCCCGTTCCAGCGTACCTTGAAGCTAGGGCAGTGCTTCGATAAACTCAGTTAAAGAGTTTAAGGTTTCGCTCGCTATTTCATCCCATTCATCTCAATGGGGGAAAGGGGGCGCAACTGATAAATCTAGTTAAAGAATGAATTACAGGGAATATTTAATGACCGATCATTGGAAACAGAGAAGTTCTAAGTTCAAGAGCAAAACTTGGAAAAGATGTTATTTATGCCGAGCGGAAAATTGTGAATTGCATGTCCATCATAAAAGATATAAAAGGCATGGAAAATCCATTTTATTTAGGGAGAGGCATACTGATTTCAGGCTTCTTTGTAAGAGATGTCATTTTGCTCTCCATAAACTTGGATTGACGTGGCATCTTAATAGCGGAAAGGTAAAAAGGAAGGTAACGTTACAGATGATTCTAATGGACGAATCAAGCCACTATCCACATAGACTTCCCCCCAAGAATGAGGGATAATGAAGGGGATGAAGTGTCACTTCTGCAAGAAAAGAATGAACAGGTCTTGGAACAAGAATAGGATCACCCACAAGAAATGCTTTATGGATTTCAGGAAGGAATACTATCAGCTCTTGAAGGAATATAGGTTATTCCGACATCAGCAATTTAAGTATGAGTGGAATGGATCATAACCATGGTACCGATAACAAAAATAACAGGGAGATTGGGGAATCAAATGTTCGAGTTTGCCGCACTTTATTCCTTTTGCAGGGAAAAAGGGATAGAATATTATTGTCAGGATGAATCTTTATTTAAAGACAATGAAGATGACATAAGAGGGTTATTCGGTACCGATATAGGATTCATTCCGCACGTTTCGATACACGTAAGGAGGGGTGATTACGTTGGAAATCCGTTTTACATCGATTTGATGGAGACTGATTACTATGAAAAGGCTATAGCTCTGTTCCCTGACAGGAAGTTTCTTGTGTTCTCCGATGATCCTGATTTTTGCAAGAAACAGGAAATATTCTCAGATTCCTCCCGTTTCCAAGTGATGGAAAAGACGGATGAGATATCTGATTTCAATCTTCAATCGTCTTGTTCCGACCATATTATCGCCAACAGCTCCTGGAGCTGGTGGACAGCATGGCTATGTCCGAATCACGGCAAGAAGATAATCGCCCCGAAGTTATGGTATTCTGATGGAATCGAAAGGACTAAGATACCCGATCCATGGATAAGGATATAAAGAAAAAAAGGATAGCGCTTCTTATCATTTCGACGGGTCATTTGTACTGGCAATATATAAATGCCGTCCTTGAATCTGCGGACAGATTCCTCCTTCCAAATCAGGAAGTGGATTATTTCCTATTTACCGATTGGGATATATCACCGGAAGATTTCAATTTGAAAAGGAAAATAAACGTCATTCCCATCGAGAATGTCGGGTATCCCTATTGCACTTTGATGAGATATCACATCTTTCTGAAAGAAGAGGAAAAACTGAAAGACTATGATCATCTGATCTACTGCGATGTAGACATGCTGTTCGTGGACACTGTCGGAGATGAGGTTCTTTCAGACGGCATAACCGCAACGAGGCATCCTGCATATGCTTTTCCTCACAGGGAACATTGGGATGTGGAAAAAGACGGCATCGCGGGCGAGATATATTTCTTGCCATTTGAGCCGAATCCTCAATCAACCGCGTACATTCCTTATCCTAAGCTCTATTTTTGCGGAGGGTTCCAAGTCGGAAAGACAGAAAAATATCTTGACGCAATGTATGCGATCAAACGGGCGATAGATGATGATTTTGGGAACAATTACATCGCCCGTTGGCATGACGAATCTCATTGGAATAAATATCTGTGGGATAACCCACCCGCAAAGGTGCTTTCTCCCTCTTACTGCTATCCAGTGGCATATCCCACTCCTGATAAGCCCCCATACCCGACGATCCCTTATTACAGAAAAGTTTGGCTCAAGGATTACGAACCAAAACTGCTTTGTTTGACCAAAGCTCATACGCTCTCAAAGCAGGGAGGAAAAGAATTCGGTGAACTTCAAAAAAAATTAGGATGAAGACTCATTTCTCGATAGTCATTCCCTCATACAACCACTCCAAGTATCTTCCCGATGCCATCAAATCGTCGATCGAACAGACGTATGAAAACATTCAAATTATCGTTATAAATGACGGTTCCACCGATAACACCTCCGAAGTGGTTAAACCTTTCCTAGAAAAGATAACGTATATAGAAGTCAAGAATCGCGGATTGTCTGCGGCTAGAAATCTGGGGATATATCATTCGAAGGGTGATTACATAATTCCCCTCGATGCCGATGATATGATTTCCCCTTTGTATTGCGAGGATGCGGCAAAGCTCATCGAAACAACCGATGCCGACGTGATATACCCTGATATGCAGATATTCGGGGATTTTTCCCAGCGGGTTCCGATGCCTGATCTGATAAGCAAGGAACAATTGGCGGCAAACAATCCCATCCATCACACATATGCAGTCAGAAAGTCAGTCCTTATGGATTGCGGGGGATATAATCCGAAGATGACATTTGGATGGGAAGACTATGAATTGAATATGGAGCTTTTCGAGAGGGGAGCGGCTTTTGCACGGCTTCCATCCGCATATTTCATGTATCGCAGACATGGAAAAAGCATGGTCGATGAATGCAATGAGCCTGATAAGAAGAAATATCTTGAAGATATGCTTCGCAAGCTTCACCCGAAGATTTATGAGTAAGCTTGTGATACAAGTGAAGTACGGAGGACTGGGAGATCATCTGTTCTTTTCCCACATACCGCGTATAGCCAAGCAAAATGGCGTAGGACAGGTTTTAATCTCAAATAGGTCTGAATACCGGGACCCCGTATATAAATCGTTTATATGGGCAAATAACCCCTATGTAGACGGTTTTATAGACGAACAAGGGATGGATTTCAAGGAATTAGAGAGGAAAGTCCTGGATTTGAAGGGAGATATGAATCTGCTTGATAGGAATATGATCGCCCTTGGATTGGATGATGGTGAGAGATGGCATGAGCCAGAGCTCCATTTAAGATATATGGCTACCGATTTTGATGCCGTTGAAAAATCTTTGTATGATGGAAACTATGTGTCCAATGTGGGAACTTTCAGGAAAAATCCTCCGAAAACCGATTTGCAAATATTCTTTGATAAAGGCTACAAACGGATATCAAATGAATCGGAAGATTTACGGCCAAATGGTCTTTCGGATTATTGCAATATGATCCTGTCGTGCAAGAAATATTCATGCGTAACTTCAGGTCAGGCGACATTGGCAGCAGCCTTGGGAATCCCCGCAATATGTTATTATGGCGAAGGACAGAATCCCATTTTTCATCATTCAAAGCTTCATAAATACATCAAACTCTGATGGAATCCAACCAGCAAAATCTGATCCGTCATGTCAATTTCGAACCTGAATATATCATTGAGGTGGGTTCAAGGGACGGCAATGAATCAAAATGGTTCAAATTGACGTATCCAAAGGCAAGCGTGTATGCCTTTGAATGCAATCCTGAAACGATACTTCGATGCCATAACAGGTCATATGAATACGGATTTCATGTCATTGAAAGTGCAGTTTCGGACAAGGATGGTTTCAGATATTTCTATCAGATAGACACTCAAAAGACGACTACCTCCCATGCCGACGGAAATCCGGGTGCGTCCTCATTGTTGAAAGCTACGGGTAAATACCCTCCTGAGCAGTATGTTCAAAACAGAATCAAGGTAAAAACCACAAGATTGGATACCTTTATGGCAGAACGGGGAATTCCTAGGATAGATATTCTGTGGATGGATGCCCAAGGAAGCGAGTTGATGGTGCTCAAAGGTCTGGGGAAACGGATCAATGATGTTAAGATGATCCACACGGAAGTGGAGTTCTTCCCGATCTATGAAAGACAGCCTTTATTCGGGGATATGGACAAATTCCTGAAATCAAAAGGCTTTAAATTCGTCACTTTCACCTCAAGAGATACGTATGCAGCCGACGCATTATATATCCATGACTGAAGAGATAAAAAAACTATATTCCGAAGGAGTGAAGCAGATACGGATAGCCTCGATGCTGGGAGTGAGCAGGCAGTATGTCCATCAGGTGGTTAAATCCTATAAAAGTCTTGGAATAACTGCGCTTAAAAGGGCGAACAATCCTACTTCTGTGGGTCGGATGAACGAAGGAAAAATCCGGTACTCGGATTACATCGGGCATGAAATCGGCCAAGGAAAGAGATTTTCCAAGGGAAATATCTTATACGGAGATATTTTTCCCTTAGAGCGAAGATATATGATATGCATTCCCAACATGTACGATACATGCTATGATAATCAATATTTCTGGCATAAGATGCCCAATAGCGTATTCGATCACAAGGAATACCCGATCTGCCCTCAATGCAAGGGACGATTCGTGCCGATAAAGGAAGGGGATTCAAAATGCTTCAAATGTAATTTCATTTCATGAAAAAATCGCTTAAAATAAAGAATTGGAAGTTCGAGGTCAAACCTGTCATGAGGTACGAGACATGCGGGGACTGGTACGACAACGGATTGGTGCAAGTGGCAAAAGGTCTGGATGATGTAGAAACTGCCGCAGTCGCGATTCACGAACTATTCGAACGCACTCTCCTTGCCATAAAAGGAATCGGCCAGAGAGAGATAGATTCTTACGACATCGTAGGGGACGGTTCATACGACGAGCGCATGTACTCAAAGAATCCCATATACGAGAAAGCTGATGATATGGCTGAGAAAGTGGAAAGGATGATAATAGCATGGGCGGGAAAGGATTGGGCTGAATACGATAAGAAAGTCATGAACCTTGACATTAAATGGAAGAAGCTGTAGGATATATATATGACAAATAAAACAATCATCGGTATGTACGGCGTTCTTGCCTTTTCATTGGCTTGCTATGCTGTAGTTGGATACGGGATATACAGGCTAATCAAATTGTTCTAGTGTCAATGAATTCATGGATCTATGCCATTTGCACCAGGCAACAAACTAGGAGAGCTTAAAAGGGGAATTAAAATGCCCCATACCCTTAAAGCTGAAAAGGCCAAGCAACAGCTCATAGACAAATATCTCCAAGTCGCCGAGCCGATAAACAATAAGCTTGTCGCGCTTGCGCAGGAAGGGGATATGCAGGCTATCAAGGAACTGCATGACAGGGTATGGGGAAAGCCGATGGCTCCTATCGAGATGAAAGGAGAGATCGAAGGATTAACAAAACTGGAGCTGTCAATCAAAGATGCAACCAACCTCTTTCGTTCTAAGAAGTGATGAGAGAGAGCACTGCCTGAAGATACTCAGGCTCTTTACGATTGACGGGGAATCAGCCGACAAGAAAGTGACGGAAGGACAATTGCTCATATTCGCCGCTATCGTCTTAAAGAAGTCAGACAGGATACAGATAATCACGAGCACGCAATATGGAAAGTCTTTGATAGTAGCTCTGGCCTGCGTATACCTTTCCTGCATAGACGGGGAATTGATAAGCATACCCGCTCCTACAAAAGAGAAGGGAAATATCATCATGAGGTATTACCTTCAGCATCTGGGAGACCACCCATTGTTCTATAACAAGCTGGAGAAGACGGATAAAGTGGATCGGCTCTTGATGGAGACGACTAAAGACAGGTTGATTCTTAGAAATCGGGGAGGGATATTCGTTCTTTCGGTCCAAGCGGGAAACTCCCAGAAAGGATTCGAGGCGGCGATGGGTGAAGGCTCAAAGACCGTCATTGAAGACGAATCATGTCTGATTCCTGATATAATCGAGGCGACGATTTTCCGCATGATAGCTGGAAAGAAGGATGCGATGTATGTGAAGATAGGAAATCCATTCTACCGGAATCATTTTTATGAATCTTCTAGGGATCCGCGCTATCTGCAGATATTCATAGACTTCAAGCAGGCATTGAAAGAGGGAAGATACTCGTATGACTTCATCGAGGAAGCCAGGACCAAACCCAACTTCGACGTGCTGTTCGAATGCAAGTTTCCCGCGGCTGATAAGATAGGTGCCGATGGCTATATACGGCTTCTGACTGATTTGGAGCTTGCCAACTGCTATACCAAGGAAGCGTTCCATGCGGGATATAAAGTCCTTGGCGTTGATCCTGCGGCAGGCGGCGACAACTCGGCTATCGTTCTAAAGTCAGGCAATCTTCAGGAGATACGGTTCAATCAAAAGCTAAAAGATACGATGGACTTAGTGTCCGTGGTTTCGGAGATATACTATGAAGACAAGCCCGAATGCATCGCGGTGGATGCCACAGGGATAGGCAAGGGCGTGTATGACAGGATGAAGCAGATGGACTTGCCCGTCGTCGAAGTCAATTTCGGAGCATCTGCGGAATCAGATATGTTCTATAACCGTAAAGCCGAACTGTACTGGAAAGAGCGGCAATGGTTGTTGACAGGGGGCAAGCTATGGTATGATTCAGGATGGGAAGATGCTGAGACTATCAAATACAAGAACAAGGACGGAAAGATTTTCATGCAGCCGAAAGACGAATTGCTGAGACAAGGGATAGCGTCGCCTAATTGTTTTGATGCCGCATGCCTCACGATGGATGTATCACAGACGCAAATAAAGTCCAAGAGAATCGTCAAATATCAGTCTAATCGGGTCTTTCACGACGCAATGGAAGACATTTGGAAAGGGAAATAACATGATTCACTATCAGACAATCACAAAGGATCAAAAGGATTTTCTATCGAAGTCCACGTGTTCGAACACGAAAGATATCACTAACCTTCTAAAGAAGAAATGCCTGTGGTGCGGAGAGAAGTCAGTGGTTTTAACTTCACGTATCGATGATGAATTGAAAGACGGTAGGAAATCTCCTGAATCTTCCTGGCACTGGGATAATAGCGCGAATTGCTGCGAAACATGTCTAAATCTGATGTCATAGGTTCAAAGGGAAATGAGGCGAAGCGCGAATTCTCGTCTGCGGAGAATTGGCATGGAGCGAAATTAGAGACTCCCAGGTCTGACAACCTCCTTACCGACCCGGGATTCGGCGATGCCAGGATCATCCGAAGATTCGAATTCTCACTGCCGCCGATGAGGAAAGGGGAAGCGATTCCGACCAATGAGCAGTTGAAGAATTTCCATCGTCCAAAGATAGTCACCTTCCTTTGGAAGGACGGGTTGGACCTCATCAGCGACCTAGGGATAGTCAGGAAGAAGAACAAGTTTTATATCGAAGTCCTGTGCGAAGTCCAAAAGTCCGTAACAGGACGGGGGACAAAGCATAATCTATACGAGAATCCGTTAACATTGAAACAAGTAATCCATGGCAACTAGCCAAGCAAAAGTCATAGACCCTGAGATAAGCTCGATTCAGAGCTATTACAACGAGGCATTCGACTTCACATACAACAGGAAGCAGAGGCAAGTGAATCAGTTGCAGCTCCTGAATAATCTCCAGCGCGGGGATCAGAACATATCTTCGTCGATGATACTGACTTTGCACAATCGTATCGTATCGAACCTATACGATGACAAGATGCAGATCAAATTCGTTCCTGGAGAAGAGATTGATAACCAAAAGGTCAATTCCTTGAATCTGCTTGCACAGAACGACTATCGCGAGATGGGCAAGGCGCAGTTGGACTATGACTGGCTATGGGATACGGCATCATTCGGAGACGGGTGGTGCGAGACGCTTCATTTCGACAAGAAGCGGAAGCTGTTGAAACCCCACATCATCAATCCTCTGGTATTCGGATATGACCCGTTCTTTCCCGACATAAAAGACTGGAGATACTATTGGAAGTGGGTCGGTAAGAATAAATGGGAGTTGGAAAAGATGATCCGTGCGGGCATCATTGACGGCATCAAATCCACTTCCGAGATCCCGTCAGGCATGGACCCGTATCTATGGAACTTCAAGACGTTGCGCGACAACGCCAAGGCAGGGAATACAGTAGCCACGGATTCGATCAACAATGACGTATATCAGATACTGGAAATATATAAATATGACAAGAACGGCGATAAGCGGGTTTACTGGATAGATTCGGGATTTTCCAAATGCTTGATGAGCGAGAAGCTCGACCTTCGGGACAACGAGGACAAATCGTCCAAATGGCCGATAGTCAGGAAGCAGATGTTCCGCGAGCCCCATTCGTCCATTTCGACTTCAGTTCTTGATCTGCTGGATGACAAGCATCGTGCCAAGAGCGTGCTTTTGAACCTCGCGTATATTGCCGCGAAGGATAAGGCGAATCCGCTGTATACGTACAATCCCGACAAAGTGAATGATGTATCCGCTCTTTTCAACAGGCAGATAGCGCAGCACATATCTGTGTCTGATAACGATGCTATAAGGCCCTTGAATACCGCCAATCCGATGGACAACGGGTTAAACGCATTCATAGGATTGCTTACGCAGGAGGCTAACGATCCCATCGGCACGGGCATGGCATTGCAGTCGCCCAAGAAGGGAAAACAGTCGGCCACTGAAACGGCCATCCAACAGCAGCTCAATGACCTGGCGCAGTCCCTCCAGTCAAAGATACTTCAGCAGGGAGAGATGGATTTCTGGTCTCACTGGTATCAGAGATATAAGAGATATTCAAAAGCCGGAGATGAGAAGATAGCCACGATAGTCGGGGTCAAAGGGGTCACATTCGAGAAAATAGACCTGTCGAACCTGTACACCAAATATCCTCCCGGCATCATGGTGTTCTCGGCAAAAGACGCGGAGTACAAGGAATTGGTGTTGCGTAGGGACTTACAGCAGATGTATCCGCAGTTCGAGAAGACCTTCTCACCGGACGGGATGAGGAACTTCAACAAATACGTGTTCCTTCCCAAGTTCTTGAACGACCCCACCATCATTGATATACTTATGCCAAAGACGCCAGACGAGATAAAGGCCGAGGAGGAGAACGAGATGATGCAGAAGAACCCCAATAAGCTTCCGCAGGTCGCTCCGACGGACAATCACGAGCAGCACATTATGATTCACTACATGGCGAAGAACTCCTGGGCGAAGTGGATACACCTTCAGTGGCATGAGGAATTGCTCGGACAACAGAAGAAACAACAGCAACAGCAGGCTCAGCAACAAGGACAGCCGCAACAGCAGAATATGGGAGACGGAGCTCCTTCAGGCGATAAGGGAGGGAATAAGGGGACTAAGGATGCGAAGAAACCCAAGGTAGGGGAGAAGCAGAAGAATCCGATGAATGCCGCAGCTCCCTTGGCTCAGGCAGTACAGCCGCTTAACACAGTTAAAAAAGTATAATAAAAAATCATGGCACTATGTAAATCAATAATATTCGCGGGGAACTTCGCAGTCTCGACGGGAGGAGCTCAGACATTCACTCCTGCTCTTGACGCTGCGGGCCTTTCAAAGCTCGGATCTACGGTCAATGAGATAAATAGCATGGACGTGCTTCTCAACGTCAAGACATTCAGCGGAACCAAGACTGTTCCTTCAGTTCAGGAAAGATTCTCGGACACGGGATTTGTGGAGACCGCAAACTATGGGACGACAGGAATAACAGCGACAGGAAAGTATATCCTTGCCCATGACGGACAGACTGGACAGAGCAACACCGCAAATATCCAGTATGGATTCGCGATGCTCGGCAAGGGAACTGACAAGCAGATCGTGTTCACTAACACATCCATCTCATCCATATCGATAGATGTGTATTGGATAATGTATCGCTGACATGCCTTTCAAAAGCGAATCGCAGCGCAGATTTATGTGGGCGAAAAATCCGAAAATAGCTGAAGCATGGGCGCATGGTCGGTCGTCCAAAACCGGTAAGAAGGAAGGAAAGGCAAAAAACAAGGGACTGCCGATGCATGTGAAGAAATCCCTTAAAAAGAAGGGTTTGACACGCAATTACTCATAACCTATAATTCATATGAAGAAAGGAAAGAAAATGAATAAGCCTCAGAAGGCCGCACGGAAGAATAAGATGCTGGCCAAGGCTGCAGACAAGATGTTCGGTTCGCAGGGAAGTCAGGTATCAAAATAATACTAGCAACTAACAAAAATAATTATGGCAATCAGACAAGTTCAATCGGCTCGACCTTCGCTACAAGTCGTGGATACGACCGCGACGGGCGCAGGCATCGTGGATAATACAGTGTATCTTGATCAGGACATTAGCAATATCGTGGTTCAGGCTTTCTGTGGCGCTCTCTCGACAGTCACCGCTAACGTTCTTATTCAAACTACTCCCGACGGCGGTACGACATGGTACGACTGCTGCCAGTTCCCTCAGATGACTACGACGGTTTCCAAAGCCGCATCCAACTGGGCAGTGATCCCAGTCGATGGGGTCGGAGTCGGTTTTCATCCCGGTTCTACATTCACTGCATCCGCAGGCGCAGTAGGAGCAGGTTCATACACAGGACTTCCGCTCCTCTCAAATTACATCAGGGTGCGCATCGTATATGGCGGCGGAGCCGGGACGAATCCTGGAGTTACCGTTAATGTGTTCGAGACTTCGCAATCCGCAAGGAACTAAATGAATAACGCTACTTATACGGCAACAATGCAGCCAGAGCCGATAATAGATCGGATGCCGTATCTCATCTCAAAGGAGAAGGAACTCCAAGAAACCATTACTTCGATCAAGACGGTGGCAGATTCCAAGGAATGGAAGATACTCAAAAGAAATGTGTTCGACGGATTGAAAGATTCCATCCAGCGGATGCTTGCCAATGAGAAGGATGAGAAGGAGATATACCGCCTGCAGGGCCAGTTGGGATGGGCGGATAAGTTCGGAGACTTCATAAAGTTCTCAAGAGTATTGGAAGTAGAATTATCAAATATAAGACAGCAAATCAAACATGCCAAGGCCTAAGAAAATAGAATTGAACGAGGAAGGAACCCCTGTTGCTCCCATCGAGACGGTTGATGTGCCTCAGCCCGAAGTACAGGTTGTTGCTCCCCTGGGACATCTTCGTCCGCAGGTCGAGCGTCAGAGCTCACGGACATCTGCGATGGTCTACAGCTTTCCCCGCGTCATAGGAGGAGTATGCGAGGCTTGCGGGGTCATAGACGGCTCAAAGCCTTCGCATCAGCAATATAAGCTCTGCCCCCATTATAGGCACGTGGGACAGTTGCAGTGCTCGTACTGTTCTGAACTGGTGAATCCCGATGATGTCATATATCATCAGCCTCTTACCATCACATCTCACCCTGATAATCCGCTCAAGCTGGTGGTGAGATGCGGCCAGTACGATTGCCTGAAGAAGCACGAGGATAGGTTCCGTAACAAGCTGTGATCCGTTTACGCGGCCTGGAGTTCATCGCCCAGGCACGTGGTATGACGATGAGATTCGCGGTTCGGGAGTAGTCGCCTGAACACGTAGTATTACAAGACTAATCGCGGCCTTTCAATAAAAGGTACGTAGTAAAATGGCAAAGGATTTAACAGACATCCTCGACAATGACGGCAAGGAAGAACTGAGCCGTTCCAAATCAAGGATTAACGAGCTTTCAGATAAGGTCGCAGCAGAGGCTAAGGCAAGGGAGGAGGCGGATGCCGCTCGAAAGAAGGCAGAAGCGGACTCCCAGGCGGCAGCCAAGGAAAGGGACTTTTACAAGTCATTCTCGGGACAGGCTTCGAAATATACCCATGCAAAAGAACACGAAGACGCCATAAAGGCGAAGGTGCTCTCAGGGTATACGGTCGAAGACGCAACGGTATCGGTCTTGGCGGCGGCGGGCAAATTAACCTCCGTCGAATCTAAACCTGACAAGATGGATTCCGTGGGCGGTTCGGCAGGGACTACCGTGATGAACGGAGGTTCCAAGAAGCCCTCTGAGATGACGCAGGCAGAGCGCCTTCAAGCGCTCGTAGATGCCGAGAAGTCAGGCGAGATTTCCATGCAGTGACCGAAGACTGAAAGCACCCTATTGGCAGTAACAATCCGTAACGCAGCTTGGGGCGGAGGACCGACTATCACCTCCGACCTCTTGGTCAGCTACATAACAGGCGAGATCCGCGCATTGGAGCCTCAGCTCCAGTTCGCACGCCTCGGCGTCCAAAGGGACGCTCCAAAAGGATGGGATAGGATTCTATTCCCTCAGACCTATCAGCTTGCCGTAGTCCCGTCAACGATGATGGGAGGCAACGGTGGTTCCGTATTCGGCGCAGGAACGTCGATCTACGGTTCTACCTTCTCGGCGGGTTCGGTAGGCATTCAGGCTATCACCGAAGGCACTAACCCCACAGCAGTCACATGGGGCGCACAGGCATTCTCGACCGGACCGTTCCAGTTCGGAATCCTCGTGCAGGTGTCCGATCTCTTGGTTCACAACTCCGCTATCGAAGTCGTCCAGTCTTGCACCTATCAGGTCAAGATGGCGATGGCACGAATGGTTGACGATGCGATTCAGACTGTCGTCAACAGCGGAGTCAACGGTGTCATCTATGCAGGCGGCAAGACGACCCGTGCGTCTCTCGCGGCAGGAGACCTCTGCACGCAGACCGAGATGACCAAGGCGTACCGCAACCTGGCATCAGTCAACGCGGCAGGCCTTCGTCCGTTCGACGGCAAGTACTATGCCGCAGTCATCCATCCGCAGGTGGAAACCGACCTTCTGTCGAATACGTCCTCGGGCGGATTCATCGATGTCGGACGCTACACCTCGGTCGATGAGCTCCGTGCGGGCGCTCTCGGAGATTTCCGAGGCATCAGGTATCTGCGTTCGGCGTACGTGAACTACTTCAACTCGACGACCAACGTGTTCCCGACACTCGTAGTCGGCGACCAGTCGTTCGGTTGGGGCTACTTCCAGCCGCCTACTCCCATTCTGGTCACTACGCCGGATAGCAACAACCCTCTGAACCTCTTCACCTCGATCGGTGGGAAGGTGACTTTGGGCGCTACCCGTTTCGAGGACCAGCCTGGTGTGTATCGTATCTCGCGCGTTGAATCGGCAGTTTCGTCATAAACCTTTGCGGTTTGTCTTTGCCCTTACTATCGAGAGGGCAGGACACAAATCACAATGAGCACAACCGTATCCACAATCCTCGCGTATGCAGAGAACAAGACCCAGGCCGGGACTGGTACGATAAACAATACGACCTTGGGAGTTCCATTCCTTAACGACGCAGTGGTTGATTATCGGAAAGACCTCATCAAGAGGAATATAGACGCAGGCCAGATAAGCGAAGCATATGCGACGCCTAGCGCACCTCCGACAGGTCAGGGTTCGGTGTTCGCATTTCCCACTGATTATTTCTTCCTGAAGACCATCGAAGTCAATATGACCGACGGGCAGCAACAGGATTATATCCAGGCGCAGCCCTTGGATGCCGCGAATACTCCTGCAGGAACTTCATATGACTGGCTGAGGGTGAATCAGGACCCGAATAACCCGATGTTCGATGACAGGGGAAATGTATTCGAGATATTCCCTTCATTCGCTCACGCGACGAACTTCAACAACGCCCTGAAGATACTCTACTTCGTCCAGCCGACGGTATATGTGAATCTGAGCGATAGCATCGTATACCCCGACACGTTGGACTGGCAGGCGTTGGGGACGAGGGTCGCATCGCTGTATTATCAGTCACTTAATAAGTTCACAGAAGCGGATTATTGGGAGAAGAAATACGGAGCAAGGATAGAGAATATCATCGTCACTCAGGCACAAGGGTCGAAACAGCAGCTTCAGCCCCAAGGACTGGTCGGCGGGGCATCGAACGACGTTAACGGCTGGTGCCTATAAATCATGTCTATAGCAAATCTCACATGGACGAAGACAGGTTCGACATCTCCTACATGGACAAAGGAGAGCGCGGGATATCTGCTGTATAATGATCCGAATACGATATACGATGCTACGAACGTGACGTACGACGGGTTGTATAACCAAAATGCCACGTGGACAAAGACCTCTTCTACAAGCCCTGTATGGACTAAAAACTTCTGATGTCAAACTCTCTTTATCCATCTTCAATAGATTCTCCCCAAGACCCGACAGCAAGTCAGTTCTTGAATAATCCTTCCCATTCCGCGCAACATGGGCTGGAGAACGACGCCATCGTCGCATTGGAAACGAAGGTCGGAGTGGATAGCTCTGCAGTAACCACTACGATAGATTATCTGCTTAAAAGCACTTCTTCGATAGACCCAGGACACAAGCATTCATTTGCGTCGCTTACGGGATTCAGCGTAACCTCTCCTGCCACTGGGGATATATTGACTTATAATGGCAGCGTATTCGCCAATAAATCGGGGTTGTTCAAATATGGGGGGAACGGATCGAACGGCGCTCTGAATATATCTTCAGGAACGACTACGATAAATCTTGGCAATGCGGCGGTATTTGTCCTTAATTACACAAGTATTTCCATAACAGGAAGCGCTGTTCTGGCATTCTCGAATCCCAATACCAATGGGACTGTTGTCATCATAAAATCACAGGGAAATGTGACTATCACTTCCACTGCAACTGTTGCGGTCAATTGCAGCGGATTAGGAGGACAGCCAGGAGGCGTAGCGACGGCAGGAAATAATTCCGTGTGGTCGGGTCTTTTCATAGAGACTGGAGGAGGCGGCGGAACTGCCGGAGGATCATCGACCTCTCCCGCAGCGGCAGGCGGCACCATTTCTTCGACTACCACATATACCGCTCCGTCATTAGCGCTCCTAAAATATTCGCAGATATTCGTCGGGTCGGCAGGAGGAGGCGGCGCAGCAACCGGGAACGGCGGCGGAGCAGTTTCCACTGCATTTACTGGCGGAGCAGGCGGCGGAGCGCTTATAATCGAATGCGGCGGTGCATTTAACTTTGGGACTGGAGCAGTTATTAGCGTTGCGGGAGTAAATGGAGCTTCAGGAACAGCATCTGGGGGATCATCAGGCCACGCGGCAGTTGCTTCTGGTGCAGGCGGCGGCGGTGGCGGATATTGCCTCATATCCTACAATTCTCTCACCGCAAATAGCGGAACTATAACAATAACAGGCGGTACGGGAGGAACTTTTGCAGTTACAGGAAGCGGGGTGAATACCTGCAGTTCGGGAGGCGGCGGCGGGGCAGGTATAACTTCAGGTACTGCATCCTCAGCAGTCACTGGCGGAACTGGAGTGGCATCCTCTAATGGGGGAGCCGGAGCCAGTGGGTTCTCGATGATTTCTCAAAATTCTGAATACGCATAATATGGCCGCACAACCGAAAGACAATTTAAAGACTTTAGAGATAAACAAATTCGGAGGGAATCTGACCCGCTTTCGTGATGGGGATATAAACTCCGGAATGGCGAATTACTATACTTCGTGGGGATATGACACGTTTCAACGATCCGGTACGCTTTCGTTTGACCAAGCACCTTATTCCGTCGGTTCGGGAGTGATAACCGATTGTGTGATGGATATGAAAGTGCGCATCGAGAACAATAATATCTGCTATGTGTATGCGCTCGGAAGCACTGGAAGGATATATAAGATCCAGGTTAATAATCCAGGCGTCACTCCTGATTATGATAATGCCGTCCTTTTCTACACGCTTGTCAACAACCAGACATTTCATTATGGAGCATCCTTGAATATATTCAACCTAACAGGGAATGAAGGGATATACATAGGATGCGACCAAGGAGTGACTTCCCTCGCATGGGCAGGCGGATTCGGAAGCATTGCGTCTGAGACCGTCATCACGACGACTGCGGGGACTTGGACACCGACTGTTCCAAGACAGGGAATCCAATTCAATGGTAATGTATATTACACGAATGGATCGAACCTATGTATTATGACAGGAGCTGGAACCGTCAATGGACAGGCTTTGGCTACGGGCTTTCCTAACAATGTACAAGCCCGTTCCATATCCTCGACTGCCGACGGAAGATATATCGTCACTGCATGCGGACGCACCCCCTTGGGGGATATGCTGTCGGTTTCCCCCGATATAGGGAATATATGCGCAACCAATTCATCACTATATTACTGGAATGGAACCGATAATAACTACACTTCTTCGACGACTTTTCCTTCATTCACGATTTCAACTTATTATACTTTCTCATCGAACGAATATGTATTCGGGAATCAGATAGGAGGCCCGATGCTTGCATCGCCAACCTCGAATTCAGGCGGAGGAACAGTGCTCGAAGTCCTGGAATATGAGAATATTCCCCTTCCGAACGCTATAGGTTCATCGGGAGACTTTATGGGATGGGGTTCGACAGGATTTTCTCTTACGACGGGGCAATTATATGCCGTCTTGGACTTATACGGAACATTGGATCAGCATACTCCCGTCGGAATGTATCGGCAACTCGTCATGTATTCTTCTCTCACTGGAGGGGACGTGATACGGATACCTGCATATTCCGCGGTATCTTCCTGGAATTTCACCGGAATCACGCAGGGATATACTTCGATAGTCCCTTTTCAGAACGACGGAACGGGTAAGACATACTTTTCAACCATAGAATACAATGGTTCCACGACGAAATATGGATTCTATGCATTCAAGAATGTGCTCGATTTTCAACAGGCCGCAGGACCAGGAGTATATGAGACACAGCATCAGCCGTTCTCGAAGAAAGTAAAGATAACCGAGGTCAGAGTGTATCTAGAATATCCCGGTGCGGAAGTATCCTTGGTTGCGTTCACCATAGATCTTATAGCAATAGACGGAAGCGTCATTCCCGGGGGGAGCAATACCTTTTCCAGCTCGAATCAGCTCACTTCGACGGGGGATGTGGTAAAATACAATCCGAATCATGCTCCGCAGTCAACGATAGGCGTAAGGATAACTAATGTAGGAGCAGTGAGTCCGTTCATACACCGAATCGAATTAGACTGGGAGCCCATGGGTTCATAATCATATGGATCAGAAGACTATAGAAAGAATAATAGACATAAAGATCGCTTCGGCAAAGAGGAGCCTTTCCGCATTCCGAACTACGAGGAGATATGATCCTGTTACCGATATAAACTCTCCGATAACTGGTTCAAGCCAGCAGATAGGCTTCTTCAATACGCCGAAAGTTCCGCAGCCAGCGACGGGAGGAGCGGCATCATCATTTACGGCTAATTCAGGAACTGCCATAAATACCGCTTCGACGTTCGACGGATATACCATAGCCCAAGTCGTGAAGGCTCTCCGTAATCTAGGACTTCTTACATAATATGCCTCAAACTTTAACGCTTACATCCGGGGGAACGACATATACAGCGACGCCGAATGCCAATGTTACTGCCGCACAGCAAGCTGCAGCTCTCTCATCGGGCTGGTCTTCTACGGGAACAAACTCGTATTCGAATTCTTCAGGGGAAGTTCCCGCTATAGCAGGGCACACAGTGACCCCGGTGACTACCAGCCAGGTCAGCTCCGCAATTCCAAATCCCCCTCAAACTTCTCCCGGAACTTCAGGTTCCACAGCTCCGGTTACGGGAGAACCTGGAGGCTCTGGGATTGCGCCTCAACAGCCCGCTACGGCACAGGGGTTTCAGAATCCATCAGGAGTGAATAATAATCCAGCCGTTATAAATCCCAATTCGACTATAGCTTCGACGAATCCAGGATACGCGGCCACGGCATCCACCTATAACAATGCATTCAATGCAGTGACTTCTTCGGGACAAGCTGCTCCTGAAACGGGAGCCGATGCCCGTTCCGCTATCGGAGCGACTGTGGAATCTCAGGGTCAGGCGCAAGGCCCAGTCACTGAAGCGATCAATTCTGCAACACAGAATTACTTTCAGGCGCAGAATAATCTGACGAGCTATGAAAGCTCATTGCAGTCGCTGACCGCTCTTCAGTCAACTCTCGAGCAGGGTGCCGGAATACCCCAGGATCAGTTGAGCCTGATGAACATCCAAAATCTTATGAATGGACAGCAGACTGACATAGAGAACGAGCTTGCCTCATCGGGCGGCGGAGCAAGCGAAGGATATGTCGAAGGACTGACTACGACAAGGAATAAAGTCCTGTCCCAACAGGCCGCACAGATACAGAATCAGCTCTCATTCGCCCAGGACGAAGTGCAAAATCAGATGTCTGTCCAGGAATCCGACAGGCAACAGGCGGAGCAGCAGCTGACCGATAACATCACCCAGTCTCAAGGATATCTCAGTTTCTATCAGAATATGCAAACGCAGGCTACGGCTAATTATCAGAAGATAATCTCTTCATCGGCGAACGGATATTCCGCGCTTGTCCAGTCGATAGGAAACAATCCCGGCGCTTTGGCAGACGCTGAGAATTTTCTCAATCTTGCTCCTGGCACATTACAGAATCCCCAGACTGTCTCATCGCTTGATGCGGCGCAATATAAGCTTCAGTCGCTGAATGCGACCATAGCTAAGGATGCGATGCAGGGAGGGTATTATGATTCCAGGACTCTTGCAACTAATGCATCAGGAGCACAATCAGTTATTTCACAGTATATGAATCTTCCTGCGAATACCGTATTTGCTGCAGCGCAACCGATGCTTTCGCGAATTGAAGGCGCAGTACAGACGCCAGGCTCCGTTTCCGACAATGATCTCCTGGATGCGGTCATCCAGCTCGATTCGGGAGGAAATCAGGTCACCGAAGCACAAGTTCAGACAATAACTGGCGGACGTTCATATGCCGATAGTCTCGATGTCATAAAAAATGCCGCTGCCGCGCAGGGAGGAGTTCTGTCTGATTCCCAAAGACAGCAACTCATACAGATAGCAAATACGGTCTATGGAGAATACCAGACCGCGTATATTCCGGTTTATGATGGGGCCATAAATGCCCTCAATTCGAGCGGCTATAGTGATTATACTTCCGTCGTACCGGATCTTAACGCCTTGTCTTCGGTTGGTCCGACAGGAGCCGCCACAGCTCTTTCGACATACGGGCAATCTGTCACTATCGGAGGCCAATCATTCACAGTCGGACATCCATTCACGAATGCGAGCCTTCCTGGCGTCACGCTTACTCCGACTGCACAGGGAAACTTTAATGGGAGTGACGGGAACACATATGACGCTAACGGAGACGTAATCGGAAAATAACATGCCAACATCTAATTTTCTACAGGGAATGAAGCCGGTCAATCAGGATTCTGATTTTGTGCGTGCCCAGATGGGAACTTCCAGTGCCGCCCGTTCTACCGCATTCAAGGCGAACGGAAATACATGGCTGCAGAATATGCAGCCGATTCAGCAGCCTGCCGTGCCACAACAACAGCCTTACAGTCTTCCTGGAGAACAGACCGCTATTCAGACTGCAGAAGGAGTTGCCAAGGGAGTAGGATCGACCGCATCTGGTTTGGCTGATATAGGGAAAAAAATAACTACCGGGATAGGTTCCTTGTTCGGAGTAAAAGCTGCTCCTGATTTAGATCAGCAGCTTCAGAATGCGAGCCAGCCTGTAGGCACTGCACAAACGGTAGGATTTGGAGCCGAGAAAGTCGCTGAATTCTTCCTTCCAGAAGGGGCAGAAAGCCAGATATTCGATAAAGGGGCTTCGCTCATAGACCAACTGCCTGAAGCTCTAGGGCTTGAAGGAAAAGCAGCTACCGCAATAACTGGGACACTAAAGACTGCATTAAAATCCGCTATCACTGGAGCTTCCACTGCTACGGTTACTGCGGCACAGACGGGAGGAGATGAAGCGCAGACGAAATCTGCAGGATTGTTCGGAGCAATAGCAGGAGGGGCAGGACAAGCGCTGGAATCATTTGGAGGAGGATTGCTCAAGTCATTGCAAAAGTCGGATTTTAAGTTGACCCCGGCCGCCGAAGCCAAGGCTGCTCAAAAAGTCGAATCTGCCGCACAATTCATGGCTGATAACAAGATATTGGGAAGCAGTTCTAATAAATATTCCAAGCTGACGAATCTTACGCAGTCATTTGAAGATACACTTCAGAGTTCCCTTCCTGAAAAGCTTCAGATAAATAAAGATGCCATCGCATCATATGTGAATCAGAGCCTTGATTCGCTGAAGAGAACAGATCCCGCAGTCTATAACTCCGCAAGCAGAGATGCTAAGGAAGCTCTAGACCTCCTAGGTAGCAAGCCTGGTACGTCAATCGACATAGGAGAGGCGTTGGATGGCAAGCGCTCCTATGGAAAAGTCGCATTCAAACAGTCAAAAGTATTTGATCCCAAAGTCACTTCAATAGGATCGTATGCTGTAGAACAAGGATATCAGAAGGCAATTGAAGATGTCGCAGGTTCAACCAATGTTCCTATACATATACCTCCTGAACTACAAGGATATTTTGGAGGAAATGAATCGGTTTCCTTGCCCGAGTTCAATAAGGTATATAGCAATGCCATATCTGCCAAAAATCTCACCAATATAGCTCAATTCAGAAAAGATAGCGGTATCGTAGGAAGACTATTCGGAATATCGTCTGGCGGAGCATTAGGACAGATGATAATGCCGGGCTTAGGAGGAAAAGTTATAGGAGGAGCAGCAGGTGAGATAGCATCGACCAAGCTCCCGGGTCTTGCTAGGAATCTCGCGGAGAGGGCCTTATCTTCAGGAGGAATCGCTCCTATCGCAACCAAAGTGGGTCTTGGAATCAACGCTGCTACCTCGAATCCACAGCAACAGCAGTGATGCAGATGAGGACGATTATGACAGAGTATATCATACATGAACATTACCACAGATAAAAATAATAAGCAAGGTCTTGTCGGATATGACTTCCACGGGACTTTAAACTCTGGAATCGCTCCTGAAAAGGATGCTGTGGTAATTTCTGGCGCAAAAGAAGGTCAAACAAAGGATATACAGCTATATCTAAAGAAGATAGGTAGAGAAGACATGAGGATATATGCGCTTCCTTCTGATGAAAATGATTCTACTTCTGGCATCGCACGATGGAAGTCAAAAATAATCAAGGAACTGGGCATAAAGACATATTATGACGAACATGAAGGGGAAATAGCGATACTAAGGAAGCTCAATCCTGATTTGAATATAATCGAAGTCCCCGTTTACCATTGGGTGACTTTCTCGATGGGATGGGATGGAATGCCGATAGCATATCATCTCCAAAATGAAGGCACTGATTCGGTTGTCGGTATGATCCAATCAAAAAAAGAGATAGATCAGGAAGACGATGAGGAACCGGAAGATAAGGAGCAAAGGATATCGCAATATGACGGAATGATAAAAAAATATCCTGCGGCAAAGCTGGTAAAGGCATTGAAAGAGATAGATAACAAGGATGATTATTTCATCTTCTTCGACCAGAACAACCTATATCCGTATGCGGAAGAATTGCTCAAAGCGGGGTTCACCAAAGGACTATTCCCTTTGAAGGATGACTTCGATTTTGAAAAGGACAGGGAACGGGCAATGGACTTCGTTCAGGAGAACTATCCCGATGTAAAGATAATCCCCTACCAGATAGCCAAGACAGTCGAAGAGGCAAAGAAAATGGCCGAGGAATCCGATGTTCCCATGGTCCTTCAGAGCAAAGGGGATTTTGTCTCTACGATATGCCCTCCCGATGATTTAGAGATAAACAAGAAGCAGATCATGGATGCATTGGACAAGCATGCTTCCGATTATGCGAAAGGGGAGATAGTCTTGAAGGAAAAATTGATAAAGCCCATTGAGATAACCCCTCAAATCGTGTTTTGGAACGGGGAACCCGTGTATACTACGCTTGATTTGGAAACGAAGAATATAGGGGACGGAGAGAATAACGGGAATCAGGTCGGATGCGGGACAAATCTCATTATCAAGACCGGATTTGAAGACAGGATAAACAAGATAGCGTTTCCTCCGAAGATACATCACATGGCAAAGAAACGAAATGGATTCTTCATCTGGGATATTTCTCTTTACATAACCGAAAAAGGGATATTCTTCGGCGAGTTCTGTTCGAATCGCCTCGGATACGACGCGTCTTTGACGGAAATGAGTATGTCAGGAGGAGCCTTGGCGTATTTCTCCAAGATTATGAGGGGAGAAAATCCTCTGGTTCAGGATTTCGGATTCTCAATACGGACGTTCAATCTGAATCGTCAGAAAGACATAGAGATATCGACCGAATCAAATGAAGAGACTTGGCTTTATGAGACAAAGAAAGACGGGGATAGGATGGTATCCTTGGGATGCGCATGGGATTTAGGAGTCGTCACTGGAACAGGTGACACTCCCAAGCAAGCCATAGATTCGGCATATTCGAATTACGAAAGCCTCTCATTCAAGGAGAAATATGCCCGTTCTAAGACGGATGCATTATCCGATTTTCCAACGTCAGTAGTCAACAGATACAAGATGACCAATGGTGTATATTATGACGCTCCTGATTTCGAGGATACTGACGAGTCGAGGAATACATATCACGAGAAAGTATCCATCCAGTCGTCGGAAATGCAGAGGACGTACGAAGGATTGATTGATAGAATGAAGCAAGACCATTCCAAGGAGATGGATTCGATCCGCGAAGAGATAAAACAGATAATCAATGGCTAGCAGCATCCTACAAAAAAGAAAAGCGGCAAATCTCCTTAAAAAGATAGGAGGTTCGAGCGATTTCGACTTCTCCGTAGTCGACGGTATTTTGGACGAAGTAGAAATGCTGAACGGGAAGATTCCCAAGGCTCCTGATCTGAAACCTCTCCATGATCGAACAGAGGAATTATCATCAAAGATAGGGGACCACACTTTGGCGATAAACTTTGTTTTGAAGGAGCTTGATAAGCTCAATAAGAGCATTCAAGACAGCGGATCAGAGGCATCTTCTTATAAAAAGAACCAAGAGAAGATAATAAATCAGATCAAGGATGAACTCTTGCAGGAGATAGCATCCTTAAAAAGGGGATACCAAAATAACCGAGGAGGCTCCATGCCCCGTCAGTGGCAGATAAACGGTACGACGATAATGACGAGATATGCCGATGTGAACTTCATCACATCGGGTTGGTCAGCTGCGAATAATGACACCTTTAAGAGGACTGATATAACAGTAAGCGGCGGTTCAGGTTCAGGATTCCAGCTTCCCCTGACAGGTATTGTGAACGGAGTGAATCAGACATTCACATGGGTGACTACTCCCAGTGCAATCGTAGTCGACGGGGCGACTATCCAAAAGACAGAGCAGGGAGGCACGACAAATTGGACCGGAACCACGAGCACCATATTATCAGTAGCGCCTAATCAGAGCATATTTGCAGTAGCATGAGAACCATAACCAAAATCATTATAGGGATAGTGGGAGTCTTGGGAATATGCTCCATTCCCGCCATAGCATTTGGAACCGTTGCGACTTGGGTTGCTACCTCCACAAACCCAGGCTATATTTCCCCGAATCCTATCAATGGATTCATAGACAACATCCAGGCTCCCTACTATGTCGCCACCTCCACTACTGCGACGAGCACGTTTGTAGGGCCGCTTCAAGCGAAAAGTCTAAAAGCTCCGCTAGGGTTAGCCACCGTCGAAAGTGCATTGTTCAACACTAACTTTAAAGGAGCAACAAGATTAAAGGTAGTGGGAAAGTATGCCTACATGACTTCTGATAGCGAACTGTACTCAGGGCCTCACGCCAGTTCCACTTTGAGCGTAATAGACATATCAGATCCGGGAAATCCTATCCTAGTGGGACAGATAAGCAGTTCAACCATACTCTACGGAGCGGAAGGCATAGATGTCCAAGGAAAATATGCGTATGTGACATCCCTTTTTTCAAATACATTTTCGGTCATCGACATATCGAATCCTTCATCTCCAGTGATTGTGGGGTCTGTCACTGCTCCTATAAGCATAATGGACGAACCTGAGGACGTTCAGGTTGTCGGGAATTATGCCTATGTCACTAATATAGCCCCGTCAGGTCTAGGAACATGGGCAATGGATGTCATCGACATATCGAATCCTGCAAATCCGCAGATAGTCTCTAAGATAAATACAGGAGGTGCGGATCCTATAAGGATAAAAGTGGTAGGAAATTACGCCTATATGTCTGGCAATTCCAGCGGGACACTGCAGATAATAAATATATCCAATCCGCTTGCTCCGTTCGTTGTATACGATGGAGGCTCTATCTATTATTTCGGTCTTGATATTCAAGGTAAATATCTTTACTCTTCAAATGACCAGAGCGACACAATAGCTGTCACCGATATATCAAATCCGACTAATCCCGTCCTGGTAAATCAGATTACTATTGGAGGGATGAGTCCATCGGTCGTCAAAGTCTTCGGAAATTACATGTACATAACCGATACGGATAACTTCGGACCGACTACTCATAATTCATTTTATACATTTTCTCTTGCGAGCACGACAGATCCCGTCCTCGTCGGTTCAACGACTGATTCGGTAAATCTTAATTTCCCAGATGACATTGGAGTATCGGGAAACCACGCATATGTGACCACCTTTGGAGGCGGAAGTCTCACCGTGATGAACATTCCTGGGATTTCTTCTCCCGGGATTTCCGTAGGAAGCATATCTACGGGAAACGAAGACATATACGGAAGACTGAATGCGGATAGCATCCAAGCGAACACATCAATTCAAGTCGGGCCGGGAGGCATATTCTCACAAGGTCAATCGGTCTCATCCGCAACCACAACAGCTCCCGTATTCAACGCAACCTCTACCACCTCAA
>Ga0210398_10000646_pt1 | contig 38837 bp, 38 predicted proteins | sample IncBWC4OmetaG_FD_161047 | JGI IMG/M metagenome (GOLD analysis project Ga0210398, IMG submission 161047) | Forest soil microbial communities from Barre Woods Harvard Forest LTER site, Petersham, Massachusetts, United States - Inc-BW-C-4-O | ecosystem: Environmental > Terrestrial > Soil >... | reverse complement strand
GAATATGGACCGTAGCCGCCGGACTGGCAGCGATGTCAGCAACCTGGCCCCTAACCTATCGAGCGACTTCTGGTGAGCCGCCACATAGCGATCACAGCCGAGAACTTGTCAATACGTGTTTGATCACCAATGACGTGGAGAAACTGGCTAGCTTTTACGAGGCTGTTCTGGGATTCAAGGCGAAGAGGTCAGGCGGAGACTACGCCGAGTTTCACACGGACAGGGGAGTGCTGGCCATCTTCTCCGCGAAGGCTCAAGAGAAATACATTCCGGGCTCAACCAAAGCAGGGAGCAACGAGGGTATAGTTCTGGAATTCAGAGTCGACGATGTAGATCAAGAATATCTGCGATTGCAAAGTCTGGTGAAGACCTGGGTCAAGCCCCCGACGACCCAGCCATGGGGTACTCGTTCGATTTACTTCCGTGACCCAGACGGAAATCTGGTTGATTTCTTTGCTGTCGCGAAGGCTGAATAGAGCCCAAAGCGCTTGGGCGCCAAATTCATAGCCATAGGTCGCGTCAAATTTCACTCCTCCACCTTGGCAACGGCTTGCTCTATTCGGGCCAATTCATCATCCGTGATTTCCGAAAATAGGTCGCGCTTGCTTTTCGCCAACTTGCCTTTGTTCTGCATGATCAGTCGGGCAAGCAGCGATGCCCGCTTATCGGGCATATCGACAATCTCCTTGATTTCATCGAGAGCCCGATCGTATTTCACGATGAACCCTATTTCTTCGCGAAGATCCTTCTCGATTGTTTCCGCCACGCACTGATAGAGGTACTCTGCTTGTGCGGTGGCATCGAAATAGGGATATAAGTTTTTCGTCTCGTTCAGAACGGTCATGTGCTGTGCATCATCCATGCGGTATTCGATGAACGGCGTTATCTTTCTCGAGAACGCATTCAATGCTTTGTCGTACCGAGCCAGGTCGCGCAGCATGGCCGCGGAGACAGGAAAAATGATTCCCTTCGGCGTATACCCCAGCTTTGCCAAGCTGTGGTGAATCAGTAGCCGGTGAATTCGCCCATTCCCGTCCTCGAACGGATGAATAAACACGAACCCAAATCCAGTTAGTGCGGCTGCACAGACGGGATCGACATGGTCGCTTTCGACCCTCGCCACCATACGCATCCAGCCATCCATCAGCGAAGAAACATCATCAGGCTTGGGACATACAAAGTGGATAATCTCCGCATAATCCCGCCTGGTTTCCGAAACGTAGTTTTGTCCAGTACGCCAATCCTTTTCCGCATAACGTCGATCGACGATGGCGTTCTGCAATCCTGCAAACGCGCTCTTGTTTGAGGTATCGAACTCCGGAGCGTGCGTCAGCGCGCCCACAAACCGCTCGGTTCGTTCCGAAGTTGTTTTTTCTCCTTCGATGGCGAACGAGGATTTCGTTTCTTTCGTAAACAGGTAATGAACCGCCCGTCGCAGGATAACCGGATCACAGTCTTCGACAATCTTCTTCGCTTCGGCTTCAAGACCACGGGCCATGGCCGCGTCCAGAATTTCCGTACGGCGGATGGTAGGACAATAGTCTGCGTTCCCGAGCAGATTGTCGATCACCCGCTGTCTTCGGACACGCGTGCCGACACTCGTCACGTGCAAAGCTGGATCGAGCAAAGCCACATTGTTTGTCGGGGGCACATTGGGTACATCCAATGTCTTTTTCGTCAAAAGCTCATAGAGATACCAGGCTCGCCGAATGTACTTGCCGATGTGCTCCGCCCGGACCCACGTTTCCATCTCTTGTTGCGGTATCTTTGCAAAAGCGGACGCGAGAACGCCAACATCAAGAGGTTCGTACCGCATCGCAAAACGCAGGTGTCCGAAGAGGTCGGTCGGCGCATAGGTCATCGGATACTGTTCCAGAACCACATCTTCGGAGACTTTCGTCCTTCGTGCGCCGCGAACTGCCTCGGACCGCACCGTGGGCGTAGGCACCCGTAGCCCGAGCTCCTCGACAAGTCTGACAAGCCCAATGGGGGTGGTTTCTCGACTCATCTCTCTCCAAAACCGCTAAATCTCATCCGTAAACACTAAGAACGTGGCTTTTTAGTACAGATGGACTAAGCCTTCTTATCATCAAAATCCACTAAAGTACATCCTGAATCACTAAGAACTCCCAGCCTGAGTACAAAATCACTAAACCATTCCAGCAAACACGCTCTGTGGTCATACGGCGCAATGCCCTCCGACATCCCTGAGACAAGTCTAGTACGTCTAGCGCCCGACGACCCAGCCATGGAGTACTCGTTCGATTTACTTTCGTGACCCGGACGGCAATCTGGTTGATTTCTTTGCTCTGGCGAAGGCTGAATAGAGCCCAGAGCGCTTGAGCGCCGAATTCATAACTCAGCGGCTGAGGTGAGAGTTTCGGAACAACGTCGTCGTTCGAAACTCGTATAAGTCGTCGTGAAGCTGAGCCAAGAATCGGCTTAGAAGCCTACTGCCGGGCTATTTAACCTGTCGACTCAGGTGGGCCTGATCGGTGCAAATCCGTCTGAATCGCCAGATCGATCAATCTATCGTTCACTCCCCGATATGCAATGCCAACGAACCTCGAGGGGTCTTCGGGGAAGCAGTATATGGTCGATGCGGACTAATTGGCCGATTTGTTCAAGACCGTCGTCGCGTGGAGCAGTATCGTGCTCCGCGCCACTTTTTGGGACCAGTTTAGCTTGGCGCTAGCGACGAGGTGTACGAGTTCCTCGTCGCGGGCATACTCCAGAATCTCAAAGAAATCCTTGTCGAGATCCCGTCGCCCCACTCTGTCGCGCTTTGAAAATGCTCCGGATCGCAAGGCACCTTTGCGCATGACAGAAGCTCTGGCGCACCAAGTCATTGAACGCCATCGGCCAGCATCATGTCTTTGGTGCGGAGCCAAGCAGAAAACTCGTAGGCAGTGTTTGGCTCTACAACTACCAGCTGGCAAACGTCGACAAAACCAGAAATGTTTTTCTGATCGAAATCGAGCCTCAGGGCCCGCAATCCTGAATGCACTACGTAGTGATCGTAGCTAACCACGGGGTTTTGATACTGCCCGAAGCGCCAAGCCAGCCCGCCACCGGTGACATCCGTTTCGAATCCACAATCCCATATCAACGATCCCGCTGGATCATCCGGTTTCGGCAGGTCCATCAAAGTGACCGCCTGCCTCCACACTCTGACGGCGTCACTTGCCTGCTGACCGCGGAGCAGCGAATCAACAAACGGAATGACCTGGCTACTGTGCAGCTTAGGATGCAGAAGAAAAAGTTTCGACCAAACCTTTAGCGCGTCAATGGTATCGGCTTCCTCAGTCAATTCTCCCACCGCATACAGGTATGCATCGGATTTGGGCGGTAAAATCCGGTATAGAATAGAATCTGATTAAAATCCGGCTCAACATGTCGGCAAATCCGAATGGCTTCTCCTCCGAGTTGGGGGGGCCTCGATAGCACGGTGAAACTCGCTAAAGGCGGATTCTAACTCGTTTTGCCGCAACAAGAAATTCCCGTATGCCCAAAGCACTTCTCCAGAGACAGGATAGAGATGCTTAGCTTCAAGAAATGCTTTGCGTGCCGCGTCGATCTCACCCTCAGTTTCGTATGCCGAAGCCAAGTCCAGCCAGATATCGGCTGAAAGAGGGTTCAGGACCAGTGAAGTCCCATACGTTCTTATGCCCTGCCTGTATCTCCCTCGACTGGGTCGTATTGCCAGTAGCGGCCGAGAGAATGCCACATTTGGGGATCATTGGGTTCCAGTCGGACGGCCGTCTCAAAACCCGCCCGGGTATTTAAGCTGACATAATGCGCGGCCAGCGCCGCACGAATCCCGAAGAGAGACAGAGTCAGAGCAAAAAGGAATGCCATCGCTACCAGGAGCAGCCGGTGCGTTTGGCTTGACAGTCTGAGCATCACAGATTAGAACTCTGCCGGGACAATCGCCCGGAAGCAAGTTCAAAATCTGTGCAACCGAACTCTGTCGGGTATTGGATCATAATTATCCAGATGCCGAAATCCACGCGGATAGCTTCTCGTCTGGTTAGTTTAGGAGCGTGTCCGAGAATTCATCTTTAGTTTTGCTGAATTCGCTTGAAACCAAATAGAGGGGTGTGCGAGTTTGTGAGGCCAACGCGAGCAAGCACAAGGCGACGAGTTATGCACGGATGGAGGAGACCGAGAAGTGGCTGCAAGAGGGAGTGCGCGAGCTATTGAAGCGAGCGGAGGCCGTCGGAGAGATAGACTTCAGAAATTCGAGCCGAGACGAATTCATTGAGAGAGATAAATTATCTTTCTGCACCAGGCAAGGTCAGTATGGCCGATCGATGGTTTGAGATCGCTGCCGTAGACCATTTCTGGATCTGCCGGCGCTTTGAGGTCTTCCGCCGGATCGCCGGAGGTCTGATTGCCGACTCGCGCGCGATGGCGGAGTTCGGGTGCGGTCACGGCCTGTTGCAATTGCAGATCGAAAAAGCCTATGGCCGGGAAGTCATGGGTTTTGATCTTAACGAGATTGCGCTAAAACAAAACGTAAGCCAGCGCAGCACGATTAGTTGCTATGACATTTACCAAAAGGATTCAACGCTTCGTGAAAGGTTCGATTTGATTTTCCTTTTCGATGTTCTTGAACACATTGCCAACGAAGATGGATTTCTAAATGCATTACTTTATCACCTTGCGCCGAGTGGGAGATTGGTCGTGAACGTCCCAGCTGGCATGTGGGCGTATTCTGCGTATGACGTGGCGGCAGGACATGTGCGGCGTTATTCGGTCCGCTCCTTGCGAGATGTGGCCAAACGCAATGGTCTGCACGTAAACAACTATACCTTCTGGGGATTGCCGCTGATGCCCGCCCTTCTGTTGCGCAAGTTGTGGCTCTTGGGCAATCGCAACGCGGATGATGTCATTTCCGCTGGGTTTGATTCGCGAACCAGGAGCCTTAATCAATTCTTAGGAATAATGTCCCGGTGCGAACCCATTCCGCAGACTTTCCTGGGGACCTCATTGATGGCTGTGTTTGAGAGTGGGCAACAGGCATGCCTATCCTGAGGAGCAGTGTGAAATGCTTTCCAATCGACGTTATGGCAGTGAATCGCCGGACCTGCAGGGACAAGCGGTGAGTCTTTCGATCACCCGGCTAGCAGTTTGATCCCAGGTACCGGCGGATTACCCTCAGAATTGCTTGTTCGCGGGCGCGCCACCACCAGTGTCTTGTGTAGAGGTCTCGATACTGACGGGCATACTCCAGTTCCAATTTATTTCCGCTGAGCTTCTGTTCCGGGTAATATGCGTTTATTCTCCAGTTATTCGATGGATTCCGCTTTGCTGCTGCTTACGGGCGGTGTGTTCTGGTTTGTGTATCTTTCAGTTTCGGTTCTGAGATGGCCGACAATGCGGCCGATTATGTACTGAGGTCGAGCCTTTGTCTCCTCATAAATGCGGCCGACATACTCTCCAATCACACCGAGGAAAAATAACACGACGCCGGACAAAAAAGTGACCGTCACGAGCAGAGCAGTAAACCCCTGGGGAGACCTCTGCAGGAAGATCTTGGCATACAGTGCGTACAACACATACAGGCTGGAAAGCAAAATCACGAAGCCGCCGAACAGAGCCGCGGCACGGATCGGCACGATTGAAAATGCAAAAATTCCGTCGGCGGCCAATTTCATGAGCCGCATTACGCTGTACTTGCTCTTTCCCGAGCGCCGCTCCGCTCGCTCCACGGTGAGCCCTGTTTGCCGAAACCCAACCCAACTCCGCATTCCCCGCAGGTACCGGTGGTGCTCGGGCATCCGCTTCACATGGTCGACGACCCTCCGCGACATCAGTCCAAAATCTCCAGAGTCCAGAGGCAACCGAATATCGGAAAGCTTCGTCATCATTCTATAAAACACAAAGTAGCAGATTCGAAGGGGCCACGATTCCTTCCGCCGGATGCGCCGCGCATATACGACGTCGTAACCTTGCTGGAATTTCTCCACAAATTGCGGGATCACTTCAGGAGCGTCTTGCAGGTCCCCATCCATTACCACCGCAGCCTCACCCGTCACGTGATCCAGCGCGGCTGTAATCGCAGCCTGGTGCCCAAAATTACGGGAAAGCGATATCACTCGAATTCGGGAATCTTGTTTTACTGCCTCTTCGAGTATGAGGAAAGTGCGGTCAGTGCTCCCATCATCTACGAAAACAATTTCATGGGGGCCGCCCGCTATCTGATCGAGCACCAGGCGGGTTCGCCGCAAAAGCTCCGGCAAGACGTCTTCTTCATTGTGGAGAGGAATGGCAATCGAGAGGCAGAACCCAGTAGTCATGATATCGTGGATCTCTGACGGACGCTCACAGCGAGCCCCTAAACAAAGGCCGCTTCGATCGCGAATCGATCTTAGTCGTTCCGCACTCGAAGTTCGACAGCAACTTTATCGACCGGTGCATCACCATATAGGTCCTATATGCTCCAACGATAGGCATGAACTGCCCGGCAGTCGCCCCCATTCAGCGATCGCCCCATAGTATGGTAAGGCACCTCTGGAGGCGCATTCCATCCGACCTTAACTCTAATCCCTCAGATCTTCGGGTGCGTTCTTGTAAAGTGATTCTTCCTTCTCCCCTTGATTTCTGCTTGCTTCACCACTGTTTCCGGTCGGCCCGCAGAAGTCATGATAGGAACCAGAGACCATCACCCACGGAGGGCATAGCGCCACAGCATACTGTGACCCAGGACAGACATGGCTCCGAGAGCGAGAAGCCGCGCCAAATTGACCTGCGGCACTAGCGCGAAAGCGACGATTCCAAGGAAAGGCGCCAATTGAATTACGTATCGGTCATAAAATGGAATGTTGCCTTGAACTCCCAGTTGCTCCGCGACGAAAAATACGATCGCGAGAATTGAAAAGACTACTGCGGGACACGAAGACAGAATTACTCGTTGCTCCCACAGCAGCGAACCCACGGCGACAAAATTGTAGATCGCAACGCCCACGACTAATCCGAAGAACAGGGACTGACCTCGGGGCCCATGCGACAAAGTTCCAATCAGCGAGTTGAAGGGGCCCGGCTGTAGCAAGTTCGACATAAAATGAGTAGCTCCGACCCCCCCAAGGACGGCGACCAATAGCGTTCGCCACCGTTGTTTAGGTCGGAGGTGTTGCATTGCCGGAAATGTCAAAGGGAGAGAATAGAGCGCGATGTAGAAAGCAACAATAATTGGCCGATAGATATTCACACCCACAGTTGCTGTCCAATTGCCGTAAGAGCTTCCCGAAGCCATACCAGGACTCGACAGACCTTTCCATACGATCACGAGAAGGAGCACGGGTAATATTGCGGCCATGAGCGACAGCGTGGTTGGCAGAACCCACGCTGTCCTCGCCTGCGGAGACCGTTGCCGCCATTGGTCTAGGGCGAAGAGTGACGCCGCTGGCAGCAAAGTCAAATAGTATTGCCGACTCGTTATCGCGAGACCGATTGACATTCCGGCTGCAATTCCGAGTGGCACTAGGGTGAGATGGTACGTTGGCTTAGATAGAAACTCTACCAGCAGGAGACTCCCCATAGTCGCAAAGAGCAGCGCAGGGCCTTCAGTCAAGACGAGGGCCGTTGCAGCAACTGCATGAGGGAAGGCCAACGTGACAAAGGAAGCAGCATACCAGAGCGAAGGAAAACTGGTGTAGCGTGCGCCAATTAGGATTCCAGCACCCAGAAGAAGCCAGCTGATGAGTATAGCGACGCGCGCGCCTCGCAGCTCATCAGCCGGAAAAATGCGCGCCCCCAGAGCCATCCAGACAAAGCCGGTTGGGCCCGCCGGATTTATGTTAGCTCGAATACTGTCAACCGACACTCCTTCGTGAGCATAACGATGAACGTCCGCAAGGTTGTACCGATCATCGTAGGCCATGCGATTGACGAAGAGGATGAATAAAAGTGCCGATATCGCATTTAGCAGGAATAGTAAAGCAGCCAGCCGGTAGTATTTCCTCATCCAGATTTGGCAAATTCTAGTGGTGGGCCACCCTGATTTAGTGTCTGTCATTGGAATAGCGTCGATGCTGTTTAGAATTCAATTCTTGAAGAACATTGGCGAATAAACTATATGCAGCCAGCCTCGCACCCAGCCTACCCGGATCTAATCAGGGTGGATTTAGGTGCCGCAAGAAATCCCCAATTTCGGCGAATCTTTTGTCGGGGTAAAGTGAAAAGGCCCGAAATATTGCCCAGACAAGTCATTGTGCCGGTCTAGCTGAGCCACCGACGCGCAGGAAGACTACTGCAATCCTCCTGCATACATCCTGGCGGCCGAGCAGAGCGACCATCGCAGCGACCAGTGCGCCGCTTTCATAGCCGCGGTTGCCCTGCTTGCCGTCGTCACTTTCTGGAATGGCGGCCACATTTTCCAATGGGACCTGAGTCTAATTCCTGCACGCGGCCCCGTCTCCTTCCTGAAAAGGCCAACAACCAATTTTTCGTCGTCCCGCAGCTCTCCGCCGACCTTCTGCGCTACCTCTTTCAAGGGCAAAATTTTCACTCGGCAGATCAATGACCGCGACACTCCAGTACCTCAAAACAAATCTTCTCCAGCCATGACGAGCCTGTTTGATTCCGTCATGCTGTCACTGTGCGCACGTTTGATCGCAGAGTCTCTGGTGGGCTAACATCTCCCCGCCGCCCGTATCTCTGATACTCCTATCAAGGATTTAGCCAACGCGGTTGAAGTTTTTTCGATACCTATGGACTCGGTAACTCAATCCATCATCGCCCGGCCGCTCCCCTCCACCACCGTCCGGATTGATCCGCCGCGCCGCCTGTTCGAGTTCCGATTTGGCGAAGTCTGGGCCTTCCGCGAGTTCCTTGCGCGACCTCAAGATCCGCTACAAACAAACCGTCATCGGCGTCCTCTGGGTCGTTCTCCGGCCCGTTCTCAACATGCTCGTCTTCACTCTCTTTTTCGGCCGCCTGGTTCTTCATGGTTTTGTTACCGCCTGAAGCGGCTTAGGTTGATACCTCGAGCCGTAAATAATTGTCGGTCCTCGTGGACCTGTAAGTTGGCCGAAATAGAGTGACGGATAGATGCTGGCAAAGTTGCATCCCGCACCTTCACAAATAAGGCCCAGGTGAGTTGGCGTACTCGCCGGGTCAATTAAGCCAGCGCCTATTGCTCCTGTCTGCGACATCTCAATCTTTACGTTCGTGATTTGGTTGTTAGTCGTGACAGCTTTTAGCATGTAGACGTTTCTTGCCACGTCCGCCAGCCTTACCCTTTTGAGGGTAATATCCGCAACGATGCCCGGAGAAGCCTCTGAAAAAAAGAAATCGTGCGTCAGACTCTCCGACAGCACATCTTCTACCGCCACGTCCCCAGCCGAGGGAATACCTGCATTCTTATAGTGGAATGACCCCAAATAGCCGCCACGAATAGTAATCATGCCGAAATTCGTGACATCCAAATCATAGTAGGCAGTATTATTTGATCCTCCTATGCTGCAATTCTCAGCAGTAAAAGAGAATCCCGCTATGTTGCCGGGACCGGAGGAATCAATCTTGACGGCCGAGCTTCTCGCACTAACTGATGACTCCTTCAAGTAAATATCTACCGAACCAACGCCAGCTTTGTCGTGGATATAGAGACCTGAAAAGCCGATAGACATTCCCTGAATGTGGATGCCTTGGATGAAGATGTTGCTTTTCCCGGCTATCTCGACAAAATGTTCTTTCAAGTGGTCAGTTTGAATCCAGTTGGCCCGCGGGGCTATTGGAAATAAAGGGTTAAACCCGTAGAAAGCGCTGGTATGGCCGATGAAAGCGTTGAAATTCCCGGGGTAAATGTGGTTGGCAGTCAGCCCGGCATCAAACTCCGTGACAAACCATCCAAGGTGCCCGGAATCCGGCCAGCGCAAGACTGTTGCTTTGCACATTCCGCCGCCTGAGAAAGTTACTTTTCCCATTGGCGGGCGAGCAGCGAACGCCGCATCAATCGTTTTCTGTATGGCTGCCGTATCGTCGGTGACGCCATCACACACTGCTCGGCCATACTGCCTTACGTCAAAGACCTGTGCCTCAGAGGGCAGCGCTGCTAGCAGGCCGTCTGAAAATTGACTTTTTGAGGACTGATTCTTCGCGCGAAGCGCCCCTATCAGCAAGAGCGCCAGCCCTGCAAAAATTACAACGAATGGCTTAACTCGCATCTAGCACGTTCCATGCAAAGTTGATGTAAGCATTTGTGGGATTTGTTCCGCATGTCCACGCCGTTTGAACAATCACTGCAATCTTGGTTACCGCTGCCCAAATCGTCCTGCCAGCGGCAATCACGCCAGAGTCATCTTGTGCAGCCGCATTAATTTGCGTAAGGTTAATTGTATTTGTACTGACAGTAATCGGTAACGCGGCCTCCGTTCCACACGTGAGTGGAAGTGTCGTCTTCGCGATGGCCTTCACTTCGAGGCCAGAATCTGCGTCAATAAAGCTGGTTGCCACGATGCCGTTCCTTTTGGTCACCTTCAGCTCGTACGCTTCCGAACCCTCCGCCTTGTCTTTGCCTAGATATTCCACGGTGCTCCGCTTGGCCTTGTAGTCTCTGAGGGCGCCGTCGAAATCGGCTTGGCCCTCCATGTTCTTGACGTCGTCGGCCACCATCGGCTCTGCGTCCTTCTTCCCTTGGTATGAGATCACATTCCAGCCCGCTTTCCCATCGTACGCCTGCATGCCCGTCATTCCCTGCACAATGAATTCCATGCGCACCATGACCGGGCGCTTCATCACCACGGTCCTACGCGCCGTCATTCCCGGGGCGACCTCGATGTGGGCGGTGAAGCGCAGGGACGCTACCAGCGGTTCTGACAATTCTAAGAATCCTTCCGCGGGTTGAACGATGGAGGTTTGTCGGCAGAGCGACGGCCGAGAGTGCTGTGGCTGATGACTCATCCTGGTGTCGGGACCGATCACGGCACCGGATTTCGTGTTGATCATCGGAACTTCGGAACAGCTTCATTGCGGCACGCAGGTCGCTAGCTCTGTGGGTCTCATTCTGCGGGAAGACTCCAGCGCTGGCCGGCCACGACTGGGATACATCAGCAATCGAGTCAACACTCTGCCCGGAGAGATGAAGGATAGACACATTATAAGAGGGCGCACCTTGGGGAGGGTTGTCCAAGTGAGGACTGCGTGTTCGGTTCCCTCGTTACAGGTGTTGAACCCCCCACTCTCGCTGACCTGGAACTACTTTGTCGTTGAGTCGAGCTTGAGCAACGAAACATCGTCGACCCATGTGGTGCCGTGGTGCTGGTCATACGCCCTTGACCGCTCAAGACAAACTTGTGCTAAACGAGATTCTGCAGGCGAGGTCCAAGGCATCGTTACCTTAGTCCATTCGTTCGTTCCAAGCAATTTGGTGGTCTCAAAAACTGGACTCGCCTTAAGGCCCGGCATGACAAGGCGAAAAAAGATACCTCCCTCTTTGGCCATGTCTTTGGTGCGGAGCCAAGCTGTAAACTCATACGCGGTCTCTGGCTCTACAATCACCAGCTGGCAGACGTCGACAAAACCAGTAATGATTTTCTGATCGAAATCGAGCCTCAGTGCCCGCAATCCGGAATGCATTACGTTGTGATCGTAGCTAATCACAGGGTTTTGATGCTGTTCCCAGCGCCAAGCCAGCCCACCGCCGATGACATCCGTTTCGAAACCACCATCCCACATCAACGATCCCGATGGATCATCCATTTTCGGTAGGTCCATCAAGGTTACCGCCTGCCCCCACACTGTGGCTGTGCCACTTGTCTGCTGATCGCGGAGCAGCCCATCAACAAATGGAATCACCTCGCGACTGTGCAGCTTAGGATGTAGAAGAAAAAGTTTCGACCAAACCTTTAGCGCGTCAGTGGTATCGGCTTCAATAGTCAATTCCTCCAGCGCATTCAGGTATGCCGCGGCTTTGGGCGGTAAAACCCGGTACAGAATCTGATTAAAGTCCGGCTCAACATGTCGGCAGATCCGCACGGCTTCTCGCGCGAGTGCGGGGGTTTCCTCGATAGCATGGCGAAACTCTGCAAACGCGGATTCCAATTCGTTTTGCCGCAATAAAAAATTCCCATATCCCCAAAGAGCTTCTGAAGAGGCAGGATAGAGATGCTTAGCTTCAAGAAGTGCTTTGCGAGCCGCATCGATCTCACCCTCAGTTTCGTATGCCAAACCCAAGTCCAGCCAGGTATCGGCTGAAAGAGGGTTCAGGCCCAGTGAAATCCTATACGCACTTATGGCCCTGCCTGTATCCGCTTCGACTGGGTCGAATTGCCAGTAGCGGCCAAGAAAATACCACATATCGGGATCGTTGGGTTCCAGCCGGACGGCAGTCTCAAAACCTGTCCGGGTATTTAGGCTGACATAATGCGCGGCCAACGCCGCACGAATTCCGAAGAAAGACAGAGCCACAACAAATAGGAATGCCATCGCTACCAGGAGCAGTCGGTGCGTTTGGCTTGACAGTCTGAGGATCACGGATAGAACTTTGCCGGGACAATCGCCCGGATGCAAGGTCAAAATCTGTACAACAGAACTTTGCCGGGTATGGAATCCTAGTTACCCAGATGCCGAAATCCACGCGGGTGGCTTCAAGTCTGGCTAGGCGAAATGTAGCTCCATCACACTAGGTAGACAAGCGCGCGTGCAAAACAACGCTGCATAAAATTCAACTGTTCCACTACTCGGAATCCAGAATCGGCAAGGCATGTTCAGGTGGAAGCCCTTCGGTCTGGAATCCCTTGGTTCGCCCGCCTTCGTGCTATTGTGCAACCACGAACGCGTCGGTTTTCGCCACGGGCCCTTGTAGACTCTGCTTGGAAGAACGCTTACAACGAATATTTCAATATTTCGAGTGGGACTGGTACCATAAGCTGTTTTAGTTCGACTGCTAGGGAAACGACTGGTGACGAAATTAGGAGCGGAAAATTTCAACTGCCCCGTGGGTTCCAACCGCGTGACTGGGACACCAGTTCCCGCCGCGCTCCGGGATTGACGAGCAGGCACAATCAGAGACTCTTGGGTTCACGAGATCTCCGAACCTGGCAATCTGCTCGGGCGAAAAATCTGGTTCCAAGACAGAATCCTGTGCCAGGCAGACCCATGCAACAGAATCGTCCAGAAATGCAACCTGGCTCAGATTGAACGAGCCAAGTCCGAGCCTTTCGAACTCACTGCCAACGGTCCTAACGTATTCGTAAAGCGTTCTGCGCTCAAGTTCCCCGATGCGCCAATCGAGCTTGAGCTTGTGCATTCCAGGCGGTCTCGGGAAGTCTAAACGTCTCCTTCTCCGCTCTCCTCCGACCGCCTGCATCTCTGGTACTCTAGTGTGGGGTCAACGGAACCCATCACTCGAATGTGCCGGGAACGGTCCTAAACGTCCCGATGATCCTCAACAATCTGGAAGAGGTGTGCGTGTTGGCTTCCCCTTCGGATCTTAAGCCTCGGCCTGCAGGACTGATCCGCCATATCGTAAGCATACCGGGCGACTTTCTAAACGCCGGCTCGTACTATATCAACGCGATGATTGTCAAAGACGGTCGGTGGGAATTCTCATACAAAACAACGCGGTCGCGTTCGAGGTGGTTGAGGCCGGGGTCGAAGGCAATTGGTACGGACGGCTTCCGGGTGCCGTCTGGCCTAAGGTCGTTTGGCACAGTGAAGTGATCGAGGCCGAAGATCTGACGGTTTCAGGCACCAGAGTCCGGAGGACGTGAGATGCTACCTTCCGAGCACCAAGTAGTCGGTGATCAGTTTCCCGAAGAACTGATTAGCGGCTACTGTCACCCCCAGTATGTGAGATCCTTAGCTGAATTCGGCGAACCTCGCGAATTGTCCTGTTCTGGTGGGTGGTTGCTTGAAAGAGTTGTGCCTGGGAGTGCGGATCGAGACGCAATGGGTTGCTACCCCATATTTTCAACTAACCATTGGCCGGGGTTAGGGAAAGACCTAGCGGATATCGGACCTCGCTTGGTCAGCGTCGCGTTGGTCGCTGATCCGTTCGGTGACTATTCTCCCGAGCAGCTATCGTCCTGGTTCGACCGAGTAGTGGCTTTCAAGGATCATTACGTCGTAGATTTTTCGACTGCCTTGCACGTTTCGAAGCACCATGCTTATTACGCCAGGAGGGCAGCCGCCGCGATAAGAATCGAAGCCGGCCCGCCGCCCGAAAACTTCGCGGCTCAGTGGACCACACTGTACGAATCGCTCGTACGCCGGCATAGATTAAAGGGCATCAAGGCCTTTTCCCGTGCCGCTTTCGAATTGCAGTTGAGCATTCCCGGAATGGTCGTCTTCCGCGCGCTGGAGAACGACTCGTTGGTAGGTGCTCACCTCTGGTATGAGCAGCAGGACGTAGCATATAGTCACCTCGCGGCCGCCACCGAGCGCGGCTACGAGTTGAATTGTTCCTACGCGATTTACGCCGCCGTTGTTGAATACTTTCGAACGAAAGTGCGCTGGGTCGACCTCGGTGGGGGTGCGGGAGTTGCGGCACGTCAAGATGGTCTGGGCAGGTTCAAGGCGGGCTGGTCCAACAGTGCTCGAACCGCGTATTTCTGCGGGCGCATCCTGAATCCCGAGCGCTATGATGCACTCGCCCAAGAGTTCCAGAAGCAAGGTGCCAATTACTTTCCGGCCTATCGTGCCGGAGAGTTGGGCTGACGTATGAAGAAGAGCAAAAAAACAGTCCATTTGCGAGCGCTCACGACTGACGACCTGGACCGTCTGTTACGCTGGCACAATAATTACGAGCTATACTCTACCCTCGGCGGACATTTTCGATACGTGGGCCCCGAGGCCGAGGCAGATTGGCTCCGTCGGCGTCTCGAAGCACGGGACGAGGTCAATCTTGCAGTGTGCCTTTCCGAGCCTCCCGAACACATTGGAAACGTCTACTTGCGCAACATAGATTGGGTCCATCGGAATGCGGAACTACATATCTTTCTCGCCGAGGAAAAACACCGCGGCAAGGGCTATGGTTCTGCGGCTATTAGGCTGCTCATAAAGCATGCTTTCGAAGACTTGGGTTTGGTGCGCATCTACCTTTATACGCTGGCTAGTAACATTTACGCGGTCAAATCGTACGAAAGATGTGGCTTTAGCTTGGAGGGTAGACTGAAGAGGCATGCCTTCAAGAATGGCGTCTTCGAGGATATATTAGTTATGGGTCTTTGCCGCGACTAGCGGCCAGAGGTGAGTGCAGGTTGGCTGGAAAACCGTGAAAACGAGCGCTAAGCCTCAACAGCAGGAGTTGGCGATTTTCGGGAACGCGCCGGCGTTCGCGGAGAAAATGCACGTTGGGCGTCCGAACACCGGGAATCGCGAGCGCCTGCTGGCGCGAATCAACGTCATGCTCGACCGTTCCTGGTTCACCAACAACGGTCCTTACGTCCAGGAGTTCGAAGCGAAGCTTGCGGAGTTCACCGGCGTGCGGCAGTGCGTGGCCATGTGCAACGCGACGGTGGCGCTGGAAATCGCCATCCGCGCCCTCGGCCTGACGGGCGAGGTAATCGTGCCGTCGTTCACTTTCGTGGCCACGGCGCACGCGCTGCAGTGGCAAGAGATTACACCGGTATTCTGCGACATCGACCCGCGCACCCACACGATCGACGCAGCACAACTGGAAAGGTTGATCACGGAGCGCACCACTGGCATCATCGGCGTGCACACGTGGGGACGCGCTTGCGACATCGGAGCGCTAGAGGCCATTGCGCGCCGGCGCAATTTGCGGCTCCTGTTTGACGCCGCGCATGCCTTCGCGTGCACGTACAAGGGCAAGGCTATCGGCGGCTTTGGACGGTGTGAGGTGTTCAGCTTTCACGCCACGAAGTTCTTCAACACCTTCGAGGGCGGTGCGGTGCTGACCAACGACGACGACCTCGCCGAAAAGATGCGCCTGATGCGCAACTTCGGATTCCACGGCAACGACAATGTCATCTACATTGGGACCAACGGCAAGATGACGGAAGTGTGCGCCGCGATGGGGCTCACCTCCCTCGAAAGCGTCGACGAGTTCATGCAGACGAACAGGCGCAATTATCAGGCCTACCATCACGGCCTGGATGGAATTCCTGGGATAAGCCTGATGCAGTACGACGGATCTGAGCGAGCCAATTACCAGTACATCGTCGTGGAAGTCGATGAGCGAGAGGCGGGACTCATGCGCGACACGCTGGTCGAAGTACTACGCGCGGAAAACGTTCTCGCCCGCCGGTACTTTTTCCCTGGCTGTCATCGCATGGAGCCGTATCGGTGGTACCTTCGGCATGCAGCTTTAGTTCTGCCGGCGACAGAAGCGCTGTGCCGGCGGGTGATGGTCCTGCCGAACGGAACCAGCGTGGACGAGCAAGCGGTCGAGAAGATTTGCGAGGTCGTCCAGAGGGCCGTGGCCAGCGCGGAGGCCGTGATGGCACGACTGAGCGTCGCACCAGCCGAAGAGGTTCGGCGTAGCGGCCAGCCGACCTAATGTTCGAGCTAGCCGTGACTCGACTTGATCGCCTGGATTTCTTGACGCACGCCACAGAGGGGCCACTAAGTTTGGTGGCAGCGACACGAGGTCAACAATATAGACCGGGTCCGATTCGGATATCCATCCTCGACTCAGGCTGCCGGGGTTGCGACGAGGTAAGTGCAGTAGTCACCCACAACATCCGTGGGCCCGTCGCGCCGGCCGAGTAACGCGACCATCGCTGGCAGTTCCCGAGCATCAGGACCTTTGGGGGTTCGGTTGGACCACCCGGTCGCTTGACTCCCCACCGGGGACGCTCCGCGACACACCCTGTCTTGAAGTGCAAAGCACAACCCTTTCACGCCCTTTTCTTCCCACAACGTAGGTGTCGTAATGAAACTCGGACAGCGCTTGGAGAACCTTTTTGCTTTCGTCAGTTCCCCAGCCATGGATTTCGACTAAGAGAATGGGCCCGACGGCCGCGAGCGTACGACGAGCACCTTCAAGAACAGCCAATTCTGCGCCCTCTACGTCGATCTTGATAAAGTCAGGCGTTCTTTCCAACCCTGCAGCGTAGTCATCTAGCCGACGGGCCGGCACGTTGATAGACACTCGCTCCCCTTCCACCGCATACCCACCAACGGATGGTGTCGCACTGAACTGCTCCTCTACCCCGTATATCAACTGGAGCGACCCGTTGCAGTCCGAGAGCGCCGAACGCTCCAGTATCACGTTTTGAAGCTGGTTCAGGTGAACGTTCTTCTCCAGAATCGCAAAGTTCCCTGGAAAGGGCTCGAATGCCACAACGAGCCCGGTGGGGCCAACCCAGTTCGCCAGAGAGATTGTGTAGTAGCCGAGGTTGGCTCCTACATCTATACAGCAATCACCCGCATTCACCAGCCGACGGATGCTTTGCATAGCTTCCGGTTCGTAAAGACCCAGAGCATAGGCGAGACTGCCCTGCCAGTGTAGCCACATCCGGAATCGACGTGGCGGAAGACCAGCAGGAGAGAGCGTGATTGCCTCTGCATTTAGGCTGAATAGAAGTTTGAGCAGTGGCCGCTGAAAATGAGACATGAACCAGCGCCTTACGGCGAGGGGCTGAAGCGCAAAGGTCTGCACCAGGAAATCGCGGACAGCTCTCCGGATCGTTTTCTTATCCTTTCCCTGTGTCACTTTCGCTCAAAATGCTAACCACCAGTAAATACAAACATTGGACGAACGCATATCTACGGGTCCGCGGCCTTGGAGCATTCTGTCAAGCAGATCATGCGTCATCGTTTCGGTTCGATGGGAGGTGCCGTCATACATGGCAGATCATTGGTGACTCTGACCTTTAGTCAACTTAGGCTCGGAAGCTGACCTGTTCGGACGTCTTATGCCAAAAACAGAATAAGCGAAGAGTGACATTAAAGCACGCCACCTGCCAGCCAACGATAATCCGCGGCAAAGAGATGCGGCCAGATATCTTAGCGTGGCTATCCGGTTCCCATTTAGCCGTTCAATGATAGCCATATCAAAATAAAACACCGCGAAGGTCCGGTGTATGGCATTTGCATATTGGAAGCTAAGATGGCGGTCGAGGGCCTTCATCATACGCATCATCGCATATTTTTGATCAATCGCGTCTCCAGAGGTCCACATGCCGCCGGAATGCATTCGATACACCGCCATGACTTCATCCATAAGCTCGATTTTCCCGGATCGCGCTACCAATATGTGTAGCGGCCAATCGCCAAGTTTGAGGTCAAGAAACCAGTCCGGAAGAGGACCGACTGAACCCCAGCGGTACATGACGGTACAGGTGGGAATAAAGTTGAAAGCAATCAGATCTTCAATCGTATACGATCCTGCTGCGAAGGAGGGAACTACGTCCACTCGCCCGCCTGCTGTTTCATCGCGAATTTGCGCACGATGACAACAAATAGCGTAATCTGGGTGGTGATCCAGAAAATCGACTTGTCTTCGCAGTTTGTCTTCACACGTCCAATAATCATCACCCTCAACGATCGCCAGATATTGGCCTCGACACGCTGCTAGCGTCGCTTGAGAGTTCCTCAGTGCGCCGATATTCCGATCGTGCAGGAGCGGCACAATTCGCTCAGGATAGCGGCGATGGAAATCCATCAGAATGGCACGTGTTGCATCCGTTGAGCAGTCTTCTCCGACCACAATCTCATAGTCGAAGCTCACGCGCTGGGCCAAGACGCTCTCGAGAGCCTGACGGATAAAGCATTCGTGATTGTAGGTAATCATCGCCACACTGAGCTTGACGGCAGAGCGTCGCCCAAGCCGACGGTCTACGTTTTGGCTCTGAATAGGCATTAGACGACGCCATCGACTCCCCTCTTCAATGCGTTTTCGCCAACTGGGCCTTCACGCCTGCTGCGTGAGCGACAGCAATCCCGATAATTCGGCAAACTTGTGAGACAGTGTCCCTATTTACAGCTGCGCTCGTAGGCAGAAGCATCACCGACGACACAACTATCTCCAACGAGACGATGCCGTTGCACCATGGCGATGCAGTGGCGTATCCCAACGAATCGCGCGATCCGCTTCCCGAATTCCCGGACAAAGGGACCGTCATTCGTGAGCCAATTGCGATTCAGCATGTCGTTGATTCGTTCCATTAAGTGTTCGCGACTACCAACATTGGGGAGGCCTACATGCAATGGCTCCACGAACGCCGGCGGCCCGCCGAAGATCGCCAGATCCTGCGGCTGAGGTTTAAGGGCAGCCTCGAACATCACGGACTCTCCATTCATGATGCGTTCCAGACATGCGTTGAAGTCATATCGGGCTGGTCGTCGCCTTCTCATAATATACTGCGTCTGGGTAAAATCTGGAATGTCGATTGCTCTGGCAATTCTCAAGAGGCCGGCAATTTTTGCGGGGAGACATCAAGTTCGGGAGTACTGGAACCGAGATGACGTGGAATCCATGTACGACAAACATCTTTTGAAGGCCGAGACTAAACTGATCCAGCGACCGTCACGCCAAATGCCAAGATATTGATGCGGGATGTGGAGAAGGTGAAGGGGCGCTTGCGTACGCCACCATTCCGGGCACAGTCGTGCCTCGAAGAGCAGACTAGATAAGGCTATGAAGCCTTGCGCGGGAAGGCAAGGTCAGCTTTCAACAGGTCGATTCTCTCGGGCCGTACCTTCTTGCGAATGATTACGACATGGAATAAAGTCTTCAGCAGAAGGTGCTGCCTGACCTGATGGTAATGCTCAAACCTGGCGGAAGACTGTTGATGCCAGAAGGCAGCAAGCAGGGAAAGGATTCCCTGAATGAATTCCCAGCAGCTCTCGGACTCAATCCAATCCCTGCCAAAATGGCACAATCTGTTTTTCGATCATGAGGTACTGATAAGATTTATGCAGCAGCACGCCCACAATCTCCTGGAAGAAGATGGGTTAGGTACACCTTTCCTACTGACTCGAGGCGTGAGGCCTATTCTAGAGATGGAGCTAAACTGGGATTGTGAGTTCAATCGGCCGGCAGCGACTCATGCGATGAAACGCTTAATCGCATTTGACACTAGATTCTCGCGACAAAAGCTTTGGATTTTTGGCAAGTGAAAAACAGCTATTATATCTATCGCGCTGTGCGCTACAGATCACATTCGAGACAGGATTGCAATACCCATTCTCTCTTGAGTCTTGTAGGGGGGGCCGATTGTTTTTGCCTTGGAAGAAGACTACGTCATATGATCCCGGTTGAAGCAAGATCATCGCTTTCAATCGGTTCACTTATCCATTTCAATTTCGGACGAACTGCGCCTGGAACAACTCCGTACCAATTGCCAGTGATTTTGCCTTCGTGGACCTCGAAAGCAACGACATTATCTTGGCGAAGGATTGCCACCGATGCGTCTTTGACGATGAGGATATCAACCGAGTAACAGCCGGTATTAAGCAGCTCTCCCGGTATACCTACCGAGTGGCGGATCAGTCCTGCAGGCCGAGGTGCGAAATCCGATGCAATGTTAAAGATGCAGACTCCTTCTAGGTTGTTGAGGAACATCGATACATTCAAAACCGAGTCTGGCAGATAATTCCAATAGGTGAACTCAATTCGTAGTGGTGTGTGAACTGTGATTTGATCAGTGGAATCTGCTTCTGGAATAACTCGCGCGCTCCGGAGGCGCACGTGGTGATTGCCCGGCGCCGTCAGCTCACTTTCCCAAAGCGATTGAAGATTGGCGACCGTGTTCTTCTGTAGATAGTGATTGATAACATCGCCGGCGGCTCCGGTCTCGATTGCCCGCCCCCCATCAAGCCACAACGCACGGGTGCACAAGCTTCGCAGAGCGGTCATATTATGACTCACAAAAAAGATCGTCCGGCCTTGCCTAGATACGTCCCCCATCTTTCCAAGGCATTTTTTCTGGAACGTAGCATCGCCGACGGCGAGCACTTCATCCACAAGAAGAATCTCCGGCTCCAAGTGGGCGGCGACGGCAAAGGCTAAACGCATTTGCATTCCCGTGCTGTAGTGCTTGAGCGGGGTGTCGATGAATTTCTCCACTTCTGCGAAAGCCACCATCTCGTCAAACTTGCGATCCATCTCGCGTTTGCTCATGCCCAGGATTGCGCCGCTGAGAAAAACGTTCTCGCGGCCGGTGAGCTCGGGATGAAAGCCCGTGCCAACCTCCAACAAGGTGCCCATGCGCCCGTGAACCTCTGCGAAGCCGGTTGTGGGGCGTGTAACACGCGCGAGAATCTTGAGTAGCGTCGTTTTTCCCGAACCGTTGCGGCCGACGATGCCAATCACTTCCCCCTGCTGCACTTGAAGAGAGACATCTCTAAGGGCCCACATGAGCTCCGATTGGGCTGGCCGAAACAATTTCAGCGGCGACCGGACAGCCCTCATCAGAATGTCCCGCAAGGCGAGATACCGTTCACGCTCGCCAACGCGATACTGCTTGCCCAATCCTTCTGCGCGAATGACAGTGGAACTCATCGTTCAGACGACATCAGCGATCGTTGTCTCCATTCTTTGAAAGTACACGAGTCCGGCGCAAAAAATCACGGCAACGATTCCAATAGATGCGAGCAACAAACCGCCGGACGGCTTACCATGGCCTGTCAGAGCCCAGCGAAATCCTTCAATGACACCAGTCATCGGATTCAAGCCGAACAGCCACCGCCAGCGCTCCGGAACAAGGCTGCTTGGATAGGCTACAGGCGAAGCAAACATCCAAAGCTGAACCAGAAAAGGCATGACATAACGAACGTCACGATAAATCGCGTTCAGTGCAGAAAGCCACAGGCCGACGCCTAAGGCTGTAGCCACAGCCAACAGTAGGAAACCCGGCAGCAGCAGGATAGTCCATGCAAAATGAATACGGTAGTACAGCATCAGGACGATGAACATCAGAAAAGAAATGCCAAGATCCAACAGACCCGAGAGGACCGCAGAAAGGGGCAGAATCACGCGAGGGAAAAACACTTTCGTTACCACGCGCTGGTTCTCGACGATAGTGTTGGTGGCGTTTTGCAGGGCACCAGAAAAATACGTCCAGGGCAGCAGGGCGGCGTAATAAAAAATAGGATACGGAAGGCTTTCCGAAGGCATTCGTGCAAGTTTCCCGAAGAAAAGACTGAAGATGACCATGGTCATGAAGGGCTGAATAATCGCCCACCCGGCTCCGATGGCGGTCTGCTTGTAGCGAATTTTAATATCCCGCCAAACAAGAAAATAAAGCAGGCCCTTATAATTCCAAACTTCGCGGAGATTCAGGTCCAGAAAGTCTTGGGGAGGAGCAATCCGGTAAAAAGGTTCTTGCGACGGAAGAGCAGATGGAGGCAGCGCCCCCCCGACAGAGGGGACGCGATCCACTGTGGCAATCTGAGGCGTGTTTTCAGACCCTTGGGTCACTGTGATTTCCTCACGGCCCGGCACGGGCCCAGACCAACAGCGAGTCTCAGGAACCGATTGTGCGGCTAGCTTGCTGCGGTCGCGACGAGCTCAACGCACCATTCCTCAATCAAGCGCCGCACTCCTTCTTCGACCCCGATCTTCGGGACCCAATCGAGCTGCTCGCGCAATTTTCGAATGTCACTGATATAGACCTTCTGGTCGCCGAAACGCGTCTGGTCGAAGCTAACCGACGGCTGTCGGCTCGATCTCTTTGCAAGCAACTCATGAAACTCCGCCCACACCGAAATGGTATTCACCGGCCCTCCGCCGACGTTGTAAACCTGGCCTGCCGTACGGTTGATGTTCTGTACGGCCATCAACATGAGGTCGACAAGGTCGTCCACGTACAGGATGTCCCGTACCTGTTTGCCATTCCCGTAAATCGTTAGGTGCCCCCCTCGCATTGTAGTCAGGGCGAAATGAGCCACCCAACCCTGATCTTCGTTGCCGAACTGCCTTGGGCCGTAAATACACGACATCCGGAGGACAACCGTGGGCAGGCCGTAGATACGATGGTAGTCTCGCACGTACTGGTCGGCAGCTCCCTTCGAACATCCGTATGGAGAATGGAAGTCAAGAGGACAGGATTCTGGCACTCCATAGGGAAGGTCCTCAAAGACGTACCGCGTCTCTCGCTCAACTATGCGCACGTGTTCGATTTCGCCATACACCTTGTTGGTGGACGTGTAGAGCACAGCGGGCAAGGGCTTGAGCTGCCGGGCAGCCTCGAGAACGTTGAAAGTTCCCAACGCGTTGGTCGTGAAATCATCCCGAGGATCGGTCAGTGAAGTCGTCACCGCAACTTGGGCGGCTAAGTGGAAAACGGCCGAAACGTCCCTCATCGCCTGGCGCACCGTTTCGAAATCGCGGACGTCGCCTTCGACAAACTGAAAATGGCTTCCACCCAATGACCGAAGCCAGTGGAGATTTTGCCGCACACCCTCCCGGCGAACGCTATCGAGGGCGATCACATCGTGGCCGCCAGAAAGCAGCCGCCTTGATAAATTACTGCCGATGAAGCCGATTCCACCCGTCACGAGAGCTCTCAATGGGCGTTCCCCTATCGCAGACTGCGCAGGATTCCATGCCGAATAGCTTTTAAAACCATCGGCGCACCTCTGAGGGCTGCGCCGCGGCTGGTCTTTCTCAATCTGGCAAATTCTTGGAACAATGCGGAGAAGATTTGGTACCGGTAGTAATACTCCAGATATGTCAGCTGAACCTTCTCCAGGGGCCATCGCCTTGCTGGGGCAAAGAATTGATCGCCTTGCTTCAGCAAGGTCGACCGTAGCAATTCCTTCCGGCACTCGAAGGTATGCTCCTTTAGAACGAGTGCCTGACCCGCGCGCGCGATCTCTCGCCTCTTTACCTCGTCAGAAAGATAGCTTTGCACTAAGTCCCCAATTTCGGTTTCATCACGCCACCCGATGAAGTGCTCTCCTTCCAGAAACCCAAGCTCGGTGAGCTCGGTTGGCATCGGCGTGATAAGCAGAGCACCACTTGCCATGGCCTCATAGCATCGCATATTAGCTTCCGGCGGAAATTCATCGCGCGTCACATTCACCACAATTTTCGATTGCTGATAAACCTTGGCCGTCTCCTCCTTGCTGTACCTCCTGCGAAAATCGTTCATCCGAAAGCGAGCGGCCAAGCTCGGTACGATGCGATTTCTTCGAGCGTACCAGGGTGGGCCGATGTGGCCCACCCATCCCAGGTCGAAGCACCGGTCCGTTTCAATTCCATTGAAGAGCCGTCCCTCAACCGCGTGCGGTAATAGGAAGACGCTGGGGTGTCCTGCTTTCTGAAAGGTTGAGACGAATCGGGGTTGCCAGACGAAAACATGGTCGAACAACATCGCCCATCGGAGTCGGGAAGGCATCCAGCTAAAGTTATCGATGTTGAGACACACCGTTGGCAAGGGCGAACGGTGCAAATCACGGGGTAGGCCGGGCGCACCAATGCATTGTATTAGGTACGAAATTGTCTCGCCGTGAGAAGTCGCGAACCTTACGAGGTCGTCTACACTCACATCCGGCCGAAACAGGTTCAAATCAAATTCGGCGATCTCGCCGGGCTCAAACGCCTCGACCAGGTATTTCTCGGAGACGTGGCGCTCAATTGAACCATAAACGAATCCGATCCTGGTCGTTCCTGGCAGCGTATCGGATTCGTCTAATCGGGAAGTAGCGCGTCCCGCTTTCGGACTCTGGAATGTTGAGGTCTCGCTCATTTTTCCGACCACGCCGTGTCACCAAGGTGCTCCCGCGCCGTGTGACCCCTCCAGAGCGCTCAGCAGTCAATAACAGGGCGCGTCGGTCCCTGTCGCAGGAGGTTTTCGACTAGTATGCTACAAAACTCCTGATGGAGCGCTGCAATAACGTTCACGTCGGGCATCATTCTGAACCGCCTCAAACGCGTTGTAGCCAGGGTTGCCCTCATTTCTCATACTTGGTTGCATCGGCCAGGTCGGACATCACCGTCCGTTAATCGAAGCAAATAGTTAACCTGTTCTTCTGGGGAACTGCTTACATCCCTGAACATTGCTCTTTTTTCTCGCAGCAATTGCGTAAGAAGGCCAGCCATGTGAAACAGTACCCGGACGCGATCGGTCGCAAAATTCCACCGCAGTTGGCATATATCCTTCGCCAACGCCGCCGTCGAGACCAACCAGGTGCGAAATGCATATCGCGCCGGAAGCAGTTTTGTCGCAAGCAACAGTCGCCCCTTCAGTACCCCGCGAAAACTGAAGCGCGCTCCCTCCAATGATCGCTGCGAACTGCCTACACGATGCCAGCAAATCGCACTTGGAACGTACACCGTCTTCCACCTGTGCACCCACGCTCGCCAGCAAATCTCGACGTCTTCGTACCCAAGCGGTAGCCGGTCGTCAAATCCGCCCAGCTTCTCAAAGAGTGTCCTGCGCACCATCATGCAGGCCGCCGAGGCCATGAATACGCGTGACTTCTCACTCGTTTCCTGCTGATAGAAGTATAACCCAGGCACTAATTCCGTAGAAGAATGTCGCCTAGGTGGGACATTCGTCAGGCGCGCCGCCAGATGTTCGCAAACAGTCCCATCCCAGTTAAACTGCATCCCGTCGGTAGCAAAGACCTCCTCGTCACCCTCTAGCGGTTCGACCAACGCACCCACAAATCCAGGGTCGAACCGCATGTCATTATTCACGAAAAGCAGCAGATCACCCCTCGCAATCGTGGCGCCTCGGTTCAGCGCCGGCGCGAGGCCAAGATTTTTTTCGAGAGGAAGCCAGCGGACTCCAAGCCTTCTCGCCACCTCAGCGGAGTCGTCCGACGATCGGTTATCAACAACGATGATTTCCAGCGACTCAAACGACTGCGATGCAAGACTAGGCAAGCAAACGCGAAGATGCTCTGCCCCGTTCCAATTGACAATGATCACGGACACCCGAGGTTTCTCAGTCATGACTCAGCACGTTGCGCATCTGAAGTGCTAACCCGTTGATACCGATCAGGGACTTCTCTGGCGTTCGTGCGGTCGGGTCGAGTCGGTCCGAGTAGGATCCCTGCACCCAGAACAATCCAGCCTATGAGCATAGCGGTGCGCGCACTTTGCAGCTCGTCAGCCGGAAACATGCGAGCCGCCAGAGCCAGATAAAGCCGGTGGGGTTCGCCGAGCCGACACCGCCTCGCTATCATAACGATGGACGTCCGCCAAGTAGTACTGATTATCATAACCCATACGATTGCCGAAGATGATGAATAGCAGTGCCAATATCGCATTAGGGCGAATTGTGGCCAGGGAGTCAGCCTTGCACGTTTCCAGAGCAGAAAGTGTGAACCGTTGTGACACGCAACAGGGTCGTTCCGGGCGCATGTGGCGACGTTCCCACCTTGTGGGGGCAAAACTAAAGCTCAGCTGAATCCGGCGGACCCACGAGCACGTCATGGCGGCTCGCCGCGAATGTCCATGCGGACTGGTGCTTTAAGTCGAACCGTCTTTGCAAAAATGTCTTTCGCGTGACACTATCACGAATCTGATAAATAGAAGGTTGTGTCTTGCGGTTTTGAAGCCATAACACCTCAGCATGCTCTTTAATTCCCTCGAGTTCGCCATATTTTTTCCGGTAGTAACCTTCCTGTATTTCATCCTGCCCCATCGATTCAGATGGGCACTACTGCTGACTGCGAGCTGTGTTTTCTATATGGCTTTCATTCCGGCCTATATACTGATTTTGATTTTCACAATCATTGTCGATTATTTCGCGGGCATTTGGATTGCAAACGCAAGCGGTCATCGTAGGAGATTTGCTCTCACGATGAGCATAATTGCGAATTGTGGTGTGCTGACGTTCTTCAAATACTATAACTTCCTGAATGTGAATCTTACGAGGCTCCTCGGTGGGATCCAACTGCACAATTCTCTACCAGTTTTATCAATCATTTTACCTATCGGTCTGTCGTTTCACACGTTCCAGGCTATGAGCTACACCATAGAGGTCTATAGAGGGCGGCAGCAACCCGTCAAACACTTTGGGATCTATGCCCTGTACGTAATGTTTTACCCCCAGCTTGTCGCCGGTCCAATTGAGCGCCCTCAGAACTTAATTCACCAATTCCTTGAGCACCATAGTTTCGACTATCGGCGCGTGACGGATGGTTTAAAGCTGATGCTGTGGGGACTGTACAAGAAGGTTGTCATAGCTGATGGGCTGTCTCTGTACGTTGACCCCGTCTACAACCATCTGGGTCAATACCAAGGCACGCACATGCTCGCGGCAACGGTGTTTTTTGCAATAGAAATATACTGCGATTTTTCTGGTTATTCAGACATCGCAATCGGCGCGGCTGGGGTGATGGGTTTCAAGCTAATGACGAACTTCAATAGCCCATATGCCGCAAGATCAATTTCGGAATTTTGGCGACGATGGCACATCTCACTTTCCACATGGTTTCGCGACTATCTCTACATCCCGATGGGTGGAAACAAGACTTCTGTCCCCCGATGGTACCTCAATATCTTCATCACCTTTTTGGTTAGTGGTCTCTGGCACGGAGCAAATTGGACGTTCGTGGTTTGGGGCGCGTTGAACGGTTTGTATCTCTTGGTTGGGATTTGGACAAAGAGAACGAGGACAAGTCTAACTGGGAGAACTGGGATGAGTGCTCATCCTACCGTCCATAAAATTGTGCAGGTTGCCATCACTTTCACCTTAGTTTGTTTTGCATGGATATTCTTTCGCGCTAACACTTTCTCCGATGCCCTGTATGTAATAAAGCATATCGTCACCGACGTGCCTCGCAGGGGATTCTTAGTTGGAATGGGCAGACCCAGATTCGCTATTTTGGCCCTGTCAATCTCTTTGATGGAAATCGTGCAGGTCATTCAAAGACGGAAAGATATTCTGGCGTTGCTCGCTTCACAACCATCGTGGATCCGCTGGACTATCTATTATTGTCTGATTCTTGCAATACTGCTTTTCGGTCAATTTGGCAAGAAGCAATTCATATATTTCCAGTTCTAAGGAGTAATGGATTGAAGTTGTTTCTTAAGCTCTGCATTCTGTTTGCTCCCGTTCTGTTCGCCCTGGGTTATGTCGAGCACGAACTCGGCTCTGTCCCCAATGGGTACAGCATGAAGCGCGAGCGCGTGGAGCGGAGAATTCCCGAGATCAAAATTCTGATAACCGGTTCTTCACATTCCTTCTACGCGATCAAGCCACGGGCCTTAAATCAAAACGCGTTTAGTCTCGCGTATATCAGTCAAGACTTGTTCTACGACACTAGACTCCTTCTCAAATACGTGCCGAGGGCACCGAAACTGGAATTGGTGATAATTCCGATCTCTTATTTTTCACTGGAAAGTAAACTTCGAGATACGATTGAGAAGTGGCGGTGTCCCTTCTATCATAAATTTTACGGCTTTCCTGCCGCCGAGCCGCTCGACGTCAAAAACTATAGCTTGATAGCTCTCTATGGTGCATCGGAAACTCAATCTCTGATCTTCAGGAGATTTCGGTCGCGAAACACCGAATTAATCGACGATGACGGCGGTCCTCCAGAAGGGTTTCGGAATAGTGAAAATTCCGATCTATCCAGCGAAGCCGCGCTAGCGCGTCACCACTCGTCGATGAGGCCCGCTCTTGTACAGGAAAATATCGACTACCTCAACGAGGCAGTCCAAGTACTGAAATCTCGAAGTGTAGGGGTGGTTTTTGTAACCACTCCCGTGTACAAGTCTTACTACTCTCACCTGAATCCCGCTGCCTACGCACGAATGCAAGACGCGATTAGGTCTATGAGCGAGCAAAACGGAATCCAATATCATAACTACATGGAAGACCTAAGATTCGACGAGTCCGACTTTTTCGATTGTGATCATTTGAATGCGTCGGGAATGGCCAAATTCACTAAGATTCTTAAGAACGAAATCGTTGACCCTTCTATTGCCAGCGGTACGATTGTGAAGGAGCCAAACTCGAGACTAGGTCGGCGAAAAGCGGGAAATCTTGAAGCGACCCCTTAATCAACAGGCCGGAGGTCCGAATATTGATCGCATGCCAAGTTCTGGGCGCGCGACCCTACGGGATTTGTCCGTTGATCGCTCGCTGATTCACACAGCATTTCAGCTTTTCTGTCGCGGGTTTAAAGAACCGAAGCCAATGTGCCTGATCTTGTTTCCACCCTACATCATAGACCGTCGCAATTGGAATTATGCAAACAGATGACCTGTGAGCGAAGCGGAAAACCGTATAACCTGGAATACCGGGAAGGCGGTGGAAGTGAACATTGCCACTCCACGTTAGTGCTCCCGGCTTATCAATAACAGGCGACTCGCCCGTGGTTTTTGGATCAGCTTTTCGGTAGAGTGCTTAGGTTGCCTTGCTACAATCGAGCAGATGATGCGGGGTTGTATTGTCATTGCTTCAGATTGACGGGCTACGCGAGGTGACTGGAGAGTGTAGATTGAAATGCCTAGCAAGGAATCCAGTCTCGCTTGCTCATTGTATGAAACAGGCAGTCGATAATCCAGGATCACGATCGAATACAAGGGGCCGCAAGGGCCCTTTCCCTGTTGTTGTTCCTACAAAAACGCATGGTCAATAGGCATATCGAGATCTTTCAAGACTTGGCCGCGTGCAAAGGAGCGCGGGCAGCGGAGTAAGACTCATCATGAGTAAAATCAAGGGCGCGTGGAAACAGTCCGCGAGGCACTACTGGGTATGGTGGCTCTATCACCTAATCGTCGCTGACGCAGTTGCCGTTCAGCGCCCAACCAAATATAGATTCGTGCGGGATTTTCTCGGAAATAACCTCGGAATTGCTGCAGATATTGGATGCGGACCGGGTGTTTTTGTGCGGCACATGGGCGTGCGAGCAAGGTATCTCATTGAGATGGATATAGATCATGACTCGTTAGAGCGGGTACAGTTTCGGCACCGAGATCTGAGGAATGTTGGTTTCGCCACAACGTCCGCTAACATTTTACCTTTGACTGATAACTGCCTGGATACGGTTCTGTGTCTCGAAGTACTCGAACACCTGAAAGAGGACAGTGCCGCCCTGGCCGAGATTTACCGTGTGCTGCGCCCTGATGGAAGACTCGTTCTTTCAGTACCTGTACCACCCGGGGAGGTAGACGAAGACTCTGACTGGGGTCACAAGCGAGAAGGGTATCAATTGCCAGAAATCAAATCGTTGCTTATGGACAATGGATTTGACGTACAAGATTTCGCTTTCGCCGAGTTCAAGTTCTCTCGACGCGCCGCTCAGGTGATTCGATGGTGGCGACAAGCAACACAATTGCCGGCCCCAATCTTTTTTTCATGGATCGGATATATCGACAACTTTCTCGATTCGAGCAAAGTAAAGACTGGCAGCCATCGCCCTGCGACGGTGCTTCTCCTGGCACGAAAGCCCTTCCGGCGGTAGCGAAGAGTTGAGCGAGCAAACTCACCCTCGGATGGATTCGCAGTGCGAACATGTATACGATAATGGCCTATGAAGCTTCTCATCTACACCCATCCGTTCGCCCCCATGGTAGGCGGCATCGAGACCTACACAATGCTGCTGGCGCGGCGTTTCTCCGAAGTAGCTCAAACGGGCACGGAATCTGTCGAGGTGACAGTCGTGACCCAAGCACAGGCGAGGGACATGGTTGATTCGGTGCTCCCTTTCCGGGTAGTCCGGAGGCCAGGGCTGGCGCAGCTGGTGGGCTTGGTACGTGAAGCGGATGTAGTTCACGTCGCTAGTCCGGCATTTGTCCCCATGTTGTTGGCCTGGGTGCTTCGGAAACCAGCGGTCGTCGAACACGACGGGTATAATTCGGCGTGTCCTAATGGATTGCTCTTTTACGAGCCCACGAAAACTGATTGTCCGGGGCATTTTCTCGCCCGGAACTACAAAGAATGTCTGCGCTGCAATCGGGAGAATTTAGGAAGGTGGGGGAGTTTCCGACTTTTTCTCATGACATTTCCACGGAGGTGGTTGTGTCTCAGAATGACTTTACACATCGGGCCCAGCAACCATGTGGCCCGTCGAGTCGAAATGCCCCGTACTCAGATTGTCTATCACGGGATCGCCTGCCCGACTGGCGCCACGCAAATCGAGTACAAAGTGGACTCTCCCGTCTGCTTTGCCTATGTGGGCCGAATGGTGCAAGCGAAAGGAGTTCCTGTTTTACTGCGCGCGGCGCAACGGCTTCAAAAGCTCGGTTATGAATTCCGACTAAAGTTAATCGGGGATGGACCAGTCCGGGCTGACCTTGAGCGCATGACCGATGAGCTCGGCCTGCGATCGCGAACTATTTTCACAGGTTTTCTCCAAGGAGACGCACTTGATGAGGCAATGAGAGAAGCGACAGCAGCAGTGATGCCTTCCATCTGGCAGGATGTAGCCCCTCTGGCCTCTATCGAGCATATGATGAACGGGCGGCTCCTGATCGCATCGGACATCGGTGGGCTAGGAGAATTGGTCGACGGTGTCGGGCTCAAGTTCCCCGCGGGAGATGATGAAGCGCTCGCTAATTGCCTTCGCCGGGTGCTTGAGGAGCCTCGATTAGCGCGTGAACTGGGAAATAGCGCGCGCGAGCGCGCGCGTGTGTTGTTCACGCTTGATCGGATGGCAAAAGATCACTTGCAGGTGTACACCGCAATTGCACCTAGGAAAGTTCGAGGAAGAGCCTGACGAATATGAATACGCCAAGCGAGTTCAAACGCGCTCGCCCGGAGACTTGGACAAAGGGAGTTCTAAAATCAATTTATCGCACTGCCCTTCGGAGTTTGTCTCGCGGCTTGCCGAAGGCAGTCCTTTTCCGGGGCTCGATGCTACTTCGGAAGTTCGGCTTGAGGCTCAAGCGCGTCGGAGCTCCACCTTTGCTTCAAAAGGCGGCAGACTTTCTCTTTTACAACACCTGTCACATGCGCCCCGCAATTGTTGAAGGGCGGATCCGCGGCGATCGGTTCTTTATTCAATTGAACGATCCTTGCCAGTACGATCTGCTACTCGAAATACATGAGGTTAGAGTTAAGCAATGGATTACCTCGGAGCTCAAAGACGGAATGATCTTTTTTGACATCGGAGCAAATGTTGGATATTACACTTTGCTAGGGGCAAGATACGTTGGAAGCTCAGGGAGAGTGGTTGCTCTGGAGCCGAACCCGATAGTCGCTGCCATTCTGCGCCGAAACGCCCAAATCAATTCCATGAAGAACGTCGAGATCGTCCAGGGGGCAGCATCCCGGGCTTGCGGCAATGTGAGACTCGGCCGTGCAGGCTCCAGCAGCTATGCTTCCGGACTCTATTGCGAAAACCCAGTTGACTGGATTGAAGTCCGGGGTTATTCGCTGGACGCTCTGGCCTCCGAACTCCAAATTTCTGCGGTTGACTTGGTCAAACTTGATGTCGAGGGCGCGGAAGTCGAAACGATAGAGGGAATGACAAAGATTTTGGCTGTGGATCGCCCCAAAGTATTAATGGAATTGCATAGCCATTTCGGTACGGTTGACTTGCACCCAGCTGTTCAAAAGCTTAAGAACGCCGGCTATTCCATACAATCTATTTCAGAGAACCACATCATAGGAGATCCGACCACTATCTAGCGCGCCGAAGAAGCGCCCAAGTATCAATGAGAGACGCGTCCATACCGGAGCTAAGAAAACGTGCGCGTCGGTCCCGTCGGTCGCGTGCGCACAATGGCTTCGCCACGCCCGTTGAACGATGTCTTCCCAATCATCGGTATGCCCGGGGCTTCCCAAACTCGTCGTTTAGCCAGGCGAGGCAGGGGGGCGCCCTTCGACGGATGCAGTTTTGGTCCTTTCAAGAGAATATCGACGGAACTCTTGAGCCATGGGGCGAGCTCCCACGAGCTCGGGCAAACAGAGCCATCCCTTAAGATTCTTCATGGCTTTACTTTATTGAGGACTCGCAGCTTAGTCTCAAGTACTGAGGATTCATCCTGCATGTCGACGACAGATTCAGTTGAGATCACAAAAGATTCTCCCATGAAGGAAGTTCGCAAGCTTTTGGGTGCCGGCACATGAAACTGGGCGCCTTGAGAGAATCCCTCGATTTTCTTCACAATAGCGGGCGCAACCTGCTCGCCGCGGCTGTGATCGAGCCATCCTCGCCTTAGGTTGTATTCTGCGGGATTGGTTGTCCTTGCCACCGTGGCACTCCTCGCAATCCTTAAAGAAAGACTGGAGACGCAGGGTGTACTGTTTGGCGGCGTGGATCGCGCTCGAGGACTTGATGATCGTATACTTCGTCAAAGTTCCCGTTCGGCAAGGCTCATGGCGTCGCTGCTTTTCAGCTTTTCATGATGAGAATGGAATACATCCCGGCCCTACTCGAGTGTCGGTGGAGCGATTGATTGCTCCGGCTCTCGGTTCCATGCACGGGGCAGAAAGTAGATAGAGCCCCTTTGTCTTAACTAGAGTTTCCAATGGCTTGCGATTTGATGCCTTCATCCGCACAATATGTGAGCAAGTGTTTCGACTTTCCCTGGTAAAACATGCCTGAATCCCGATACCGGACTCTCATCATTTGTTCGCACCCTGTTCAGTACATGTCTCCTCTGCTTCGGCGGATGGCCCAACATTCCCAGATCGATCTGCAGGTTGCCTACTGTTCCCTGCGAGGCGCTCACACCGTTTATGATCCCGATTTTGCAACAACCATTCAATGGGATGTTCCTCTTTTGGATGGCTACACTTGGATGGAGATTCCTAACATTGGTACAGGTGCCGAATCGTTTCTCGGCCTTTGCAATCCCGGACTCTGGCGACTCATTCGGCGGGGCAGCTTTGACGCGGTCTTCTGCTACACCGGCTACCTAAAGGTCTCCTTCTGGATCGCCTTTCTGGCCTCAAAGCTCTCGAGGACAGCATTTCTGTTCGGTACGGACACAACCACGCTTTCGCCACGGGACTCTCGCCGGTGGAAGGTCGCTGTCAAGAAAATCCTCTGGCCGGGCCTCTTTCGACTAGCAGACCAAGTCATCGTCCCTTCTTCAGCTGGTGTAGCTCTCATGCGCACCCTTGGAATTCCGCCGGAGCGCATTACGTTGACTCCGTTTGTCGTCGACAACGATTGGTGGACCGAAAAATCCAGACTTGTTGATCGCGATGGCGTTCGCTCCGATTGGAGAGTCACGCCCGGTCAGCAAGTCATTCTTTTCTGCGCCAAGCTACAGCCCTGGAAGAGGCCAGCGGATCTCCTTCGAGCCTTTTCGAGTTTAGATCTTTCGAATGCGATTCTTGTTTTTGCTGGCGAAGGTCCGCTTCGCGCGCAACTCGAAGTCGAAGCGAAAGAACTCGGAGTCGCTTCGCGTGTGCGCTTTCTTGGCTTTGTCAATCAGTCCCAGCTTCCAGCGGTCTACACCTCCGCGGATATCTTTGTCATTCCGTCCGGCTACGATCCCTGTCCGGTCGTGGTCTGCGAGGCGATGCTCTGTGGATTGCCCGTCGTTCTCAGCGACCAGATTCGCGGACGCTTTGACCTCGTCCGGCCTGGTGAAACCGGCGATATCTTCCCCTGTGGCGACATCAATGCCCTTGCCGCATCCATTAGAAAACTGTTGTCCGGTGGCGTCGCTCTGGCGGAAATGAAGCTGAATGCTCTCCGCCGTATGGCCACGTGGTCACCACAAGAAAATGTCAGTGCAACGGTTGAGGCCATTCGAATCGCGAAGTTCGACAAGGCCGCGGGCAAGAGATAGAACGATGATCTCGCCATCACCGACCTCATAGCCCCCGTGAATCCTGATTTCATCTTTCCCTACGGCGATGTTCAAGCAGTCACTGAACTATTAAGAAGAGCGCTTTCCGATCCAAGTAAACTGGACCGTCGCGGCCAGGACTCTCTTCGAAGGATGCAGTCTTGGTCCGCCCGGGAGAATATCAGCGGAGTTTTGGATGTCGAGGAGCGAGCTCTCGAGCTCTTTCGCGAACAAGCAAATAGGGGCATTCCTCTGAATTCGGGACAGCCCTGCTCTTTTCATGGCCGACACATTGTTGTCGAATGTTATGATAAATCCAGTATGGCCAAGACGGCTTCAGCTGAGATTACAAAGGTTTATCCGCTAAAGAGGGTGCGCTACCTTCCCCGGGGTCGCACATGAAAATCGGCACGTTGAAAGATTCGCTCGATTTTTTTCACAGTAGCGGCCGCAATTTGCTCACGGTGGCCCTCATCGCCCTAGTAGCCTACGGATGTGCAATCCTTATCATCGGAGACGATCTTTCGTCCTCGTACTATGCGGGACTGGTCGCCATTGGCATCGTGTCGATTGTGGTGACCTTTAAGGATTGGAGAAAAGGAGTGTACTTGTTCTTCGCGTGGATCGCGGTCGAGGACCTGATCCGAAAGTATCTCGGCAATAACATGATGATATACTTCGCCAAGGACCTCCTCGCTGTTGTGCTCTATCTTTCTTTTTTCATTGCGCGCAAGGCCACTTTGACGAAATTCTATAGACCCCCTTTTTTGATTCCTTTCCTAGTTTTCTTCTGGTATTGCGTCCTTCAGGTTTTCAATCCTGCGTCAACCAGCTTTTTTTATGGGCTGATGGGATTGAAGCTCTGTTTCCTCTACGTGCCCCTTCTTTTCGTGGGCTATGCCCTGGTCGATTCTGAAAAGCAACTGCGCCGCTTTTTCATCTTTAACTCGATCCTCATTCTCACGGTGGCGGGATTTGGAATCGCACAGTCCATCTTGGGGCACACTTTCCTTAATCCCGAGGTCGTCCAGGAAGACATCCGCAGCTTAAGCACATTGTATCGCGTCTCCCCGATCACGGGCTTGATTGCTTACCGGCCTACATCGTTCTTTGTCAGCGCCGGCCGGTTCCAGAATTTCTTGCTGGTCTCGTGGATTCTGGCTCTTGGTTTTGGCGGTTTTCTGCTGATGCGCAAGCAGCCTGGTCGTTTGCTCGGGTTCGCAACGATTGGTATTGTTGCTGCGGCTGCTTTGATGACGGCTTCGCGGGGCGTCTTCCTATGGACTCTTGCAACCGCGATGGTCGTTGCTCCTGCCGTCATCTGGGGTGCATCCTGGGTCGGGGAGCAGCGAATTCGCGGCGCGCGCGCCATACGGCGGGCAGCAGTTTTTGTTGCCATAGCCTTAGTCGTTCTTGTGTGTATATTCCCAGAAGAGGTTAGTAGCAGGATGGCGATCTACACAGAGACTCTTTCCCCTTACAGTTCCGAAAGCGAGCTCGGTTTTCGATCTCAAACGTATCCACTGCAGAATTTCATCGCAGCGTTCGCCTATCCGCGTTGGCCGTACGGCTATGGAACTGGAACCGCTTCCTTGGGCGTGCAATACGTAGCTCGCATTTTGCACGCTCCGCCGATGAATGTTGCAACGGAAAACGGCTATGGCCAGTTGGTGATCGAAATTGGGATTGTAGGCCTGCTTTTATGGATTTTACTGGCCTATGCAATCACGCTTTCCGCCTGGCGAGCTATCAAGAATCTGAAAGGAACAGTGTGGTTTCCAATCGGGTTTGCGATTTTCTTGTACGCCTTTCTGTTGGTCTTCCCAATGAGTTATTACAGCTTCATCGCTTACCAAGACTTCGTCATGAACGCCTATTTTTGGCTGACGCTTGGCATTCTGTTCCGAGTTTCGGAATTTCCAAGAGATCTTCCTGTCGCCCAGACAACTAAGTGAGAACTATAAGTAAACGGAGACCTGTTTGCAGATTGTTGTCGTGTCGCCTTTTCTAGATCGTCGCCACGGTACAGAGCTTTGCATCATCGAGCAGATCGAAAGATTGTCGTCGAAGCACGGCTGGGGCATCCATTTGTTCTCTCAGCGCGTGGAAGACGTAAATGGTCTCACCAGAGAAGATCCAAAAAATATTGAGGGCGGGTTCATCCGTTGGCACAACGTTTCTGACATTCCTGGTCCCCATCTTCTCAAATTCTTGTGGTGGTTTTTTGCGAACCGCTCAGTAAGGAAGACCGCGCTGAAGCGTCTTGGAGATCGGCCCCTGCTCGTTTACTCGCCCGGAATCAACTGTCTGGATGCCGATGCCGTTACCGTCCATATCGTTTTCCACGAATTCTACGCGCGTGTCCGCCATGAACTCGCACTCCTCAAAGTGCCGCTCAGTAGATGGCCTGTTACGCTTCACCGGAAATTATATTACAAATTGATTATGGTTCTGGAACGCCATATCTACACAGACTCTAAAGTCCGTTTGGCGGCCGTGTCGAACCTTGTATCCGCACAACTCGAAAAACACTTTGGACGAACCGATTCGGTCGTTATTCCCAACGCTGTCGACACTGCGATTTTTAACTGCGAAGCTCGCCTCGCCCGCAGGTCAGTTTCGCGCCAAAGCCTAAAGTTAGACGACAATCACTTTGCCGTTTTGTTGATTGGCAACGATTGGAAGAAAAAGGGGCTTGGCCAATTGCTCCGGGCTTTGGCCATCATCGAAGTCCCAATCCAGCTCTTGGTCGTCGGGAAGGATGATCCGAGCCTGTACCGTCCTGCCCTCCGGCAATTACAGTTAGACGACCGCGTGCGTTTCCTGGCGCCCTCTGCCGACGTGCTTTCGTGCTATGGTGCAGCCGATGCCTATGTTGCTCCGTCTCTCGAAGACGCCTTCGGTCTGCCAATATTGGAGGCTATGGCTTGTGGATTGCCTGTAATCGCGAGTGTCCAAGCCGGGGCGAGCGAAAACGTCGTTGATGGAGAGACCGGATTTCTATTGCGAGATCCAATGAACCATGTCGAACTGGCTGAACTCATTCGGCGACTTGCCAGCGACAAGTCGGCGGCATGCAAGATCGGCGCTGCCGCTTCCCAGTATGTGAAGGCTTCGGTGAGCTGGGATCACAATGTGTCAGCCACCCGCAAGTTTTTGGAAAACGCGTTGGCTTCGAGGAAGAAGTGAACTGCTTGCCGGTGTCCCTCGTGAGCGCTAAGTTCAGCTCGCGGCTGCAAAGGCAGCCGATTACTTTCCGGGGGGAGTCTGCAGGTGCGGATTGTGAAACCTGATGGCCAGAACATGACACGGAGCTTTGATTCGGCCCCGCTGAATAGATATAGAAGGACACAAAGAGCTTCTTCACAACTCAGCAATAACCTGAAATTCAGAAAGGAGGGCCAGAAAAACTGGATTCTTCAACAAACGGCTAATCGAGCAACATTGGTACTTGACGCTCCTTGCACAGAAGCGGGTGCCGTTGTAGGTTGTCTTTATGGAAGAGAAGGAAAAGAAGCGGCTTGAGACAATCGTCGCCTGGATTGGCTATTCTATCGCTCTCATTGTGCTCATTGCTCTTTTCCTAAATCTAGTGCGACAGTAGAACTGACGGACGTTACACAAACAAATTGCCTCCATCACGCGAACAGATGGTAAGAACGCTCGTCTATCTGCGATTGCACCAGTGGTCTTTGCTTTAGATAGCCGATGGCCCGAAATCCTAAACAGCCTATACATTTGACACCGGCCTGGCGGGCGATGGTTGGGATCGGTTTCATAATCTTCCTGTTCTATTCCACTCTGCTAAATGGGGGATTTACTCATGCAAATAGCCGGGGAAAGACCTTGGCGCTCGCTCTTGAAGACGTTTTCTCCCTCACTAATCTAATGATCGCGGTCATTTCTGGTTTGCTCGGCTACTTTAAGTACTTGGTTTGGGACCAGGAGGTCGAAGATTCGCGCAAGAACTGGCCGTAATTGAACCAGTCGGATGCCGTGCTCGTGCATCGGAGGACGGTGGCTATGCGCAGACATCGGCGGCGTACAAGAGGGCGCTGGGAAGCTGCAGCGGCGCGCCAGACACCCCGAGTACGACGATCGCCGCCGCCAAGTGCTCGACTGCTGAGTGTGACCATGAGTGTGCGGGGGGCAGCGGTGACACATACGCCCCACTTCATGTCAGCGCTGGGCGGGGGGACGATAGCATATGGTACGGTTGTCGAGTTTCTATTCTCTGGCATGAGCGTCGACCGCCGATTCACACAAACGC
>Ga0210398_10000645_pt1 | contig 38868 bp, 31 predicted proteins | sample IncBWC4OmetaG_FD_161047 | JGI IMG/M metagenome (GOLD analysis project Ga0210398, IMG submission 161047) | Forest soil microbial communities from Barre Woods Harvard Forest LTER site, Petersham, Massachusetts, United States - Inc-BW-C-4-O | ecosystem: Environmental > Terrestrial > Soil >... | reverse complement strand
CGCGCGCAAATGGGATCGCATCACTTTCCTCGAACAGACCTGCCTCAAAGCCGGCTTACCTCCGGATGCCTGGCGAAAAGGCGCCTCGATTCAAGTCTTCACCGCCGAAATATTCAGCGACCAGTTTTCTTAGCCTCGACTGAGGGTAGTTATCTGACTCGGAGTCGTGCTGGGCATCGAGCAACCGCAGGAGCGCATCTTGCTGGGCAGCGTCGGGTTGCAAACTGAGGCGCATGCGGTCCCTACGAGAATCAGGCGAGACGGCGCGAGCGTCAGGTTTCGGGATGGCCAGAGGCTGGCGGTTGCCGCACAGCGTGATGGTCTGCTCATCGTCGACCAAGCTTACGGACGCGGTCTTGCGGCTCCACAAATGGAGATTGCGGGAATGTTCAACTTGGAGGAGGGGAGGGACTTCGCGGCGCGGCGGAAATCTTGGAGTCCGGCTCTTTCTACTGTGATTCGGGGGAGAGTGGAGAGATAAGAAAACGCGCGCCCTGCCGCCTGCCTTTCATCTCTAGGCGGTGGCCGGCTCTTCGACCGCCGACACCACGGCTTCGAGATGCGCCAGGGTTTCCTCGATGGTGAGCGAATACATTTCGCGGCCCAAGCCTTCGCCAGCCTGCAGCGCGGATTGCAGATAGTGGCCGGCAATTTCCACAGCCAGAGAATCGGTGATCGATTTGCCGGTACGTTTCTTGTATTCCACCCAGGCGGGGTGCGGCAGTGCCACCCAGACGGTCTTCCCATCGACCAGAAATTTTATGTCAACCGCATCGGCGTGACGCGTGGCGATGGCCACGATCAGCGCCTGATAAACGCAATGCACCGGTTTCTTGGTCCAGCGATCGGTGGCGGTGAAATCTGCAAACATGGCTAGAGAAACTATAAGCTGGAAGAGGCGGTACGGGCAAATAGGATCGGCTTCGCATCCGAGCATTCTATGAACGGACTATGCGCCAGGCTCGGATGCGGATGACACTGCCTCAGGCAAGGGAGCATGCGGCGGCTCGTGCGACAAATCCTCCTCGCAAACCAAGAAGCGCCGGCACGGCCGGCGCGGCTCGGTGACGTGGTCGCGGACGTGGCCCGCAGCCCGGGACAGCGCTTCTCGAGCGCGCTGAGCACGGAACGCTGGGTTTACAGGAACTTCCGCCTCGAGGTGCACTTCGGCGCCCACTCCGGCCAGGTGCGCAGATGGCGTGGGAGGATGAGTCGGATTACGCTGCCCGCCATGCTGACGTAACCGACCATACGATCGCGAGCAAGCAAGGGTTGCACCGGTAAAGTACTCGGCTTATAGGCCGATTCCTACAGAAAACCCTTTAGACCCCTCAGCAATGCTACGGATACCCAACAATACAGCTCTACGCCATTTTAAACATCGAGCATTCTTCGACCTGCAGAAATCGATGATGATTCCGGCTGAAGTGTCCATCATCTCGTGTCATGTAGGTTCGCGCAGCTTTTCGATCTACCGTGCCTACTGAATCCCAATTCGTTTGGAGGAAAATTGCCCGGCGCCAGTCTTAGCACGAATCAGCAGGCGGCCAATCGGCAGCCGCCGCGCTCCGATCCACGTGCCCGTACCGGATGTGATGGCTTGGACAATATTCTGAATGGTGGTTTTCCACGCGGCCGCCTGTATCTCATCGAAGGTGATCCGGGCGCGGGAAAGACCACCCTGGCGTTGCAATTCATGCGCGAGGGCGTCACTCGGGGAGAGCGCGCTCTCTATATCACGCTTTCCGAGTCGCGCGCCGAGCTGAATCACGCCGCGCAGTCGCACGGATTCTCGCTGGACCAGATCGAGATCGTCGAATTGCTTCCCAATGAAAACGATCTGCTCCCCGAACAGCAATACACGGTGTTTCATCCTGCCGAAGTCGAGCTGAACGACCGCATGCGAAGCATCGTCAAGGAAATTCAGCGCGTTCACCCCGACCGCCTCGTGATCGACGCGCTCAGCGAATTGCGCATGCTGGCAAAAGATCCACTGCGCTACCGCCGTCAAATCTTGTCGCTGAAAGACTTCATGGCCGATCAAGAGTGTACCGTTCTGTTACTGGATGACCGTAGTTCACGCGATCCCGATTTGCAGTTGCATAGTGTGGTCCACGGCGTTGTCAGCTTGGACAAAGTGCCCCGCGAGTATGGCAAGACTCGCCGCCAGGTCGAGATTGTAAAGCTGCGCGCTTCGGCGTATCGCGAAGGATTTCACGACTATTCGATTGTGAGCGGAGGGGTTGCGGTTTTTCCACGTCTGATCGCAGCCGACTCCCGCTCGGAGCAACCGCCCGAGGCAGTGTCGAGCGGAATCGCGGAACTGGATGCGCTGACCGGAGGTGGCCTGGATCGCGGCACCAGTACGCTTCTGATTGGACCCGCCGGTTGTGGCAAGACGAGCATCGCAGTCCAATGGGCTGCAACCGCGGCAAAACGAGGCGAATCCTGCGCGCTGTTCACCTTCGAGGAAGCCCCTCCCACACTGATGACGCGCGCGGCTGGACTGGGCATCGATATTCGTCCGCACGTGGCGAGCGGCAAAATTGTAATCGAACGCATAGACCCGGCAGAGAGGTCCCCCGGAGAACTGGTGGCGAAAGTTCAGCAGCACGTGGAGCGCGAAAACGTTCGCATCGTCCTGCTCGACAGTTTGAACGGATACCTCCAGTCGATGCCGGGCGAGCAGTTCCTGGCCGTGCATCTACACGAGCTGCTCGCCTATCTGGGGAATCGCGGAGTGCTCACGATAATGATTCTGGCTCAGGCGGGAACGATTGGCTCCCCGCTGGAGAGCGCGGTCGACGTGAGCTATCTGGCCGACAATATTTTGCTCCTGCGTTATTTCGAAACTCAGGGCGAAGTACGCCAGGCGATCTCCACCATTAAACGCCGCAGCGGCAGTCATGAGCACACGATTCGGGAACTGAAGTTGGGTCCCGATCGGATTCACATCGGACGCCCTCTGCGCGACTTTCAGGGAGTGCTCACCGGCACCCCCACATTTCTGGGGGGATCGAAGGAGAGTTGAGTGGCCGCGGTGTCGACCTTTCTCCATGCCGATTATCGAGTACTGGTGCTGGCTCCATTCGGCAAGGACGCCATCCTGGTTCGCGAAGTGCTGGAGCGCTCGGGGATTCCGGTGGGGGTCGTCGGAAATGTCGGAGCGATTGCGCGCTGCCTGGGCGGCGGAGCCGGAGCCGCCATCGTGGCCGAGGAATCGCTCGACGAGGAAGGCATCGAATTGCTGGGCCGCAGCGTTACGGCACAGCCTGCCTGGTCCGACTTTCCCATTATTGTCCTGACTGGCGGCGGAGCCACTACGGCGGACACCGAAATGATGGTGCGCTCGCGCGCGCCCATGGGCAACATCAATTTGATTGAGCGACCCCTGCGTCCGGCCACGCTGATCAGCAGCGTGCGCACCGCGATCCGCTCCCGACTCCGGCAGTACGAAATGCGCTCCCACCTCGAAGAGCGGGAACAAGTTGAGGAAGAATTAAGACGAGCGCATGACGAATTGGAGTCGCTGGTGGAACGGCGAACCGTCGCGCTGCGAAAACTTTCCGCCAGGCTCATGCGCGTCCAGGACGAAGAACGTCGCCGCGTTGCCCGTGAGCTGCATGACGGATTAGGTCAGTGGTTGGCGGCAGCGCAGATCAATGTGGATATGGTGCTGCTGCGGGACGGCGGAAAACCGTCACCTATGCTCGAGGAAACGCGCAAGCTGATCGACCACGCGGTCTCCAGCATTCGCACCATGTCGTATCTTCTCCATCCTCCATTGCTCGACGAGGCCGGCTTCGAGGCGGCGGCGCATTGGTTCATCGATGGCTTCGCCAAGCGTTCGGCGATGACCATCAAAACCAACTTTTTTCACCCCGACAGCCTTCCCGCGGAAAACTTGAAACTTGCTCGCATGCCCGAGGTCGTCGAACTCGCGCTCTTCCGCGCGCTCCAGGAAGGCCTCACCAACGCCCATCGCCATTCGGCGAGCTCGCAAGTCGAAGTGAACTTCCAGAGACTCCCAGATCGCGCCATCCTGGAGATCCAGGATTTTGGCCGGGGACTTCCTCAAGCCGTTATGGATCGCTTTCGTCGCACCGGATTCGGCTCCGGCGTGGGTCTTGCCGGCATCCGCGAGCGGATGAAAGAACTCGGCGGCGATTTCACCATCTGCTCAACCAACGCCGGTACCACACTGCGCTCCGCCGTCCCTCTCTCCGAGGACACCCAAGCGCGCGAGGCCACCCCGATCACGGAAGAAAACGAAACTCCGGTTTCCACCCACGCGCCGTTGCCCTCCTGACGAAGGGCAAGCGGGTTTCATGAGCCTGAAATCCCCGGCATGGTCGCGCTGTACGATGGCCACCCGCCCCCCGGTTCGGGGGTTTGGGCGGTGAGCTTCGTTCGACGGGCTGCGCCGGTCCGCGTGAGTCCCCAACTTCCACAGAAAATGATGGAATCATCCTTAACTTGCTAAATGCAAGTGATAATTTATCATCAAAGACGACGATGTCGAAAAAATCAGCTCCCAAGCGCCGCTCGGGTTGTCCGCTCAATGCTTCCGTAGAGATGTTGGGCGATCGCTGGTCACTGCTCATCATTCGCGACATGATGCTGCGCGGAGCGCGCACTTACAAAACATTCCTGGAGTGTTATGAAGGTATCGCGACGAATATCCTGGCCGATCGGCTGCGCAGGTTGGTGGAGTACGGAATCATCAGGACGGAGGGAGATCCAGCGGACGGACGCAAAGTGATCTATGTGCTGACCCAAAAGGGAATCGATCTGGCACCGGTGCTGACCGAGATGGTGCTGTGGGCAGCTGCGCACGAAGATACCGGCAACCACGAACTCGTCCGGCTCATGCGAAAGGGCAAAGAGAAGTTTATCGCCGAAGTGCGAGAGCGCTGGGCTCAGGGCGGTTGAAGCCGTAGCTGGTTCAAACCGCTCATCGGGTAACATGCTTAAGTGTCGAATCGGGTCCCCAAGCCAGCCAAACTCAACATTCTCGTCGCTACTCACCTGAGCCAATCTCCCGGCCTCGTCCACGGATTCTCCACGCGGATGGGCGGATTCTCGCGCGTCTATGGGAAGGACGCGCTCAACCTGGGATTCACCAAAGAAGATTCCAAAGCCGCGGTCGAGCGTAACCGCGCGGCGTTTCTGGCTGAGCTCGGCGCCAGGACAAAGAGCAAGAGCGTGCCGCAGGCGAGACCAGGCCTATGGCCGCTGGTCACGGCAAGGCAGATTCATTCCGACATCATCCAGCTCGTCAGCTCGCCCGCCGAACCGCAGCCGGTTGGCGACGGGCTGATCACGGATACTCCTGGGCTGGTGCTCGGCATCCAGACCGCCGATTGCCTGCCCGTCATTCTTGTCGATCCGAAGCGCCGTGCTGTAGGCGTGTTTCACGCCGGCTGGCGGGGCACGGTCAAGCGCATCGTGGAAAAGGGAGTCGGCGAGATGCAGCGCTTTTTCGGCAGTCGCGCCTGCGATCTCAAAGCTGCGATCGGCCCCGGTGTTCACGGCTGCTGCTACCAAGTGGGCGAGGAAGTTCGCGAAACCTTCGAGTCGCAATTTGCCTACGCAGAGAAATTGTTCCGGGTGGTCGAAGAATCGGATCCCGTGCGCGAAAAGTATCCCATGTTATTTCTGACGGCGCGCGCACCCGGCCACAGCGAGCTGCCCAAGAAGATTTTTCTCGACCTCGTAGAAGCCAATCGCCAACAACTGTTGGCCGTCGGAGTTCGAGCGAACCGCATCCAAGCCTCGCCGCTATGCACGAACTGCCGCACCGATTTGCTGTTTTCCTATCGCGCCGAAAAAGGCAAGACGGGCCGGATGATGGGCGTGGTCGGAATTCGGCCGTAGTTTTTTCCTCCCGACGTGCTTGCGCTACGCCGGTGTTGCTGGAGTCATGGGAGGCACCGGCGCGGGAGGCACCGCCGCGGGCTCGGCGATTCCTTCGTTCACCAGGTCCTTTAACTCCTTGCTGGGCTTGAAGAAGGGAATCTTCTTCGCAGGCACTTCGACTTTTTCACCGGTCTTGGGATTGCGTCCCGTGCGTGGCTTGCGCTGGCGGGTGCGGAAGCTGCCAAAGCCGCGGATCTCGATCTTGTCCCCCGCGCGCAGGGAACGCACCACGCTGTCAAAGATCGTTTCTACAATCACTTCGCTGTCTTTGCGTGTAAGTTCCGCCAAACGCGAGACTTCATCAATTAGATCGGCTTTCGTCATTGTGCTTCTTCCCTCCCAGGTTCCGTTTTTGGAAAGGAGCCGCCTGCCCTCGGCGGAAACCCCAGCTTCAAGCGGCAACCTCCATAACCTTCTCAAATTTCAGGGGTTGTATGCAAGTCGCAGTCTTGGGAAGCCCTTCGGCGTTAGGTTCTGGGCCTGGGGCACCATTTTGTCCCCATGCCCTGGGGCGCAGACCTGTCCCCTATCCCCGAAGCCCTCCGCTACTTCCACAGATAGTAAAAACCAACGTGCTGCTCCAGCATTTTCTCGGTGTTGGGCAGGTACTGCGAAACGTCGCCCAGCATCAGATCGAGCAGCGTTTTACGATCTTTCTCCGGATGCACCAGCGTTGGCTCGCCCGAGATGCCCACCGATTTAGCGGTGTCTTTCACGACCGTCTGGAAGTCGCCGAGGTTGTCGATTAATTTCATGGAGAGCGCCTGTTCGCCGGTCCACACTTTGCCATTGGCGATGGATTTCACATCTTCGAACTTCATGCCTCGGCCATCCGCCACCGCCTGCACGAACTGGCCGAACATATTATCGATCAGCGACTGCATGTAAGCCTGCTCGGCGGGAGTGAGGTCGCGCGTGGGATTGCCGGTATCCTTAAATTCGCCGGTCTTGAGCACAATGCTCTTCAGTTTGGCCCACTTGAGCAGGTCGCCGTAGTTCACCCACTCGGCGATGACGCCGATCGAACCCACGATGCTGCCATTATCGGCGTAAATCTTGTTCGAGGCCGAGGCAACATAGTAGGCGCCGCTCGCTCCCACGGTTTCGATTGAAACCACGACGCGCTTCTTTTTTTCCTCGTGGATGCGTTTGACCTCACGATAAATCTCTTCTGACGCAGCCACGCCGCCGCCGGGTGAGTTTACGTGCAGGATGATGGCCTTGATGGAAGAGTCCTGCTCGAACTTCTTGAGTTGGCCGACGACCGGCTCCGGCGAGAGAATGACGCCGTCGAGATCCACCACGCCGATGCGGTCGCCAAAGCCGCTGAACGATGCTTCACTGCTGCCCGCGTGCAGGGTGAGGTAGACGAGTGAAAATACCGCTAGCACGAAGAGGAAGAAGGCTCCTCCACCAATCAGAATCCAGAGCAGAGTGCGGGAACGTCGTTCAGCCATGGGGAAATTTTAGCACTGGAGCTGGGGGGTAAGCACTTTCACCGCCCCGCGCTCGATCCTCACCTCGGGCGGTGTACGGCAAACGTATTCGCCGTCGGCGTAGATGGCCAGCGGAGTTTCCGTTTCCACGCGCGGGGTGAGCGGCCTCGGAATAGTTGACCTTCCGCATGTGCAAATGGCGGCCCCGACTAGCCTGTGGAAACATGCAGGCGAATCTGCAAGAATCGATGCCGCCGATCACCCACCCATCGAGCCGGTCGTCGTCCATCTGAGCCGGGGGAGCGATCTTCATCCCCCGCCATAAATCGCAGTGTTTGGCAAACGCGACCCGCAGGGTGGGTTGATGGCTGGGTATCATCCAGCCACCGGCTTGGTCCGTCGCGAAAATCTTCATGAGCAGCGGAGCAAAGCGAAACGGTGTTCGACCCAGGTCCGCGCATAACCGCCGGGACCGCTTAGCCAGCGCGGCAAAGCGTGAGCTCGCCGGGACACTTCGGCGTCGGGACCCACTCCGGCCACGCTGCAGAAATACCGGGGAGACTCCTGTGGCGCCCGGTGCGCCGTTTCGAGCGACGGTATTATTCCAAGATCGATGGCCCGGATGTTGTCTTGTCCTGCGCCAAATCGTCGCCAAGCCGGGAGCGAATCGCGCACTCGGCGAAACCCCAGAGCGCGGGCAAAGTCATTGCCGCTGTCGGCAGGAATCACGAGCACGGGCAGGTCGAGTTTCACCAACCGGCTAAAATGCCGGTCAATCGCTCCGGCGCCGCCGAAGACTAAGATGATGTCCGCTTGATCCGATGCGGCAGGCATTGCGAGTCGCCAGTCAATTGTTTTGTCGGCCTGAAAGGGCTTGAGATTTTCTCAGAACATCCCCGCCCGAGGATCGCGGCGGCGTGCAGGTGCGAGGAGAGAGTAGCGCAGTCAACCCGCATGGCGGGATCGATGAGGCCCGTCAGCCCTCGTCCCATCGCCTGCCGCCGGCGCTTCCCAAAGCACGCCGATTCCGACTATCGTAACCAAGTGGCCCCTTCCCCAAAACCAGGAACCATTGGCATGATAGAGACCTGACGCTGGTTTCTGGCAAGGCAGGCTATGAGAGCGCAACGACTAGCGAACATCTCGTCTCTTCTTGCAGTTAGCCTGATCCTGGCGAGCTGCAGCGGCCCCGGCACGCCTGCGCTCCCGGCCAGTTCGACAACTCCGACGGCTCCGACGATCTCTACCCAGCCCGCCGACGAGAGCGTTGCCGCCGGCCAAACCGCCACCTTTTCGGTGACGGCGGCGGGTACGGCGCCTTTGAGTTATCAATGGCAGAAGGGAACGACATCGATCCCCGGCGCGACCTCCGCCATCTACACCACCGCCGCGACCACGACCGCCGATAGCGGTTCAAAGTTCAGCGCAGTAGTGAGCAACACCGCCGGAAACGCAACCAGCAACCCAGCCGTTCTAACCGTGAATGCCGCGCCGCCCGCAACTACTGATGTGCTGACTTATCACAATGACATCGCGCGCACCGGACAAAACCTGACCGAAACGACGCTGACCACCAGCAACGTCACTTCCGCAAAATTTGGCAAGCTCGCTTTCTATCCGGTCGACGGCCTGGTTGACGCCGAACCGCTCTACGCCTCAAACCTGGCCGTTCCGAGTAGGGGCACGCACAACCTGCTGATCGTTCCCACCGAGAATGACTCAGTCTATGGCTTCGACGCCGACTCCGGCGCGACCCTCTGGCAGGTTTCGGTGTTGAAGTCCGGGGAAACGCCGTCGGACAATCGAGGCTGCGGACAAGTGACTCCTGAAATCGGAGTTACCGCAACCCCTGTGATCGATCGCACCCAAGGTCCCAATGGCGTGATCTATGTCGTCGCCATGTCAAAAGATGCATCGGGCAACTACCACCAGCGATTGCACGCGCTCGATCTCGCACTGGGCACAGAATTACTGGGTGGTCCGGTTGATATTCAGGCTACCTATCCGGGAACCGGCGACGGCAGCAACGGCACCAGCCTGGTCTTCGAGCCCGGCCAGTACAAGGAGCGTGCCGCGCTGCTTCTGCTGAATGGCGTCATCTACACCGGCTGGGCCTCGCACTGTGACATCCGTCCCTACACGGGATGGATCATCGCTTACAACGAATCCACACTGGCGCAGGCCAGCGTGCTGAATGTCACACCCAACGGCAACCAGGGGGCCATCTGGATGGCTGGCGCCGGCCTCGCCGCCGATAGTTCCGGCAATATTTATTTTCTCGATGCCAACGGCGATTTCGATACCAACCTGAACCCCAACGGGTTTCCCAGTAACGGCGACTACGGCAACGCCTTCATGAAGCTCTCCACCGCAAGTGGTCTCGCCGTGGCCGACTACTTCGAGATGGATAACCAAGCTTCGGAGAACAGCACCGACACCGACCTGGGTTCGGGCGGAATGATCGTGCTGCCCGATATGACCAACGGCTCCGGCAATACTGTGCATCTCGCCGTCGGCGCCGGCAAAGATTCGAACCTCTACCTGGTGAATCGCGATGCCCTGGGCAAGTTCAGCTCGAACAACGCCAACATTTATCAGGAGCTCGCGGGCGCCTTGCCGGCAGGCGTTTGGGCGATGCCCGCGTATTTCAACAACACGCTCTACTACGGATCGGTGGACAGCCCCATCCAGGCCTTCGCCTTCACCAACGCGAAGCTTTCGACCAGTGCCACCGCGCAAACCGCCAACCGCTTTGGCTATCCCGGAGCCACCCCGAGCATTTCGGCCAATGGCACCAGCAATGGAATCGTGTGGGCCGTCGAGAACGCGAGCCCAGCCGTCTTGCACGCCTACGACGCGGCCACACTGAACCAGCTTTACGACAGCAATCAAGCCAGCGGCGGCCGCGACCAGTTCGGCTCCGGCAACAAGTTCATGACGCCAATGATCGTAAACGGCAAAGTCTTTCTGGGCACTTCGAACGGCGTAGCCGTCTTCGGCTTGCAGCCCTGAACGACGAGCTCGGCCGGATGCCCTCCTAGAGAACGATTGAAACCATTTTTTGCTTTCGCCCCAATCTGACAACGGCTTCGGTGGGAACGCTGATGAAGGCAAAATATCTGCCTTTCATCTGCTCTCCTTTGATCGTAACCGCCCCCTCCTTGAGTTTGCGGCTGCCCTCGGCGGCAGATTGCACCAGGCGCATTTCCAGAAGCAGCTTCTCAATTCTCGCGACATAGAAGTTCGGGTCAGCATTCACAGTTTCTTGATCGGGCAGACAGACTATCTTGCGGATTTCGTCGTCGGCTGCCCAGTTCGGTTTCTTGAAGTCGCCGGGATTCGAAACCGCCACCGATCCGATGCGGACTTCGATCTTGTCCATATTCTCCGGCACCTGATCCTTCTGAAACTGCTTGGCCCAATCCTCCGACGCCTTCGCCGCTGCCTCGGCCGAATGAAAATCCCCCACAATGCTCGAGGCCAGCGCTTTCTTCGCTTGCATCGGATGTGACTCCCGCTTCATCTTCTCGATCTCCGCGACCTGCACATCGGTCAACAATTCGTAATACCGCCACATCATCTGGTCGGAGATGCTCATGATCTTCCCGTACATCTCCAGCGGCGGCTCATGAATCCCGATCGCGTTCCCCAGCGACTTCGACATTTTCTGTACGCCGTCAAGCCCTTCGAGAATCGGCGTGGTCAGCACCACCTGCGACTCCTGCCCGTAAGCTCGTTGCAACTCGCGGCCAACCAGCAGATTAAATTTCTGGTCGGTGCCGCCAAGTTCCACGTCCGCCTCAAGCGCGACCGAGTCATACCCCTGCACCAGCGGATACAGCAATTCGTGCACGGAAATCGGTTTCTCCTCCCGGAATCTCTTGTGGAATTCTTCGCGCTCGAGCAATTGCGAGAGCGTGTACTTGGCCATCAAGCGGACAAAATCGTCGGCCGTGAACTGGCCCATCCAGCGCCGATTGAAGTCGATCACGGTTTTTTGGGGGTCGAGAATCTTGAAGACTTGCGCCTTATAAGTCTCCGCATTCTGCTCAATCTGCTCGCGAGTCAGCGGCGGCCGCGTGACCGAGCGGCCGGTGGGATCCCCGATCATTCCGGTAAAGTCGCCAATCAGGAAAATCGCAGTGTGTCCGAGATCCTGAAAATGTTTGAGCTTGCGCAGCACGACCGTATGCCCGAGATGGAGATCGGGCGCGGTCGGGTCCATGCCCAGCTTCACCCGCAGCGGTTTGCCGGTGGCGCGCGACTTCTCGAGCTTGGCGCGCAGGTCGGCTTCGCGAATGACTTCGGCGGAGCCCTTGTTCAGATACGTGAGTTGTTCGTCGACCGCTGCGAAGGTTGGCATGAGAAAGGACATTATAAGGAACCAGGCGGCAAAGGCCGAATGCGAGCGTTTAGAATGTCGACAATTCCCTCAGCAGGCATCGATGAGCATTCATCTACGAAAGGCAACTCCGGCAGACGTTCCCAGGCTGCGGCAAGTCATCGAGGCTTCCGTGCGAGGTCTGCAACCCGACTACTATTCGCCCGAACAGATTGAAGGGGGCCTGCAGTCCATCTACGGCGTCGACAGCCAGTTGATCGCGGATGGAACCTATTTCGTGGTGGAGTGCTTGCATGCGCAAGGCAACGTCGAAATCGCCGCCTGTGGTGGATGGAGCAAGCACAAAACCTTGTATGGCGGCGATCAATTCCGAGGGCGGGAAGATTCCCTGCTTGATCCGGCCTGCGACGCGGCCAAGATTCGAGCATTTTTCGTGCATCCGAAGTGGGCGCGGCAGGGGATTGGGGGAATGATTCTCCAAGCCTGCGAGAATGCCGCGCGCGAGTCGGGCTTCACTCGCCTGGAGATGGGTGCAACCTTGAGTGGAGTGGAGTTCTACCGAGCGAAGGGATATGCCGCGATCGAGAATCAGGAGGTTCCCCTGGGCAACGGGGAGTCACTGCAGATTGTAAGAATGGCGAAGGAATTCGCGTAGTGGATTCGCTTTTTCTATTTTTTTTCCCTCAATCTGCGCCCCAAGATCTCGAAGTCTCCCTTCAGCACGAGGTTGATCGCTTCGCTGTACGCGATATGTTCCTGCTCTAAGATTCGCTCCGCCAGCGCAGGTTCATCATCACTGTCGAGCACGGCGACCGTCTTCTGCACAATGATGGCCCCATGATCCAGTTCCTCGTCGACGAAATGCACCGTGCAGCCGGAAACCTTTACTCCGTAGACGAAGGCTTGCTCCTGCGCCTCCAGTCCGGGAAACGCCGGCAGTAGCGACGGATGAATATTGAGAATCCGCCGCGGAAATTGCCGCACGAACCAGGGTGAGAGCAGGCGCATGTATCCCGCCAGGCAGACCAGATCGACGTTGTGTTCCTGTAACCCGGCGACCACTTCGCGGTCGTGCTCTTCGCGCGGCTTTCCTTTCGAAGGAATCACGCTGGCGCGCAGCCCCCGCTGGCGCGCGGCAGTTATTCCGGGCGCGTCGGCTCGATTGGACATGACGATCGCAATCTGCGTGTCCGCGATGCGGCCAGCAGCAATGCTGTCGGCGATGGCAAGCAAATTCGAACCACGTCCGGAGAGCAGAATGCCGAGGTTGTGCATGACGCCGGCCCGACTCAGCTGTAAATCACCTTGCGTTCGCCCTTCACGATGCGGCCGATGGTGTAGGCTTTCTCTCCCACCCGTTCGAGGACGTTTTGCGCTTTCTTGAATTTTGCGAGAGGAACCACCAGAAGCATGCCCAATCCCATATTGAAGGTTCGCAGCATTTCATCCTGCGGAACATTCCCCAGCTGGCGCAGATGTTCGAACAGTGGCAGCACCGGCCAGGAGCCGAGTTCGATCGCCGCCGCCATGCCTCGAGGCAGAACTCGCGGCAGATTTTCCGTGATGCCGCCACCGGTAACGTGCGCCAGCGCGGAAACACATTGCCCATCGATCAGTTTCCGCAGCGCCGGCCAATAGCTCTTGTGCGTCCGCATCAGCTCGTTGCCGACTTTATTCTTGATCTCGTTCACGTAGTCATCGGGCGAGTAGTGCGCGACTTCGAAAAGCAGTTTGCGGGCCAGCGAGTATCCGTTGGTGTGCAGGCCATTCGAGGGCAGGCCGAGAACGACGTCGCCAATCTGCACGTCCTTGCCAGTAATGATCCGATCGCGTTCCACCACACCGACGATAAATCCCGCCAGATCGTACTCGCCATCGGGATAAAAACCGGGCATCTCCGCTGTCTCGCCACCGATGAGCGCACAACCATTGTGTTTGCAGGCGTCGGCAATTCCCTCCACCACTTGCTCGGCGACCAAAGGATCCAAGGTTCCCGTGGCCAGATAGTCCATGAAAAACAGCGGGGCAGCGCCTTGCACCGCGATGTCATTGACGCAGTGGTTCACCAGGTCGCCTCCCACGGTGGAATGCAGACCCACCGCGAAGGCAATTTTCAGTTTTGTCCCCACCCCGTCGACACTTGAAACCAGCACCGGATCCACATACTTGGTCTTATCCACCGCGAAGAGGCCGCCAAAACCGCCGATTTCGCTCAGCACCCCCCGGGTAAAGGTCTTATGCGCCAGATATTTAATGCGTTGTTTGGTGCGAGTGGCGCGGTCAATGCTCACCCCCGCGTCGGCGTAGGTGACGGGCGTTTCGGCGGACGTGGGTTTCTTGGCCACGGGTTCCTGCGGTGTCTCTTTCTCAGTCCTTCAGTTGTGGGGAAACACTGGGTTCTTTTCGAAAGCAGCCGCTTCTAAGGTCGCTCATTGTAACACGTTCTAAGAGGGGTCTGCCCGCAGGAACCTCAACAGGCGGAGCCAGGAAACTCCAGATACACCATCAGCGCATGCCGCGGACGCGCACGCCCGCTCGTCCCCGCCAGGCACTCACCTAATGGGCGATGAAGTCGGAGAAGAAATAGGCTAAAAGACCGAACAGAGCCAGCCCAGAGATGCCATAGGCCGTAAGAACCCAGGCGCCACGGCCGGCAAAATGTCTGCTGGTGGCCTGCTGGGAAGAAAAAGACGACTGCGTAGCCGAAGAGACGTCAGGGGCCCGACCTTCCATACCAGAAACCTCCGAACGGAAAGATCGTGGCGCAACTACATTGTGCGTCACGCCTGCTCGGCGTCGTGGCCTAAGCAGGACTATCTGGGCGGGATTCTACTACGGTTTGGTGACGCCTGAACAAGGAAATGTGATTTCTGTCACAAGCACTTAGGGGGAGGGGTGTTTTGTGGGCGCCGACAGCCCGGAGTTTCCCGCTTCGCAATACAAACTGCTCGACCTGCCTTACTATAGCCCTATGCGTCGTCTCTGCTGGTTGCTCGGTTTTGCCATCTTCATAGCCATTCCTTTTACCCTAAGGGCGCAATCGGACCAGGTCCCTCCCTTGCCTGTACCTCCAGATCCCCAGCAAAAGGCGCAGTCCACCGACTCCAAGCCTCAGGACACCCCGCCTCAGGACGCCCGGCCTCCCAAGACGGATCAAAAGCCCGATTATTCCCAGGAAGCCTTTGTGGTCGAGCAATATCGCTCGCTCTACCGCTTTGAAAACGATGGCACCGGCCGCAAAGAGACCATCGCACGCATCCGTGTCCAAAGCGAGGCTGGAGTTCAGCAGTGGGGACAGATTCAGGTGGGCTACAACTCCGCCAACGAGCGCGTGGAGATTCCCTATGTCCGCGTGATCAAGGCCGATGGCAGCATCGTCAAGGCGGGAGACGACGCCGTACAGGATCTCAGCGCGCCTCTCGAGCAACAAGCTCCCGTCTATACCGATTATCGAGTGAAGCACATCACCGTGCCCGGCCTTCGTCCCGGTGAAGTTCTGGAATACCGCCTCGTCACCGTGATTCATACCCCTCTGGCTCCGGGCGAGTTTTGGACGGACTATGACTTCGATAAAAGCAACATCGACCTCGATGAAGAAGTTGACGTAGATGTCCCCGCCCGCCGTCCGCTTAAGTTGAAAACCAAAGCTGGGATGGATCCGAAGATCTCCGAGCAGGATGGCCGTCGGCTTTACCACTGGACCAACTCGCACCTTGAGCGCGAAGACGATAAAAAGGACAAAGAAAACGACAAGAAGAAAAAGAAGACTCCCGACGACGACCGCCCCGACATTCAGTTGACCAGCTTCGTCAGTTGGGAGCAGATTGGCCGCTGGTACGCCGGCCTGGAAAAAGACCGCCGCGCCCCCTCACCCGAGGTCCGCGCCAAGGCCGAGGAACTCACCCGGGGCCTCAATACTGATTTGGACAAGGTCCAGGCCCTCTACGATTTCGTCGCGAAGAATTTCCGCTACGTCAGCCTTTCGCTGGGCCTGGGCCGCTACCAGCCGCACGCCGCCAGCGATGTCCTCCACAATCAATACGGCGACTGCAAGGATAAGCACACCCTGCTGGCTTCTCTGCTCGAGGCCGAAAACATGCACGCGTCTTCCGTATTAATCAATTCCACCCGCAAGCTCGATCCCGACGTGCCTTCGCCCTCGCAGTTCGATCACGTCATTACCCTGCTGCCCATGGCGAAGCCCGATGAAGAAGTCTGGATGGACACCACCAGCGAAGTGGCTCCCTTCCGCCTGCTGGCCTACACCCTGCGCAAAAAGCAAGCGCTCGTGATTCCCGCCAGCGGCACACCGCATTTGGAGCAGACGCCTGCCGACACTCCCACGCCCGACAGCGAGATTGCCGAAGTCGAGGGAAAAATTAATGGCATCGGCAAACTCGAAGTGCACGTCCATTACACCTTCCGCGGCGACGAAGAACTAATGCTGCGCTCGATTTTTCGCCGCCTTCCCGAGGCGCAGTGGCAGCACGTCGTCGAAAACGTCAATGCTGGAATGGGTGGCGAAGTCACCAATTTAAAGATCAGCGATCCGGCCGCAACGCGCGAGCCCTTCACCATGACCTACGATGTATCCCGGCCAAACTTTCTGGACTGGTCAAAGAAAAAGTCTGATCTGCCGTTACCGCTGTGCCAGTTCAACATGCCCGACCTCGGCGACGCAGCCGATGACGCCAACTCCGAGCCGCTCAAGCTGGGCCCCAAAGCCGAATACGTTTACAAAATCAAGCTCGAACTTCCCGCCAAATACATCGCGCACGCGCCCTTGCCGTTTTCTCTCAAGCGCGACTACGCCGAGTATCAAGCCACTTACAAACTCGACGGCACCAGCTTCACCGCTGCCCGGACTCTGACCCTGCATCAGGACGAACTGCCTGCCCAGCGCGCCTCGGACTACCAAGCCTTCCGCCGCGCCGTGGGCTCTGACTTAAGTCAGTTTCTCTCTCTCGAAACTACCGTCGCGGGCACGGTTGCGGCGCCACCTGACATGAAGGCGGACGACCTGTTTGAAAGCGGCCGCGCCGCCTACTCCGCCAACAATCTCCCGCTGGCCGTCGAACTTCTCAAGCGCGCCACCGAAGTTGATCCCAAAAACAAATATGCCTGGTACGTGCTGGCCCTCTGCTACCTGAACCTGCGCCAGAACGACGACGCCATCGCTGCTCTCAAAAAGCAGATCGAGATCAATCCCTACGACGAGTACGCCTACAACGCCCTCGGACGTGCCTACGCCCAGGAACGCAAGTACGACGATGCCGTGGTCGCCTTCAACAAGCAGATCGAAATCAATCCCCTCGACAAGTTCGCCCACGCCGGACTCGGCTCTATGTACTCCGAGTGGCATAAGTACGACCTGGCCGCCCCCGAGCTGGAAAAAGCCACCTCGCTGACGCCGGACAATCCCGAACTGCAAGTCAGCCTGGGCGACGCATACCTCAACTTAGGTCAGGACGACAAAGCCCTCGCCACCTTCGACCACGCCGTCGAGCTTTCCGCCACGCCGCTCGTGTGGAACAACATCGCCTACCAGTTGTCGCTCAAGCATTCCCACCTCGATCGCGCGCAACAGTACGCGGAGTCCGCCGTTTCGGCTACAACTGCCGCCCTCCGCAACCTGTCGCTCGACCGCCTCACCGCGCAGGAGCTACCCCTGGTGCCCTCGCTCATTGCCTATTGGGACACGCTCGGCTGGGTCTACTTCGACGAGGGAAACCTGGACAAGGCTGAGAAATACATCTCGGCTGCCTGGGGACTGGGCCAGCACGGCGAAGTCGGTGATCATCTCGGTCAGATCTACGAGAAGCAGGGAAGGAAAGATCGCGCCCTCGAAACCTACGAACTGGCCGTGACCGGACTTCGCCCTGCTCCCGAAACGAAGGACAGAATCGACGCGTTAGTCAAAAACGACTCGAAACTAAATCGGGGAGCGAAAGACGATCAGAGTCTCGAATCTCTCCGCTCCATCGACCTGGGCAAATCCAAGCAAACCGGCAGTGCGGATTTCTTCGTCCTGCTCAGCGGTGTCGTCGGCAGCCCGGCCAAAGCCGAGGCCGTGAAATTCGTCAGCGGAGACGAGAAGCTGAAAATCTTCACCGAGGCGCTCCGCACCGCCGCCTACCGCCTCACCTTCCCCGACGACACCCCGCTAAAAATCCTCCGCCGCGGAACTCTCACCTGCACCGCCAGCACCTGCACCTTTGTCCTCCTGCTGCCCGATGATGTGCGAACCGTGGACTGAGGTTCCGGTCGGGACGGCCGCCCTCGTCGGTCCAGTCGGGGGAAGCTCGACCCTCTTCGTCCGCGGGAGAAAACCGGGTGCCCCATCCCTAGAGTTCTTTGCCAGGGTGGGACGTGCCGCTGCCGAAACCCACAGCCTCCACATGTGACATCGAACCTTGCGCGCATCATTCCGATTCGTTCGATGATTGTCAGGGCAAAGGCAGTCGAACGATCTCGCATAACGCGGGAACAACCCGGCAAAAAACCTGGTCTAAGTCCTCTGTTTCAAGGATTTTGATATCTAAGTTCCTTGTTCTTTAACATCGTTCTTTAACATCGTTCTTTAACATCCGGCTTTTGCAAGGAGTTTCTTGCTAACGTGGTGATTCCAATAGACCAGGGGAGGGAGGCAGAGGGGGCGCCCGGGCGCGCCCCACAGGCGCTAACTTGAGGATTACTTCCGCTTAGCTCGTGAACCGTCCAGAATCGTCGGTAAGCATTCGCCGGACTGGCCTTCGCGCCATATTGCCACAACGGGATCGTGCTCAAAGTGCTTCGAAATCGAGCGCGTAGACTTCCTGCGTGCCGATGTCGCGCAGTAACAAAGGAGCGCCGTCAGGGGTGAGCCCGCTCCACGGATAGGTCGGAAATATCACGCGGCGGAAATCCTTCAGTTCCGTCACCCGCTCCAGATTTCGATCCGCAATACGCAAACGAGATATCGTGGGGTTTACGCCCGCCCCAGAGTCAATATAGAGGTACCTGCCATCGCGGCTCCAGTTCACACCGGCTACATCGGTCTTCGCCAGTTCCATCCATTTCTGGGTCGCGAAGTCGAACAGCAGCAATCTCAAGCGGTCGGGAGTCGTTACTGCCAGGTAGCGTCCATCGGGCGAAAGTTCGGGCGCGATCAGGTTCTCGGAACCGGGAAGCATGGTAACCTTTCCCGTCTGGAGATCCAGCAGCTCGATGTCGGTCTTATCGACGCCCTGGCTTTTCTGAAAGACGATCGACTTGCCGTCCGGGGTCCACCGCGGAAAGAGTACATCATAATCTGGGTTGGCAAACACGTGCTGCGGAACACCTCCCGCGGCTGCGACCGAGTAAGTCGCGATACCCCCGCCCGGTTCAACCCCGCAAAACAGGATCTTCTTTCCGTCCGCAGACCATGACGGAACAAATGCTAAGAATGGTGGACGCGTCAACTGCAACTTCTCGCTGCCGTCAATTCGGCTGCGCCAAATAATCGGTTCCGGATACGTTGCATAGGCCACCCACTGCCCATCAGCCGAGAACCTGACGTCGGCGGCCGAAACTCCACCAAGATAGGGCACGAACTGGCCCGATTTTGCGTCGAAGCGCGCCAATTCGCCGCGAGGCTGTGTTCCAATGGCGAAAATTCGTTTGCCGTCCAGGCTAGGCTGCGGAGATTCGAAACTCATGGGACCTGAGGTCAGTTGCACCGGCTCGTGATTCGCCTTATGAAAGAAATCTCCCTTTTCGGGGATAGCCCACAAATCTTTTCTTGCGTCTTTACGGTTATTTTGAAAGATAAAATACTTCCCGTCCGCGGTCCAGTTGCCGTTGTTCGCGTTCGACGGGTCGCGCCGGGTTTGCGTCAGATTGCGCGTGCCGGTGCCGTCCGCCGCCACCTCCCTGATTTGGAAACCCGATACAGTGCTGGCAGTAAAACGCAACGAACGGCCGTCCGGTGACCAGCGCAGCCAGTACGTAAAATCCGGCGCGCTGGCAAACTTGTGCGTGGCATTGGTCTCTGGATTGACGACCTGGAAGTCCCCTGCGTGGGCAATCAGCAGATCGCCATTGGGCATCCACGTTCCATCGGTCGCAATCACATTGCCCAACCGGTGCGGCGATCCTCCCAACACCGGCAGCGCCCATAGCGGTTGTTCCAGTTCGATTCCCGTGAATGTGCCGATAAGAAGCTCGGATTTGTCAGGAGAAATATTATCGAGGGCTACATTTTGAAACGGTGTCGAGATCGGAACCGTTTCTCCGCCGGTCGCGGAAACCTGCGCCAGCACAAAGTGACCGCCCGCCGACTCCTGAATGAAAAGACGCGGTCCGTCGGTAAGCACGATCGAAACAAGTTGACCCGAGAACGACTTTGCCAGGCCATCATGCGTAATCTGGGTTGACCCTGTGATCCGCGGCGGCGGCATCGGGGGACGAAGCAGCCACGCAACCACTCCCGCCGCCAGCACCGCTGCGCCAGCGATAGCGACCACTTTCCACGGCACGTTTCCTTGACCTTGCGCAGGTGCCGCCGCCCCCCGTGTTGTCCGGGTGTAAGCCGATACTGCGCCGCTGCGGCCCGACTCAACCTCGCGCCGCAGCCGCTTCAGATCGACTCCCATCTCCGACGCACTCTGGTAGCGAAGCCGGCGGTCTTTCTCCAGCGCCTTATTAGTGATCTGCTCCAGCTCCACCGGCGCATGGGGATTCAATCGCGCCGTCGATACCGGCGCCTTGTGCAGAATCCCATCAAACACCATCGCCGATGTGTTCCCTGAAAAGGCCGGCAACCCCGTCGCCATTTCGTACAGCACGGCACCGAAGGAAAACAGATCGGTCCGGGCATCGAGTTCCTCGCCAGCGGCCTGCTCCGGCGACATATATGCGATGGTTCCGACAGCCGTTCCCGGACTGGTCAGGTGCAGTTCGCTCATCACCGTTGGCGCTGCGCCCAGCGATGCCGGCGAACTGCTCTGTCCCGGCGTTAGCTTTGCCAGGCCGAAATCCAGGATCTTCGCGTGTCCATGCTCGGTCACAAAAATATTCGCCGGCTTGATGTCGCGATGAATAATCCCTTTTCGATGCGCCGCATCCAGACCTTCTGCAATCCCCACGGCGAGCGTCAGCAATTCTTCCGTCGGCAAGGGGCGGCCCATGATCCGGTCGCGCAGGGTCTTGCCTGCCAGGCGCTCCATCACAATAAAGAACTGGCCATCCTGCTGCGCGATTTCGTGGATGGTGCAAATGTTGGGATGATTCAGCGCGGAAGCCGCACGCGCCTCGCGCTGAAAGCGTTCGAGCGCGGCCGCGTCGGAACTCAATCCAGGAGGCAGAAACTTCAAGGCAACGCGCCGGCCCAGGGTAATGTCTTCGGCCTCGTAAACCACACCCATCCCGCCGCCGCCCAGCTTCTGCAGTATGCGGTAGTGCGAAATGGTTTGGCCAATCATCCCGGGAGATGCCTGGCTTTCAGGGTCGCTTCATCTTAGAGACGCGGCGTCCGCCAGTCAACGAATGGCCGTTCTGGCCCGTTCTGGCCGGAGCGAGTTCGAGCCGGGACACCAGGTTGTCTGGGCAACCATTGAGGTGACGGGACAACTCCCGGGCTGTCGGCTACTCGGAAGTGCGCGCTGAGCAGCGCGTTGCTGGGTTGAAGTCCCTCTCGCGCTCAAATGCGGGGCGCCATATCCAAGAAGCGGGGTGCATAGCCTCGCTGGCCGAGAAAGCAGAAGGTATGGAGACGTCTAAACGGGCACGACCGTCCCAGCGAAGCCGTCACGCCGGGAGTTATTTCGCTGAGAAATTCACCGCCTGCTCGTAAGCATGAGCCAGCCTTAGCACCAGATCCTCCCGCCAGCGTGGTCCTGCGATCTGCAGTCCGATCGGCAGCCCTCCTCGGGTAAACCCGCAAGGCACCGAGATTGCCGGCAGCGCCCAAACATTAAACGGCCTCGTATTGCGCAGTAAGACCAGTTCCGCCGGACGAAGCGCCTCAGGATCTTTCCTCAGATCGGCAATTGCCGGCGCGGGGATGGGCGTCGTGGGCGTGACCAGCAAATCCACTTCGGCGAAGAAATCGTGAGCCCGACGGCGCTCGCGGTCCAGTTCGTGACGGGACTGAATATATTGCACCGTCGAAATGTTCTCGCCGAAGCGGAGGCGCCGCAAAGTTTCCGGTTGATAGAGTTTCGGCGTCCGCGCAATGTTTTCCGCGTGAATCGCGTACGACTCGGCATTCTGCACTACACGATCCGTCGGTATCTCGAGCCGCACTTCGCGAGTTTCCGCCACCAGCGTCTTGATTACCCCGAGAGCCTCGGCCACCGCCGCGCCGACCTCATCATCAAGATCGTCGTAAAAATAAGCGCGTGGAATTCCAAGGCGAAGAGTCTTCGCTCCCTGGCGAAGCGCAGAAACATAATCAGCCGCAGGAACATCGGCGCTGTGGATATCGCGCGCGTCGTATCCCGCAATCGCCTCGAGCACAACGGCCGCATCGCCAACCGTCCGGGTGAGTGGCCCCCCATGATCGAGCGACCACGAAAGTGGAATCACGCCGCGCGCCGAGACCCGTCCATAAGTCGGCTTGATGCCAACGCAGCCGCAAAGCGCCGCCGGTTCGCGAATGGAGCCGGCCGTGTCGGTTCCAACCGCCGCATAACAAAGCCCGGCAACAACCGCAGCGGCGGATCCGCCCGACGAACCGCCCGCGATATGTGCCGCGTTCCGCGGATTGTGCACGTCGCCAAAAAAACTAACCAGCGAGCTTCCCCCATAAGCAAACTCATGCAAATTGTTCTTGCCCAGAATCACCGCTCCCGCCTGGCGCAAGCGCCGCACCAATTCCGCATCTTCAGCGGGCACTCGATTCTGATAAAGCTCGCTGGCAGCAGTAGTGCGTGTTCCCGCCGTATCGATCAGATCCTTCAAGGCAATTGGAATGCCATGCAGCGGTCCGCGCCACTCGCCGCGCGAGATTTCAATCTCGGCAGCCTGAGCCTCGACGAGCGCAGACTCGGCCATCACGGTGATAAACGCATTCAGGGCAGGATTCAGTTTCTCGATGCGATCCAGGCAAGCGCGCGTCAGCGCCAGCGGGGAAACTTCCTTCCGCCGCAGACCCGCGGCAAGTTCAAGGATGGTTTCAGGCTCAGGCATGGGCGGGCTTATTGTAGTGGACCCGGCCTAAAGAAACGGACAAACTCGCTCCCAGTTCAGGGCCGCAAAATTATTCTTTACCTTTCCTCTTTCCCCGACATCTCTTTAGAAGGCAACCCCAGGCGAGGGCCTATAATCGAAAATTGTCCGTTCGGACCTCGGAGGCCAAGATGGCGGAAATGACCGTCGCCCCAGTCGCAACCCACGGTTTCTTTGTCGACGGCCGCTGGATGGAAGATGGCGACACGGTCGAGGTCCGGTCGCCCTTCGATGGCAGCGTCGTGGGGCGAGTGACGCAAGCCCGGCGCGATCATGCCGAGGCGGCAATTGCCGCCTCTGTGAAAGCTTTCGGCACTACCCGTCGGCTGCCGGCCTTCGAGCGGCAGCGAGTGCTGCGGCGCGTGGCCGCGGCGATTGTCGAACGCCGCGAAGAATTTGCCCGGACCATCGTGCAGGAGGCTGGCAAACCCATCAAGCTGGCTCGCACTGAAGTGGACCGCGCCGTATTCATCTTCAATGTTGCCGCCGAAGAGACCACGCGCATCTACGGCGAATATCTTCCTCTCGATTGGCAGGAGTTTACCGCCGGACGCTGGGGCATCGTGAAACGCTATCCTCTCGGGCCGATCGCAGGCATCACGCCCTTTAATTTTCCTCTCCAGTTAGTCGCGCACAAGCTCGCGCCCGCAATTGCTTCCGGCTGTTCCATGGTGCTGAAGCCGGCGCCCCAGACTCCGCTCTGCTCGCTGTTGCTGGCGGAGTGCATTCAGCAAGCCGGCTGGCCGGATGGCGGCCTCAACGTCCTGCCCCTCGCGAACGACGACGCCAGTCTGCTGGTCACCGACGAACGCATCAAGCTGATCAGCTTCACCGGCAGCGTGCCGGTGGGTTGGGATATCAAGCGCCGCGCTGGCAAGAAGAAGGTCGCGCTCGAACTTGGCGGCAACGCCGGGGCGATCGTGCACAGCGACTCCGACCTCGTCTATGCGGCGGATCGCTGTGTAACTGGAGGTTTTGGCTATGCCGGGCAAACCTGCATTTCGGTTCAGCGAATTCTGGTGGAGCACTCGGTCTACGGCAAGTTCACCGATCTGCTGGTCGACGGCGTCAGGAAATTGAAGACCGGCGATCCCCTAGAAGAATCAACTGACGTCGGTCCCCTGATCCGCGAGAGCGATGCCGTCCGCGTCACCAGTTGGGTGGAGGAGGCGGTTCGCTCGGGCGCTCGCTTGTTGTGCGGGGGTGGCCGCGACGGGTCGATCGTGAATCCGACCGTGCTCACCGGAACCAAGCCCGACATGAAAGTGAACTGCCAGGAAGTTTTCGGTCCGGTCGTTACCGTGGAACCGTACCAGACTTTTGACGATGCCCTACGGCGGATCAACAATTCCAACTATGGCTTGCAGGCAGGATTGTTCACCCGCGACGTGAAGCTGCTCTTCCAGGCCTACGACGAACTGGAAGTGGGCGCGCTGATCGCGGGCGATATTCCCTCGTTCCGCATCGACCAGATGCCGTATGGCGGAATAAAAGATTCCGGCCTGGGCCGCGAGGGACTGCGCTATGCGATCGAGGAAATGACCGAGCCGAAGCTGCTGGTGATGAATCTCCGCTAGGAATTCATAGGGATGCAAATGAGACGGCAGAGGCTTAGACGGCAGAGGCTTACAAACCCAACATGATTGGCTGGGTCAATTGGAGAGATGGGTGCGAATTTCTTGGTGCAGGGCGCGACAAGTTCGCACGAAATATTTATAATTCCCAGTTCTTCTAGCTGACGCGAAAAAATATGTGGATGTTTTTGTTCGCGTCGTAACCAATCAACTTCCATAGATTGAAGTCCGCTGGATCGGGGTCGTATTTTTAGAACTCGTACGCAAGCATGCCGCAGATTTTTCATCGCAGTGCGAATACCCTTTCCCGGGCCACGATTTTTGGCGCGGTCTTCGTCATTGCCGCGCTGGGCTTAGTGGCGTACGAGGTTCAGGGTTCGCCTTACGTCACCTACGCCGGAGTGCGCAAGCCTCAACCGGTGCCTTTTAGCCACCAGCATCACGTTGCCGGGCTGGGCATTGACTGCCGCTATTGCCACACAACGGTCGAGACCTCGAGCTTCGCCGGCATCCCTCCTACCAAGACCTGCATGAACTGCCATTCGCAGATATGGACCAATGCCCAGCTGCTCGAGCCCGTGCGCGCCAGCTATCGTTCCGGCCAGTCTCTGCAGTGGACGCGGGTGAACCAGCTCCCCGATTTCGTTTTCTTCAATCACAGCATTCACGTGAATAAGGGTGTGGGATGCAATACCTGCCACGGTCCGGTCGACCAGATGCCGCTCATGTATCAGCAGGCATCGTTGCAGATGGAATGGTGTTTGGGCTGCCACCGCGCGCCCGAGAATAATCTCCGCCCGCGTGATCAGGTTTTCAATATGCGTTACCAGCCGCCCACGAGTGCGCATCCGGTTGTGGTGGACGGGCAAAACTATACGGATCAGCTGGACCTGGGTACGGCATTGGTAAAAAAATACAACGTCCGCAGCGTGCGCGACATCACCAGTTGCAATACCTGTCATCGGTGAGATGAACTGCGACACAAGCCGTCGGTAAAGAAAATGAACCATCACGATCGAACCGGGTTGCCGGAGAAGAAGCGCGAAGAGGTTTGCCCCGGCAAAAAGGGCAAACTGGATCTCGATTCTCTCCGCGCGCAAATCGAAGCGGCTGCGGAGCAGAAAGCGGGCCCGGAGTATTGGCGCAGCCTCGAAGAGTTAGCCGGCAGTGCCGATTTCCAGGATGCCCTGCACCGTGAATTTCCCAAGGGTGCATCCGAGTGGGTCGATTCGGTCTCGCGCCGCGGCTTTCTTCAGGTGATGGGCGCCTCCATGGCGCTGGCCGGCATGACCGGATGCGTGCGCCTCCCCCTCGAGCCCATCGTTCCTTACGTGCGGCAGCCGGAAGAAGTGGTTCCCGGACGTCCCATGTTCTATGCGACGGCGATGACGCTCGGCGGATACGCCAGCCCGCTGCTGGTCGAAAGCCATCTCGGACGTCCGACAAAAATTGAAGGCAACGGCGAGCATCCGGCGAGCCTTGGCGGGACGGATATTTTTGCCCAGGCTTCGCTGCTTGGCATGTACGATCCGGACCGCTCGCAGAGCGTGGTTTCGATGGGGGACCAGCACTCGTGGCCCAGCTTTGTGACCGCCATTCGCGGACCGCTGAGCGCGCAGAAAGCTTTGCAGGGCGCGGGCATTCGCATTCTCGCGCCGACCATTTCTTCACCCACCCTGGCCGATCAACTGCGCAATTTTCTGAAGATTTATCCGCAGGCGAAGTGGCATGGGTATGAGCCGGTCAATCGCGACAACGTGCTCGAAGGCGCCAAGCTGGCCTTTGGCCAGCCGGTTGAGACGCGCTACGATTTCGAAAAGGCCGATGTAATTGTCTCGCTCGACGCGGATTTTCTCTACGCCGGATTCCCCGGCAACGTCCGCTACATTCGCGACTTTGCCAAGCGCCGTAATCCCGATGGCAACATGAACCGGCTGTACATGATCGAGAGTACGCCGACGACGACGGGAGCGAAGGCGGATCATCGGTTGCCGATGAGGGCGGGTGCGATCGAGGTCTTCGCGCATAGATTGCTGGATTCTCTGGGCGGAGGCTCGGGTGAAGATATCCCCGGTACTACTGCCATCGTGCAGGATTTGCGAGCTCATCAAGGTTCAAGCATCATCCTGGTCGGTGATCATCAGCCCCCCGCCGTTCACGCCCTGGCGCATGCGGTGAATGCTAAGTTGGGCAATGTCGGCAAGACGGTTTTCTATACCGACACGGTCGACGCAAATCCGATCAACCAGGTCGAATCAATCAAAGACCTCGTCTCAGACATTGACGGCGGCAAGGTGGACGTGCTGATCATCCTGGGCGGCAATCCAGCTTACGATGCGCCCACCGACCTGGATTTTGCGAACGTCCTCAAGGGCGACAAAACTCCATTACGCGTCCATCTCGGACTCTATCAGGACGAAACCGCCGAGCTTTGTCATTGGCACGTGAACCAGTCACATGAACTCGAATCCTGGGGTGACGCTCGCGCCTACGACGGAACGGTCAGCATTATTCAGCCCCTTATCGCGCCGCTTTATCAAGGAAAGAGTGCGATTGAACTCGTCGCGCTACTTTCCGGTGAGGCCGATGCTGTGGGATACGATCTGGTGCGTGCGTACTGGCAGAAACAGCATACCGGCGCGGACTTCGAGGCTTTCTGGCGTAGGTCGCTGCACGACGGTTGGATTGAAGGAACGGCTTACCAACCGAAGCCGGTTGCAGTGAAGGCCGCGAACTTCCCGTCAAGCGCTTCCCCCGATGCAAGCGGCAACGCCATCGAACTCAACCTCCGAGCTGACCCCAGCATCTACGACGGACAGTTTGCCAACAACGGCTGGATGCAGGAATTGCCCAAGCCGATGACCAAGCTTACCTGGGACAACGCCGTGCTCATCGGCCCGAAGATGGCGGAGCGACTGCAGGCGAAGACTTGCGACATTGTCGAACTTGAACTCAACGGCAAAAAAGTCACTGGCCCAGTTTGGGTTCAGGTCGGTCACCCTGACAATTCGGCCACCGTATTTCTCGGTTATGGACGCAAGCGCGCCGGCCGGGTAGGAACCGCGCAGGGCTTCGATGCCTATCCTCTACGCACCACCGCAGCACCGTGGTTGGCCACCGGATTGCAAATCCGAAAAACCGGGGATCGATATGTACTGGCCTCCACGCAGGGTTACCAGTCGATGGACACGCCCGACGGCGGCCATCGTCCGCTGGTTCGAGAAACTGCGCTTGAGGAATATCGGAAGGATCCGGACTTCGCGAAGGAACAGGGCGAAGATCCAGCGCCAGGCCTGACGCTTTACCAACCCTATCCCTACCAGGAAGAGCCCTATGCCTGGGGCATGGCGATTGATCTCAACTCGTGTGTGGGCTGTAACAACTGCATGATCGCCTGCCAGGCGGAAAACAATATCGCCGTGGTGGGCAAGGAACAGTGTGCCATCGGGCGCCACATGCACTGGATCCGCATCGACACCTACTACCAGTACCCAGATCCGGAAGCCCGCGACCGGGATAATCCGAAAGCTTTCTTCCAGCCGGTGCCCTGCCAGCAGTGCGAGAACGCTCCTTGTGAAGTAGTCTGCCCGGTTGGCGCAACCAACCACTCGAGCGAAGGCCTGAATGACATGGTCTATAACCGCTGCGTGGGGACGCGTTATTGCTCGAACAACTGTCCGTATAAAGTGCGGCGCTTCAACTTCTTTCTCTTTCAGGACTGGGAGACTCCGCAGTACAAGATGATGCGGAATCCGGACGTGAGCGTGCGCAGCCGCGGAGTGATGGAGAAGTGCACCTACTGCGTGCAGCGCATCAACGAACACAAAATCGACACAGAAACGGCCTCAGTGCGGGAAGGTAAGGAAATCAAAATCCAAGACGGCGAACTGCAGACCGCTTGCCAGCAGTCCTGTCCGGCCGGCGCGATCGTATTCGGCAACATCAACGATCCGGACAGCAAAGTTTCGAAGTTGAAGGCGCAGTCGCGCAATTATCGTCTGCTGGGCGAACTCAATACTCGGCCGCGAACCACCTATCTGGCGGAAGTCAGCAACCCAAATCCGGAACTGAAGGGGTAGGCGAACCAGAGCGCGTAGCGCTCAAGCATGAGCGAAGAACCAATGAACGAGCCATACAAAACGACGGTGGAAGACGATCGAGCTCCTGTAATCGAGCCGGGCCATACCTTCGGCACCGTCACCGAGAAGATCAGCGCAATTGTGCTGACCCGTCCGGCATCGAACGGTTGGTTCGCCGGATTCGGCATCGCCTTCATGCTGACGATGATGATGCTGTACGCGATCGGATACCTCTTCCTGAAAGGCATCGGGATTTGGGGGTCCACTATTCCGATCGGCTGGGGCTTCGCCATCGTCAATTTTGTGTGGTGGATCGGAATCGGCCACGCCGGTACGCTCATCTCCGCCATCCTTCTTCTGCTGCGCCAGTCATGGCGTAATTCCATCAACCGGTTCGCCGAAGCCATGACGCTTTTTGCCGTGGCCTGCGCGGGAATTTATCCCGCCATCCATGTGGGGCGTCCCTGGCTCGCTTACTGGCTATTTCCTTATCCCAACACGATGCTGGTGTGGCCGCAATTCCGCAGCCCGCTTATGTGGGACGTGTTCGCGGTCTCCACCTACGCCACCACTTCGGCGCTGTTCTGGTTTATCGGCTTGATTCCGGACATGGCTACGCTGCGCGATCGCGCCACGCATCCCGCGGCCAGACTAATTTACGGCGCACTCTCGATGGGCTGGCGTGGATCGGCGCGACATTGGCATCGTTACGAAACCGCCTATCTACTCTTGGCCGGTTTAGCGACACCCCTCGTACTCTCGGTCCACACGGTGGTCAGCTTTGACTTTGCCATTGGCATCGTTCCGGGATGGCATACGACGATCTTCCCGCCGTACTTTGTGGCCGGCGCTATTTATTCCGGTTTCGCCATGGTGTTGATGCTCGCGATCCCCATTCGCAAAATCTACGGCCTCGAAGATTTCATCACCGAACGTCATCTGCAGAACTCCGCCAAGGTCATGCTGGCCACGGGATTGATCGTCGCCTACGGTTATGGCATTGAGGCCTTCATGGGCTGGTACAGCGGCGATCGCTATGATGCCTTCACGATCTGGAATCGCCTCCATGGGCCTTACGCGGTTCCCTACTGGTCGTTGCTCGCTTGCAATATTTTCATCCCCCAATTGCTGTGGATCAGAAAATTGCGGACCAGTCCTCTGGCGTTGTTCCTGCTCTCCGGCGTGATCCTGATCGGCATGTGGCTGGAGCGCTTCATCATCGTCGTCGTCAGCCTGCACCGCGATTTCCTGACCTCGTCCTGGGGTATGTACTATCCGACGCGCTGGGACTGGATGACGTACATCGGCACGATCGGCATGTTCCTGGCCGCCATGTTCCTGTTCCTGCGGCTTCTGCCGGCGATTTCGATCTTTGAAATGCGCACCCTCCTGCCGGAAGCGGAGGTGAAGGAATGAAAAGGGATCCCATTTACGGCATGATGGCCGAGTTCGATTCGGCTCAGGCGTTGATCGATGCCGCCAAACTTACGCACCAGGCTGGCTATCAAAAGATCGATGCCTATAGCCCGTTTCCGATCGAGGGCCTAGCCGAAGAAATCGGCTTTCACCACAATGCGGTTCCGCTGGTCGTGTTAATTGGCGGGATCATCGGCGGCCTCATGGGCTATCTGATGCAGTACTGGATTTCCGTGATCGCCTATCCCATCAACGTTGGCGGAAAGCCCACGCACTCCTGGCCGGCATTCATCGTCATCACTTTCGAAATGACGATTCTTTTCGCTGTAATCTCCGCCGTGTTCGGCATGCTCGCTCTGAACGGCCTGCCCATGCCATATCATCCGGTGTTCAACGTGCCCAGATTTGCGCTCGCCTCCAAAGACCGCTTTTTCCTGATCGTGTTTTCATCCGACCCCAAATACAACCCGGCCGGCACGCGCAGTTTCCTGGAGAGATTGGCCCCGCGTTCCATCTCGGAGGTGCCGGACTAGAATGCTGCGCCTCCGCCAAGTTTTCGTGGTTGGTCTGCTCGGTGCCATGGCGTTTTTCTCGGCCTGCCGTCTCGACATGCATGTTCAGCCGCGAATCAATCCGCTGGCCAAGAGTGATTTCTTCCCTGATCAGCGCGGCGCTCGTCCCTTGGTGGAAGGGACCGTGGCGCGCGGCGATTTGCGCGCCGACACATATTTCTACACCGGGAAAGTCGGCAGCAATCCCGGCGACTACATGCCCTTTCCCGTGAGCAAAGAGGTCTTGGAACGCGGCCGGGAACGCTTCAATATTTATTGCGCTCCCTGCCATTCGCCGCTCGGGGATGGCAACGGCTTCATTCCTTCCCGCGGTTTCTCGCGCAAGCCTCCGTCGTATCACATCGCGCGCCTCGAGAAGGCGCCTCTGGGATATTTCTACGATGTGATCAGCAACGGATTCGGCATTATGTCGGACTACGCTTCGCAGATTCCGCCGCGCGACCGCTGGGACATCGTGGCTTATATCCGCGCCTTGCAGTTGAGTCAAAATGCCACCAAAGCGGACGTTCCCGCCGGACAGAGTGTGCCCTCAGAGCCTCCGGCGTTTGCCGGAGAGCCGGGATCCGGAGCGACTCTACCCGTGATAGTTCCCGAATCCAGTACCCGATCAGAGGAACAGAAATGAGCGCCGCGACCACTCCCCATCTCGATTTGACGGCGCCGGAAGTGGTGAGGAAAATCTCGCAGCGCTCGCTCGTCATCGGCGTCATCTTCGCCGTGGCGGCAGCGGCCTTGGCTTTCATGCGTCCGGATGAGTTCTATCGTGCCTACCTGCTCGGCTTCATGTGCTGGCTGGGTGTGGCACTCGGATCCATGGCGATTGTGATGATCCGCCACCTCACCGGTGGTGGTTGGGGCACAGTAATCCGACGCATTTTGGGCGCGGCCATGCGCACGCTGCCATTGCTGGCGATTCTGTTCCTTCCCGTGATTTTAGGCATCCACCGGCTCTACCTATGGGCGCAGCCGCTGGACAACATTTCAGACAAGCACCTCCGCGAGCACCTCGAACAGATTACGCAAAGTTATCTCACGGTCAACGGCTTCATCGTTCGCGCCGTATTTTATTTCGCGGTCTGGAATGTGCTCTCCTTCCTGCTCTCCAAATGGTCTAAGCAGACCGACCACCCCGGCGCTCCCAATAACAGCCAGCGCTTCAAGGCAGTCGCTGGCCCGGGGCTTATCCTCTACGCGTTCACCATAACTTTCGCGGCGATCGACTGGATCATGTCGCTCGATCCCAGTTGGATTTCCACGATCTTCGGCTTGATTATTCTCATCGGCGAAGTGCTCTCCGCCATGTGTTTTGCCGTGGTGGTGGAGAGAATTCTCTTCAACTACAAGCCGATGTCGGAGATGCTGAAGCCTGACTTTGTCCACGACCATGGCAAGTGGATGCTCACCTTCATTATGGTCTGGGCGTACTTCTCGTTCTCCCAGTGGCTCATCATCTGGGCAGGGAACCTTCCCGCCGAGATTACTTTCTATCTCAAACGGTTAAGCGGGGGCTGGGCATCAATTGGGCTGATTCTGGTGCTGTTTCACTTCACCGTGCCTTTCGCACTGCTGCTTTCGCGCTCGTTCAAACGCAACATTCGCCAACTGGTGTGGGTGGCAGTTTTGCTGTTGCTGATGCGTTATATCGATCTGTTCTGGATCATCGAACCAAATTTCTCCAAGACTTTCGTCATAACCGTAGCCGACGTGGTTGTGCCCGTCGCCATCGGCGGGATCTGGCTTTGGTATTTTTTCCGCAACCTGGCTTCGCTGCCGCTGCTGCCAGTCTACGATCCGGATGTCCACGAGGTTTTGCAGCCGGCACATGAGTAAGAGACTATGAACAACCAGATCTCACCACACGGCAAACCCGAAGAGCAGGAAAGCTTCGAGCACCAGGACCTGAATGCCGCCTCGATTGTGTATTTTCTGGTGGCTCTCGTCGGGGTAACCGTGGTTTGCCTTTTCGTCCTGAAAGGTCTCTACAGTTATCTCGATCAGCGCGAAAAAGCTTCTCAGTCAGCCGTCAATCCATTGGTAAGGAATGTTCCCGAAGACACGCGGCACGTCGCTCCGGGATATCCCCAGAGCGCGTTTCCCAGTCCCAAGTTGGAGGAAGATGAGCGCGGTCAGTTGAATGGGATCCATCTGAGCGAAGAAAAAACACTTTACAGCTACGGCTGGGTCGATGAAAAGGCGGGAATCGTTCGCATTCCCATCGAGCGAGCAATGGATTTGTTAGTGCAACGCGGGCTCCCCGTGCGTCCGCAGGGTGTGGGCGGAGAAGACAACACCGATACCAACCCAAGCGCGACGGCGACCGTCAAAGCGGGAGCCGGCGCTCAGGATGAAAAGAAGTGAGCGGTAACAGATTGAATTCGATTTCCGTAGCCTCTATTCTGTCACTGGCGCTGCTGTCGGCCTCTGCGGCCGCGCAGATCAATAGCGGCGTCATGTCTGCTCCGGCGAACACGCGGCCGCCGCGGCTCGAGAATGTCGGCATTGCACAGCATCTCGACGCCCAGGTCCCTCCCGATCTCATCTTCCGGGATGATACCGGCAAGACCGTGAAACTCGGCGACTACTTTGGCCGCAAGCCCATCATCCTGAACCTGGTTTACTACAACTGCACCATGCTGTGCGGCGAAGCCTTGGCCGGACTGGCCAGCGCCATGCGCCTGATCAAGTTCGATGTGAGCAACGAATTCGACGTAGTCACCGTGAGCTTCGATCCACGCGAAACCCCGGACATGGCTGCGGCCAAGAAGATCGACTACGTCAAGCGCTACGGGCGCCCCAATGCCGCGTCAGGGTGGCATTTTCTTACCGGCCAGCCGGATGCGATCAACGCGCTGACGAAAACGGTGGGGTTCCAGTATCAGTACGACGCCCAGAGCAAGCAATATGCGCACGCCACCGCCATCATGGTGCTTACCCCACAGGGCCGCATCTCGCGCTATTTCTATGGGGTGGACTTTCCGCCGAAAGATCTGCGCATGGGCTTGGTGGAGGCTTCGCAGGGCAAGATCGGCAATGCCGTCGATGCCGTCCTGCTTTACTGCTACCACTATGATCCCGGGACGGGAAAATATGGCGCCATGGTCTCGAACATTCTGCGTCTGGCGGCGGCTGCCACCATGGTTCTGCTCGGTGGCTTGCTTCTTATCTTGTGGCGGCTGGATCGCTCAGTAACCAAGAAGATCGCAGCGAAGACACGGTATGCTCAATAATTTTCCATTATGGCCGCAGCAGGCTTCCACCCTGGCGCATCGCGTGGATGCACTCTACATTTTCCTGCTTATCGTCACCGGGATGATGGCTCTGCTGATCTTCGTCCTCCTGGTTTATTTCGCGGCCCGCTACCGCCACCGTCCTGGGGTTCGCGCCGAACAGATCGAGGGCTCTACCGCGCTCGAAATCACCTGGAGCGCGATTCCCTTCTTCATTTTTATGGCAATTTTTGTCTGGGGCGCCGTGGTGTACTTTAAAGAGCGCACACCGCCGGCCGACTCGACCGAAGTTTACGTTGTGGCAAAACAATGGATGTGGAAGGTGGAGCACGCCGAAGGTCAGCGCGAGATCAACGAACTGCACGTTCCCGTGGGACGCGACGTCAAACTCATCATGACTTCGCAGGACGTGATTCATAGCTTTTACATTCCCGCCTTCCGCATCAAGCAGGACGTCCTGCCCGGCCGTTACACCGTGGAATGGTTTCGTGCCACCAAATCCGGCGTGTATCACTTGTTTTGCGCGGAGTATTGCGGCACGCAGCATTCCGGCATGGTGGGTTCGATCATCGTACAGGAGCCGGCTGAGTATGAAGCGTGGATAAACGGCGGTTCCACCGGTCCGCTATCCGCGAATGGGGAGAAAATTTTTGCCGAGCTGGGGTGCGCCACCTGCCACCGCAGCGATACCCAGGGACGCGGCCCGAATCTCGAAGGCGTCTTCGGCAAGCCAGTTCAACTCGAGGACGGCCGCACCGTTACCGCCGACGAAAACTATCTCCGCGAGTGCATTTTGGACCCGGGCGCGAAGCGCGTAAAGGGGTTCCAGCCGATCATGCCGACATTTCAGGGATTAGTCAGCGAAGAACAGGTCAATGCTCTGGTCGCTTACATCAAATCGATCTCCCCAGTCCGGCCGGCTGACAGCGCCAAAACAAACGCCCGTCTGCTTCGGCCGCGAGACCAGACCAGTGAACCGGCGCGAGAACGAACGAATGGAAGTCAGGTGCAATGAGTATGGCGACCGCGATACCTCAACCCACGAGTCCACCCGCAGCCGAACGCGAGAATTATTTGAACAAGGAGTATGGAGTGTGGTCGTGGCTGCTCACCACCGACCATAAACGCATCGCGCTGCTCTATCTCCTCTCCATCACGTTCTTTTTTTTTATCGGGGGATTCTTCGCGCTGCTCATTCGCCTGGAGTTGCTGACCCCTGCAGGCGACCTCGTCCAGGCGGACACCTACAACAAGCTTTTCACCATGCACGGCATGGTGATGGTTTTCTTCTTCCTGATTCCCTCTATTCCCGCCGTGCTCGGCAACTTCCTCGTACCCCTGATGGTTGGTGCCAAGGATCTTGCTTTCCCGCGCATCAATCTGCTGAGCTGGTATCTCTACATCATCGGGGGCGTGATGATGTTGCATTGCATGTTCACCGGCGGAGTCGATACCGGTTGGACGTTCTATGCCCCCTTCAGCACCTCCTTCACCAATACGAACATTGTTGAAGCGGGACTCGCCATCTTCGTCGCCGGGTTCTCTTCGATTCTCACCGGCCTGAACTTCGTGGTTACGATCCATCGCATGAGGGCTCCAGGCATGACCTGGTCGCGCCTGCCGCTGTTTATCTGGGCCCACTACGCAACCAGCATCATTCAGCTTCTGGGCACGCCCGTCATCGCGGTCACCATCGTGCTGGTCGCGGCCGAACGCGCCCTGCATCTTGGTATCTTCGATCCAAAACTGGGGGGCGATCCGGTTCTCTTCCAGCACCTGTTCTGGTTCTACTCCCACCCCGCCGTCTACATCATGATCCTGCCGTCGATGGGCGTGGTGACCGAGATCATTGCGTGCTTCTCGCGCAAGCGCATCTTCGGCTATCATTTTGTGGCTTTATCTTCGATTGCGATCGCGGTTTTCGGCTTTCTCGTGTGGGCGCACCACATGTTCGTAGCCGGAATCTCGGTCTACTCTGCGCTGGTATTTTCCTTTCTGAGCTATGCCGTGGCCTTGCCCTCCGCGATTAAAGTCTTCAACTGGACGGCCACGCTTTACAAAGGTTCGATCCACTATGACGCGCCGATGCTCTATGCCTTCGGCTTCCTCGGGTTGTTTACCATTGGCGGGCTCACCGGACTATTCCTGGCGGCCCTGGGGATTGATGTGCACGTCACCGACACCTATTTTGTGGTGGCTCACTTCCACTACATCATGGTCGGAGGGGCGGTGATGGGCTATCTCGGCGGAATGCATTTCTGGTGGCCCAAAATCTCCGGACGCCTGTATCCCGAAGGCTGGGCACGTCTGGCCGCGCTGATCGTATTCCTCGGCTTCAATCTCACATTCTTCCCGCAGTTTCTGCTTGGCTACATGGGGATGCCGCGTCGCTATTACGATTACAGCCATATGCCGGAATTTCAGATTTTGAATGTCCTGTCCACAGCCGGAGCGACGATTCTGGGTGTGGGTTATCTGCTGCCCATGGTGTATTTCCTGTGGTCCATGCGCTATGGCAAGCCGGCTTCCGACAATCCGTGGAACGCCGCCGGACTCGAATGGAAAACGGCCTCTCCACCGCCCACCTTCAACTTTGACCAAGAACCGGTTGTGACCTGGGAAGCTTACAACTACGAGGAGTTAGACGCGCCTCATAACGAGGAGGTCCCCGTTGCAAAATAACGCCAGCGCCGGCTCCTTTACCGCGGTTCACGACCATCACGGCGAGGCTCACGTTGCACACAATCCAGCTTTGCTGCACCACTTCGCCGCACCGCAGCAACAGCGCGATGCAGCCAGTCTCGGCATGTGGGTGTTCCTGGCGACGGAAGTCATGTTTTTCGGGGGTTTGTTCTGTAGCTACCTGATTTACCGCCGGTGGTATTTCAGCGACTTCGCGGCGGCCAGTAAGACAATCAATATGTACCTCGGCGCCACCAACACCGGCGTACTCATCTGCAGCAGTTTGACCGTTGTCCTTGCCGTCTGGGCGGCGCAGACCGCCCGCCGCGCGCTCCTGGTCGGCATGCTCGTGATTACCATGCTTCTCGGCCTCGTCTTTCTGGGCATTAAAGGGGTTGAATACAGAGAAAAGTTCGAAGAGCATCACGTCCCGGGCGCTTCTTTCAGTTTCGACCACGTGGAGATCCCCGGGCATCCCGGGCAGTTTGCCAATCCGCGTCATGCGCAAATATTCTTCACTCTTTACTTCGTGATGACGGGCTTGCATGCACTGCACATGATTATCGGCCTAGGCATCTTCACCTGGCTCCTGATCATGGCCTGGAAAGGACGATTTACTCCCGAGTGGCACACTCCGGTCGAGATCGGTGGGCTGTACTGGCACTTTGTCGACATTGTCTGGATTTATCTGTTTCCGCTCCTCTATCTGATCGACCGGCACTAGCGAGGCTTACATGTCAGCACATTCCACATCGTCGCCCTTGAAAATGTATTTCGCCGTTTTCTTTGCGTTGCTAGCGGGCACGGTGCTGACGGTCTTCGCTGCCACACTGGATCTGGGCAAATACAATGCCGCCGTGGCTCTGGCTATCGCGAGCATCAAGGCAACCCTGGTCGCCCTCTTCTTTATGCACGTCTGGCATGCCAGTGAAAAACTCACCAAACTGGTTGTGATCGCGGCACTGTTTTTCCTGCTGCTGCTATTGGGACTTACGATGTCCGACTATGCGACGAGATTGTGGAGCTAGATTTCCCCGCGCTCTGGTTCCCGTTCGATCTGCGGTATACTCGCGCCGACTGCTGATTGATCGACCGGTATGAGGTGATTTATGGCATTCTGCAATTCTTGCGGCACGAGTATCGTGCCGGGAACCCGCTTCTGCAGCAAGTGCGGTGCGCCGATTCTAGCTTCCACCATTCCGCTTGCGGGCGCAGTTACTTCCACGCCGGTTTCTTCCCTTCCCCCCACTTCCGTTCCTCCGACTGGTACCAACCAGGGCGGGGGAGCGCTGAAAGCGATTCTGATTGTGGTCGGCGTGGTGGTTCTGCTGGGAGTTCTTGGCATGGTGTCGCTGGGAGTTTTTGCATGGCGGGTCGCTCATCACTCCCACGTACGCCAGGACAGGAATAACGTGAAAGTGGAGACGCCGTTCGGCAGCGTGGAAACCAGCAAGGATCCTGAGGAGGTCGCGCGCAATCTCGGAGTGGAACTCTATCCCGGCGCGGAAGTCTTGAAAAACGGCGCGAATTCAGCGAGCTTCGGCGGCATTCATACCGTTTCGCTCAATTCCGAGAGTTCCGACTCCGTGGATCAGGTTGCCAGCTTCTACAAACCGAAGTTCCCCAACGCGATGGTTACTACCTCCGACGCGGGCCGCTGCACCATCATTTCCAACGACCACAAAAACATGGTCACCATTAACATCGAAGCCGAGGGCGGCAAGACCAAGATTCAGATCACCAGCGTGACCCATAACTCGGACTCGGCGGACTCGTCTTCCAATTGAATTAAGTCGTGGAACGGAAATAATTCAGGCCGCATGGCAGACAGTTTTCGAGAACTCGCACAAGCCGCAAAGGCGAAGTCTGCGCAGGTGGACGCTTCCGGTCTGGCAGAAGCCCTGGGCGAACAGATTTGCGGCGAAGTGCGATTCGATCCGGGTAGCCGCGCTCTCTACGCGACCGACGGTTCCAACTACCGCCAGGTTCCCATTGGGGTCGTACTTCCTCGCGATGCCGCCGATGTTCTCGCCACGGTGTCGCTCTGCCGCGAATTCGATGCACCCCTGCTCTGCCGGGGTGGTGGCACATCTCTTGCCGGGCAGTGCTGCAACGCCGCCGTGATCCTCGATTTTTCCAAGTACATGGCAGGGATTCTCGAAATCGATCCGCTCCGCCGCATCGCCCGCGTCGAGCCGGGCGTCGTGCTCGACCGTCTCCGCGCCGCTGCCGAAAAGCACCATCTCACCTTCGGGCCCGATCCCGCCACCCATGACCGCTGCACTCTGGGCGGCATGATCGGCAACAACTCCTGCGGAGTGCATTCCGTCATGGCCGGCAAGACCGACGACAATATCCAAGAATTGGAAATTCTCACCTACGACGGCACGCGTATGAAAGTGGGTGCCACTTCGAGCGGGAAGCTCGACCG
>Ga0210398_10000644_pt1 | contig 38927 bp, 27 predicted proteins | sample IncBWC4OmetaG_FD_161047 | JGI IMG/M metagenome (GOLD analysis project Ga0210398, IMG submission 161047) | Forest soil microbial communities from Barre Woods Harvard Forest LTER site, Petersham, Massachusetts, United States - Inc-BW-C-4-O | ecosystem: Environmental > Terrestrial > Soil >... | reverse complement strand
CAGCCGCTTTGTCACAAACCATGCCCTCAAACCTGCCTCCTTTGCCGGGGCCTAACCCGTTTACAAAACATGTGTTTTAAAAACGTGCTACCAGGCCCAATTGGGCCTGCAAAACAAGCCACTTGGCCCGCCCCAGGCAGCAGGGTTTTATTAACGGCCCTGGGCGGCGTTGTACGCCTTGGTGGGGCTAACCCCTAGCTGTGCCCCAATACGCCGCCAGCTAGCGCCTTGGGCGCGTAGGGCGGCTATTTGGGCCGGGTTTAGGTGTTTGGTGGGCCTACCCAGCCGTTTGCCTTTGGCCTTGGCGTTACGCAGGCCAGCCCGTACCCGCTCCGCAATTAAGCTGCGTTCAAGTTCCGCTACAGCGCCGAGGACAGTAAAAATCATTTTGCCGGTGGGCGTGCTGGTGTCGATCTGTTCCGAGAGGGAAACAAATTCAATTCCCAGGGCACGGAAGTTTTCTAGTGCTCGAAGCAGGTGGGAAACGGAACGGGCAAAGCGGTCAAACTTCCAAACAACGATCACTTCGAACTTACGTTTGTGGGCGTCCGCAATCAGCCGGTCCAGTTGTGGGCGGCGTTCCTTGGCTCCGGAAATGCCAGCGTCCACGTACTCGCCGACCAAAGGCCAGCCGCGCCGCTGGCAGTATTCTCTAATTTCTCTGGATTGAACTTCTGGGTCTTGGCCGTGGTGCAGTGTGGAAACCCGGGAGTACAACACGGCCCTTCGTTCCAGGTCTGGCCCAGCGACAACTTGAGGCGATACTGAGTGAGTGGTAGTTTCCCTTACAGCCATTTCGGCCTCCTATTCAGGTCGTTTTGGTTAGGGGCGCGTTTGGTGTTAGAGCACCAGCGCGTCCCGCTTGTTCTACTTCCGCTTGTAGCCTTTCTTTCTGCCCCGGCCCTTGCAGTAAATTCCCTGCTTCAGTGCTCGGAGCCTTTCCAAATCCGCCTTGCTCCAGAGCCGCACAGCCCTGCCGTTGCGGATGCGCAGCTTGGGGGCCTCTAGCTTTTTGGCTACCATCCATCGGTGCAGCGTCATTACTGCAATGCCTGCTGCTTTGGCGGCCTGGTGCGTACTAAGGGGCTTTGCCATACTGTGATATATATACCATATTTACGTGAGCTTGTAAAGCTTTTGCTTTTGCCCTTTAAGCTGGGCAAACTGGCGGGTTTTTACCGTATCCGGTGCCGATCAACTTTTGGCATGTTGTGCGGCGTCTAAGGACCTTGGAAGTGGCTGATTCCCAGTTACCGATAATCCCGGTGGTCTCAACGGGTCATCGCAACACTAGGACAAAGTCCCAAGTCCAAGAATTCAAATGGTTAAGCGTCGTCCGCGAGCACAAGTGCGAAGAAAAGGCTTTCTGTTTAGGTAAAAGCGAACTGCGACCCCAAAGGATTGGTCCCCAGAAACGTATTGTCAGATCGAACGACCAGAGGGGTGTTGCATCGACCAGTTGAACCGGCACCGCTTATCGGAAACCGGCTCCTTGACCATACTTTGCCGCATCACGAATGCGACCTGGAATCTCGAACCCGATCGCTCCACGCGACTCTCCAGCGGGCAAAAAGTTCTTGACAGCAACAATGACTTGATGAGATAGAACGCCCCAGATTCTCGGTTGCATACGTAACTAGGTTGGAATTTCATGGGTTGCAGCAGCAACGGCGCCCTGGGGGAATTGCTCGCGCCGCGCGCAACCGTATTGAGTCCGCGGAAAATGGAAGATGCCGCGGCGTCCTGGCCGGAGCTTGGCAGTTTCGTAAGCAGCCGGGCATCGCTTGCAGACCTTCCAGGCTCGGAGGAAAATGAGCTCGGTTCCAGCGCCTGCCAAGTCCCCGGAATTCAAATCCCGGCTCTTTGAAGGCCTTGCGCCGCGTGACGTCAGCGCTGTTTTGGGACTGGCGACCCAGCAACGCATGTCCGGCGGCGCTGTGATTTTCAATCAGGGCGATCCCGCGGCCAACCTCTACATTCTGGCGCAAGGCCGCGCCCGGCATTTTTACACCACGCCGGAAGGCCAGAAGATGCTCCTGCCGTGGATCGTGCCCGGAGACGTGTTCGGGGTCGCCGCGCTCCTGCCGGAAACGACCGCGTATCTGGTCAGCACAGAGACAGTGATTGCCAGTTCCCTGCTGCAATGGGATAGCGCGCTCATTCGAGGGTTTGCGGAACGCCACCCGAGGATGCTGGGAAACGCCTTTGCCATCGCCGCCGACCACATGCAATGGGCCCTGGATGCGCACGTGGGCTTGCTCTGCCATAGCGCGCGCGAGAGGCTGGCGCAGACGCTGGTCAACTTGGCGCACGACATCGGCAGCAACGCCAAGGACGGCGTCGAACTAGAGGTGACGAACGAGGATCTCGCGGACGCGGCGAGCGTCACGCGGTTTACGGCGAGCCGGCTGATGAGCGAGTGGCATCGTCGAGGCATCGTGACCAAAAGCCGCGGTAAGGTCCTGCTGCGTTGTCCCGAGAAGCTCTTTACCCGCTGAAGCCTGCCTGTTTACTCCTTTTTCATAGGGTTGCTCACGAGCAACGACGGGTTCTTGCCCGTGGAGTTACAAGTGAGCTACTCCTTTCGAAACACACGGGGGCTTGGGGGAGCCCTCACGATGAAGGATCCAGGCCGCAAGACCACTCCGATCGAGCAAATGTTTCGGGAAATCGTCAAGCGCGCTATGACACCCAAGGAGCGCCGGATTCTCCTGCCCCGGCGCAAGAAGCCCCGCAAACGCCCCTAAGGCGCATTTCGCGTCGCAATGCGGCTCACAAACTCATCTGCTTGCTAGGCGGATGATCTTGTTAAGCTCGCGCCCTAACGCCTTGCTGACCGAACGCGAATGTCTCTCGCCGCGCGCGACGCGGCTGACATAGGAGGGATCCACTCCTAGGCTACGGGCAACGCGGCCATAGAGGCCACGCAGCCGAGACGCCAGATCCGAAGGCGGCTGGAACGGTCGCGTTGCGCGCTTTCGGGGAGACTCTTTCGAAGGGCCGCGTTTTGAAGAAGGTCGTGCTTTGGGGGTCATGGGCACCTCCCAGCTGCAACACCGATGCCGCTCGAATACCTCAAGTCATATCACAATTGCTGTGACGTAGAACACATTTGTGGCACGGCCAGTGCCGGAACACGCTTGCTTGAGGGGGTGTGGAGAAGCAGGGCGCAGTCACAGCGTACGCGCGGGAGTAGGGCTCGATGCCCCAGTTAACCTACCTGGGCGTCCAGTGCGGATGGGCGGTTAGCAGGCCGTCCACAATGGCGATGTGGTAGGCGATGAAGCAGCCGAAGCCGACGCTGAGCAGGCCCGACGCCACGGAGAGCTTCTGGCTGAAGCCGGCGAAGCGCCTGCCCGAATAAGCGATGGGCATGGCGATGGCCGAGGTGATCAGCAGCATGCCGGCCACGGTTCCGAATCCGAAGACGGCCAGATAGACCAGGGCCCACCACGGGTTGCGAATCGTCGTAAGCACCAGCAGGGCCACGGCGGCGGACCCTGCCAGGCCGTGAACGATGCCCACGAAGAGCGGGCGCAGCGTCTGGAAGAGGCCGAGATCGCTCATCGCGCCATAGGTGCCGGTTGGCGCGGCGCTCGAACAACCCACTGCAGTTGGACCGTCCAACAGCGCAGCCGTGCCGGCGAGCGTTGCAGGTGAGGGCGGAGAAAACTTTTCGGTAATCCAGCGGGTCACGCCGGCCAGGTTCAGAGCGCCGAGCAGGATGAGCATAAGGCCCACGGACAGCTCCATGCTCAGGCCGACGCGCGGCGGAATCGCCACGCTGAAAAGGATGATCGCCGTGCCCACCAGAAAAATGGTGATGGTGTGGCCGAGGCCCCAGAGCACGCCGATCAGCGCGGCGTTGCGCACCGATTTCCGCCGGGTGACGATGGTGGTCACGGCGATCACGTGGTCGGGGTCAGTGGCGTGGCGCATGCCGAGGAAAAAGCCAATCAGGACAATAGAGAACAGGGCCAACATCTTCCCTCCTCGATATTTCTGTTCCAAGCTTCGGCACCCTGCCAATTAGAGCCGCGCCGCAAGCACGCCTGCGCTCAATAAAGCGCGCAGGGCGATGACCAGGCCCAGCGCGGTTACCGCGGTCGCGCTAGCGATGGGCAGCCATCGCTGGATCAGGCGGCCCTGGGTGTGCCGCCCGGCCAGGAATTTCCCGGCGTACACGACCGCCATTCCCGTGGCGATCAGGACCGCCGCCAAGCCGGCGCTGAACATCACAATCAGAAACAGTCCGAAGCCGATGCGATGCAAAGCGACCGCGCTCAAGAGAACCACCAGGGCTGCGGGGCACGGCACCATGCCGCCGGTGACGCCGAGCGCGAGGAGCTGGCGAAACGTGACGCGCTTGGCGGACTCGCTGCCGGGGATCGCGCTGGCCTCTGGAGCGGCTGCGCCGTCTGTACGTAACTCACCGAAGCCGCCGTGGCTGTACGCACCGTGAGAATGCGCGAAGAGTTGGCCGGCTTCGAACCCGAGGTAGCGTTGCAGAAGCAGGTAGAATCCCAGCAACGCGATGGTGAGGCCGGAAACGACTCCCAGCCACGGGTACAGCTGTTCGGGAACAACGTACTTCTGCGCATAAAGAGTGACAGCTCCGAGCAGAAACACGCCGGCGGTATGCGAAAACGTGACGATCAAGCCGAGCAGCAAGGCATGCAGCGCAGTTCCGCGCGAGCCCACGAGGTAGGCGGCCACCAGCGTCTTGCCGTGGCCCGGCTCGAGCGCGTGCAGGCCTCCCAGGCCGAGGGCCACCGCAGCTGCGAAGAGGACAATCGAAAAACTCAGTTGCCGCGCGCGCATCAATTCGGTGAACGCGCTGCGCGGCGTCTGCTGTTGATTGGCCTGAAGCGCGACGGGATGTTGGGACGCAGGCTGGGCGGACGGCGCGCCGGCGGCGCTGGCGCCAGCATACGTCGCGGCGGCGCTCTGCGGCTGCCCAATCGGCGCAGCGTGAACGGGAGGCGCCGGAACACGCTTTGCCTGCGCTTCGCCGGCGGCGCTGACGGTGAATGTTGCTTCCGCCTCTAATTCCTGCGGAGGGCTGTTGAGCAAATCGGTCGGATAGTTGGTGAGTTGCGCGCTGCGATCGGTGGCTGGAACGGAGGCGCTGGCAAGGGAGACTTGCGGCGCGGCGGTAACTATGATTTCTTTCCATCCGGCGCGATCGCGGAAATTGTCGTCACGATAGCGGAGCTCGCGGCGCGACGACCGCGTCCCTTCGAGAGAAGCGCGATAGAGAAATCCCAACTTCATCGTCGGAAGCCCGCCGGCGCCCGGAGGAAATATGACTTCCGTCGAGACGGCTTCGAGCGCGAGCGGCTGGCCGTCCAGCGTGACCGACAGTCCTTCCTTCAGTGCCTCGGCCTGATCCCGCACATAGGCTGCGACGCCCGGATCGTTTGCGTTGGCGAGCAAGCCCGTTCGCTGCATCTCCTGAAACGTGGGGATCTCCGCCTCGTCAATCACGTAGCGAATCTCGACCGAGTTGCCTTCCAGGCGGATGCCCGCGTAATGGCTCACGCTGAAATTGCCCATAGGGTGCGCGAAGCCGGCGGCGCTGCACCAGAGAATCCCCGCGGCCAAAATTAGGGCGCGCCGTGCCGAAAATCGTGCGCTCAGCCTCCTACCGCGCATGGCTCACCTCGCCGGGCGCCGCGCTGGCGGACTGAGCCTCCAAGGCTTGCAGGCCGGCCAGCGCGGCGCGCGCGGATTCCGCGTGACGGACGTTGAATTGAGGGCTCAAGTCCAGGGCGCGCTGCAAAAAAGTTTTGGCCATCGACGCATTTCCAAGCCGCTCTTGGATCATTCCAGCGTGGAAAAAAATGAGCGCGTCGGCCGAGCCCGGCTGCAGGGCATGTGCGATGGCATCCGCCGCCTCTTGCAGCTGATTGTTCTTGTAGAGCGCCCACGCCAGCACGTCCCAGGTGTAAATGTCGCGGCGAACTTCCAACTCTTTGCGCGCCAGGAGCAGGGCTTGATCGAGCTTGATGTCGTGATCGGCGTAAAAGTAGGCCAGGTCGCGGTTGTGAATTTCCTGATTGATTTCGCTCAGGCGCCCGATGAATCCGACCAGCTCATATTCTTTTTTCGCCTGTTCGGTGCGCCCCAGTTTCGAATCGACGTCGCCCAGAGCCGCGGCGTATTCGGGAAACGGCACCACGGCAATGGCTTTGCGGTAGTGTTCGGCCGCTTCATCCAGCCGCCCTTGCGCGGCGAGCGCTTTGGCGAGTCCGCCCAAGGCGCGGTAGTACGACGGGTATTCCTCGAGCGCGGCCCGGTCGGCCTTTTCGGCGGCGGCGTAGTCGCCGGCCTGGAAAAGTTCTTCTCCGAGCTGATACTCGCTCCACGCAATATTTTCGGACGACATGCGCGTTTGGATCGCCGTGTGGACCGCGCTGCGCATTAGGTCCAGGGCCTTTTGCGTGTGGCCTGCTACCAACTCAAGTGAGGAAAGGCGGCTTTCGCGTTCGAAGGAAAGCCCACGTTGTTCCTCCTCGGAAGCGAGCGGATTCTCTAGGTTGGCATACGCCGCGGCGGCCGCGTCGTATTCGCCCATGTCCGCAAGGGCGTCTCCAGCGATGGCCCAAGGCGACGGATCGCCGGAGCCAAGCGCCAAGGCTCGCTGCGCCCAGGCCAGCGCGTCGCGGAAGCGATGCTCGGCCATGCAGGCCACAGCCATGTGAGTCATCGCCGAGTACGCGGCGGGATCGCTGGAATCCAGATCGAGCGATTTTGCGAGCGCGGTCTTGGCGCGTTCGTAGTAGTCGGCGTCGCCGGTCTCGCGGCCTTTCTGCAAGAAGGCCGCGCCCAGGCCGTCGTAACCGGCAAAGTCCTGCGGATACATCTTGACGTGCAGTTCCAACGACTGAATCGCCTGGTCGGTGGAATTCTGCTGCGCCGGAGTTTGTGCGCGAAGCGATCCGGCAGACGCCACCAGACTGAACACCATCGCGGTGATTGCGAGCCGCGCGATCATGGCGTCGCCATTCCCGCCGCGTCCATCTGCTCGGCGTTGCTGGTGAGTGCCGGCGAAGCGGCCGATGCCGCCTGCAATTTCTGCAGCTCTGCGCGGGCTGGGCCGGCAATTTCTGCTGGCGGATTGAGTTGCAGCGCCTCGTTCAGGAAGCGCGCGGCAGCGGCAGCGTCGTGCCCGCGTGCGGCAATGGCGCCGGCGTGGTAGAAGAACGCCGCATCGCGAACGCCCACCGCGAGAGCCTTGGCCATTTCGGCCTGCGCTTCCACGTACCAGGCGTTGGCGTAGAGCGACCAAGCGTGAGCGTCCAACGTGGCCGCGTCCTGCCTGCGAGCGGCTTCCAGCTTGGCAATGCGCATGGCCTCGCCGGGATTGTTGCCGCGGCCCAGATAGTAGTGAACCAGCTCGAGGTTGGCATTGTCCGCAGCCCCGATTTGCGCGCGCGCCGCGCTTTCAAATGCGGCGTAGGCGCCGTCTGCCTGCTCAAGCATGCCCGCGGATTCCATCGCTTTCGCTAGCGCGTATTTGCTCGCCAGCGTCGGAAATTGGCCGTTTCGTTCCCGCAGCAATTGGACGGCTTCGGCAGGCTTGTTTTCATCGATCTTCACCTGCGCTTCGGCTTCGACGGCCAGGTAGTAGTTCGGGAATTTGTCCAGCGCGGAACGCACAAGTTTTTCTGCGGCGTCTATGTTCCCTGCCGACTCCTGCAGAGCAGCCATCTGCGTCAGAATCCACGCCTGGCTCTCGGTTTCTACCGGCGGCGTTTTCTGATAAGCCTCGTTGTAGAAATCCATCGCGCCCTCCGCGTCTCCGAAGAGCACGCGCAGGCGCCCGCCGCGCAGCAGGCCCGGGACGTTGCCGGGGCGCATGTCCAGCATCCACTGCGCGGCCCACTCGGCTTCCTTATAGTTGCCGAGTTCGATGTCCGCGTCGGCCACGAGGCCGTACACCAGCACGTCGTCGGGCATCTTCTTGTTCAGCGCGCGCGCCGAATCGAGCGCCGTGGCAAATTCCTTGCGCCCGAGCAGCAGCATGACTTCCGCTTTGCTGGTCTCGAAATTATCGGGATCGATCTTGCGGGCTTTTTGGATCGCGGCTTCGGCCTGCTCGTAGTAACGGACATCCGAGGTTTCGCGAGCGCGGCGGATGTAGCCCAGCGCGAGATCGTTGTAGGGCTGAACGCGGCTCGCGTCTTGCTTTATTCCAGCCTGTGCCCAGGCGATGGCTTGCTCCGCGGGAGACGGCTTGCCGAGCGGCGCTTGCGCGAGTGCCGCGGGTGCGAGCAGCGCAACCATAATCATGAGGCGGATCGTTTTCATCTTCGTTCCTTTCTCTTCGCGTTCGATTCTTCCACGGCAAAACGGAATGCGAGTTTCACGGCCGCGCGGATTCCCGCGCGGCCGCGAGGTTGAGTGAGACTACGAAATCGGGCCGCCCCCCGGTTCTCCCGGATCGATGTGGCGCCGGTCGCGTCCACTCGGGCAGTCCGCCAGGTATGGGAATTCTGTCCGATAGGGCGCGTCGTTGACGTTCACGCCGTCGCCGAGCCGGTTGTTGGGAAATATGTTGAACGCGGGAATCAGGATTCCGCCGACCCCCACGCGCAAGGTGATGTCCGTGACGTCGTCATAGAGGCGCCGCCCGTTGGGATAGCCCGCTGCATCTCCCCCGATCAAGCCGAGCCGGGTGGAGCTGGAGAGCGGCGTTGCCGGGACGCCGGTGTTGAGCCGCAGAAGGTCCGCCACGGGCCCGGTCGGCGTGCCCGTAGCCGCGATCGGCGGGGCGTAGGTGACGAGCGGAAGCAAATCCGTCCGCGGCGCTGCCGGCACCTTGAGCGCTCCCCCGTACAGCGCCTGCACGATCTGCGCGATGGGCGGGTTGAGGAAGAAGCTGGCGAACTGGCTGTCGTTTACCGGCTGCTCCATGCTGTAGCGGTCCTTCGAGCCGATGCCGATGATCAGTTCGTTGATGAGCGGGTTGCCGATTCTCTGCACCTGGCGGTATGGCCCGTAGGCGATGGCCGGGTTGGGAGAACGGCGAACGGTGACGCGGTGCCTCGACGTGGTCCCCCAGACGCCGATAGTAGCGTCGGGCGAAGTCGGAGGTTCGACCTTGCCCGTGCGCGTCAGCATCTCGATAGGAATTTCGAGCGCGATCGAGTTGACAGCGTAGCCGGAGACGGTGTCGCTGGTGAAGTTGGTGGTCGCGGCATCCTCGGCGTCACTGAGCACGCCGGGGATTCCGGTGCCGCCGTTGGCGGTGGTGAGGGTGCGGAAATTGGCGGTGTCAAACGCGGCGCCGAGGTCGATCCAGAACGGATCGTCCACGGTTCCGGCGAACACCGACACGCCATTGTTCAGGTGATAGGTTCCCGCGGTGAACAGGGAGTCGTAGTCGATGGTGCGCGGACCGGCGTTGGCCGGTACGGCGAAAAATGGAGAGCCGTCGGAGTTGGTGAGCTGGACGGCGTCGGTGACATCGCCCTGATCGTCTCCGTCGTTGTCTCCGTCAGGGTGAACGCCCTTGCGGTGGTGCACCATGGTGACGGTGTAGGTCTGCCGCAAATTCAAGCCTGGGTTGTTGAAGTCGCGAATTTGCGGCGGCACTACCAGGGTCGTGGTTCCCGGAGCGTTGGCCCCGTTATCGCCGATCCCTGCCAGTGCGGTGTAAACGCCGGGGAGTTGGTACTGCGTCTGAAAACGAATCTGGAAACTGATGTCGGCCAGGGCGTCGTGATCGTTGTCCACGTGAATCTCGTAGAGGATGTCGGGATCGAACGGGAACCACGTGGGGCCGTTGGCCGGTTCGAGAAACGGATCGACGCAGAGAACGATGGTGACTTTCGACGGCGTCGTGTTGGGTGTTTGGTTGGCGCTGTAGCTGACAAACGCGTACAAATCGGTGAGGTCCGCCTTTTGGTCCAGCGCGGTGATCGGTGCTTCCCGGTGGTTGGAAGCGAACAGTCCGGGCGGCACGACGATCGTCGCGGCCAGCACAAAAGCCAGAGCCATCCTTGACCATTTCATATTCATGGGAAAACTCCTGGGTGCATGGCTGTCTCCTTTGCAATGGTTGACACCGACCCCGGAAAGAATCCGTGGCTGGGCGTCACTGGTTTGCATTACGACAAAGGCGTGCAGTTGGATGAGGGAAGGCAGACAAGAATCGGCGCGAGGGACTACTTCACTTGCGGAAATCGCGGAATGTTACGGGAGTTTGCACATTCTGTTGCGAGGAGAGGACAGTGGCGCAGGCTTATAGCCTGTGGGGTTTTGTTGCGGCGAGATCGATCCCGCCCTAACAAAACCCCACAGGCTGAAGCCTGCGCCACTCACGCCGGCTAGTTCGCGATGGTGATATTCACCGTAGTCGTCACCGTCGTGCCGTCTGCCGCCGTCGCCGTCACGGTCATTGTGGACGGCCCCACGGGTGTCGGAGTCGGGCCGGAGTTGGCCGTGGTGCAACCGACGAGCGCACCCGCAGCCAGGACCAGCAGCACGAGCCCGAGGTAGGCCGGAACGCGGCGGAGCGGCAGCATCCTCTGCCGTGCGCTGGCCCACATGCCCAGCATGGACAGCAGAACCGCCGCGAACAGCCACAGCGAGTACGTCGTCCGAGGACCTCGCCCACCGCTCGATGGGGCTGGAGTCGAAGATCCGCTGGATTTCATGGGTATCGCGTTGATGGTAATGGTTGAGCTGCCGGAAGTGGCGCCGGCTGCGATCATCGGAGTACCGATCGCGCAGGTGGCTCCGGTGAGCGATTGCGGCAGCGCGCAGGTGACCGTGAGTGAACCCGGCAAAGCACTATTGGCCGGGTTGGTCGTGTAATCGATCTTCACCATGGCCGGAGTGCCCGCGGTGACGGTGATCGTGCCGGCGGTGGAAGTATCCTGAGCGGCGCTGATGCCCACGAGCGGGAACGTCAGCGTCGAAGGCGCCGCGCCGCCACCGAGGTTGCTGGTGGGGTTCTTCGGGTTGGTCACGGCGATGGTTGCGTTGCCCGGAGTCGCCAGCGCGCTGGCCGGCACCGTGAGCGTAAGCGAAGTGCCGGCGGCGTTGGCGGTTCCAGTGATTGGCGAACCGCCGCCGATGGTCACCTGGGTCGAGCTGTTAAATCCAGTGCCCGTCAGGGTGATCGTCTGCGCAGCGGTGAGGCCGGTTCCGACGATCAAGCCTCCGGTCGGCGTAAACGAGGTCTCGGTCGGAACGGCGTTGTCGATGTTGGTGACGTCCGGTGCCGAGTTCTTGTCGCTGGTCTTTGAATCATTCGGATCGGAGACCGTCGCCGTGTTGGTGACGCTCGGGAAAGCGCTGGGGGCAACGGAGACGGTCACCGTGAAGATGCTGCTGCCGGCCGCGGCCAGTGCCGCGCCGGTGTAGGTGCAAGTAGTAACCTGCGGCGTCTGGCTGCCTGCAGCGCAAGCCCAGCCCGTGCCGGTGTTCGAGACAAGTGTCAGTCCGGCGGGCAACGTATCCGTCACAACGACGTTGCCGGTCGTCGGACCCGTGCCGTTGTTGGTTGCTTTGAACGTGTACACGTCGCTCAAGCCACCGACCACGAAATCGCCGGTGTGGGTCTCGGAGAGGGTCACATCCGGAGCAATGACTGTTAGGGTCGCGGCAGTCGTGGTGGCCGTCCCAACCGAATTGGTGAACACGGCCTGGTACTTGTTGCCGTTCTGTGTCGCCGTGGCTGCGAACGTCAGCGTTGTGGAGGTCGCGCCGGAGACATTCGTGTAGGTATTTCCGCCATCGGTGCTCACCTGCCATTGCACCGTCGGAGCGGGCGTTCCACTCGCGGCGGCGGTGAAAGTCGCGTTAGCGCCGACGCTCACGGTCTGATTGGCCGGGTTCGTCGTGACAGCCGGAGCGACGTCCACGGTGAGCGTGAAGCTCTGCGTGGCGTCGGTGCCGATGCCGTTGTGCGCCGTGAAGGTAAGGTTGTAGGTGCCTGCCGTGCTGGCCGCCGGCGTGCCCGAGAGAACGCCAGTGCCGGCATTGAACGTCACGCCCGAGGGCAGCGTTCCACTCTCATTGAGCGTCGGCGCGGGGAAGCCCGTTGCCGTCACGGTGAAGGTGCCCGCCTTGCTGACGGTGAAGGTGGCGCTGTTGGCGCTGGTGATCGCGGCGGACTGGTTCACCGTCAGCGTGAAGCTTTGGCTGGCCGGCGAACCCACTCCATTCGTCGCCGTGAACGTAATGTTGTACGTTCCGCCGCTTCCTGCCGCCGGAGTCCCCGCCAACGCCCCGGTCCCCGGAGTGAAGGTCACGCCGGAGGGCAGGGCGCCGCTCTCACTGAGCGTCGGAGTTGGGAAGCCCGTCGCCGTTACCGTGAACGAGCCTGCGGTGCCCGCGAGGAACGTCGTGTTATTCGCGCTGGTGATGGCAGTGGACTGATCCACCGTCAGCGTGAAGCTCTGCGTGCCCGGCGAACCGACTCCATTGGTCGCGGTGAAGGTGAGGTTATACGTCCCACCGGTACCGGTGGCCGGCGTTCCAGACAGAACGCCAGTGGAGGCGTTGAAGGTGACTCCCGAGGGCAGCGCGCCGCTTTCACTCAGCGTGGGCGTTGGTGAACCGGATGCCGTCACCGTGAAGGTTCCCGCCGCTCCTACGGTGAAGGTCGTGCTACTCGCGCTGCTGATCGCGGCAACCTGGTTCACGGTAAGGGTGAAGCTCTGTGTGGCGGGCGAGCCGACTCCATTAGTCGCCGTGAACGTCAGATTGTACGTGCCCGCGGTCCCCGCCGCAGGAGTTCCCGAGAGAGCTCCGGTCGCGGAATTGAACGTCACGCCCGAGGGCAAGGCTCCACTCTCGCTGAGTGCGGGCACGGGGAACCCCGTTGCCGTCACGGTAAGGCTTCCTGCCGCACCCACGGTGAACGTCGCGTTGTTCGCGCTGGTGATGGCGGCGGATTGATCCACCGTCAGGGTGAAGTTTTGCGTTGCATTCGTGCTAACTCCATTGCTGGCCGTGAACGTGATGTTGTACGTCCCACCGGTCCCCGCAGCCGGAGTTCCAGAGAGCACGCCGGTGGCGGTGTTGAAGGTTACGCCCGAGGGCAGCGCACCGCTTTCACTCAGCGTGGGCGCAGGTGAACCGGTTGCCGTTACCGTGAAGCTTCCCGCCGCGCCGACTGTGAACGTAGTGCTGCTGGCGCTGGTGATTGCCGCGGTTTGATCGACGACCAGCGTGAAGCTTTGTGTCGCGTTGGGCCCGGACGTGTTGCGTGCCGTGAGCGTGATGTTGTAGGTGCCTGCAGTCCCTGCTGCCGCCGTCCCGGACAACGTGCCTGTCCCGTTTCCGTTATCGACGAACGTGACGCCGCTCGGCAGCGCTCCACTTTCCGAGAGCGTTGGTATCGGCGACCCGTTGGCCGTCACCGTGAACGTCCCAGCGGCTGCCACCGTGAAGGTCGAGGTGTTGGCACTAGTAAAGGAAGGCGGAACCGGAACGTTGGTAACGGTCAGAGTGAAGCTTTGCGACGCGTCTGAGCCGACGCCGTTGTGCGCCTTGAACGTGAGGTTGTAGGTGCCAGCGGTGCCCGCTGCCGGTGTCCCGGCGAGGACTCCTGTGCCGGCGGTGAAGGTCACGCCAGAAGGCAGGCTCCCGGTTTCACTGAGGGTTGGAGCCGGGAAGCCCGTTGCGGCTACGCTGAATGTTCCCGCCACGCCGACCGTATAGGAGACTGCATTGGGGCTGGTGATCGCGGCGGATTGATCGACAGTCAGGGTAAAGCTCTGCGTCGCGGGGGTGCCGATTCCATTGGTCGCCGTGAACGTGAGGTTGTAGGTGCCGCCGCTTCCTGCGGCCGGGGTTCCGGAAAGGACTCCCGTGCCGGTGTTGAACGTCACACCGGACGGAAGCGCGCCCGATTCACTGAGCGCCGGAGCCGGAAAGCCCGTGGCCGTCACGGTGAATGACCCTGCCGTGCCTACCAGGAACGTGGTGCTGTTCGCGCTGGTGATCGCCGCAGTCTGATTCACCGTCAGCGTAAAGCTCTGCGCCGCGGGCGAACCAACTCCGTTCGTCGCCGTGAACGTGAGGTGATACGTCCCGCCGCTTCCTGCTGCCGGAGTGCCGAAGAGAGCCCCTGTGGAAGTGTTGAACGTCACGCCGGACGGCAGCGCGCCCGATTCACTGAGCGCCGGTGCCGGGAAGCCCGTGGCCGTCACGGTGAATGACCCCGCCGTGCCAACCAGGAACGTGGTGCTGTTGGCGCTGGTGATGGCCGCAGTCTGGTTCACCGTGAGCGTAAAGCTCTGGTTCGCCGGCGAGCCGACTCCATTCGTCGCCGTGAACGTGAGGTTGTACGTCCCGGCGCTTCCCGCCGCTGGAGTTCCGGAGAGGGCTCCCGTGCCGGTGTTGAACGTCACGCCCGACGGAAGCGCGCCCGATTCACTGAGCGCCGGGGCCGGGAAGCCTGTGGCCGTCACCGTGAATGACCCTGCCGCACCTACCAGGAACGTGGTGCTGTTCGCGCTGGTGATCGCGACGGTCTGGTCCACGGTCAATGTGAAGCTTTGCGTTGCGGGCGAACCGACCCCGTTGGTCGCCGTAACGGTAATGTTGTAGGTGCCGCCGCTCCCGGCCGCCGGGGTACCAGATAGGACTCCCGTGCCGGTATTGAACGTCACGCCGGTTGGCAGCGCCCCGCTTTCACTGAGCGCCGGCGCCGGAGAGCCCGTAGCCGTCACCGTGAAGGTCCCTGCAGTGCCCACGGAGAACGTAGTGCTGTTCGTGCTGGTGATCGCGGCAGTCTGGTTGACCGTCAGCGTGAAGCTCTGCACTGCGTTTGAGGCGACACCGTTGCTCGCGGTGAACGTGAGGTTGTAGGTGCCGGCCGTTCCTGCCGCCGGCGTGCCGGAGAGGGCTCCCGTGCTCGTATTGAAAGTCACACCGGAGGGGAGGGCCCCGGACTCGCTCAGCGTAGGTGTCGGAGAACCCGTCGCCGTCACCGTGAAGCTCCCTGCCGCGCCGACTGTGAAGGTCGTGTTATTCGCGCTGGTGATAGACGGCGCCACGGGCGTCGGATTGACCGTCAAAGTGAAGCTTTGTGACGCGTCGGAACCAACTCCGTTGTGAGCTTTGAAGGTGAGGTTGTAGGTGCCAGCGGTTCCGGCTCCCGGTGTTCCGGAGAGAGCTCCCGTACTGGTGTTGAACGTCACACCGGAGGGCAGCGCGCCCGTTTCATTGAGCGCGGGCGCCGGGGTTCCCGTGGCGACTACGGTGAAGCTTCCCGCCACACCAACCGTAAACGTGACGCTGTTGGCGCTGGTGATCGCCGGGGCTTGGTCGACGGTTAACGTGAAACTCTGGGTCGCCGGGGACCCGACCCCATTGGTCGCCGTGAAGGTGATGTTGTAAGTGCCGCCCGTTCCCGCCGCGGGCGTTCCGGAAAGCGCACCCGTACTGGTGTTGAACGTCACACCCGAGGGCAGGGTTCCGCTCTCACTGAGGCTAGCCGCCGGGACGCCGGTTGCGGTAACCGTGAATGTTCCCGCAGAGCCTACCGTGAAGGTGGTGCTGCTCGCGCTGGTGATGACGGCAGATTGATGCACCGTCAGAGTGAAGCTCTGCACCGCGTTGGGGGCAACACCATTGCTGGCCGTGAAGGTGATGCTGTAGGTTCCCCCCGTTCCTGCCCCAGGCGTTCCGGAGAGCAAGCCCGTGCCGGTGTTGAAGGTCACGCCGGAAGGCAGGGCCCCGCTTTCGCCAAATGTCGGCGTAGGGAAGCCCGTTGCCGTCACAGTGAAGGATCCTGCCGTGCCCACAGCGAAGGTGGTGACGTTCGCGCTGGTAATCGTGGGCGCAGTGGGAGTCGTGCTCAAGCCGGTGCCGGAGAGAGTGACGGTGGGGGTGCCGCCGCTGGTGTGAATCGTGGCCGTGTCCGGGATCGAGCCGGCGCTCGCCGGATCGAATTTGATGTACAGGGTGCAGGAGCCGGTGAAGGCCGAAAGCTTCGTGGACTGAGCGCACGCGTTCAGCGTTTGCGTCGTGTCCACGCCGTACGACGTGGTGCCGAAGGTCACGAAGTTCGGCGAGTTGGTAAAGGTGACCGCGGCATTCGTGTTGTTGCTGACCAGCACGGTCTCGGTGCCCGAGGAGCCGACGTTGGTATTCGGGAAGCTCAAGGTGGTCGGGGACACCGCGACGCTTCCGGCCGGCGCATTGCCTTCCAAAATGACGGTCTGCGTGGTCTTCGGATAAGCGTTGTCCGTGATGGTCAGCAGCGCGCTTCTGCTCGTGCCCGTGTAAAGCAACGTCGGCGTGAAGGTGATGGGAATGGTGCAGCTTGCGCTGGGGGCGAGTCCTGAGAACTCATTCTGGCAACCGATATTGCTGGAGGTCGAACCAAAGATCCCAAAACCGTCGCTTTCCGCGGCCAGAGCAAAGTCGTTCGCGTTGGTTCCCGTGATAGCAAGATTGGTGACGTTCAGCGGGGCATTTCCGGTATTCGTGACCACCACGCTCGACACCAGGCTTTGCGTGTTGCTGAGCTGGTTGCCGAAGTTCACCGGACTGGGAGCAATGGAGACCTGCGCTGCGGTGGCCGTCCCGCTGAGATTGACGGTCAGGTTTTGCTGCGTCGTGCTGGCGCCGACGGTGTAAGTGATCGTGAATTGCGCGTTCAGGTTGGTGCCGGGAGCCGTCGGATTGAAGGTAAGGGAAACTGTGCAACTGCTGCCGGCGGGGTTGCTCGCCGCAGTCAACGTGCCAATAAAGGAACAGGAACCAAAAGAGCTCAGCGTATAGTCCGCCGCGCTGGTTCCGGTGATGGCGTTCACGCTGACGATGTTGATGGTGGAGCTGGTTCCGTTGCCGACCGTAATCGTCGGCGAGATCGCCAGACCGACTGCGGTCGTGACGTTCAGGGGGTTCGGCACCGCCACCAGTGCGGCACTGCCGGTTCCGGTCACCGCGATGGACAAGGGACTGCTCGGCCCGCCGGTGTAGGTGACGAGGATGTTGTTGCTCTCCGTAGTCGTCACCGATGGAGTGAACGCGATATCGAAGGTGCACTGGTTGCCCGCCGAGAGCGAGCCCGAGCAATCGCTATTGATAACCGTGAAGTCGCCAGCGGTCTGCGGCGCGACGCTGGTGATGTTGACGGCCGAAGCGAAATTGTTAGTCAGCGTAACGCCGGTGAACGAATTGATGAGGGTGCTGAAATCGATGGCCGTCCCTACCGGCACCGTACCGAAGTTATAGGGAGTCGTGGACGGCGAGATGCTCAGGCCCTGGCTCGAGCCAGTGAGCGCCGTGCTGGACGTGCCGCTGGCGTTGTTGCCGAGGGTGGCCTTGACCAGGAGATTGGCGCTGAAGGAACCCGCCGTTGCCGGCGCGGTGAACGTGACGGCAATGGTGCAGGTGTTGCCGGGACCGGGCGCGGCGGGGAGGGAGTTCCCGGCGGCGCAGGTCGTCCCAGTGGTGGGGATGGCAAAGTCGTTCGGGTTGGTGCCGTTGATGCCAATCGCGGTGATCGTCAGCGGCCCGGTCCCGGTATTGGTGATGGTAACCGTCTGCGCCGACGAAGTGGTGCTAGGCGCTTGATTGAAGGCCAACGCGGCGCTCGCCGACAACGCGCCCTGATCCACACCCGTGCCCTGAACGGTCACGGTGTGCAGGCCTCCGACACTATCCGTGAGCGTCAAAGAATTCGTAACCTGGCCGGTGGCCGAAGGCTTGAACGTGACGGCGATCGAGCAGGTTCCGCCTTGCGGCAGGATGACCGCTGCTGCGACGCAAGTAGTCCCGGCGCCCGACGCGATGGCGAAGGGCGTGCCGCCGGTGGTAAGCGCCGGGGCAACGCTGATCGTGGTGGAGGAATTGCCGGCGTTCGTCACGTAGATCGTGGCTGTTACGGTCGGCTGCGCGGCTGACGGATTGACGAGCGCCTGGTTGCCGAAATCAAGAGTGGTCGGCGTCACAGTGACCGCCGGGGCTTCGCCGGTTCCGGTCATGTTCAGCGTGCGTGGGCTGCCCGGACCGTTATCCGTGATAGTCAGCGAAGCGCTGCGGCTGCCGGCCGCGCCCGGCGTGAATTGAATTTCCAGGAAGCATTTCCCACCGGCGGCCACGGTGGTGCTGCTCTTGCACGTGCTGGTGGCCTGCACCACGAAATCAGCGGCGTTCGTGCCAGAGACCGCCGAAACCGTTGTGATTTGCAACGGGGTTCTCTGCGTGTTTTGCAGGTAAAGGCGCTGGACCGTCCCTTGCAGACCGACGATTTGCGTCCCGAAATCAAACGAAGACGGGAAGGTTACCGGCCCTGCCAGCCCGATGCCGGAGGCGTTCAGGGTGAGCGTGCTTCCGCTCGGCGGCGTGTAACTGATGGTCGCGGTCACGGATCTGGTCCCGGTTGCCGTGGGCGCGAACTGCCCGTCCAAGAAGCAAATGGAATTTGCGGGGATGGTGCCGTTCACCGAGCACGAGTTGTCGAGCTCAACCGTGAAGTCCTGGGGCGTACTTCCGCTCAAAACGATGCCGGTGATCTGAATCGGACTGGAGGTCCCGTTGAAAATCTGGTCGAAGCCGGCCTGCCGTTCCGCGGCGCCGACAAACTCGCTGGGCGCCGTGTAGGTGGTCTGATACAACACCACTCCGGTTTCCCCGGTGCCCATGACTGTCGCGGCCTTGGAGCCGGACAGCGTGCCCGTCCAGTTGAACGTGAAAGTTGCGGTGTCGCCATCAAGCGCCGTCCCCTTGGTCGGGCGGAAGAACATGTAAATGGCGCAGCTCACTCCGGGCTGGAGCTGTATGCCTGCCACGCAGGTGGGGACGGAAGTGTTCGGAGCGGAAGTATCCACGGGGAAGTCCCCGCTGCTTCCACTTTCGACGATGGACGAGAGCGTGATCACGCCGCCGGAACCGTTGAGCACCGTGATTTCATTGTCGGACGTGGCAGTGTTCAGCAGTTGGCCGCCAAACTCGAGGGAAGTCGGTGAAACGGTCACCTGTGCGACGGCGGTGCCGGAGATGGCCACGGATGTTGGGCTTCCGAAGGCGTTGGAATTGATCAGCAATGTGGCGCTGTAGGCCTTGGCCGCGGTCGGAGTGAGATTGACCTCGAGAAAGCAGGTGGAATGCGCCGGGACCGTAGCGCAAGTGTTCTCAGCGATCGTGTAGGCTGCGGCATCCGACCCGGCGTTGGTGATCTGTATGCTGCCCACATGCAGCGTACCGCCGCCCGTATTCGTGATCTCGAGCGAACCGAAGGCCTGCACGTTGAGGGGCATGCTGGTGCCGTAGTTGATCGTCGCCGGGATCAGGCTGATTTCCGGAACCGCGCCGAATCCGGACAGGTTCGCCGAGGCGGTGGCGGATGACGTGGTGGTCACCGTAAGTGTCGCGCTGCGCGCGTCCTGATCCTGGGGAACGAAGCGAACCGCGATCACGCAAGAGGACCCCGACGCCAGCACTAGCGCCGCGGTGCAAGTGCTGCTCGCGGTAACGATGGTGAAGTCTCCGGGGTCGGTGCCGGAGATGGAGGGCGCATTAATGGTCACGCTGGCGCCCGAATAATTGCTGAGTGTGAAAGTCTCCAGCAGCCCCGTGTCATTGATCCCCGTCGCGGGATAGGTGTACATCGGCGGGAATAGCTGCAAGGTGGATCCCGCGCCGGGGGCAATTTTGGTCAGAAAAGCGTTGCCGGAGGAGGAGCGCAGGAACAATTGAAAGGGCGCGGTCGATACGCCGGAGGAGCTCAACACCGGGAAGTTCGCCGACAGCGTGCTGCCGGTGACGTAGGCGTTGCCCGAACCGTCCACGGCGATACCCAGCCCCGTGTCCGCCTGCAAACCACCAAGGAACGTCGAGTACTCCACCGCCGAGCCCGCGCCGTTAATTTCAGTCACGAAGGCATCCGAGGCCGTCGTCGACCCGATGGTGGACTGCAGCGGCGCCACGACCGGGAAGTCTGTCGAGTTGGTATCGCCGGTCACAAAAGCATCGGGAGGATTGGCTCCGTCCAGTGCGATGGCGTGCCCGGCATCGTCGAGCGAGCTGCTGCCGCCCAGGAATGTGGAATACACCAGCGCGGTAAAGGTGCCGTTCATTTTGGTGACAAAGGCTTCCGTCGCGCCGGAATGCGGAGCAAAAATCGGATTTTGCGTGGGGAACGGGTTGGTCGTACCAGTCGAGGAAGTGTCCCCGGTCAGGTACACATTGGGCGGTGAGGCGGTGTCAACAGCGATGCCGTAACCGATATCGGTGCCTTCGCCGCCTAGATAGGTGGAGTTCATGAGGGTCAGAACTTGCGTGCCGGAGTTGAAGTTGATCTTGGAGACGAAGGCGTCCTCGCTGAAATTGTTCTGCGTGGCTTGAAAGGGGGCGGGCGACGTCTGAACAGGGAAATTGGACGAAAACGTTGAGCCGGTGACATAGGCGTTGCCGCTCGAATCCACGGCGATGGCGTTGCCCTGGTCTTCGCTGTTGCCGCCGAGGTAGGTGGAATATACGAGCTGGCCTTGATTTGTGAATTTCGCGACGACTGCGTTTTGAAATCCGTTAAGAGTGGACTGGGACGGGAGCGGGAGGAGCGTCGGGAAATTCTGAGAAGTGGTGTAGCCGGTGACATAGGCGTTGCCGGAGGCGTCTGCAGCCAGGGCGGTCAGCGTGTTTTGATCGCCGTCATTCCGCCCGCCGAAAAACGTGGAGTAGATCAGCGCACCCGTGGGATCGAGCGCCGCGACAAAACCGCTTTGAATAAATCCACCGTTGCTCTGGATGGGATCGTCGCCGATGGTGGCCTGAAAGGGATTGAGCAACGGGAAATCCGCATCGCCGGTGATTCCGGCCACATATGCGTTGCCGGAGCTATCGAGGCCGATTCCGTTTCCGCTGTCGTTAAAGCTGGTGGTGCCGCGAAGCAACGTCGAGTACACGAGACTATTGCCGCTGGGATTGAACACGGTGACGAAGGCATAGGCCTCGGTCTGGCTGACCGGGCCGGCGATCGCGGCGCCCGGGAAATCGAGGGAGTTTCCCATGCCGGTCACATAAGCGTCTCCGGACGCATCGATGGTCACCGCGTTTCCGGTGTCTCCGCCGCTGCCGCCGAGATAAGTGGAATACGTCAGGATCGGATCAATCACCAGGGCGTTGCGATTGTCATACCGGCCGACTTCGAACCCGATGCGGTTCTTGCCGCGCAGCACGTAGCGCCCGGGCAGGTCGCGTCGCGCCCCGTTCACCACCTGATAGACGCCCGGGCGAAGCAGATGCGCCTCTCCAACGGCAGTGGTCAAGACGAGGTTGCCCTGACCATCGAGGCGCATTTTTTGCGCGCCGGTAACCTCAAATTCCACCGAACGAGGATTGCTTCCGGGGGCCACTACGAAGTCGGATTCCAGCTGCTCCTGGTTGCCGTAGTAGGTCAGATCCACGCCGGGATAAATTCCTTTGTAGTTCACGCGCCCGAACTGCCGCACACCGGCGCGCCACTTGGAAGGATCGTTGCCGATGTAATAGTTGATTCTTCCGGGCAGCGGATCGGTGGCCTGCAGTTGCGCGGAGGGGTTTGCGCCCAGAAATTTCAGCCACAGAGCGGCCGCTTCCTGCCGATTGTTCGAAGTGCCGGTGCACTGCGGATGAAACTTGCGTGTCGCAGCAGTGCAGTTCGAATTGGGGCTTGCGCCGCTTAGCGCGACCACCGCTTCGTCGTTCGTGAGGAAAAGGCTGTAGCCGGCGCCGCGCGAGGTGTACTTCACGCGCGCGTCGGTCTGGCCGGCGTTTTCTTCGAAGGAGAGAGGCAGCCTGGCGAAGGAGGCTCGGGCGGCTGCGGCAGCGGCCGGGGAGGCCTGCGACGCTGCAGCCGTCCTGGGCGCCGGGGCTTTCGCGACCGTCTTGGACGACTGCGCGCTCGCGCTCGCGGCGAAATAGAACACAACTGCGGACAGGGCAAGAACTCGTCTCATGGCTGGGCCTCCATGCGCCTAAGTTCGCTAAAACTTCACCGAACTGTTCGGGGAGCACGAGTGCTCCACCGGCCTGGGTGCCAGCGGAAATGAGAACGAAACCTTCGCCGACCGAGCGAAGCGGCGCTGACTCTCCGAGTTCAGGATCCGCGCCGAGGATCCCGTCCAGCCGCTATTAGGCTGGAATTTCTAGTTTTCCACAGGCTTGCCGGGATGAGGGGTGATCCCGGCACTAGGACATACCCATATGGCAGGATTTCTATACCATATTGAAACCGCGGAAAGAAAGACCCAGTACTTGCTGTATCTATTGGGGTTACGAGTGCTACTACGTTCCGTCCGGTGAGCAGTACTGGGTAATTTAGTACCGATTGAACGCACTAGAAATTGCGTGTTAAAGAGCCGCGGAGGCTTGCGAAAAGCGGGTTCCTTTATTGCAAATGTACGAAATTGGATTTCAGGACAGGGTGATCTCCGCCCAAAGTCGCGGCGACAATATCGGAAACCGCGTCGAGTCCGTTGCCACTGTTGGTCAGGATGACCAGCGCGTTGCCGGTTTTGCGGTTGGCGATCACGAAGGACTGGAATCCAGCACTTTTGTCGCGGTGAAAGAAGAACACGTCGTCGCCCTTCTTTTCGAGAGCCACGCCCAGCCCCCAGGAAAACGGTACGGGATCGTCCACAGCAACGGTGGGGCCGAGCATGAGGGAAACAGCGGACTCGTGAGCGCGCTGCGCCGGGGCTGAGGACAGCAACAGGCGTACAAATTGCTCGTAGTCGCGAATGGAAGTCGTGAGCGTCGCGGTGGCGGCGGGCCGGGCGTAGTGTTGAACCGCGACTGGGGCGCCGTTGCGGTCATAGCCCACGGCGCGGTCGCCGGAATCGACGTCGCGCCAGATAAAGCTGCTATGCGCCATGCGCGCGGGGCCCAAAACGTTGCGGGCTACAAAATCGGTGAAGGGTTCGCCGGTGAAGTTCTCCACCGCTTTTTGCAGGTAGAGATAGCCTTCGCTGGAATACGACCACTTTTTGCCGGGCGGATTGGCCCAGAACATGTGCTTGTTGCGCGCCCAGTCCGGCAGGCCGGAGGTGTGGTTCATCACGCGGATGGCACTGACTTGATTGAACAGCGGCTCGTAGAGCGGCTCGGTGACCGGGGAGGCCGAAGTGGGATCGAGATAGCGCACATAGGGAGGCGGAAGATAGCTGGGCAGGAGCGCGCCGGGATTGAAGTTCCCATCGGCGCCAAGCAGCAAAACCGAATAGGCGTAGATGGGCTCGCCGAGCGCACCGGCCTCGAAGACGGTGTTGGGGGTTACCGGGGCGTTGGAACTCACGTCTCGCACGCCCGAAACTTCGATGCCTCGCAGTGCGCCGCCAACGACCCACGCCGCAGCAATGCCAGGGATCTTGTATTTCTGGGCGGCGGCGGAAATGGCCTGCCGGAGGGCGGGCGAGGATTCCGGTCCGGTCAGCCGGCCGCCCTGCCCCGCTGAGGTCGCCGCAAAGAAGGAGACCGCCAAAGCACACAGGGCCGTAGGCAGGAGCGCGCGATGCATGTTTATGGGCCGGAGCATAAGGAATATTCACGAGAATAGCAGAGCGTGAAGCGGCGAGGCTACGCCGAGCGCGGGTTTGTTTGCGCGAGCGTGCAAAAAAGGCAATCGGAAACGGCTTGACAGGGATGGACGGCCGAAGTACGGTCCGCGAACGTGTAGCGCCCGCCTTTCTTTTCAGGCGGGCATCCGAGTGACGCAAAGCTGCCCGCCTGAAAAGAAAGGCGGGCGCTACAAGGAACTATCAATGAATTCGACGAATGCGGTTAGCTGCGAGCAGGCACCAGGCCTTTCATCCGCTGCTGGACGCCTTTCGCGCCGCAGGATTCTCGGTATGCTGTCCGCGGTTGGCGCGGGGATGGCGCTGGCCCCGCGGTCGATCGCCCAGAGTGTCGCGGCCGGGCCGCGCATCATCGACACCCATCACCACATTTTTCCTCCCAAATTTACAGCTCGAAACCTGAAACACATGACCGACGATTCCCCCACGTTTCCCGGATCGTTCTATCAGAATTGGACGCCGCGCTACTCGCTCGACCAGATGGACCAGCAGGGCGTGGCCACGGCCATCGGCTCGATGACCAGCCCCGGCGTCTGGTTCGGCGATAACGAAGAAGGGCGGAGGAACGCCCGCGATTGCAACGAATATGGCGCCAAGATGGCCCAGGATTACCCGGGGCGATTCGGGATGTGGGGCGCGATTCCCTTGCCCGATACCGACGGCAGCCTGCGCGAGATCGAATATATTTACGGCACGTTGAAGCTGGACGGCATCGGCCTGCTGTCCAGCTACGACGACGGAAAGCTGCTCGGCCATGCCAACTTCGCTCCCGTCCTGGAGGAGTTGAACCGCCGCAAGGCCGTAATTTTCGTTCATCCGACCGTTTCCTGCTGCGCGATGGCCGTCCCCCACGTGAACCGCACCACCATCGACTTTCCCACGGACACCACGCGCACCATCGCCGACCTGATCTTCAGCGGGTCGCTGATGCGCTTTCCCAACATTCGCTGGATCTTTTCGCACGGGGGAGGCACGGTGCTGATGCTGACGCCGCGCCTGGCCGGCGCCCGTTTGACGCCGGAGGAAAAGGCGGCGGTGATGCCCAACGGGTTCGAACACGAATTACAGAAGCTCTATTACGATGTTGCGAGCGTCTCGCTCAGCCCCATCCCCATGGCGGCGGTGCTCAAAGGCATCCCCAAGGACCACCTGCTGTTTGGATCGGACATTCCGTTCTATACGATTGAGAGGATTGCCACGGCGGTGGGCAAATTGGATTTGCCCGCGGGCGACATTCGCATGATCCAGCGCGAGAACGCCCTTCAACTATTGCCGCGTTTGAAGGCTTGACGGTCCGCGCCGAGTACACGGAGAAAGCCTCCGGTTGTCATTCTGAGCGAAGCGAAGAATCTCTCCTCGGTTTTCCAGCGCACAGAGAGATTCTTCGGCGAAGGGCGCGCCTCAGAATGACAACCAAATGTTCATTGCGCAGCCCTTGAGGCCGCGACCCACAAAGCCAGCTTAAGTACGATTAGGGATTCTGTTCGTAGACGCGCTGCACTTCGCCTGCCACGTTGTTAGGATTGGGCCAGTCCGGGTTCTTGGCCTTGAGTTCCGCGGTGATGGTCTTTCCGGCATCGTCCGCCGATACGCCCTGCTTCTTCAGCTCCAGGGCGCGCGCCTGCAATGACAAAAGATACTGGCGCTCGGTGTTGATCTGAGATGCGTCTACGATCGGTGCGCCGTGGTCGGGGACGATGAACTTGGGATGCAGAGCCTCGACGTTGTCGAGGATCGAGAGCCATCCTTTAAAGCTGGCGTCGGCGTTGGGCATGATCGGGAAAATGTCCTTCTGGACGATGTCGCCGGGAATCAGCACGGACTCTTCCTCGACGTAGATCAGCTCGTCACCCTTGGTGTGCGCCGGCCCCAGCCAGAAGAGGCGCGCGGTCACGCCGCCGAGATCTACTTTGGCTTCCTTATCGAAAATGACGTCGGGCGTGCGCAGCTTCACGGTTTGCAAAAGGTCCATATTTTGCGCCGACATTTTCCGGAAGGCTTCCATGTGGGCGGGCAGGCCTTTCATCACTTCGTCCTGTTGCACGCTGTTTCGAATGATGATGGTGCTGGCCGGGAACGCCGATTCTCCGGTGGTGTGCTCGGAGTGGTAGTGCGTGGTGGTGAGATAAAGGATCGGGCCCTTGGCGAGCTTCTGCTCGGCGCGCATCACCGTGGCGCCATTTTTCTCACCGAGGCCGGTATCGACCACCATCGTGGCGCGGCTGCCGACCACGATGGCCACGTTGGGGAAGCCTTCGAGGACATACACGTGGTCGGTCACCTTCTTCAAATTGTCATCGGACAAGAGCGGCTGCTTGAGCTGGGCCAAGGCGAGCGCAGGCATCAGGATCGCCCCGGCAACCAAAGCACCAAAAACAACGCGCGCGCGCGACCACTGATTCTGTGTCAGCCTCATGTTTTCTCCCTCATTTGCCTGCAATTTGGAAGCTTCGCCCGGGTGGCCTGCCGTCCTCAAGCCGGCAGGTGCGGCACGACCAGATGGAACAGCTTCAAGGGCGCAGCGCCGGCCTGCTTGATGGTCGCCGATTCCGACGGCCCCAGGTAAACCCCGGAACCTTTATTCACCGCGTGGTCCTTGGAGTCGAGCGTGATCTTGGCCTCGCCCTCCATCAAATAGACCAGTTGATGCGTGTTCTTGTCAGAGCGGACTTCGAGCTTCTCTCCGGGATGCAGCCACCGCAGCGACCCAACCACATTTTGGGCGCCGCACAACTGGCTGTTCAGGATTTCCGCAAACTCGCCCTCACCGGGAGCCTTGGTGTGTCCAATTTTATTGGTATCGATGAAAGTGAGCGACATGGCCCGTCAGTCCTCTCTGTTCCTCAACTCTGGTACCACACGCCGCCGTCCACGCGATCCCATTTCAGATCGTCCGGCGTGCCTTCCAGAATGGTGGTCTGGAAGCGATTGGGCGCCTGAAATTCAAAATAGAACAGCGGCTCGAGCGCGCGCAGGCGGTGCTTTTCTTCCGCGGGAATAAAAACCATCGTGCCCGGACCGATCTCGCGCGTGCCTTCCTCGGTCTGCACCGTGGCTTTGCCTTCCATGATGAAATAAAAGTGCTCGCAGTTTTTGTGCAAGTGATACGGCGAGGACGCGCCCTGCTTGTAGTACATGATCCCCGCGAGCATGTCGTCGATCTTGGTGAGCTCCTTGTTGACGAAGAACACCCGCTCGCGCCCGTTGGAAAGCAGCCTGGGCAGCTGGTCCTGATTGAAGATATATGCCATTGCTTGGCCCCCTGTTGACGCCGGCAAGTTCCGGACACGCCGGATCGAACGCAAACGGCGCACCGCCCGGATGCGCTCTCCTTCGCTTCGTTCGAACAGCGCCATGCTAGCAGTTTTTGCAAGGCACTTCCAGATTGGCAGGGCCCACGGCCGCACGGCGCCATGAAAAGCGGGCACAGCGCGGCTTCGCGGGGGCGAGCTCCGTTGCAGTAGAGCCCTACTTTTTGGGAAGCGCGAAAATGGTTACAGTTGGGTTTCCGCCGACCACTTCCGGTATGGTTTCGTGCCGGATCACGCCGCCATCGCCCGAAGTGACCGCGACATACTGAACGTTGTGCGCGGAATAGGTGATGACGCCGCCCTGCACGCTGTCGCCCAGATCCATGTGCAGCAGCACTTTGCCTGATTGCGCGTCGAGGGCGTCGAAAAAGCCCCCGGTTTCGCCGGTGAAAACCAGATTGGAACCAGTAACGGCTACTCCGCCAACCAGCGGCGTAGGCGATTCGTAGCGCCAGCGCTCCTTGCCGGTCGCGGCGTCAAAGCCGGTCAGCCGCCCGCGGGCCTCGGAGAACGGGCCGTGGTCGATGGGACCGCCAAAATAGCTTTTCTTCCCCTGGTTGGCTTCCTCGATGCTCGGCGGGTCATGGTCCTTCTGATTCATGGAGCAAAACAGATCGTCGCTGGGCACCACCAGCAGGCTGAGCTTGGGGCTGTAGGCCGCGCTGTTCCATTCATCGCCGCCCAGAATGCCGGGGCAGACCTTGATCGGGGTGCTGCTGAGGCGCACCTCGCCGTTGAGCTGCGTGGTGAACGGAACGCTGTAGACCACTTTGTGCGTCTCGCTATCGACCACACGCAGAACGCCGTCCTTGCCGGACGAAGCGATCATGGTCTTGGAATTTATCTTGAAGATGGGGTTGACGTGGGTGATGTCGTAGTCGTCCACGTCGTGGGGAAGAAACTGATTGTACCAGAGCAGCTTCCCGGTCTTGGCGTCGAGCGCGATCATGGAGTTCGTGTACAGATTGATGCCGGGCCGCGCGTCGTCCCAGAAATCCGGCGCCGGGTTGCCGCCCGCCACGTAGAGGATGCCCTTCTCGGCGTCGTAGGACTGCGGGGTCCACAGCGCGCCGCCGGCGTGCTTGCGCGCTTCGGGATTGGGTCCCCAAGTATCGGCGCCAGGCTCGCCGTCGTGCGGAACGATGTTGAATCTCCACACCTGCTCGCCGTCGCTCAATTTGAAGGCGCCGATCCATCCGCTCCCCGCGCGCTCCGAACCCGCCGGGCCGACGTAGACCATGTCGTTGGTGACGAGGGCGGGCATGCTGATGAAAAAGCCTTCCTTGGGATTGGCAATCTGCTTGGCCCACTGCAGCTTTCCGCTTTCGGCGTCGATGGAAATCAGATAGTCGTCGCCCGTGCCGCGAATGATTCTTCCGTTGGCCAGCGCCGCGCCGCGGTGGGGATGGACCATGTCGGTATCGCGCGGCACCCATTGATACGACCAGAGGACGTGGCAATCGGCGGCGTCTATTGCGACCGTGTAATGATCGCTCGTCGCATAGAGCACCCCGGCGGAAACGATAGGCGTCGATTCCGAAGGCACTTTTTCGGGAATCGTGTAGGAGCAGACCTTCGCGAGTTGCTTCACGTTTGCCGGCGTGATCTGCGCCAGCGGGCTGTAGCGCGTGCCGTTGAAATCGTGGTCTGCGTAGACCCAATCGGTATCGTCGGCGGGCGCGGGACTCGCGGCAACGAGCCGTTCTCTAATGACACGGATGGCGGCGAGCGAAACCGCCAGTAAAGCCATCACCATGGCGATGGAGGTTCCAATCCGGACCGATCGGAAACGATTGGGCAGGTCGTTATAGCTCATTGAATTTTCCCTCGATTGGCAAGCGGATGATCAACCTGTTTCTCTGACGCAACAATGTTACTACTGCCGAGGATTTGTCAAGCCACGCGGCTGGCGCGTTGGCGAAACCAAGCGGGCGCGAAATGAATCGCAGGAAAGAGAAACCGCAGTATAAGATGCCCGCAACGAACGCGCACCGGGCGTTAGGGGACAATCACGCGGCCATGGAAAATTTCCGGCTTAAGGTGTTTCGCACCGTCGCGGAGAAACTTAGCTTTCGGGAAGCCGCCGAGGAACTCCTGCTGACCCAACCGGCCGTCACGCTCCAAGTCAAAGCTCTGGAGGAAGAACTCTCGATCCGCCTCTTTGACCGCAGTGGAAACCGCATCGTTCTGACGGAAGCGGGCAAGCGGCTGCGCAAGCACGCCAAGAAGCTGGCGCAAATGGTGGAAGAGGCCGAGCGGGACATCGCCACGCTGCGAGGCGAGGAGTCCGGCGAGTTGCACATTGGCGCTTCCACCACCATTGCGCAGTATTTCTTGCCCAGGTTGATCGGGGAATTCGGGCGGCTGCATCCGCGCACTTCAGTTTCCGTGATGAGCGCCAACACCACAAAAGTGGCCGATGCCCTTCTGGGCGGAGCCATCGCCCTGGGTCTTGTCGAGGGACCGGTGCTGCGCCGCGGCATCAAAGTCGAGCCGTTCCTGAACGACAATATTGTGCTGGCTGTGCCCGCGCAGCACGAATGGGCCGGGCAAATGGTTCCCAAGGACCAATTGATGAAGGAGCCGCAGATTTTTCGCGAGGAAGGCTCGGGGACGCGGCGCGTCGTGGAAGCCGCCTTGCGCCAGGCCAAAATTCCCCTGAAGAAACTGCACATCGCGATGGAGCTGGATTCCACCGAGGCCATCAAGGAAGTCATTGAAGCCGGCCTCGGCGTCGGTTTCGTTTCGGCGCGAGCCATTCAGAAGGAACTGAAGCTGGGAACGCTTCGGCAAGGCTCCGTGGAGGGCCTGCGCATCCAGCGGCACTTTTCCATCATCCGCTTGACCGGCGTGCAACCGTCCGGCCTGGCCGGGGCTTTCCTGCAATACCTGCGCGACGTCTGCGAACGGGCCGTTCCGCCCATGCCTCCCGCCCGCTAAATCCGCCCATAAAACGAATTGAAGGGGCATAAGAATTGCTGCTTGGACGCAGGGCGCTGCCGCAGCCCATACTTTGAGGATGAATTGGAATGCCCGGAATTCCAATTGAATCCCAAGATCCTCTTCTTTGTTGGCTCGATCCTTTGCGCCACTGGCGTTCTCTCCCCGCCTGTCGCGCTGCTTCTCGGCCTCGTTTTCGGGCTCTCATTTACGCACCCCTATGAGGCGGACAGCCGCGACCTTTCCAAGTTTCTCCTGCAGGCATCCGTGGTCGGGCTGGGCTTTGGCATGAATTTGCAGCAGGTCCTGCGCACGGGGCGGAGTGGATTCCTCTACACGGCAGGGAGCATCGCGTTTGCCTTGGCCGTGGGTTTGCTCATCGGGCGCATTTTTGAAGTGAAGCAAAAATCGTCGGCCCTGATTTCGGTGGGAACGGCCATCTGTGGAGGGAGCGCGATCGCTGCGGTCGCGCCCATTCTGCAAGCCGATCAGGAAGAGACGGCGGTCTCGCTCGCAACGATCTTCATTCTGAATTCGATCGCCTTGCTAATTTTTCCATTGATCGGACGGGCGCTGCATCTCTCGGAGCCGCAGTTCGGACTCTGGTCCGCGCTGGCCATTCACGATACGAGTTCTGTCGTCGGCGCCGCTGCCAAATATGGACCCATCGCCTTGGTGGTCGGAACGACCGTCAAGCTGACGCGCGCCCTTTGGATTATTCCCGTGGCGCTCGGGGCGGCCGCTGTCCGCGGCTCCAAAAATCGCATTCAGTGGCCCTATTTCATTCTCCTGTTTTGTCTGGCGACCATCGTGAATACCTACATCCCTTCCCTGGCGAGCTTTTGCGGCGTCATGAGCAATCTGGGAAAACTGGGGCTGACCGCCACGCTTTTTCTGATCGGAACCGGCATCTCACGACCGGCATTGAAGCAGGTCGGCGTCCGCCCATTGTTGCAAGGCGTCTTGCTCTGGATCATCGTGGCGGTGTCCTCGCTCTGGCTCATCCTCGCCGGAATCATTTCCCTGCATATCTAAAAGGCCCTGATCCTCACCAGACGCGGCAATTTGAAATTTGAATCTGGCCGCATATAATGCGTCAGAACCTTCTACGGAATCGCGCCTGCCACTGACAGGACTCTCGCTTAGGAAAGGTTGGAGCCATGGAAGAATCGAAGAAATCGGAAATGCCCGACACGAAATCGCTGGTGGACCGGCGCGATTTTCTGGGCGGCGCGACTGTGCTGGCCGGCACTTCTCTTTTAGGGTTAGCGTCTCCCGCCGCGGCGACGCCCGCTGCTCCTGAGCCGCCCGAAGGCGTGGCCGATCGCATGCCGCCGATCCCGCCCGAAAAATGGACGGACGCGCAGAAGAAGGCCGCCGAAGAGATCACTTCGGGCCCGCGCAAGGACCTGGTCGGGCCGTTCATCCCGCTGCTGCGCAGCCCGGAATACATGAGCCGTCTGCAGCGCGTGGGCGAGTACCTGCGCTTCAACACCAAGCTGGGCTCGAACATCAGTGAGTTCATCATTTTGCTGATTGCGCGCCAGTGGACGCAGCAATTCGAGTGGTACTCGCACGCATCCCTGGCGCTGAAGGCCGGCATCAAGCCGGAGACGATCAAGGCCATTTCGGAGGCGCGCCGCCCCTCGGAAATGACGCCGGACGAAACGATGGTTTACGAATTCGTCGGCGAGTTGCGCGCGCGACAGAGTGTGAGCGATCCGGTGTACGCGCAAATCGTGAATCGCTTTGGAGAACAGGGCGTGATCGATATTGCCGGCTTGTGCGGCTATTACACGCTGCTGGGCATGCTGATGAACACGACGCGCACTCCCATGCCGCCGGGCGTCCAACCGCCTCTCGCGACTTTTCCGCTCTGAGCGTGTGGCGCCCGCCTTCAGGCGGGCACAGCGAGCCGCTTTGTAGCGGCACGGTTTCAACCGTGCCGCAACAAGGCCATTCAAGAGGCTTTAGCCACTGGCTGTGGGGAGCACACCGTGCCGGACTCACGTTGCAACCCGCCAGCGGCTAAAGCCGGCTCGTTGCCAGACTCAATGGCACGGCTGAAGCCGTGCCCTACAAACCTCTCCATGTCCCTCTCCATGTCACAACGTCTGATCCCGAGCGCCCCAACGAAGCCCGCGCGGACTGATGCATGCGGTTGGTGACGTTTCAGCGGCAGGGTGTTCAGGAAATCGGCGCCCTCGCTGAGGCCGACTCAAAAATCATTCGCCTGCAAGCGGCCGAGCAATCCTGTACCGGCGCGGCCAGCCATCATTTCGAATCGATGCTGGCATTCCTGAGGGGCGCGAGCGCCGCTCGGGACGCCGCGCAGCAAGCCATCGAGTTCGCCGTGTCGCAGCGGCCGCCAGACGTGGCTATCGACCGCGCCGGAGTCGAACTGCTCTCGCCTGTTCCCCGCCCCGAATCGATCCGCGAATTCATGGTCTTCGAGCAGCATGTGGTGAACTGCACGCGCCGCTTCGGCATGCCGCGCTGGCTGGCGGCGCTCGATCGCGGCGTCGAGAAGACATTGGGCCGCAAGGCCACCCTGGCGTACCGCCTCATGCGCCCCTGGTACGAGCGGCCCGTCTATTACAAGGGCAATCGCATGAACGTGATCGGCGACGGCGCCAGCGTGACCATCCCGCGCTACACGCAGAAATTGGATTGGGAGCTGGAGTTCGGAATTTTTCTGTGCCGGCAAGGGCGCGATATCCCCAAGGAAAAGGCCCGCGAATTTATCGGCGGCTATACCGTCTTCAACGATTTCTCCGCCCGAGACATACAAGCGCGGGAAATGGGCGGGCGCCTTGGCCCTGCAAAAGGAAAGGATTTTGACGGCGGCAACGCCATCGGCCCCGCGCTGGTCACCCCGGACGAAATCCCCGACCCGTACAATTTGGCGATGCGCGCGCGAATCAACGGCCAGGAAGCCTCCTACGGCCACACCAAAGGCATGCGCTGGACATTCGAGGAATTGATCGCCTACGCTTCTCAGGACGAGACGCTCCACCCCGGCGAATTCTTCGGCTCCGGCACCGGCACCGTTCCCGAATCCGGCGCCGATCGATGCTGTTGCGGCCTGGAAATGGGGCGCTTTCTAAACGCAGGCGACACGGTCGAACTGGAAGTCGAGCGCATCGGCAAGCTGACCAATCACGTGGTCGCGCCATCCTAAGGGCCTCTGTAGCGCTGGCGTCTCGCCGGCGGTATTGAGACCTACAGAATAAGTTCGCCGGCGAGACGCCAGCGCTACAGAAAAAGAACTGCGCGCGAGGCCCGCCAAAGCACAGATGGAGAACCAGTCATCACCTGGACTTCTTCGCGCCATGGGCCGCTGGACCCTCACGGCCCTAGTGATCAATTCGATCATCGGCAGCGGCATCTTCGGCTTGCCGTCGATCGTAGCCGGGTACCTGGGCAAGCGTAGCCCTATCGCTTATCTCATTGCCGGCGCTGGAATCGCAGTCATCGTGGCGTGTTTTGCGGAGCTGGCCTCGCAATTCGGCGCGTCGGGAGGACCCTACCTGTACGCGCGTGAGGCGTTCGGGCGCTTCGTGGGCATCGAAGTCGGCTGGCTGCAATGGGCGATCAAAGTCACCGCGGCGGCCGCCGCAGCCATCCTCTTCGGGGATTACCTGGTCGAGTTCTGGCCCGCGGCGCGGGAGCCGCTTCCCCGGCTCGCCATTCTCACCTTGCTGGTGGGATTTTTGGCCGCTGTAAATATTCGCGGCATCAAGGCCGGAGCTACCGCAAACAACATTTTTACGTTGGCGAAACTGGCGCCGCTGATTTTTTTCGCCGTCGCCGGAGGCGTCTTCGTTCTAGCCCACCATTCGCCCGCCGCCACTGCCGATGCCGCCACGGTTGCTCCCTCTTATCCCACAAGAAATTGGTTCGAGGCAGTGATTGTTCTGACGTTCCCCTTCGGCGGATTTGAAGGCGCGGTGGTGCCCATGGCGGAGGCCAAGGACGTACGGCGTGATGCGCCCTTCGCGCTTTTCACGGGCCTGGCGGTGGTCGCCGCGGTGTATTGCACCATCCAGTTCGTTGTCGTCTCCGTTCTTCCCGACGCCGCGGCAAGTAATCGCCCGCTCGCTGATGCCGCGCGGCAAATGTGGGGACCTACAGGCGCGTCGCTGATGTCCCTGGGCGCCTTGATTTCCGTTTATGGCTTTCTGACCGCGCTAATGTTGCACACGCCGCGCCTGATGCTGGCGCTCGGCGAGAAAGGCGACTTCCCGCGCGTTCTGGCGCGGATTCACCCGCGATTTCGTACCCCGCACGTGTCCACGCTGGCCTTCGCGGTGATTCTCTGGTGCCTCGCCGCCTGGGGCAGCTTCCAGGGAAACGTGATCCTGTCATCGGTCGGGAGATTGGTCGTCTACGGATTCACTTGCGCTGCCTTGCCGGTTCTGCGGCGCAAGAGTCCCGGCGCGGACAGCTATCGCCTCCCAGCGGGAAACGCAATTGCCATGCTGGGTGTGCTTCTCGTGGCCTTGCTGGCCTCCCAGTTGAGCCTGTTGGAGGTGATCGTCGTCGTTGCCACCGTCGCTCTGGCGGTAACAAGCTGGGTTTGGCCGCAGCAACGTGCGGGCTAAGAGGCCGGCGGCCGCCGCCGTCCTATGTCGCGGGTTGCCTTGACGGGTTGCCTTGACGGGTTGCCTTGACGGCTAGCCTTGGCCGGGCTAAGTTTTGCCAGTCGAGGCCAACATGAAGAAATTTTCCGCGGGATTGGCGATTCTAGTGGCAAGCGCGGCGCTGGCGCGAGCGCAGTCAGCCGACCCCGCGCTGATGGCGGAGATTCGCAAGATTCGCGCCATCGACAATCACTCACACCCGCCGAAAGTAGTGGCCGAGGGCGAGCACGACGACGAATTTGACGCCCTGCCCTGCGATCCCCTCGAACCTACCGAGCCCAACACCATGACCCGCCCGGAGAATCCCCAGTACCTCGCCGCGTGGCGGGCGCTCTGGGACTACGGCTACGACGACCGCAGCGACGCCCACATAAAGGATCTCCTCGAAAAGAAGAAGCAAGTTCGCCAGGAGCAGGGCGACCACTACCCCGCCTGGGTGCTCGACCGCCTGGGCATCGACATCGAGTTTGCCAACCGCGTGGCGATGGGCCGCGGCCTCGACTCCGAGCATTATCGCTGGGTGCCGTTCGACGACGCTCTCCTATTTCCGCTGAACAACGACGCGCTGGCCGCGGAGACCCCGGACCGCAAATTCTTCTTCGGCCGGGAGGACATGCTACTGGCGCGCTATCGCCGCGAACTCGGCGTCGCAGCGCTGCCCGCAACGCTGGCCGACTACGAATCCAAGGTGGTGACGCCGGAGCTGGAAAAACAAAAGAAGGATGGCGCGGTGGCCATCAAGTTCGAGGCAGCCTATCTGCGTTCGCTCGATTTCGAGCCTGCAACGGAGCAGGATGCTGCGGCCATCTACGCAAAGTACGCCCATGGCGGCAGGCCGCCGAAAGACAGCTACACGCACCTGCAGGATTATTTGTTCCGCTACGTCGCCGCAGAGGCCGGCCGGCTCGGCCTGCCCGTGCACATCCATACCGGCGAAGGTTGCGGCGGCTATTTCTACTTGCAGGGATCGAACCCGCTGCTGCTGGAGTCGGTCCTGAACGACGCCCGCCTGCGCAAGACGACGTTCGTGCTGCTGCACGGAGGCGCGGGGCCCTACTCGCGCGAGGTTTCCTATCTGCTGATGAAGCCGAACGTGTACACGGATTTATCGGAGCAGACGTGGCTCGAATCGCCGCGCCGCCTGGCCGAAGCGTTGCGCGATTGGCTGGAGCGCTATCCGGAAAAAATCCTGTACGGAACCGACCTGTATCCGGGGAGCGGGGCTTACGACTGGGAGGAAATCGGCTGGCAAACAAACGAAACCGCGCGTGAGGCCCTGGGCATTGCCCTGACCGGCATGCTGCTGGACGGCGAAATCACTGTGCCGCGCGCGAACAAGATTGCGCACATGGTACTGCGCGAAAACGCCATCAACCTTTATCACTTGCCGGAAAAGCCGTAGGTATTCGCTCGGGCCAGGTAAGCGGGCACGGCAATAACGCAAAGAGTTGCAAGTTGCCCTGCCCTGAACACTCTTCCCGTTTTCAGGGCAGGACAACTTCTCCTTCAACAAACCAATATCGCCAGACTAAAACCAAGCTAAAAATCGATGGCTTTGTTTTTGCCGGCGACCTGAATTTCCGTCAGCTGGTTGTTGTCGATGATGAACGTGGTTTGGTTGATCTTGCCGGTAAAATCCTTGAGGGTGCAGGGAATTTCAGCAGCGACTTTGCTGCCCTGTTCAAACTTGGCCTTGCCCCCCTCTACGACAACCTTATAGTCCCCGGGGGCCAGCTTCGTGCTGCCGATCGTGGTGGGGGCCGTCAGCTTAACGCTCGTGGTGAGCGCGTCCGCGGATTCATTCTTGGCCCAAAGCGAAACGCTCATCGCCGTCAGCGCAAAGATTGCAAGAAAAAGTGGAAACAAACGTCGAGACATAAGCAGATGTTCTCCCTTTTATGTTTTGAATTAGGGCCGAGGAGTTCTGCTGGTCGAACCTGAAGAACGACGAGTCCCAGGGCCCTGGAAGCGCTCCGAATGCTCCCTCCACCATTTTGATGCGGCGGTCCCGGAGGGGGTTACACGATTAAATGTAGGAGTTGAGACCCGTCAGGCGATCGCGACGCCGGAGGCCTACTTCCAAATTCCCAGTATGCGTCGCACGGCCAGCGCCTGACCCAGGTGGTAGGAATTGTGATCGGCAACCAGGATGGCTTCGCGCAAAATGGTTTGCCCGGTGCCGTGCGGAATTTTGGCGAAGAGATCGGTCTTGGAGTTGCTGACCAGCTTCCTCATCGCCGCCAGGTCTTTTTCGAACGATTTCAGGCTCTTTTCCCACGCTTGGGTGCTCGGCGGCGCTTGCGTGGCTGGCCAGTAGCCGGCGGGCCACTCGGGCGAAACATGCTTGGCATCTCGGGAAAATTCCAGGATGTCCCACTGCGCGATGCGCATGTGCTCGAGCAGCTCCCAGAGCGAGTAGGGCAGCCCGCTGGGGCGGACGCCTCGCATTTTCGGGGGCACGCCGGCGAAGGTCGCCTTCCAATCGATATGAGCGCCGTGGCCCGAGAGGACATCCACCAGATGTTCGCGCAGGCTTTTTTCGTTCATGGGCTCCTCCCGGGTTTTTCTCGGCATTTCAATTTCCGGAGGGTTTGACGTCGGCCAGCGGAGCCGGGCGCGAATCCGCGCAGGCCACCGGGGCGATCGAATCTTCCCAGGCCTGCAACAATTTCGTCCCCTCCGCGTTGATTTCTTCGATGGTCCGCGGCCTGCCGTTTCCGGAACCGGGAAACACCAGATACAAAATCCCCCTGCGTGCGCCGCCGTTGCGCGCGTCCGAGCGAATGCCCAGGTTCTCCGCGAGCGCCATCGAGCCTTCCCCGATGCGGTCAAACGGACCCACGTCTCCGAAGATCGCGTAGGAGCTTTTGCCGTTCCGCTGATTGAAAACCGCCGCAAAATCACCGGGCCGGGCCCCGAGTTGCCGCGCCATCCCGCCTGGCAGCACGATGAAGGGAATCTTCGACGCATCGACGTAGCGCGTGGGATCGTTGGGCGGCTTGGAGCGGTCGGCGAGCGCCGTCGAGGAGACATAGTAGCCAGGGTAGGGATCGTCCGGTCCCTGAATGTAAGGCTCGCCGTAAGAATCCTTGGCCAAGCCTTCCCATCTGCCGGGCGTGCCGGCGTTGGCTAGGTCATCGAGGCCGGTGTTGTCCGGATGGTAGGCGTTGGGCGCGCCGTCCGCATCAATGGTCATGCCCGATTCGTAGAAGAAGGCAGTGCTGCCGCGCAGACTGCCGATTGGAATGTCGCGTTCCGGGTCACCGTCATGCCGCATTTCGAAATTCACGAGCAGCTGGCCAAAACACGCGCCCTGTGAATCCTGTTCCGGCGCCTGCGGGTCCATGGCCAGGATGCACTGAGCCAGCGCCGACTGCCTTTCCGTGAGAAGCTTCAAATCCTCGTCCAGATGAGCGATCGCAGGGGGCGCTCCGGCGGATGGCGCTTCGCCCGTCACATTGGCCGTTGTGGGAAGCGATTGAGACTCGCCCGGGCTGCAATCTGGCTCAGGTTCCGTCCCGTTTGGACTGCCTGCCGGGGTAGAAGCCACTGACTTTGAATTTTGTTTGCTTTCTGCCACTACCGAGGAACAAAGAAGGATTGCCGTAACCGCGAAGATTGCCTTGCACCGCATGGCCTGAACCTCCAACTGCTCTCAACGGGGCCGGGGAACCGCTCGATGAGGACACCTATTGTAGACGATGACGCCGGACGGGGTGTTACAACATTCTAAAAATCGCATGATAGGATGGCCTTGCCTGAACTCGGATTTCCGTCAAGGAGCACAAAGATGGCGACTTCCCCTGCCAGCAGGCCCGACAACGGCATGGTTCACTTGAGTAGCCCTTACACCGTCGCGGACACGCTGCAACGCCTGGAATCAGTTTTGAAAGCGCGCGGCCTCGCGCTCTTTGCGCTCGTCGATCACAGCGGAGAGGCCGAGAAAGTCGGCATGAAGATGCACCCAACCAAACTGGCCATTTTCGGAAGCCCCAAGGGCGGCACGCCGGTGATGCTGGCCGCCCCGACTTTGGCGATTGATCTGCCTCTGAAGGCCCTAGTGTGGGAAGACGCCGGTGGCAAGGTTTGGGTCTCCTACAACACCGCCGAATATTTACAGCAACGCCACAGTATCCCGGACGATCTGGTGAAGAATCTCGCGGTGATCGGCCCGCTGCTGCAAAGCGTGGTCGCCTGAGCAGCGTAACGCCCGCCCCAGGCCGCATCTGCTGTCTGCTGTATCCAGGTGACGAATGCCGGAAACGAGCCACAGCGATCCTCAATCTCCAACCATAGAGAGCGCCGACCGCGCCCGCGACCATCTGGCCAACGAGCGCACGTTTCTCGCCTGGGTGCGCACCGGCGTAGCCATCGTCGTGTTCGGCTTTGCGATTGGCCGCTTCGCCATCGCCATTCGCCAATTCCTGCAGCTCGAAGGCCACCCTATCCGGTCCGTGGGCGTCACGGTCTGGTTCGGAGCCATCGCCATCCTTGGCGGCGTT